>WNFR01001792.1_pt1 | contig 22446 bp, 24 predicted proteins | sample 5400221 | NCBI WGS metagenome assembly WNFR01 (sample SAMN13153357, study PRJNA577476) | soil metagenome | isolation source: 40 cm soil under Madrone tree | place: USA:California | collected 2016-06-14 | reverse complement strand
GCGTAAACGAAACGTCAGACGATGGGTGAAGGAGAGGGAAGCTATGTCTGGAGTTCTTCTGACCAGGATCTTGGAGCGCCTAAAAAGAGCTTAAAAAAGGGCCGGCATCATCGTAAACGCGAATCACAGCATTGTGTGAGCGGCTGCGATGCGTCGCGTATCCGACTGCGTTGTTGACTGCGTCCGGCTTGCCGTACCACAGCCGACCGAATGGCAGCGCATCGGAAAGCAGATCGACGCCGCGACGATCTTTGCGCGGGCGAACTTCGTAAACGTGCATAGGACAAAATTATTATTTCCCTCCAGTAACCGTGTATCCTTCAGCTCTCAAATCTTCAGCCCATTCGATCCATTTGGGCCGCTGCCTCAAACGGCATTGGATTTAGATGTTCATAAAGCTCTGGCATCAATTGGAGCCCGTATTTTTTCACGACCCAGGCTGATTTGTAACCGTTTTCATGATTTTCAAATCGGTGATCGACTGGTAATCCAGTCATTCCGACATACACACTGGGCTTCAACGGATCACGCGTTGGATTGACGCGTAAAATCGATGGGTGCTTAGCAACAGCGTCGTCAAGCAGAACCACATAGACGCTGTGATGAAATTTCTGCTCTTTGGACTTTTGCCGGGTTTTCATGACCTATTGTCAGAAACGATTTTAACGCGATTAGACGCGCAATACAGACACGATTTATTCAGGGTCGCTCTTTATCCACTTCTTTGTCCACCGACGCGATTTTTTGAGCATATTTTAGAACACTTGGGATACGCCTTACTCGACGCTTTCACCTATGAAAGAGCACTCAAGAGCAGGTGAGGGGAAGTGAGCGTATTTGTCTGCTACTCGGTGTAAACGAGATGCTCTACCACTGAGCTAACCGCCCGTGTAGCTCGAGTGTAGCGGTAGAGCCTGTGCTTGGCAAAATCGAAGAACGCATGACGCCCGAAGATTTCCAAAACAGGTGAGCGATTTAAACAAGCAATTCTATTTCGCGGTCAGCCCACGCTTGGACTGTTCATCGCGAATGTTTGTGTGTCCACGCGGTTCGGACTTTGTTGAACCGCTGCACGTGGATCAACGTTTCCAGTTGAATTGTGTCGTGGTGAGCAGGGGCAACGATCGAGCGACGCGATAACTTCGCGCATCAGCAATGCATGACTTTCTCGCCCAGACCTGATGCATTGTGGAGCGCTGCTCGGCAAGTCGGCGCTCGTCCCGACGTCGTTCGCGAACTCTGCGATCGACGAGTGTTTTGAAGCTGTGTTCGACCTGATCCCGACCGAATAAATGAAGTTTCTTCCAATTCATTGTTTGTAGCCCCGACGAAAAGTTTTCCCTCTTCGGCAGTGTACCTGATGTCGAGGCACAGACACTTCGTATTGCTGTCGGCATCTGGATGTGCCAACGGAGGAAGATAAATAGAAAACGAATCGTCTCGTAGCGCGTGGGCATTCAGGATAGGAGGCTGTAGCCCACTTACAGATTGCTCAATCCTGCGTGATGGCGCATGAATGTAGTTTCACCTTCACCGCAATGAAAGAGCATTACTTCGATGATTTGAAAGTGGGTGATCGCTTCAAATCTGAGCCACTAAGCGTGACAGAGAAGCAGCTCGTCGAGTTCGCCCACAAGTTTGATCCACAAATGTTTCATCTCAGCCGCAAAACTGCTGAGCGAACGATTTTCAAAGGATTGATCGCGAGCGGCTGGCACACCGCCGCAATGACTATGCGGCAGTTTGTGCAAACATTGAATTTCGCCGAAGGGGCGATCGGGCTGGGTGTCGATGAGCTACGCTGGCCCAACGTAGTGCGACCGGGAGACGTACTTACGGTTGAAACCGAGATCGTCGATCTCCGTCCATCGCGCTCAAGGCCTGGCTATGGGATCATTCGTCTACGTAATGTGACAACGAATCAGCGGGGCGAAATTGTTCAGACGATGCTGGCCAGCGCCATGATGCCGAGGCGGCGTGCGAGTAAATAGGAGCTAGTGAGTGCTGGCGAGTCCTCCAATCGCGCAGGCTGAAAAACCCGCGAGCCGCACAGGCAAGAGGCCTACCGATTCACCATCGCCATCGCCCAATCGGGATAACGCGCGCCGGCGACGGCTCCGTGCGGCGCCACTTTGTCGATGCGTGCGAGATCCGCGCTGGTCAGAATCACATCGAGTGCGCTGATGTTTTCCTGCAAGTATTTGCGCCGTTTTGTGCCAGGGATCGGCACGATGTCGTCCCCTTGCGCGAGCACCCAGGCCAACGCCAGTTGCGCAGGCGTACATTTTTTCTCGCGCGCGATTTCTTCGACACGTTTAACTAAATCGAGATTGCGCTGGAAATTTTCGCCTTGGAATCGTGGCGTCGTGTGCCGGTAGTCATGTGCCGGCAGATGCTCACGCTTTTTGATTTGGCCAGTCAAAAAGCCGCGACCGAGTGGGCTGTAGGGCACGAAGCCGATGCCAAGCTCGCGACATACGCCGAGCACTTCTTTCTCCGAATCGCGCGTCCAAAGCGAATATTCTGATTGCAATGCCGTGATCGGATGAACGGCGTGCGCGCGGCGAATCGTCTCGGCGCCTGCTTCCGATAAACCGAGAAAACGTACCTTGCCCTGATGCACCAGATCTGCCATCGCGCCGACCGTTTCTTCAATCGGCGTCTCTGGGTCGACTCGATGTTGGTAATAGAGATCGATCACGTCCACACCAAGCCTGCGCAGACTGTCATTACAGGCTTTGCGGACGTAATCAGGTTTGCCGCTGATGCCGCGGTACTCCGGCCTGGCCGGGTCACGCACAATTCCAAATTTCGTGGCGATCGTGACGTGCTCGCGGTGGCCTCGCAGCGCACGTCCAACTAACTGTTCATTGGTGTGCGGGCCGTACATGTCGGCTGTGTCGAAGAATGTGATGCCGAGTTCCAGCGCGCGATGGATTGTGGCGATTGATTCTTGATCGTCGCGTTCGCCGTAAAAATCCGACATTCCCATGCAGCCAAGCCCAATGGCTGAAACGAGCGGCCCGCCACGCCCAAGTTTTCGCTGTTTCATTTGCTTGCTAAGATTCGATTGTCAGCTTTAATCGCGGTCGCGAAATCCGCAGGCAACGGCGCTTCAAAATGTTTCCATTCGCCGGTGCGCGGATGGCGGAAGCCAAGCTTCCACGCATGCAACATCTGGCGCGCAAAATTTTTCGCAAACCGCGGCGCATAGATTTTATCGCCGACAACCGGGTGACCGAGATGATGAAGATGCACGCGGATTTGATGAGTCCGTCCGCTGTGCAGCCGGCATTCAATTAAGCTTGCCTGATCACTCGAGCGAATGACTCGATATTCGGTTTTGGCTGTCCGGCCACGGACGGAAGTCACCCGCATTCGTTGTCGATGGACCGGATGTCGTCCAATTTTTTCTTCGATTACGCCGGCCGGCTTGCGCAATTTTCCGGCGACTAACGCCAGATAAATCTTTTCGACCGTGCGCGCTGCGAACTGTTTGGACAATTCCCGATGCGCCATGTCGTTTTTAGCCACCACTAGACAGCCGCTTGTTTCCTTGTCGAGACGGTGAACAATGCCGGGCCGTTCTTTTCCACCGATCCCTGATAAGGTCGCGCAGTGGCTGAGCAACGCGTTGACCAGAGTATGGTCGCGCTGACCTGCGCCCGGATGAACCGTTAGGCCAGCCGGTTTGTTGATGACGATAAGATCGTCGTCTTCGAAGAGAATCTCGAGTGGGATCGGCTCTGGCCGGACGTCGATCTTCTCCAGCGGTGGCTCGATGAGATCAATCTTGTCACCGCCTCGGACAATTTGCCGTGGCCGCGCGCTTCGCTCGTTGAGCTGAACGAACCCGCTCCGGATCAACTGCTGAAGGCGTGACCGGGAATATTCCGGAAGCCGCTTCGCAAGAAACTGATCAAGGCGCAGCTTCGCGTCGTTTTCGGATACCACAAAGTCGATCGGCGTCGGGTTTTCGATTTGACGGTGCCTCATGGATGGATTGACGCGGGTGGCAGGTTATAAGACCGCACTAGATCAGAGCGAGAGCATGAGCAAGAATAAGAATAAGAGTAGGAGTAGGAACAAGAGGGCTGCGAGGATGAACGAATCTCGCGTCTGAGAGTCAGATTTTAGACGAATCGTTGCCACAAACGTTCTTTGGCACGATGTTTCTTCGCTCATGACACAAAACCCGCCACCACCGCCATTTCCTTCACCGGAAGAGCTGAAGAGCAAGATCACGGAGTTCATGAAACAGAACTTCGGCGATCGGGTCTCAGTGGCGACCTTCGCGGAGCCGGAGTCGGCGACAGCAGAAGAGGATGAAAAGCCGGACAACGCCGAGCATAAGGAATTCGAATTCAATCTGCTGCCTCGCGACATAAAAGCGCATCTTGATCGGTTCGTGATAAAGCAAGACGAGGCAAAGAAGGTTCTCGCGATTGCCGTTTGCGATCACTATAACCATGCCAATTATCTGCGCCGGCTTGAGAAAGAAGACGCGAGGCGCGCACAGGAGATCGAATACATCAAGCAAAATGTAATCCTGGTCGGGCCAACTGGCGTCGGTAAAACATATCTCATTAAACACATCGCCGATCTGATCCAAGTGCCCTTTGTGAAGGCCGACGCGACCAAGTTCAGCGAGACTGGTTACGTCGGCGGTGACGTAGAAGATTTGGTGCGCGAGCTGGTGCACAAAGCCAATGGCGACATGAACTTGGCGCAATTCGGAATCATTTACATCGATGAGATCGACAAGATCGCCTCGGCTGGAAATTTGATTGGTCGCGATGTGAGCGGACGCGGCGTGCAGACCACGCTGCTTAAGTTGATGGAGGAAACGGAAGTGCCGGTGCGCAGCATGAACGATCTTCAGGCGCAGCTACAGGCGGCGTTCGAATTTCAAAGGCGCGGCAAGGCAAAACGCGAGACGATCAATACCCTCCACATTCTCTTCGTAGTAAGCGGTGCGTTTGAGAAGTTGAAAGAACAGGTGGCGCGGCGCGTGCGCCATGGTCAGATCGGGTTCAGCGCACAACCAATGCAAGTGATGGACAATGAATTGTTCCAGCACGTGACGACGCAGGATTTTATCGAGTACGGGTTCGAGCCGGAATTCATCGGCCGACTGCCGGTGCGGGTCGTTTGTGAGGACCTCGATGCCGATGATCTTTTCAACATCATGAAATATTCCGAGGGCAGTTTGCTCCGGCAATACGAGCGCGCGTTTCGCGCGTACGGCATCGAGATTAGTTTTGAGGACGAAGCGCTGCGGCTGCTGGCAGAAGCTGGCGCAAAGGAAAAGACCGGCGCGCGTGGATTGCTGACCGTATTCGAAAAATTGTTTCGCGATTACAAATATTATCTCGCCGGATCGGGCCTGAGTCAGTTGCGCGTGACCGCGACGTTGGTGCGCGAGCCGCGGCGCGTGCTCGATCGGTTAAGAGTTGAGGGGCATAAGCTCGAGGCGCAAATGCTCGAGACCGGTGCGCGTCAATTTGCCGAGAAGTTTAGCAGCGAGCACGGATTGGAACTTATTTTCGATGAGATTGCGATCCGCCGCCTGGTCGAGCGCGCGCAGGCTGAGCGGATGAACATGCACGATCTGTGCGCGCACTTATTCAAGGACTATCAGTTCGGATTGAACCTGATCAAAAAGAATATGGGTCGAACCAAGTTTGTTCTTAACGCCGAGGCAATCAACGCTCCAGACAAGTTCCTGAGCGAACTGGTGGTGCAATCGTACTACCCCGCTGCAATCGCACAAAAAGCCTGATCGTTGATGAAGCGATCGTTGATCACAACGCTCATAGTTGGAGTCGCCGTCGCTCTCGCCGTCGGCGCGCTGCACGCGAGCAAGGCCCTAGCAGGTTTTGAGGCTGCCGCTGCACAGCTTCTGTCCGACTACGCCGGCGCGACGAGAATCGTTAGCGAAAAATGGCAATACGTCCTTGTCTTGCTGGTAGCTCTTGCTGTCGCCTGGCTCAGCCTGACAATCGTTCCGCGATGGCGTGGTCGGTTACTGGTTGGTTTGTTGTTCGTGGAGCTGTTCGGTCTGTCGTGGGTCTGTTCTCTTTACCGAGTATTTTTCCAGCCAATTCCATCCGTTCTTGCTCTGGTATTCGCGTGGGTGATCGCAGAAGGCTGGTCGGCTTTCTTGCGGAGGGACCGCTCGCATCTGGTGCGAACATTCTTTGCCGATCGCGTCTCGAAAAAGGAGTTTCGGCGTCTTAGCGACGGCACTGCTGGGTTCGATCCTCAGCCGAAAGCGTACGAAGTAACCGTTGTGGTATGCGATAACGGTAACAAACTCGCATTCGCTGAGGATTCTGAGCCTGCGGCGTTCGCCGAAGCCGCAGCAAAATTTATTCGCGAGACCGCTGAACATCTCATTAACCAAGGCGCATACCTGCATGCCGCTGACGGAGAAGGCGTGGTCGCCTTTTTTGGATTTCCAATTCCGAACGCTGAACATGCGCAGAAGGCAGTTCGCGTTGTTCTTGATATGAGAAAGAATTTTCGCGAGCGCAGTGAAGACAGTGGAGACGTGTCTGGCAATTGGGATATCCGCGCTGGGATTAGCTCCGGCGTGATAATTGCCGGTGCGCTGAAGGACAGCCAGCGCCCTCTGCTTCTGGCGAGCGGCGAACCGATCGACCTGGCCCGCCGATTCTGCGCGTTGAATCATTTCTACGGATCAAACGCTCTGATGGACACGCCCATTTTTGATCGAGTGAGTGACACAGTTGTCGCGCGCCCGATTGACTTTGTGAGCGGGCTGAATTCGCATGATCGGCTTGAAATCTACGAGCCGCTTTGGCTCGCGGCAGAAGCCAAGCCGGAACATGTCGCGCGCCGGGACTCTTTCTGGAGCGGCGTAGTTCTTTATCGAGAAAAGCGCTGGGCGGAAGCTTATAGTGAATTTCAGAAGGCGCGCGGCTCGGAGGAGGAAGATGATCTTCCATTGCAATTTTATTTGCGCAAGCTGGAGCCGCTTCTTCTTCAGTTAACGGAATCGCCCACGGAATAAATCTGCCAAAGGACCGATTCGCCGTGGCGAACTTAAGCGCGTGTTGAGAAGGACGGAATATCCGGCGGCGATCCGCAATTTGATTGCGCAACTGCGACAAATGCCGGGAGTCGGCCCTCGCTCCGCAGAGCGAATTGCGCTCTGGATGGTGCGGGCAAGAAACGATCAGCCGGAGCAGATCGCCCGCGCAATTGCAGAGACCCGCCAGGCAATTCGTCCGTGCAATCTCTGCGGATTTTTTGCAGCCGGCGAAATCTGCGAAATATGTGGCGATTCCTCGCGCTCAACGGAGTTGCTCTGCGTCGTAGAACAGCCCACCGATATCCTTCCCCTGGAAAAAACCGGCGCCTTTCGCGGCCGATACCATTCTCTCGGAGGCAAAATTTCACCGCTCGATCACGTCGGTCCCGAAGATTTGCGCATTAAAGAATTGGTTGAGCGCGTCGATCGGGAAAAGATTACTGAGATTATCTTCGCGCTCCCCGCTGATGTGGAAGGCGAGTCCACCACAAATTTTATTGTCGATCTTTTGAATGGCAAACCAGTCAGCCTGACGCGGATTGCCCGCGGCATTCCAGCCGGTGGCGGACTTGAATCAGCCGATGAATTGACACTCTCTGCTGCGCTCTCGGGCAGGACGAAGCTGTGATCGTTAAAAGGTTAAAACGTTTACCGATTTAGCTTTTGCAACCTTTTTAACATTGTAACTTTCTTCCGAATGTCGTGCGCGAAAATTGATCCGGGGTTGCACCAGCCACACAAGCCGCCTTGGATCAAAGTGCGGCTGCCATCGAATCCCGTTTTCTTTTCGACCAAGGCGCTCATTTCCGATTTGCGGTTGCACACCGTTTGCGAGAGCGCGCAATGCCCAAACCGCTGGGAATGCTGGAGCCAGGGCACGGCCACTTTCATGATCGCGGGCGACCGTTGCACACGCGCATGCGGATTTTGCGCGGTGACAACGGCGAAGCCTTTCGAGTTGGAAGAAGACGAACCACAGCGCATAGCGGAGGCGGTCCGCCGCATGAAATTAAGGCATGTCGTCATCACTGCCGTCGCACGCGACGATCTCAAGGACGGGGGCGCCGATCATTTCGCCCGCACCATCACGGCAATTCGAGAGATGGATCCTTCGGTGATTGTCGAAGTACTGGTTCCCGATTTTCACGCGCAGGAGTGGTGCATCCAAATCGTGCTCGACGCCGGCCCCGATATTTATAATCACAACACGGAAACGGTCGAACGCCTGACGCCACTGGTGCGGTCGCGCGCAAAGTATCGCACCTCGCTGCAAGTTTTACGGCGGGCAAAGGAGCTGTCGCCAACTATCGTGACCAAGAGCGGCGTCATGCTTGGCCTCGGCGAAAAAGAGGTCGAGCTTTTTCAGACGATGGACGATTTGCGCGAGGTCGGCTGCGACGTCCTGACCATGGGCCAGTATTTGCGCCCGAGTCCGAAACACTTGCCCGTAGTTGAATACGTCACGCCTGAGCAATTCAGTTATTATGGGGACTTCGCGCATAGAAAAGGCTTTCTCTACGTCGCCTCCGGCCCGCTTGTTCGCAGCTCTTACCACGCGGCCGATTTTCATCCGGTGGTACGGCGATGACAGAAAGGGAGCGCGATCCGCTCGCTCGGATTCGTTCACAGACGGCCGCAGTCATTCCTGCCTATCAGGACGAAAAACATATTGGGGACATCGTCCGCCGAACCTGCGAGCGACTCGATCACGTCCTTGTGATTGATGATGGCTCGAGCGATCAGACCGCACAACGCGCGCGCGAAGGCGGCGCTGAAGTCATTATTCACGATCAAAACCGCGGCAAAGGCGAAGCTATTAAGACAGGACTCGGATACTGGTTGAATCGAGAAGTCACGTGGGTGAGCCTTCTCGATTCCGACGGTCAACATCTCCCTGAAGAGATTGATCGGTTTATAGCGGCCGCGGCCTCCACAACCCGGCCGACATTTTTCGTCGGCACTCGCATGAACAATCTTGCCGGCATGCCATTCATCCGGCGCGTTGTGAACCGTTATATGAGCAGGGGCATCAGTCGGCTTTGCGGACAAAAAATTCCCGACACCCAATGCGGGTTCCGCATGTTAGATCGACAACTGATTCCGGAGCTGCTTGGGGGCGGAGACCGGTTCGATTATGAGACCGAAGTGCTCATCATCGCCAGCTGCAAAGGCTACCGGATTGAATCAGTCCCAATCACGACTGTTTACACCGATCAAGTGAGCAAAATTCGTCCGGTCCGCGACGCTGTTCGTTTTCTTAAATTGATGCGGCGTTATCGCAAAAACAGCTGAATCACGGTTTTCTTGCCGGCAGGGGCTTTGAGCTTTTGAGGATTTCCGACTCAGGTGTGAGTGTGGCCGGTTTGCCGCTAAAAATGATGCGGTTCGGTTTTTGAGCGAGCGTTTCGACAAGCGCCTTAGCGTATGTCGTAACCACTTTCAGGTTTAAGAGGGTCACGTGCAGCTGTTTTAATTGTTCCTGAAGCTGCTTGTCCGTCGTACCGATGAATCTGTCAGTCGTACCCAATACCGTGTCTGCATTCTTGGTTACACTGTCGAGGTTCTTGACCACGTTCTGTAAGTTGTCCGCGTCGATTTTCAACGAATCGGCCAGCGGCCCGAGCTTCGGCGTGAATTCGCCAAGATCGGTTTTCAAACCGGTGACCGTGACATTCAAATTGTCGAGCAGCTTGTTTGCATTATCGAACAACGGACCGGCTGCCGCCGTAATCTGCTCGATGCCGTAAGCAGGATGGCCTTCGATCGTCGCATTGTTTGCCAGCGTTTCACCACCGGGCGTGCCTGCGGAAAGCGCCACAAATTTTGGCGAGAGCAATGTATCAGAGCTGAGCGTTGCGGTTACGTCGGTAGGCAACGGCGGGATTCTCTCGTCAAGACTGACGGTCACCAGCACGGCGTCCTTTTTGTTTGCGATTGCTTCTCGCTCTTTCGCAGTAAGATGACGCATCGCGATCACGCGTCCGGCCGGCGCACCGGCATAGCGCACCTCTGAATTCACTTTTATGCCGGTTACATCTTCATAATTGATTTGCAGGGTGCGTGTCGTTTTTTTGAGCCGATATCCCGAGAGCGCGAAAGTGAGCGCAGCGAGCAGGACGATGCTGCACGCGATCACGAAAAGGGCGACGAGGTAATCGGACAGATTGCGCTTCATGTATGCTTGTGATGAAAACGGAAGCGTGCGCCGAGAAACGGGCGGGGCCGGACATGTTGATGATCTTTATGGTCTTCCTGTGAAAGGTTCAACGGAATCGGACCGTCAGCCTTGCCGTGAATAAATTGCTGCACTTCCGGGTTTGGGCTGTTCTGGATTTCGTCGGGACTACCCTGCGCCACGATGCCGCCGTGTCCTAGCATGATCATGCGTGTCGCGATGCGGAAGGCGCTCGTCATGTCGTGCGAGACCACGACTGCGGTCATGTGGGTCCCATGCGTTAGTTTCAAGGTGAGTTCATCTACCACGGCGGTCATGATTGGATCGAGCCCCGAGGTCGGCTCATCGCTGAATAGCAACTCCGGATCGAGCGCAAGTGCGCGTGCGAGCCCCACGCGCTTTTTCATCCCGCCGCTGATTTCGTCTGGTTTAAGGTCCTCAAAACCAGTCAGGCCGACCATCTCAAGCTTGTGCTTCACGATGTCTTCGATTTCATCGACAGATTTGTTAGTGTGTTGCAGCAGTGGCAGGGAAACATTCTCACCCACTGTGAGCGACGCGAGTAGCGCGCCGGACTGAAATAGCATCCCGAAACGTAGCCGTACACGTTCAAGCTCGCGTTCCTTCATCGTTGTAATCTCTTCGCCAAAAAGCTTTACCGATCCTGAAGTCGGTTTCATAGAGCCAATCATATGCCGGAGCAGAGTACTCTTCCCACAACCACTGCCGCCCATGATAACGAGCGTCTCGCCACGGTGAACGTTAAAAGAAATGTCATCGATCACCGCGCGGTCTCCGAATTTTCGGACCAGATCGGTTACTTCGATGATGGTTTCTCCGTTAGCATTCATGCGCTGAAAAAGAAAATCCCAGTGAGTATGGCGTTAGTCACCAGCATTGCCAGCAGCGCTTGCACGACCGAAGCCGTTGTGGCCTGCCCGACGCCTTCTGCGCCGCCTTCGACATTTAGTCCGGCGTTGCACGCGATTGTGATGACAATCCACGCGAACACCGCGCTCTTGATCATTCCCGAGTACAAATCCCATGTATCGGCGCTTTCCAGTGCGCGCAGCACATAGCCTGCGGTATTAAAATCGAGCGCAAACCTGCAGACTGCCCAGCCGCCCATGATGCCGATGTAATTCCCAAAAATCGTGAGCGCGGGCAACATCACCAACATCGCCAGAAAACGCGGCACGACCAGATATTGGACCGGATTGATTGCCATCACTTCGAGCGCCTCGATTTCCTCCGATACTTTCATTGTCCCCAATTCCGCTGCGACAGCAGAGCCGCTGCGGCCGATCACGATTACCGCGATCAAGACCGGTCCCATTTCGCGCAAAAGGGTGAGCATGACCAGATCGGGAATGTACATTTCCGCGCCGAGGCTCTCGAGAGAATGGGCGGCCTGCATAGCCAGCGTCACGCCCACGCTGAAAGCCGTGAGCGCCACCATCGGCGCCGCGCGCACTCCGATGAATACCATTTGGCGGAAGATTGGCGCGATCTTGAAAAATTGCCCGGTAAACGGCGCAATGAGAATCCAGTAGAGCAAACTGAGATTAAGCTGAAGATAATTTTTCACTTGCCGATTGAGCGCGCAGAATGCCAAGGTGCGCGCGTTGACGAAAGCCGAAAGTTCAGCGTTTTAGTCACAACTCGCCTCGCACGCTGAGGATCAACCAACAACGCAGTGGCTCAAAGCGAGATTGATAACATACGCGCATTGCTACAGTCCAAGCCGCGACCCGTTGGCTGGGCCGAGCGGCGTGCGCGTCTCGACGCGATTGGTTCCGTCTGGCCTGTGGCCGATGATGTGAAGCTTGAGTCTGTCGATGTCAGTGGTCTGCGGGGTGAATGGTCGATTGTTCCGGGCAGTGATCCCTCGCGTGTCCTGTTGTTTTTTCATGGTGGTGGCTATTGCTCTGGTTCAATCCTGAGCCATCGCCGCATGGTCACCGAGGCGGGCCGTGCTGGCAAAATGCGGACGCTGGCTGTTGCCTATCGACTCGCGCCCGAGCATCCGTTTCCCGCAGCGTACGATGACGCGCTGACGGCGTGGCGTTTTCTGCGAAATGAAGGTATTCCGGCTTCGCAGATCGCCATCGGTGGCGATAGTGCAGGCTCGGGGCTCGGAATAGCGTTGATTGGACAGCTGCGCGATGCACAGGAGGAACTTCCGGCGTGCGCATGGCTTGTCTCGCCGTGGACGGATTTAACAATGTCTGGTTCTACGCTCATGACCAAGGCCGCCGTAGATCCAATCATCCATAAGGAGTATCTGAATGAATTGGCGTATGCATATCTTCCCGCAGGAATGGGAAGAAAGGACCCGCGTGTTTCTCCGCTTTATGCCGATCTCAGAAATTTTCCTCCCTTTCTGATCCAGGTGGGTTCTGCCGAAACATTGCTCGATGACGCTACTCGCTTCGCGGTCGCCGCGGGTGCTGCAGACGTTCCAGTGACTTTGGAGATCTGGCCGTACATGATCCATGCATGGCATCTATGGAACGCTCATTTGGAACCCGGCCGCCGCGCTCTCATCAGGGCCGGTGCATTTATCCGCAGCCATGTTTGCAAGAATAATTCTGCCTAGCTTTCGACGGGCTAGATAACGCTCCTGAAATCCAATCCCAAGTCCCTGAAGATGACCTGCGCTGCGTTTCTTCCCGGTGCCATGGAGACGCCGGGGCCGGGATGACTGCCGGAACTACAGAGGTAAACATTAGGGATCGGAGTCTTGTATTGGCCGAGCTCGGGAATTGGGCGCAATGAACCATTCTGATATGGGAGAAACGCGCCCTGTCCGAGCGTACCACGAACGGCACTAATAATTTTCCGCGAGATATCGACCGGGGAATGGGCTACGCGCTTAAGAATTTTGGCCTTCAAGTCGGGAATGTAATTGTCAGTTATGAGGTCGATAAGGTAATCAGCGTACGGTTCACGCGCCTCGTCCCAGGTGCGTCCGGGAATTCTGCCAGTCGCGTCGCCGGTGATGAAGTAAGGGACGCTCAAGACTACGAATTTCATCAGGGCTTTGCCGGCTGGTGCTCGACTTGGGTCTATAGCGGAATCATTCCAACTCACGATCATCGGTGCCGAAGGCAGAGCGCCGCCACGACATTGGAGATAGACGCGTGCGAAAAAGTCGAGCGACGGATCGGTAAGATGAACATGTGTAGATTGGCGCGCAGCAGGTCCGGCCTTGTAGTTTATAGGGCTGTCGAGCGCGACGAACATGACAAAAACGGAATCGCCCCATTCGTACTGCTCCATCTTCCCGACAATTTCTTGTCCCGCCATCCCGGCACCGAGCAGGTCGAGTACAAGGTGAGCCGGGTCCACGTTCGAGACGACCAGCTGACTCACTGAAATTTCCTCGCCACTCGTTAGACGTACGGCAGTGGCGCGTTTTGCATCGCCTAGAATTTTCTCGGCACGGACGTTCGTGCGAATTTCGCCGCCATGTGCTTGCAGATGTTCAGCGAGAGCGAGCGTGACGCGGTTCATGCCGCCTTTGACGAGATTGTTGCCAACGTTTTGCAAGACCGAAGCAAAGAGCCAACTGAGCTCGGCGCCACCGGCGTCGTCGGGCGATGCGCCGAGAAACGTCGCGAACGAGCCGAACAGGGTTTTGGTCACCTCTGCTTCGAGGGTTTGGTTCGCCCATGATCGAACGCTCTGCATGCTAAACCGATAGGCCTCCATCCCCGAGTGGGATGCGGCGAAGTTTGCCGCTGCTGCCGGGAATGGAGGAGGCGGTGAAAACATGGCTGCAACGATGGCGTCCTTTTGCGCGAGGAAGCGCTTCATCAAGGCGCGCCATGTCTCGGCGTCGTCGTGTGAGTAGCGGGCTATGTCGCCGACAGTTTTTTCAATGTCGCGATGTACGCTGATGATGTTGCCGTCGGGAAAAGCGTGCGAGAAAGGAATCTCAGGTTCGATGAGTTCGTAGCGATCGAGCAAACTGAGTTCGTGCGGGACTGGTGAGAGATTTGCCAGTTGATATCCGCTCGCGTGAATGTCAGACCAAAAGCCGGGCAGCGTTTCCTCTTCGGTAACGGTCATGCCGCCAACCGTGTAATATTGTTCGATGACGAGAACTTTTAGCCCTGCTTTGGCGAGATAACACGCGCACGTCAAGCCGTTATGCCCCGCGCCGATGACGATGGCGTCGTGAGGAGACGTCATAGTCAGGACGCAACAATGACCGTCAGACCCGCGAGGCGGCTCACGTTCAGTGCCGTAAGTCTAACGACAGCGAGATCAGCTACGGTTGCCGAGAGCGCGAGCAAAAATCCCCCTAGAAGTGTTTGGTCATCGAAATGTAAATGCACAGCGGTAGCCGTTAGCTGCACTTACGGTCTTACAATTCCATTTTTGGGCGGGCGGGACGTGATTTCAGATTAAGCCGCGCTTGCGAAAATCGCCGAGGTTTCCGCCTGACGATCGCTCGACCAGGTCGATAGTGAACTTGAGCAGGCAAACTTCCCACGCGTCGTCCACACCCTGGATGATGGCGCTGAGCGGTTCACTTTTGCTTTCGACTTTGCGCCGGGTGCGATTGATCACTGCGTCGATTGAATCGCGCAGCGTCTGTTCGCTCAGGTCAGTTTTTCGGAATTGGAAGCCATAACGAAGCACCGCGATGTTCCGGGTGTGCTCGCGCAGTTGGTCGACGTATCGTTCCGCCTTTTCTCCGAAACCCTCGAGTAACAGCCGACAATAATGCTCGGGCGCAAGAATCTGCGGACGCTCGGCGTGGATTTTTCCGTTGCGAATCCGGACCTGATTGACCCGGTCCATCAACTCCGAGATCAGATAAAAATCGAAACTGGTGCTGCCAAAAGTCGCGATTTGTCGCTCAGGAGCGACGATCACATGCGTGTTTTCAATTGCGTAATCGAAGTCGTCTCTGGTCATGATGACAGGGCAAATTTAGCCTGTGGGGCACCGCATTTCAAAATCGACGCATCGAAGCCGCCGCTAGGGGCGTCGCGCTGCGGCGTCCGGTCGGCGCAGAGCGCCAACGTAGCAACTATTCGCTTTGCGGTTTTGCTTCTCCGCCTTGCTGCTCAAACAGCGAGAGATATTGGCCGTAGCCTTCTTCCTTCAATTTATCCACTGGGATAAAGCGCAGCGCTGCAGAGTTCACACAGAAGCGTTCGCCGGTCGGAGCGGGGCCGTCATCAAAGACATGGCCGAGATGCGCATCGCTCGTTTTCCCACGAACCTCAGTGCGCTCCATTCCGTGCGAACTATCCCGCTTTTCTACCACGGTGTCAGGCGATATGGGCTTGGTGAAACTGGGCCACCCCGTGCCGCTGTCGAACTTGTCCAGCGAACTGAAGAGCGGTTCGCCCGTGATAATATCGACGTAAATTCCCGGCTTGTGATTGTCCCAGTAAGCATTGTGAAATGGAGTCTCTGTACCGCATTCTCGCGTGACGTGATATTGATCTTTTGTCAATTGGCTTCGCAGTTCGGTGTCGCTGGGAACTGGTTTGGTTGGATTCATTTTCTCGGCTTCTTTCTTCTGGGTTTGAGCGTAACTAAACAGGATCGAGCCGACAATGACAACGATTGTGCCAAGCAGCCCAAACCATAAAGTCTTATGCGAGCCATGATGTGCGTGTATTAAACGTGTGGTGTTCATATCTATTCATCCCTTCATCCCTACGAGCTTGTCTTGATTAAGTATTTTACGCGCCAAAGTCTCCCTTACAAACGCCACCGGCGCGCGAAGTCGATCTCTCCTTATTAGATTCGTATGGAAGCCTAAATCCGGTCGGCGCGGGCCTGCTTCAGAACAATTCCTAATTTCGATGGCGTAATCTCGTCAGTCGGAATCCTGTCGCCCGGCCTCGGGAACCCGGATGTAGCGACGAAAGACAATCAATCCGACTGGCGCAACCGACGCCGCTAGAGCAAAGATTAGCCACATCGTTCCCGGATGCCGGGGACCGTGCTCCGGACAGAACCTGGCCAACAGAAAGCCACCAGCGCCGACGAGGAGTTTGCCCACGAGGAATGGAAGATACGCTAGTGATCCGTACGAGGCTTCCTGTCCTTTCGGTGCAATTGCTGCGGCGTATTCGTACACTCGCGGGGAGTAGAACGCTTCTCCAACCGAGAATACCATCAGATAGAGCGCAGCCATGATGTAGTAGGGATGAATACTCCCGTGTAGCCCGAGATACCAACGACCCAGCCATTGCGCTGTCCCGCTGTCAGCGGCAGGCAGGAACCATTCCGTCGGCAGCGCCATTATGAATACTCCTGCAGCACAGATCGCTCCACCGATCACGACCATCCGATAGGCCGCAAATTTTTGCGTCAGAGCGCCTACGATGGGTACTAGGCAGATAATCATGATTGCGTTAATGTTGGCGAGTTTTCCGACAGGAGCGTGCAGGCCGAGTTCGCGAATGCCGAACTTCGGAAACACGTAATCCATCTGTAAAAAGATGGCTTTGAGAAATCCGATGAAGATGAAGAAAGCAAGCAGCCGGTAAAAACCGGATTGGCCAATCAATTGTCGAAAAAGATCGGCTGTGTCACTCGCACTTTGCCGCACTGTTTGTCCGATGCGGCTTAAAAAGTCGCTGCGCGAGCGGTGTGCTTCGGTCGTGATCGCCGCATTCGGGTCTCGGCGGAGGAAGTAGATCACAGGGAATAGCACGATCTCGAAGGCCAGGCTGACAATGAACAGTTGCTGGTGCGCCGATGGCGCGAATCCCAAAATGCTGACGCGCAAGTTCAGCTCACGGACGTAATCAAATATCCATCCCGCGGCAATGTAGCCAACGTTCATTATCATGTAGATGATCGAGAACGAGATCGACCGTTGAGCTATCGTGGAATACCGCCGCGTCGCGGCCAGCAGGACGGGCGTGCCAAGCGCCTCTCCGACCGCGAGTGGAAGAACGCCGCATGCGAGCGCCACCGACGGGATAGTGGTGACGACCATTACGCTCCGAGCAACAGTGCAAATGGCGACGCCGAGGAAAAAAGTGCGGCGTAATCCGATCGCATCCGTCAGCGACCCGGCCAACAACGTGAATACGGTCATCGCCGGCGCCCACACCCAACCAACCAATGCTCCCGCCGCTTGATCGCTAAAGCCGAGGTCCTTCGACAACCATAAAACCATCGTTTTGTTCGTGACCGAGTAGGCGGTGTAAATGAGAAACTTGATCAGGAATGTGAGCCACAAGTCACGCCGCGCGCCCCTGAGCACGGTGAATTTTGCCACGAAGCCGCGTAGACCCGTCGGAGCGACCGCAGGAACAGTCTCTTCTGGTGCGATTGTTGCTTTGATTGCTTGACCCACGGCGTCGGCTTACAGACTAGAGAATGTTCGCGAGAAACTCCCGCGCGTCGAACGGTGCAAAGTCGTCGATATTTTCGCCAGTGCCGACAAAACGCGTTGGAATTCCAAGTTCATCCTGAATCGCAACAACGATCCCGCCTTTGCCGCTGCCATCGAGTTTGGTAACAACCAGGCCAGTGAGTGTCAGGGCACTGTGAAATTCGCGGGCCTGGCTGAGCGCATTGCCACCAGTGGCTGCATCGACCACCAGCAGCGTCTCGTGCGGCGCGCCTGGGTCGAGCTTGCCGAGCGTCCGTTTCACTTTCTGCAGCTCGGCCATGAGATTCGTTTTAGTGTGTTGGCGGCCGGCCGTATCGCAAATCAAGAAGTCGCTCTCCTGCCTGGCTGCCGCCTCGTACGCTTCGTAACAAAGAGCGGCTGGGTCCGCGCCGTACTGGCCGCGGATCATTTCGACGGCGAGTCTTTTGGCCCAAATATCAAGTTGCTCGATCGCCGCGGCACGGAAGGTATCCGCTGCTGCCAGCATCACGTGCGGCCGACCGGGTAGGGGCGATTGACCCAAATCGCCCGCGGGCGGTTTACGTGAACCGCCCCTACCTTGCAAATAATGCGCGAGTTTTGCAGTCGATGTAGTTTTGCCGGTTCCGTTCACGCCGACGATTAAGATCACGGTCGGTTTTCCATTTGCTCGACGGATTGGCGTCGGCTCAGGCGGCAAGATCCGCGCGATTTCTTCACGCACAGCCTTGATCACGTCGCCAATTCCAAGCACAGACCAGGCTTCGCGCTCCTGCAGCGTCTTAACAATGCGTGTCGTCATCGGCACACCGAGATCTGCTCGGATGAGCGCTTCTTCGAGCTCCTCCCAGTCGATCGGTTTGCCGGCAAATTGGTCGGCGAGCGAACGAAGGAAGTTCATGTTGGCGAGCCGTGAATCGAAATTCGAGAACGTAAATCGTTCCAGCGATCTAATGAGTGCCGAATTACGAATCCCGTTTCGTCACAGCTTCTCGCGCTGGCCGATCCAAATCTTTTCGCACGCGATCGAGAATACCATTTACAAAACGGCCCGATTCAGCGCCCCCGAAGGTTTTTGCCAGCTCGATGGCTTCATTGATTGAGACCACTGGAGGTATGTCGTCGCGATAAAGCATCTCATAAATCGCCAGCCGAAGAACATTGCGATCAACTGCTGAGATACGGCGAAATTCGTAATTTTCGCAGTAGCGGCGAATGCGTTCATCGATCTCCGGAAGATGCGCCACCATTCCTTCGATGAGTGGCTGCGCAAATTCGCGAACCCGTGGCGTAGCTGGGCAAAATTCCCAGAAATCGTCGATCCTCTCCGGGGCTTCGCCACGCTGGAGGTCGCGCCAGAAATGATATTGGATCGCCGCTTCGCGTGCTCGTCGCCGTTTACCCATAGAAAATCAACCTGCACGAAGGTCCGCCAGGACATTTGCGATTTCCACCGCCGCCCGCGCAGCTTCGGTGCCGCGGTTGATACGATTTTCAAGGCAACGCGCGCGGGCTTGACTTTCATTATCGAAACTGAGCACCGCGTTGATCACTGGCACTGCATGCTCGACCGCAATGCGTTGAAGCGCGTCCGTAACGGAGCGGCTTAAATTTTGGGCATGATTTGTTTCCCCTTGCAAAATCACACCGCAGGCAATGACCGCATCGGCTTTATCCTGCGCGGCAAGCTCCTGCACGATCACCGGGATTTCGAACGCGCCGGGCACACGGTGCACAGAAATGGTCGCATCCGGCGCAAGCGCGCGCAGCTCTTCCGTAGCGTGATCGACGAGCCCCTGCACGTATTGCCCATTAAACTGGCTTGCCACGATAAAAAAACGCCGCCTAGCCTTGGCGATTCCTGGATGCGGCGGTGCAGTGCTCGACATTTTTCAGCAACTTACTCGGCGCCGCAATCCGTAATCACAGCAGGTGGCCCAACTTGGTCTTTTTCGTCTCGAGATATTTCGCGTTATGCGGGTTCGCCTCGGCGCGGATTGGCACCTGTTCGATCATTTCCAGACCGTAGCCTTCCAAGCCGACAACTTTCTTCGGGTTATTTGTAAGGAACCGAAACTGACGCACGCCGAGGTCGAAAAGGATCTGTGCGCCGAGTCCGTAATCGCGCAGGTCACTCGGATAACCAAGTCTGGCGTTGGCTTCCACGGTATCGAGACCTTCCTCCTGCAACTTGTATGCGTGGATTTTTGCGGCGAGCCCTATCCCGCGTCCTTCCTGGCGCATGTAAACCAAAACGCCGTTGCCTTCCTCCTGGATTTGCCGCAGCGCCGCGTGCAATTGATTTCCACAGTCGCATCGGCGCGAAGCGAAAACGTCGCCGGTAAGGCATTGGCTGTGCACACGCACGAGCGTCGGTTTGGTCTTGTCGATTTTGCCTTTGACCAGCGCGAGGTGATGCTGGCCATCGAGGTTCGAGCGATACAAGTGCAAATCGAAATCGCCGTAGTCAGTCGGCATTTTCACGATTTGCTCCAGCTCTACCAGCTTTTCGCGAACCCGGCGATAAGCGATCAAACTTTGGATCGTACAAATATGCAGGCCATGTTTTTTGTGGAACTCCATCAGTTCCGGCAAACGTGCCATCGTGCCATCGTCGTGCAGAATTTCGCAAAGCACCCCCGCTGGTTGCAGACCCGCCATTCTTGCCAGGTCGACAGCGGCCTCGGTGTGTCCTGCGCGTCGCAAGACGCCGCCGTCCTTTGCGCGCAAAGGAAATACATGCCCGGGCTGGCTGAGGTCCTCCGGCGATGATTTCGGATTGGCGATTGCCAGGATCGTCGTCGCGCGATCGTAAGCGCTGATACCGGTGGTCACGCCGCGCGCCGCGTCCACTGAAACGGTGAAATCGGTGCGATGTTTTTCGCGGTTTTGTGCCACCATTCGTTGCAAGCCGAGTTGCTCGGCGCGCTCGTTCGAAACCGGAACACAAATCAAGCCGCGCCCGTGCGTCGCCATGAAATTGACCGTTTCAGGCGTCACCTTTTCCGCTGCCATAACCAGATCGCCTTCGTTCTCGCGGTCGGCATCGTCCGTCACGATGACCATGCGGCCTTTGGCGATATCGCTCAGCACATCGTCAATCGCGTCGAATTGAAATGTTTCAGCCGCTTTTGCAATCATCGGAAGTAATACAGTTACGCCCGCCGCTGCTATGAGCAACTCCTACTCTTGTTACTGCTCTTGCTCGTAATCGAAAAGATCTCGATCACGAGCATGATTATGAGCATGAGTACGAGTTACATTATTTCTCGCTCGTTGCCACGATTGCTTCCGGGCGATACATATCGCGGTTACTCCCTTGAAACTCGGCTTTCAATTTCACCTTGAAGTGGGAAAGATCGACAAGATCCCATCGCGTGAACTTCCACCTCGCACTCGAACCCGGAGAGATCGATCCATCACGCGGTTCGTGCTGGAAACCCACGATAAAGTGCACCGCGTCGTCGCGCACTTTGTTCGTCGCTTTCTTGGGTTCGAAGTAGAACGTCCGGAAACTACTGTCGCGGCTTTCGGCGGCGTAGAGTTTTGGATCGAGGTAAAACACGCGCTTGCTCTGCAGATCAAGTATGCGCAAATCGGGATAGCCTGAACGTTGCACTTTGCCTTCTGCCGTGAGCGGAAGATCGCAGCGCAAACCGGGAGTGGCGTTCAGCAATTCCCGCAAATTATCTTCAAAATGGCTGCTGACCTCGTTGATGCGATCGATGTTTTGAATGGCGCTATCCGGCGCATTCAATCGCTTCATCGTTTCATTGCAGGCTGCACTAATGGATTGTGCGACGCGCTGATCGACCGAATTGTTCGCGTCAAACCTGAACACCTTCTTTCCAGTAGTGTCGAAGATGATCTCGCTGAATGGGACGCCACGCAGCTGTTGATCTTCATCGAGCAACCATGGAATCAGTTGCTTCACCTCCGCTTTCGGCTCCGTGGATAACTGCGCCATCGCGGCGCTCGCCAGCACGATCATCGCGATCGACGCGAGGAACTTCACCTGGGTACTCCTAGATCTCTCGATGCATCACGACGCCGTCCGATCGTTCCTCCACGACTTTAAACCCGAACCGCTCGTAGAGGCGCAACACCGGTTTGCCGGTCACGAAGCTCAGCGAGATTGTGGACTGCTCGGGATTCGCGCGGACCAATTGCGTAAGTAATGCCGTGCCGATCCCGTGCCTGCGATGCTCGGGCTTTACGGTCAAGGCCAGCTCGGGTGGCGCGTCAGGTTTCCCGATCGGCTTCCGCAACCAAACTGCGCCGACCAGCATGCCGTCTTTTGGATTGTGTGTGACAAACCCGGTGTCGCCGGCGCGGCCCCAGCCTTCCACGTATCGCGCAAATTCTGGACGGTGTATGATCTCGCGTGCAGGCAGTTTTTTTTTTCCAGGCGCCGACAATCCCAGATACAACATTTCCCAGAGAATGGGTTCATCCTCAGGCGTGAGCTGACGAATCACGTAATCCATGACAGTTAAGGCCGGGCGTTTGCCGTAATGTTGTCCATAACCGACGAAACACCAGAAGCCTGTTGAGCCGAACACCGATCGGACAACACACCGCGAAAATCGCGTTGTAATGTTGCGTTATTTAGGAACCATCAGGAATGGCAACCGACCGCGATTATGTTCTCGGCACGCATGACGAGGAATTAGCGAGGCTTGGATTGCAACACCGTGTTTGGCGTCCGGTCGTTTTGGATTGCTGGCAAAGAGCAGGGATTACTGTAGGCAGACGCGTACTGGATGTAGGCGCCGGTCCTGGATATGCGACTGTCGATCTCGCAGAGATTGTTGGCCCGACGGGGAAGGTAACTGCTCTCGAACGTTCGCAGAACTT
>WNFR01001791.1_pt1 | contig 22456 bp, 27 predicted proteins | sample 5400221 | NCBI WGS metagenome assembly WNFR01 (sample SAMN13153357, study PRJNA577476) | soil metagenome | isolation source: 40 cm soil under Madrone tree | place: USA:California | collected 2016-06-14 | reverse complement strand
TCGCGCGACAGCAGGATTTGAGACTTTTCCGGGCAAAGAGGAAATTTCAGGAGGCACAGAAACGATTCGAGAAGATTGTCCAGATTGTTCACGAAATTTCCGAAGCATCGAAATTGAAAGCGAACTCGACGCACCACGCGCACGCTAAGAGTCTTGAAGGGAGCCATTTTTAAAATATGGACAAAACCAGCCCCAACGAAGAAGAAACTCAGAAAGCCAAACACCACTACCTGAGCGAATTTCTCGGTAAGTTTTTCAAGGAACTGAACCGTCCAAGGTTTCTGGTTGAGGTCTTGGCTTTGGTCGGCCTTTTCATCTATGTCTGCGAAACGCACAGGATGAATAGCTTGGCTAGTCACAATTTTATCGTCGATCAAAGGCCGTGGATTATTGCACATTCTGGACAGTGGGTTATACAAAAAGATAAAATTGTTGAAATGTATACTTGGTTCCATAACGCAGGCAAAACTCCTGCTATGGATGTCCATGCAACCAATAGAATAGAAGTAGTCAGCAGCCAAGACATTCCATCTTTTGACGATTACCCGAAACCGCTCTCCGCCAGCTTTAGCGCCGCAATCATGTATCCGGGGCAAGAAACGCCACATACCAATTCTATAGCACTTCTGGAAGAGATCGCGGGCACCAATCAATCCAAGGGCGTAATTCTCAACGACGAACTTCTGGACAGATACAATCGGAGACAAATCGTTTTCGTAGCATATGGACAAGCCATTTATCGCGATGCTTTCGGCATCGAACGCTGGACGCACTTTTGCTTTTACCAGGAGAATTCCGGAACATTTGTGACGAATCTCCCCAACGCAGCTAAAAAGTGTTCCGAATACAATAATGCCGATAACAATTAGGCATGCTGCCCTCTTACGGACCCAAAGAATAGGACGCTTCTAGTATATTGTTGCCGTCATAAATGCTGGATGAAAATTAGGAATTCTTGCTTGGACTTCTGAAGAGGCTTAGACGTGGATTGGATGAGTCAGCACCAAAGACGCAACTCGAACCAATCTGGTCTTGGAACGACTACACCGTGGGTCGCACTTGCAATTGCATTGATGGCTCAGACGGGCACGAATGGAGCGGAGGGACACGATCCATTTTTGACTAACTCGCGCAAAATCAACGATAGGGCATTGACCTGCGCTAAGATGCTGTAAACTCGTGCCCAACACTTAAATCTTGTCGTATGGCTGGATACGGGACTCTACCGTCCGCTCGCCAACTCTAGGAACCGCGTCTTGTCGTTGCCAGAAAGATACGATGCTGCCTTTTGGATTTGAGGAAAAGTAACACCCAACTTCTCCTGTTCTTGCCTCAGTGCGGTCGCCTTCTCGAACAGCAGTTTGCGCGTTTCCTCAAGCACATCCACTTCAGTGTTAATGTCCAGGCTTAAGAAGCGCTGCCAAAACCAACGATGATCTTGCGGGCACGACTCCAGTTTCCGCTCCGCATGCTTGATTACGTGAGCTAGACCGAAATGCTCAATGCTGATCGTCTTCCCAAAAATCTCTGCATCGAGTTCTGCTGGCGTTGCGTGATTATCATACACATATGAGACAGCAAGACTGGCGTAGTGGACCAGCGGCGAAAGATATACATGCGCGCATAAATAAAGGGACATAAGGATCACAAAAAAGAGTGCAAATAGGGCCGGATGAGTTCCGGATAGTTTTGCATCTCGCCGAACACGCGACTCAACGTGCCAGTCAATTCTTTTTCGTCCGGAAAGTATCGATTATGAGTCCCTGTCTGGCGCGTGTGCCTCCACAATCGCTCGGTTGGGTTCAGCTCCGGAGAGTAGGACGGTAATTGATGAACTTCCAGCCAATGGCGATTGGCATCGAACCAAGCCCATACGTCGCCGTCTTTGTGGTAGGTCGCGTTATCCTGAATGAGCAGGGCTCCCTGCCGGCGATAGCTACGAGCCAGTTGTTCCAGAAAACCGAAGTACGTGGAAGCGTTGAAGACGGTGTCTTGCCGGTAATGGAAGCGTGCCTTCCACAATTCAATGGCTCCAAAAATCTTCACGCTCTTGCGCTGTCCAGTCACGGGAACTTCTGGAGGACAACCGATCCGGCTCCAGGTAGCGTGTAGGGTAGAATCTTGGCGAAAGCTGGCTTCGTCGGTGAAGATTAACGCCCAGTTTTGCCGCTGCGTTTTTTTTTAAGACTGGGATAGGTGTACCGTTGCCAGCGATCTTGCTGGTCCGGGTTGGCTCGGGCCAGCACGCGACGTGGGCGCTGCACCGAGAATCCCAAACGACGGAGCAACTTGCGCACATGGCCCGGATGATAATGAATCCCGAATTCCTCCTCGATGACCCAGGTGATCATCGGCGAGGTCCAGATGCCTGTGTCCAGGCCATAGGCCACCGGGCCGCTGTCGAGAATGTCGTCGAGTTGTTTGCGCTGCGCTGGCGTCAGCTCCACTGGCCGGCCCGAGCGATGCCCTTCGAGCAGCCCCTCCACACCGAGAGTTTGGTAGCATGCTAACCACTCCGAGACCCTCGAACGTGGAGCTCCGAGTAGATGGGCCAACTCACCGCTGGTACGTCCCTCCGAGTTCAGCACCACGGCTTGCAATCGCTTGGCAACTCGGTAGGCGCCGTCCCGTTCTGCTTCCTTGCGCAAGCGTAGCAACCGTTTGTATGTCTTCGGATGTAAGTAAAGGATTCGCGGAACCATGGCACCTCCTTCAAGCAGTATGCCAGATGCACCTAATTTATGTCCTTCTAATTATGCGCGTCTGTATAGTATTGCCATGCGTGCCGGCATTCATGGGCCAGCGTGCTGACCACGTCTATTGGGTCTTTGCTCAGGAAGACAGAGTCCAAGTAGATAACTGAATCATTATCGCCGACCGCTTGCCTAACGTACGACGGTATCAGTTGATCTTGGAGGATTTCAGACGGACAGAAGAATGCGTGGTGGTCTCTATCCTGAGTGACAGCCTCCAAATCCCACGTATACGGCTTCCAGTTCTTTGCCACGTTCTCAGCAATTTTCTTGGCCGCTGCGTCACGACGGAACTGGTTGTTGCGGTCATCCAAGAAGAACATAATGTGCTTCTCTGCGAGTCCAGCCCGAGCCGCGATCTCTTGGACAAGCGCAATCGAAACGGTGGCTGGATTCGCAATCTGCATGATCTCTCCCCTAAAGCCACTGACGCGTTTTAAACATGATCCCGCGTCTGGCGAAGAAAAGACAAGGGCCGCCCAATATCGTCAAGGTCTCAGTCGCGGACGTTCGATTCGAGCAGGGAGGCCGCGCGGCTATCGCAAAACTCGCCAAAAACTCGTCACTTTTTTTGACTTCTATGGCAGAATACGTGTCAGCGATGTCAACGAAGTCAAACTCGCCACTGATTCTACACAACTTATTGAAAACACGAAGCTGTTTTGGGAATCCGGCTTATAGGCTCATCCGCCATAACTATATGAAAGACGGGTATTTAGATTTTTCCGCCAGTGAAATGCGACAAAACTGTGACAGTTTCCGAACTGAAGTGATTTCGCTTTCGTATTGAGTCAGGCCGCTGTCTCGTCGAGTAATCCGCGAAGCTCTTATCCTACCCGTAACAGCAGTCCAGCTAGCTTCAACGTACCCGGGACCGACAACCGTAATCCAGTTAACCTGACTAATCAGGGAAGTGAAAGTCAACCGTTAAACACAAGCGCGTTTATCGAGGCTATCGGCGAGATTTCGCCCAGAGGAGTGCGACGACATTCGCATGGACGGCTTTTTAGTTCCAGGCGCTATTTCTTCAGACTAGCCTGCCAATTCAGTATCACTGTGTATGGCTCCGGTCTGTCGTCCTTGCCCGTCGTCTTGGGCACCGCCACGAGAAAACGGCGCCCGTCCGCTGTGCAATTCCACTCGGCGGCCCCTGCCAAAAATCCGAGGGGCTGGGGCTTCCCGAGCCTGAACTCCGGATTGGTTGCAATTTCGACAGCCATCACCTGTCCGTCTCGAGCACGGTAATAAAGTTCCCGGCCGTCACCGCGCCAGCACGGTTGATCCCCGTATCCGTTGGAGACTTGCCACTTGCCACCCGCCTCGACAGCCGTCCCGGCAGAGTTCATTGCAAATGGCCGCACGTAGATTTCATAGTGGCCGGATTCATTCGAACCGTAGGCTACCCAATGGCCGTCAGGAGAAAAGCGAGCGTCGTGCTCATTGAACTCAGTGACTAGAAACGGGATGGGCTTCTTGTCACCCTCCTGCGGTAACAACCAAAAATCCCAATCCGTCTTCGGATCAAACATTCGATACAGCAGGAAACGTCCGTCACGCGACCAACCCATGGCTTGCGGAGCGCCGGACTTTAGCAGTAGTTCCGCATCTTTCACGCTACTCGTCGGCTTTTGATACAGGTCGTTTCCGGAGCTGAAGATAATGCGGCTCCCATCCGGCGACCAGACCGGATGTGAATCTATCCCCGTCGCCAAACCAAACGTGAACCGCGTGCTCGTGTCTCGAGAGAGATCCAGCAGCCAGAGGTCTGAGGCCTGCCCACTCCTCTTCATCAAGGCCACGCGCGTCCCATCCGGCGAGAGCGCTAGCTCTCGATAATCGCCAGGCTCCCCGGCGGTTCCCAAGACCTTGCCCTGTCGATCGTACCAGGTGAGCTGCCGGTCTGGCGTTGTGCCGCCTCGCCAGAAAACCAGGACGTCATTGGCTGAAGCCGAAAAGGCGCCGTGGCCTCTGCCGTTGTCGCTATCACCCACTTGCTCGGCGACAGGCGTCGCCTGCCCTTTCAGCTCCAACTGGCGGTTATCGAAAGGCTGGGCCATCAGCGTGCCTTCGCGCATGAAAAGCAGGTAGCCGGTGCTCGGGTCGGCCGAAGGCGCGTACACTGGCCCCCAATTGCTGGCGACCAGGAATTTGGAACTCTGTTGCTCCGGTTTGGCGTCCACGGAGCCGACGTAAATCCCGCTCTTCTCCTTGTCAGTCGAGTAATGAGTGTAGACGAAATGCCGCCCGTCGGGCAGGAAGGAGGGATCGATATGGTACACTTCCTGGCGCGCGGGATCAGCTGCAGTGATTTGAACGGGAACACCGCCGGAGGCAGGCACGCGGAATAAACCGATTGGAGAGCCGAAGACGATCACACCGTCCTGGTTCCATGCGCCCCCTGCCCAACGGGCGCCAGGCAAGTCCGCCACGGTCTGAGGGGGGCCACCAGTCGCCTCGATCTTCTTGAGCTTTCCTTGGGATGCATACCCGATGAAGCGGCTGTCCGGGGACCAGAAGGGTGCACCATCCGCTGTTGATTGGCGAGATTCTCCCGACTCCAGGAAATGCACCCACAGGCGGCCTCCGGCAAGGAAGACCAGCTTGCGGCCATCGGGCGAAAGATTGAGGTACGGCCCAAGCGTCGCGTTTTCCGGCGCCGGGATCTGGAAGCGCACCGGCGCGGCGGGAGCGGGCGGTTTTTCGCGCAAGTACAGAAACGCAACCGGAGCCAGGGTTATCGCCAGCAGGGTCGCCACGCTCCAGGCCAGGCGCTCGCGTACCTTGCGGTGGGAAACCAGCGGAGCCGGGACGCCCGCCTGCGATCCTGCTTCGGCAATCCACTGCAATTCGCCGGCTAGATCGGCAGCACTTTGCCAGCGTCTTTCGACTTCCTTCGCCAGGGATCTCCGAATCGCGTGGTCCAGCGCGGGTGGAGTCATTGGCTTGATGCTGCTGATGGGCACTGGCTCTTTCTCGAGGATCGCAGAGGCCACGCTCAACTGGCTCTTGCCTTCAAACGCACGCTGTCCCGTCACCATCTCGTACAGCACTGCGCCCAACGAAAAAATGTCGCTGCGGCCATCCAGTTCTTTACCCTCGATCTGCTCCGGCGACATGTATTGAAATGTTCCGACGATCGTGCCCTGCTCGGTCACCGGCGAGTTTCGCGTTTCCGCCGTCAACGTCACGGCGCTGGAGAGTGGCGCCGTGGGTTTGGCCAACCCAAAATCCAGCAGCTTCGCTCCGGTAGGCGTCAACATGATGTTGCCCGGCTTCAGGTCGCGATGCACCACGCCGCTGCGATGCGCTTTGTCCAACGCGTCCGCAATTTGCATCCCGTATTTCAGCACTTGCTCAAGCGGCAGCGCCCCCTTCTCCAGCCGCTTCGCCAGCGTCTCTCCTTCGACGCACTCCATCACCAGGTAATCGATCCCGTCCTGTTGCCCAACGTCATGCAGCACGCATATGTTCGGATGATTCAGGCTGGAAATGATTTTCGCTTCGCGCTCGAACCGCTGCTTACGCACAGGATCGGAAGAAAGGTGTGCCGGCAGAATCTTTACGGCTACTGTGCGGTCGAGCCGCGTGTCCTTCGCGCGGTACACTTCGCCCATTCCGCCAGTGCCTAACGGTGACTGAATTTCGTAAGGGCCAAGTTTGGTGCCTGGAGCGAGCGGCATAATTGGCCGTGATTATAACCCCGTGAAGCTCTGTCGGGTGCCCGCGGCCCTCAATTGCCGGACCACTTCCGATAGAATGCTAGCGTTTACCAGGACTTTGGCCCAAAGTCGGCTTCAAACTACAAGGACTTTCGTGGCAGCGGCTCTGCAACGTAGGAAGTTTCCAAAACCCGAAGCCGCTCATCGCGTCTCATGTCTCGCATCTCCCAGGAGTAAACCAGCACACAGCCGGCAATGACGGGGAGGAATACATACCAGGGGGTCAGGACTGCGAAGAAAAGGCCGCACAGGACTGTCATTTGCAGCGCATCTCTTCTGCGAGTTTTGAACGACGCTCTCCTTTCCCGATAGTTTTTGCAATAGAAGCCGTAGTACAACATAAAAGCAAGTTTCAGAATATCGCCGATGGCCAACCGCCATACCGGAAGCCAGGCGCCCGATCCTGAGCGACTAATTTGCAATACAGCTAAACTGACGTCCAAAAGGTAGAAAGGAAACAACAGCGCCGCGATGAAGATTAGGAACCTCCCTGTCCACACCGGGGCGTAAGGTAACTCGGCGTAAGGTAACTCGTCCCTCTTAATATTCACGGCGAAAAGAACATACAACCTGCCTCCTCGCCATTCAAGTGGACGTATAGTCGCCAAACCGGACAAGTCCCCGGTCCGCCCTCTTTGCAGGATTCCACTTCGACGATTAGCGCGTCTGAACGTGGACGAATGTTGGCGCGCGCGATTCGGCTTGTAAGACCAAATCGATTCGTTGACTTGACTAGATTTGCTACCTACGATGGCGGGCACCACCGGCGTGAATGCACGGGCATCCAGGTCCCACACACTGGAATGGGAGGAAAACCCAATGAAAGCGATTCTGACGGGTCTACTGGCTCTGTCGTGTCTTGGTGAGCTGGCCACATCGCCTCGTGGCCCTACCGAGAACGATTACAAAGCTGTTTTCGCCAAGCACTGGCAGCTGAGCAAAGAGTTCACTTTGGCTGTGGCCGAAGCCATGCCTGCCGAGGGCTACGATTTCAAGCCCAACCCTGAGGAGCTGAGCTTTGGCCAGCTTATGTTTCATATCGCGGCTCAAAACTCCGACAGTTGTTCGGACGCAGCCGGGACCAAGCCGCTTGCTGAACTAGATAGCAGCAAGTTGGTTCCGCCGGCAACCGATAGGCAGACCGCGATCAGGGTTCTCAACCTCGCCTTTGACAAGTGCGCAAGGGAGATTGATGGCATGCCGCCTGAACAATGGAACAAAGAAGTCTACAAATTCCGGGGTCAGCCAGTGCTCGCGTATGAGGCACTCTGGTACACGTTCACGCACACCGCACATCATCGCGCACAGGCGGAAGTTTATCTGCGGCTGAAGAATATTAAGCCGCCGTCGTGGCGGTTCTAGCGGCCACTATTTCAGCGAGCAAACGATGGGAAGATGAAGATGGCGTCCCACCAAGTAATTCTGCGTCCGCTGAAGTGGGCAACGCCTGATTTAGTTCCTCAGCCTGCTGGAATCCAAGAGTGAAGACGGCTCGCGTCATCACGGGGTTCACCGCAATGTCGATGGGAGTAGTGCCAACGCCGACGGCCGTCGTGCTGTTCGTAGCCCCGTCGATCACCGTCACGTTGTTGCTGCTGAAACTCGCCACGTAAATCTGGTTCGTCGACGCGTTCACCGCCACGGCGACTGGGAAAGTGCCGACAGTGACCGTCGTGGTCGAGTTGTTGTTAGCCGCGTCGATCACCGTCACGGTGTTGCCAGGTGCGAGCTGTATGCCACTGTTCACCACGTAAATCTTGTTGGTCACCGGGTTCACTGCCATGCCGAACGGCTGAAGGCCGGTCGCGACCGTCCTGTCGCATTGGTGGCCCCGTCGATCACCGTCACACTTGCGCTACCCTGGTTCGCAACATAAATCTTGTTGGTTTCCGCATTCACGGCCACGGCAGCCGGGAAATTGCCGACAGTGACCGTCGTGGTCGCATTGGTGGCCCCGTCGATCACCGTCACCGTGCCTGAGTTAACAGAGTTCGCCACGTAAATCTTGTTGGTCACCGGATTCACTGCTATGACCGAACCACCAGCAGCGACGGTGACCGTCGCGGTCGCATTCGTGGCCCCGTCGATCACCGTCACACTTGGGCTTCCCCCGTTCACAACATAAATCTTGTTTGTCACCGGATTCACCGCAACCGCGGACGGAAGTAAACCGGCATCGACCGTTTGGGTGGCATTCGTGGCCCCGTCGATCACCGTCACGTTGCTACCTTTGTTCGCCACGTAAATCTTGTTGGTTACCGGATTCACTGCCACGGCGAGCACACCAGGAGCTGCAGTGGTACCGGCAGGGACGGTCGTGGTCGCATTCGTGGCTCCGTCGATCACTGTAACGTTGGCGGTATTCTGGTTCGCCACGTAAATCTTGTTGGTTACCGGATTCACTGCCACGGCGACCGGCAAAGTGCCGACGGGGACTGTCGCAGTGACGCTCTGCGCGTGCCCGGCCAGCGGCCAAAGCGTCAGGAAAGCGATCGCGCAGCCAACCCGAACGGCCCAAGGCGGGAGCCCCAACCGCACGCAGATGCCGTCTACCACGGGTCTAGAGGGCCGTGTGTCGAAGTTGGTCATCGCGTTCTCAAGAGTTCCTGTGGGAGTGGACTTTATGCTCTTAATGGCGCCCACTTCAATAAGCTGAGAGCTAAGCCGTTAGAGAGGCTACAAATCTGCCCTGTTGCCGAATCGAAAGTCACGTAACCACCCACATCCACCGCCAAGATTTTCGCCCACGATAAACTTTGCGAGTGGGCCGGTCGCAAGGATGGTTTCTTGCGGATTGTCATCACAGTTCGGTTCGACGCATTCACCAAGCTTCGTGACTTCTCGGTTAAGGCAGGTAATTACGTTGCAGAGAACCGCCGAGCCTATTGGGTCGGACCATTCTTGCGTGACCAATTTCGTAAACTGGAACCTTGCAACGGTTAGGAGGACGTGATGTCAGAGCTTTTTATGACTCGCGAGGAGACCGCGAAGATACTTCGCCTAAGTGTGCGAACGGTCGACACTCTAATCGGGCAAGGCGAGATCACGATCCGGCGCATCGGGCGCCGCGTTTTGATTCCGACCGAAGAGTTCAAAAGACTTGCTGAGCTTAAGCTTCCTCGGCCTCGAACTTTCAACGATCATGTCCTTGGGGTGCGCTGACGCGGCGAACACAACGACGCTCCTCGGAGTTTGGCAGTAGCGCTAAACATTAGAGTCGGAGCTAAACATGAAAAAATTGTGCCTAACAACCCTACTTCTCGTACTATGGTGCGCTTTCGCACCACACGCGTTTGTTACCCCACAGACAAGGACGGCGCTAATAAGGCGTGCCGGTGCAGTTTCACTCGCGACGAGTCAGCCGAATGCGGTCCTTCAGAATCCCATCGCTGGCCAGGTCATTCACGGGCCATCTCTGACTGTCTCCACGAACACTGCGGAAAATATAAGTTGTAAGAATTTCGAAGGCGTCCACTGCGTGGATGCGGCGAACACGGCGAGGTGGGCTGGGGGCAACTTCTCCGCGTGGTTTCAATCAGCCGTAAACGACGCGTGCAATGGCGTGCTTCGGGGCAAGGTCGTAATCGGCGTTCAAGGAACCGTTTCCATCAGCTCACAAGTCAGGATTCCGTCGTTCTGCGACATCGGCGGTATGGGGGCGGGAAAGACAACGCTTAAGACTGCGGCCGGTTCGGCTGCGGGCTTCTACCCTCTCGCCTCCACCAGCACGAGCTATGTCCTCCTTCACGACGTCACGATTGACGGGAACAAGGCCAACCAGTCCAACACCGGACAGGGCGGGATTAAATTCACGTCAGTCTCAAACTCAGTCATCAGCCATGTAGAAGTGATGAACTCAATGGGCTTGGGGGCGTCGGGAATTCAGTGGCCATCCGGATCCGATAACCTGATTGAATCCTGCGATACGCATGATAACGGCTCGTCTGGCACGAACAACAGCGACGGGATTGCCGTAGGTGGGACGCGCATCCGTGTGACAGGAAATCGCTCCAGAAACAACACGGACAGTGGCGTGGGCTTGCAGGGCAACTCCACAGCCGACATTCAGATTGTGGCGAATAAATTGAGCGGTAACACACTGACAGGTATTGCCAGCGGCGCGAACGGCTCTCCGCAGGGAGATAACTCTCGCGTGCTTATTTCTGGGAACAAGATCACATCCAACGGAGCGAATATCTTCCTGCAACGGATGAACTCCGTAGTCGTAAGAGGAAACCTGCTCGACACAACGACCGGGACGGGAAATAAAGATGGATTGGCGCTCATCAGCGTGCAGAGCGCATCCATCACGGGCAACCAAATTTCACACTCGCTCGGTAACGGAATTCTCATCATCGATACATCGGCCGGCGATTCGACAAAGAACATCACAATTTCTTCCAACGTGATTACGGCCAACAACGCCTCCGGTGCGCTGCTTAGCATTGTTAACCGTGGGGCCGTTCTGCGGGACGTCACGTTCTCAGGAAATACGATCAAGGCGAACTCGCTCTCACCCACGAACACAACAGACGGCATTACAGTAACAGGCTCTGCCATTGCCAAGCTGATTATTCAAGGCAACACACTCGCCGACGATCAAGGCCCACCGACACAGCGTTATGGCTTGGCGTTTGGGGGCAGTCCCACACAGGTACGGATCGGCGGGAACCTGGTATACGGGAACGCAACTGGTTCCTACAGCTCAATGCCAACTGGCGCACATACGGAAAATTAAAGGCCAAAGGAATAACGCGACGGCCTTCTGCCTAAAGAGAACCCAGTTTGGCCCATCACAGTTGAGCACATCCGTGCTTTTTGCACCAAATTCAACGAGAGCTATCGCGTCGAATACAAAGCCACGCTCGACGCGAGCGTGCGCGAGCCTCCCTACTCGCGGTACGCGCGCATATTACGGTGCGAAGGCAGAAAGGCAATCGCGATCTGAAATCGTCCGTAATTGCGGACAGAGATTTGAAGTTGATTGGTTTTTAAGGGATTTTCCAGCTTGTTCTCAGACCGGTGTTGCCGCGCGGCGTGTCCGCAATTGTGGACACCATGGCTGAGGCCCAGAACGTTAGAACTCTTCCGTTGTGGGTGTAATCGCGATTTTTCGCCAAATAGCCAAGGGCATAGGCATCCGATGCGCCGTCGTCTTAATTCGGCCGTTCCTTCCAGTACTTCCAAAGGAACACGAACGTGATGTAGTGCGTCACCAACAACGCAGGAACCCAGAATGCGGGAATCCAGTAGGCTGGGCCCATGTAGGGTTGGGCCCGGTAGATTGTGGCCAGAGTTATAGCACTGAACAGGTCCAGTGTACCTTCGACGTTGAAGACCCACACCAGGAGCCGAGCGCTTGCAATGTTTCTCAGCAACGCAGGAATCGCGATCAGAGCAAGCAAGGCGGCGAGCAGGTCTCCGAATGCTGCCGGATATGCGAATTGAGGAGGGATTCCAGCATAGGTGGCGCCTGGTGTTAGAAACATTAGTCCGAGGTGCCGGAATGCGTGCAGCATAAGAATCGGCAGTAAGAGAGTCTGCGGGCTCAGACCCGCAAGTTTTGGGGAGACATAAATCCTGGCGGCAACCCAGAAAACAAACGTACTAAAAAGAAGATTGACGGTCAGTATGTTCATCGGCTTTTTGCTCGCTAACTGATTGCGGACTCACCATTTCAGTGGTGATGTCGGTCCTCCTGATGGTGCGTGTGCCAGGGACCGACGGCGGTTCCGATGATGATGGTGTCTTCGTCCGCGGCCATGGTGTGCTTTACGTTGGCTGGAACGAACAGGAAGCTTCCAACGGGATAAGGCTTGAGGTGTTCAAGGTCGATTGCTTCGCCGAAGCTGACCTTCAATACGCCTTGAACGACGGCAACTCTGGCGTCGGTAGCATGTGAGTGGAAGTCATGAAAACCCGCAGGAACGAAAGCCGCGTATGTGAATGCTTCGCCTACCACGTCGCTCCGCCCTTCGAGCACCGACCACTTCGTCCCATCAGAATCGACTTTTTGCCACACAATTGTTTTTGCGTCCCATGCCCGAGGCGCCTTGGTTGATTCGGTAACGGGAGCCGCAAGTAAGACCAAATTCAAAATCAACGCGATTACCCAATGCATTTTTTGTCTCCATTCGGTTTAGATTCGCTTGAACCGTATTGGCAATGTAACGCTCGCTGGAGAAATGTTTCCATCCGGAATCTGACATCAAACTCAGGGCCGATGGGGTCCCGCTACCGGAGATGTGGAGTCCTAGGACTGGACCTGTCCGGTTTGGCGACGCAGGACGTAGCCCCATCAATTTGCTATTTCGGATCACTGGCCCATGATTTCGAGCGAGCAAGAAATCTATCAACGCCTGCTCTAATTACCCAATTGCGTGAGAGCGGCACGCAGCGGTGCGCTAGAGATTTTAATTAGCCCGCGGTACGGGTTGTACAACTGCAGGATCAAGAGGATCGCGCAAGATACGGAAAGCGCGGAGACTACCAAACTGGTGATCACCGTCCCATTGGTGGGGGCATACAAGCCGAAGCTGATGAAGAGGGCAGTGAGCCAACAAACCAGGATGATAAGCATTGGCATGGATATCGAGGCGGATTGCTGTTCATACACCAACCAGTGCGTTTGTCGGATCTCCTTCAGAGTGCTTAAAGCATCGGCTTGGAATGAACGTTGCCTGTTACCCTTCGGCAAGAGTCCCTGAATCTTGTCGTACATAGATTCCATCTCCGGGGTTGATGCCAGCATTTCGCTTGGATTTGCAGATTCTTTCAACTCCATCCGATCGACCACAGCCGCAACAACACTGCGGAGCAGATCGCGTGCCTCCTTCGTCTCCGGGCCATAGTTCGCCAAGGTTCGGTCCAGCAAGATGATCTTGGATGACGTTCCGACTATCTCGCTGTTCAGCGTGTCGAACGAACTTTTTTCTGAAGAGATCAGCAGGCCAAGAACAAGGGCGGTCATTGTGGCGACTAGCCCCATGGCGATCATTACGACAGTTTTCGAGTCATCACTCAGATGATGCTGGGGCAAAACCTTGCGAAGAAACATCCCGAGTGACGCGCCTGCGAATACGCAGGCGAACACAATTCCACGGAGGGGAAGCCAATATCGGCGAGTTGACATGGGAGATCGTCGGCGATCACTTCGTTAACCACGTTCATCCCTTAGGCACCAGATCAGCTGAAGAATTAGCCGAGCGGGCACAGAAGACAGCTGAGCACAAAGCGTATCGAGCCAACCTTTTATACCTTCATTAGGACGATGATTGGCACAACATCGCTGGCTGGATTGCCATTGTCGACCTTTGTCCTGGGACGCGCAGTGGGACGCTCGGTGCAATTTACCTTATCCGACCTGGTTCGGATGCGCGAACAGGGATTGACTATCAGCCGAGAGGACTTTCGAAACGCATTCCTTTACGAAAACAAACACAGGGACTTTGCAGCGTGCTCTGGGTGCGGGGCAAAAACATTTGAGCAGCACGAAACGAATTGCTCGCGCGCGACAGGGCTGGTTCGAAATGATTGGTACGAAGAGCTTAAGCGAAGGGCTGCGTAAAAAGTTCGCTCTAAGCCTGTAGTCGCCAAGCCAGACAAACGGTTTCGGGGTGCTTGACTCTCGCGGCGTTGGTCAATACGATGCGCCCGAGGTTCTGATGGCCCGCGCCCACCTTTTGGTCTGTCTTTCGCTCTCGTCCGTGCTAACGTTTACAAAAGCTCAAACTCCCGCGCCGCTTGAGCCACAGTTCTACAACAGCTTTTACGCACTCGATTCGGCCGGAAAACTAATCGAGCTGGATCACCAGAAAGTCACAACGTTCCACGCCAAGACAAAACCCCTGCCCGGCTACGCTTCTGTCAAGGTGTCTGCGGAATTCAAACCGGCTCACGCTCAGACCAGCCAGCCGGGTAATGTGCAGTTTGTAGTCAAGGGCCGGTCAGCAGTCGACCCATCTTCGCTCTACGAATTACGCTCGCTGAAAATCAAGAAGGACCACCGTGAAATCCTGATGACCCAAGCGCACGGCACTCTCATTGGCGCCTCAGCGACAAGCACGCTTGACGAGGGCGTTCTGCTCGTCCGGTTCGCCGAATATGGCGACAACTCTTATCGTATTACGCCAGACAAACCACTCCCGGCGGGAGAATACGCTTTGGCTCTGCACGGAAATGTCATGGACCTTTATTGTTTTGGAGTGGATTGACATGCCGCGAAGACTCAGTTTTTGGATGACTATGTTCGCCATGGTCGGCTTTCTTGCTGTCCTCCCGGCGTATGCGCAGCAAAAGGTATTTGCTTACGAGCTGAAAAACGAGTGGCCTTTGGCACTGTCGAAAGGGAGCACTGTAATTGTCAAAATACCGACCTATTTCTGGCAGGGCGAAAAGGATCAAAGAAAAGATTTGAAGATATGGACTCCTTCAAGGACGAAAAAGGCCCCTCCGGCGCTGGGCTTGCCTATTTCGTCGACGTCTCAGACCTTCTTAGCCAATCGAATTGTGCCTCAAGCGGCTTTCCTACCTGTCGGGAATTTACGTTGACGAAAGCATTCGAACTCAGGTCGGCATTTAAGCACAGCAAGCTGCCCTACACCGAGATCGAATTGCAAAGTGGAAGCGTATATCTCAGATTGCATTTTGCTCATTTTAGTTCGGAAGCAGATGCTTTGAATTCTGATTTCCAAAAGTTGGTAGTCTCAGGCAACTGGGGGCAGTTCGAAAGCAGCGAAGATTTTCGTAAGAATGTGTTTGCTGTAGAGGATGCGAAGATTTTTGTCGGACCTTTGAGCCGGTTGTCGTATCCCGTCAAGCTTGCGCTGTTTCATATGGCTTGCTACGGCCAGAGCACTGTTGCCACAGACACGTTCAAGGGCAAAACGTATTTCGCCGTCACTCTGCCTTCTGACGGGAACGCGTATAACGCAAACGTGCTCAATTCGGCGGCCCGAGTAGCGACGATAATAAATGGGCAGGTCGTCGATAGAATAAAAACATTCAAAGTCCCCGCGCAGGAGTCCGGAATCGACGGACTGAAGTTTGGGACGGCCATTGTCTACCGCAATTTTGTTAACGAGTCGCAGAATCACATTGACCAGCTCGAAGTATATCTGCCCGTCGAACTTGTCGTAAAATTCGTCAATGCTGACATCACCAGTCAGGAACTGATTGATGGTGGCATTGTGCTTCTAAACGGAAACAGGATTCGCGCGCCGCTCGCTGGCGGCTGAACGGATAGCCGCGTCGCGCGCTCGAACAAGAAGAAGGAGACAGAGATGGCGAAATAGCCCAGCAATTCTGCTCGTCGAGCTTCGGCACAGTTTGAGCCGACAGGTCATTAGACCGGCGCACGTTTAGTAAGGAAGGAAGGTAGAGAGAACGCTTGGTCCAGAGTGGTCATTTCTTGTCGGACAAGGAAAGAATCAACACGATTCAATTCCTTGGACCATCTAGTGATGACGCTATGCCAGTGTTGATTGATCGGCTGTCAGCGGCGACAAATGGAAGCTAAGTTTCGAGTGGGAATCAGTGTCACGTAGATTAGAATGCAACCTACTGCAAGTTATTGGTATACAAGACTAATAAATATTATGACATGCCCCCTTCGTAACCGTCAGGTCGCAAGTTCAACTCTCGCCCTCGGCTCCACTCTCGTTTCAAATTTCCAGCAAGCGGCGTTGCTTCCTGAACATTACTTCTTTTCTTTCGCTCCCGACCCAACGACCTTCATAAATTCTTGAACCGCGCCGTTCAGTGTCTTGTCACCACACGCTTCAAGCAATTCGTTCAACGAAAACAATAGCGGCAGGGACGAATACCACGCATCTGGCAACACCTGAATGAACTGATGCTCGGTCCCCGCAGCCACGAACAGGAGGTCGCCTGACTGGAACCGGTCCCGCTTGCTGTCGTAAATGAGTACTCCTCGGGCCGGGCTGCAGGACAATGAGGGCGCGCTCGCCCGCGCGGCGTGCTGACAATCTCGAATAGTCATCTGTTTGGTCTTGCCTCAGGTCTCAATACGATGCGACGCGCTAAACCTTTGAGTTCATAGAAAATAGCAAGGAGTGGTGCAGGCACGGATGAGTTCTAGTACCCAGAGGAAAGTAGCGAGGAAAAGTTTTCCGAGGCGGGTTTAATACCAGGGAAGGAAAGGAGGGTAGGACAATGCGCATAATGCGATGCATTTTTTTGGCATTGGCGGGTTTGATTGTCGCAGGGTTTCTGCTCAGCGCCGCGCCTGAGGCGTCGGCAGGGCAAATAGCAAGACGGCGCGTGATCGTCGTCGAGCCCTTCTACCCGTATTATCCGTGGGGTTGGGGCTATCCTTACGGCTATCCGCCTGCGTACGTTGCCTCCCATTACGGTGAGGTGAAGCTTGATACGCATCGAAAGGATCTCAGCGTGTACATCGATGGCGGTTATGCGGCGGAAACCCGCAAGGAAAAGAAGTTCACGCTGCGGCCGGGTAACCACGACATCGAGCTACGTAACTCCGATGGGCAAACTGTGTTTCAGGAACGAGTAGCTGTGATGGTCGGGAAGACAACGAAGCTGCAGGTTGGCTAAGGCGATCCACGCGGAAGTTGGCGGACGCCGGGCCAGTTAACTGAACCAACTTGGTCACGCAGCATTCGCCGCGCTCGGTCGGGATTCCACGACCGGCGCGTTGAGCGTTTTTATGGGGCCGAGGTGTGAATTTTGAGCCTGGCGTGACCTTTGCCGAGACTGGACTGCAAAAGATTGCCCATCCCGAACAGCCCGGGGGCTTCACAGTCGAGGAGATGTCCCAGCCATTCGCTAGCCTAGCGATCACGAGTGGAGGTTGACATGACGCCTTCCTTACGTGATGCGCCACGTTCCTTGTTATCGACCTTGCGTTGCATGTCGGCGAACTCCGCTATGGTGAACCGCTCGACTCTCTGGTCGGTGGTCTTCATGCCGACGCCGTCTTGGCAACGGATACTGCGGGCGCAGGCGGCTCATCGAAAATGCGCTGCATAGCGAGCGCAAATTCGTGCAAGTCTTCGGCGCTCAAAGTTGCAGAAGGGTTGGTTGGACTGGTGCCGCTAGATACGTACTCGTCTACGTGCGATTGTTTTTCGAACATGGCAAAACCTCGACATGGATTTGTCGGGTTCCGCCTCATTGGTTTGAGGGAGATTCTCGGATGCCATACCGAGGACGTTGACGCTCTCGTTGAGGTGTGCCTGACAGGAACCCCGAAGAACGTTTGTTATCTGGGGGCGGCTTCTGGATGACGCTCAGAATTACTAGTCGCTGGGCACTGGCTCGGCGGTTTCCTGCCAAAGTTCAAGTGATTCGAACAAAACCATTCTACACTAAATTTGCACTTTTTTCAACAGAAAAATGCGAAATCGCCAGTGTTTATGCGGGTGTTATAGAACATAAACTTCTATAACAGTTGCTCTTGCCCGGTTGTTTTACCACTATTCTGACGGAGCTGTTTGGCGCTGGCAGTTCTCCGGTTGGGCGACTATACATCCAAGTGGAGGTTGTTAGGTGCAATGCAAATTCCCAGAACGGGAGGCGTTGTGCGGTTGCTCACATTATTACTGACGACGTATGACTCGCAACACACTGCCATTGACCGCTGGGCATCTTCACCCACGTATCGGTGAAGCGCTCATGCTCATCGAAAAGCTTTCCCGACGCATCGGTGCCCTTAGCTTTGAAGCTTCCCGTTGCGATGGCTGTATCGCCAAATGCTGTTACCCTCAAATTTTCGTACTCAGCACTGTCATATTTGATTGCTTTCGCATTTGCCAGCGTCTCGGCCTTGCCGGTAACTTTCCCTTCGCTGTTCGTATTCACGAACTTGTCGGCCAGCAGCGGTGCGAATTGCCCAGGATTATTTGTCTTTTGTGACTGAAGCCATTGTTGTTCCAGTACCGCGACTGCTTTCTCGGTCCCGCCACCAGGCTGCTTGTCTTGCGACCATGCGGCGCTCCCCAATGAAAACAAACCGAGTAAACACCACGTCAAAGTCTTCTTCATCGCCACCACCTTGCTTGTTGAGATTTTCGAGAAAGTATTCCAGAGGTCCTATCGCCAGTGTGTGTACATTGGATACCCAAGGCGAGAAACACGTCAAGTAATCACTTGTCCGGTTTGGCGACGCAGGGCGCTGACTAAGGGTACGACCGATTCGGCACTCGGTCTCAATCTTGTGGAGCCTGAGTCGCGGTGACGCCAACCGTGAATTACACCGACAGGTAGCTCAATAAACTGCCCGTGGATTGCTTATTGATTTGTTGTCCATCCTCAAATGTTGTGAATAAAAGGCTTGAGTGGCTCATCTTCACTGGTCCGAGTTGGGAACAGTTGACCAATAGTGCTAGAGTTCGAGTTCAATCGTTGGTGTTTCCTATGGACGAGGCCAACCGTTCTGCGCGGGTTGTTCGTTTTGGAGTCTTTGAAGCGAACTTACAGACTGGGGAACTGCGCAAGAATGGCATGAAGGTCCCATTGCAGGGCCAACCATTTCAGGTTTGTGCCATCCTGTTGTCACACTCGGGCGAGTTGGTTACTCGGGAAGAGCTGCGTGAAAAGGTTTGGCCCGAAGACACCTTCGTAGATTTTGACCAGGCACTCAATACAGCAATTGCTAAGATCCGAATCGCGTTGGAAGACGATGCCGACAACCCCAGGTTTGTAGAGACTCTTCCTCGCCGCGGCTATCGCTTCATCACCCTAGTAGACAAGCCCTTTTCTCAAGCGCCGCTTGCTGCAAAAGGACGCTTTGAGATATTCACGGCCAAAACCCGGTGGATATTGGTTGGGGCAGCGTTGTTAGCCCTGCTTTGCGCGGTGGGATTCTGGCGGCTTTCACGAAACCGTTCAGGAGCGCCGATGCCTCCAATTGAACTGGCGCCGCTGGCTGGTCTGCCCGATTTTGAGAGTGCCCCGGCCTTTTCTCCCGACGGCAACCAAGTCGTCTTTGCTCTCCGTGGCAAGGGGAATTCTGGAATTTACACGAACATGGCCGGGGGCGAGAAGCCGCTGCGACTAACCAGCAATTTGACTGACTGCTGTCCAAAGTGGTCACCGGATGGCAGACAGATTGCGTTTTCTCGCCGCTCTCACGAGGGAGTCGAAATCTATGTAATCCCAGCTCTTGGCGGTTCTGAATACCGGTTATGGTCAGGTACGTCTGCACTTCCTCCGCCGTGGATGACCAGTGGTCGGTCCATCGATTGGTCGCCCGACGGCAAAGTTGTGGCCTTTTCGGCGCTCCAGTCGGACAAAACCCACGCTTGGATCACCTTGCTTTCGCTCGTCGATTCCACCACACGACGTCTTACGTCGCCGTTAAATCAGAACCTCGATTACGGTCCTGCTTTCTCACCCGACGGCTCGGCGGTAGTTTTCGTCCGAGGCATTGCTGCAGGTGTGGTACAAGATCTCTATATTGTGCCCACCGCAGGCGGCGAACCGAAGCGGCTGACCTTCGACAACGCATGGCTATTCGGGCCTCCCACTTGGACTCCAGACGGTCGCGATATCGTGTTCTCATCCATGCGTGGTGGTCTCGCGAGTCTGTGGCGCGTCTCCGCGTCCGGCGGAACACCGCGGCGGGTTCCAGGTGTCGGTGTGATCGCGACATTCCCTTCCATTTCTCCAAAAGGTAATCAGCTCGTTTATCAGCAGATGGCCTTTAAGACCAACATCTGGCGGTTGAGCCTAAGAGATGAGAGAGTTCGTCAAGGTCCGCCTGCGGTTGTCATATCGGACAAAGGTATGCAAACAGGGCGGGCGCAGTTTTCTCCTGACGGCAAGAGGATTGCGTTCGAATCGGATCGCTTGGGATATTCGGAGATTTGGGCTTGCGACAGTGACGGCTCCCACTGCGGACAATTGACTTCATTGCGCGGTATCGCGGGAGCCGCGCGTTGGTCACCGGACGGCCAGTACATTGCCTTCGAGTATCGTCCCAAAGAACACAGCGAAGTCTATCTTCTCGAGGTGGCTAGTGGCGTGCCGCGGTTGCTGACCACTTTACCGGGAGCAGATAACGGAGGTCCCAATTGGTCACGAGATGGAAAATGGGTTTATTTCTACTCCGACCGAGGTGGCGGGCCGTTCCAATTATGGAAGACGCAAATCAGCGGAAGCAGCCCAGTCCAGGTGACCAGAAAGGGCGGGATCTTTGCCGCGGAATCACCCGATGGCCGCTTTCTTTATTATTCGAAATTTGAATCCCCGGGCATATGGAAGATGCCACTGAACGGCGGAGAGGAAATCGCCGTTATGGATCAACCTGCAGGGGAGGACTGGTGGAACTGGGCTCTTGTTCAGAACGGGATTTATTTCCTCGATTCGATTAGGCGTACCGTCCCCTGGGATGCAAACCCCCGCCCCGCAACCATTAAGTTCTTTGACTTTGCAACGGGCAAAGTGACTTCCATCTGCACCGCGGACAAGCCATATGGTTTTGGATTAGCCGTATCTCCAGACGGCAGCTCGATTCTCTACTCTCAAAGGGAGGTGGCGGAATCTGGCATTATGTTGGTGAAAAATTTTCGCTAAACCCGAGTAAAAACTGAGTGATCGTCGGCAATCTCGCGTCTCCACGTTCTTTCCTGACGAGGTAAACGCTGCGGGAATCGGAAAAGTGCTTTAAGGCGCGACTCGATCTGAGCCGCGCCGGGTGTTATCGGTTTGGCCGAACCTGCCCGCACGACTTACCGGGCACTTAAAAAGAAAACAACGCCAAATCCCGCTATGATTGAGCAATTCACAGTGAGGCTACGGCGATGCGACTTCGTTGGCCCGCTTTTTTGACTCGCTTCACCGCGCTGTCTGCGTCCAAGTACAACCGACGGCTGCACCTGAGTTTCTGTTCGAGCGGCGACCAGACGGCCCTGTGATCTTTCCGTTCAGGAGGCAACATGCCGCTAAGATTCGTTAAGATTGCGCGCGTACTTACCGTTTTCGGCGTTATGAGCCTATTTCCCGGTTTTTCATTGGCCCAAACCACCGATCCTTTAATCGGGACTTGGAATATCCATGTGACAGTCACCAGCGGCTGCACGACCAACTGTAAGTACATCGGCGTGGTCGTGTTCAATGCAGGCGGTACGCTCGTTGAACAGCGGGGCACGACCGTCGAATACTCTGGCCTGGGCTACGTTGACCGGACCGCGTTAGGAAACTGGTGGCGACCAACTACTGGAACATACTCGCACGAGTTCAAAGCGAAAAATTTCGTCTTTAATTCAACAACAGGGGAACTTTCTGCGATTATCATCGCAACTTCAGGCGTAACATTAAGCTCAAACTTGGAGTCCTTCAGCGGTTCCGGAGCGGCGAAGATTTTCAATGCGGGCGGCACTCTCATCGAGACTGAATCCTTCACCATAACCGGAACTCGATTCTGAGCCATACGCGGTTGGAAGGAGTTAACAAGGCACGAATTTATCTCTACAATTGCCCTTTTATAATGTGTGCTTAAGGGCGTGACCCGATGAAGAGCCGCGAGGACCCCGAGGATGGGACCCAAAGGAATTGCGATCCCCACGGGCACCCCCCTGGGGGAGTTGGAAAAAGGGGACTCTTAGTTTGTGACGCGAAGTATGTGACTACTGCTGGATCAAAAGCGCGAGTGAACCACGTGAAGCGCGGGAGACTCGACCTACCGTAGGGGGCGACTACGCACCGGTAGGGTGCCGGGGTCGAAAAAAGGGACGTTGCAAATTCTCTAGGCGAATGAAATAGCAAATTCCAAAACGATGACGAAGAGGAAATCAATCTTTCTCGATTTTTCCCGGATCGAAGCCTTGCGACGGTCGACAGCTAATCTTTGCATCGATGCAAATTTATCCGTGGGGGCGTAAAACCTGGCCCTGCAGGGCGGGGATATAAGCCCCGGTTAAATTGTTAAAGCGGCTTCTTTTGCTGCTCGAGGTACGCCTTGAGGATGCCAATCGGAGCACCACCACAACTGGCGGCAAAATA
>WNFR01001790.1_pt1 | contig 22458 bp, 18 predicted proteins | sample 5400221 | NCBI WGS metagenome assembly WNFR01 (sample SAMN13153357, study PRJNA577476) | soil metagenome | isolation source: 40 cm soil under Madrone tree | place: USA:California | collected 2016-06-14 | reverse complement strand
TCTGCTCACAAACTCTCAACCAGGAGAGGGCGAAGGGGACGCGTCCCCTTCGCCCTCTCCTGGCCCCTCGATCGAACGGAACCAAAAAGTGTCAGATATGCGCCCGGTCTAAAATGTCAGGGATCCCCCCGGCCATACAACTCCCGCCATTTGGAATCAACAACATACAGCATCCTTTTTCCGAGGCTGGTTCTGCTCTGCGTGCTCCGTGCCTCTGTGGCCAAGCCTCTTGGTTTCGGAATCAGCCAACGGCCTGCATCGTGGAAACAAGTTCAGGGATGTCGATGCGAATAATCGTGCCTTCACCGGTGCGGCTCTCGATTTCCAGGCGGAAATCGGTGCTGTACAGCACGCGCAACCGCTCGCGCACGTTGCTCAAGCCGATGCCCTCTACATACACGTGCGGCATCTTCTCTTCGGAAATGCCCACGCCATTGTCTTCAATCTCGATATGCAAGCGCCCGTTGCGGTTCGTGGTGCGCAGTTGGATCTTGCCACCGTCGATTTTCGGCGCCAGCCCGTGCTTCAAGCAATTTTCCACGATGGGCTGCAGCAACATGCTGGGCACAAAAGCCTCGAGCGCCTCTTCGTCAATATCTTTGACGATTTCCAGATTGTCGCGGCCAAAGCGCGCCACTTCGATGTCCAGGTAATCGTCGATGAATTGCAGCTCTTCGCGCAGCGGCACAAACGTTTCGTGCTTGCGCAGCAGCCGCCGCAAAATGTTGCTCAGCTTCAACACCACGCCGCGCGCCGCGTCCGGATCAAAGCGGATCAGCGACGACACAGTATTGAGCGTGTTGAACAAAAAGTGCGGATTGATCTGGCTCGAAAGCGCGTCCATACGCGCCTTGAGCAGCAGTTGCTGGTGCCGCTCCAGGTTCATCTCGATGCGCGTGTTGTTCCAGATTTTCAGCGGCGCCGCCACGGACATCACCGTCGCCAGCACGCAAAGCGCAAGCCACCAGTCCCAGTGCGGCTCGATCGCAAACAGCCACTGCGGTTTGGTGGCCACGGCGATTGCGACGCGGCCAAGCTCCAGGGCGACGCACGCAAGCAAGGGCAGCAATTCCCACGACATCTTTGTCTGCCGCACCAGGCGCACCAGGTCGCGTGGGATGTTCAAAAACGTGAACGGCCCGAAATTCCACAGCTCCTCTTTGTTCGGAATTGCCTGGCGCATCAAGCCGCCCAGCAGTCCGGCCGTGGACGCCGCCGGCATGGCCAGCCATTCGTGCGCCGCCAGCGCCGGGATCGTGATGATCGCACCGCCAATCGGCCCCACCACGCGTCCGCCCAGCAAACCCATCAGGAACGCGCCCTCGAGCGAAAGATCGGCGAAACGATACGGAAATCCCACCAGGCGCAGCGAAACGCCGAGAATCAGCGGCGGCGTCATGAACAGCATCAGCTTCAGTTTCTGGTCCGGATCCCGTTCCTCAGTGAACAGAACGCGCCGGAACGTGTTCCACCGCGCCAGCAGCGCCGCGAACGAAGACGCCACGCCCACCTTCAGCAGCAGCGTAAACAGCAGGTCCTTGACCGACGTCAGCGTATCCATCGTGCGTCCGCGTCCATCTTCGCTAACGCTAGCCAATCCCCGTCGCGAAGTAAAGCGCCGCGAAACAAAGCATTGCAAAACAAAGTATCGCAGCGATGTGAAACATCGATGCAACGCGGTTGCGCCGGCACCTCAGGCGCCGACAGAACAAATGCCCCTAGCTTCGCCCGGAGGATTTATGGAACGCTGGCCGACTGCAGCCCTTTGCGCTTGAGTGGCCCCCACGTTGTATCGCTGCGCATGTATTGCCAGATTCCTTGCAATCGCCAGAACATATGCATCTGCCGGTAAGGAAAATGCTCGAAAAAACAGTAGCTGACCAATCGCACCACGTCCTGCCAGTCGTTGTAACGTTTGTAGGTGATTTCCTCCTGCAGCACCGAACCGATGGAGATCACCGTCGCAAATGCATATCCGAACAACAGGAATTGCAGAAAGAACGCGCGGCTCAAGACGCCGAGCAGGGCGGCAACAACAATGGTGACAATTCCGAGGATTTCGATTGCGGGCGCCGCAAACTCAAACACCCACAAATACGGCAGCGCAAAAAATCCAATCCTGCCGTAACGCGGGCGGAACAGCATCGTGCGCGTCGTCCACAATACATCCAGCAAACCTTTTTGCCAGCGTGCGCGCTGCCGGCCGAGCGATTTCAAGTCCGACGGAACCTCCGTCCAACACATGGGGTCGGGAACGAACTGGATCTGGTAATCCGCGTTTTTCTCGCGCAGATAGCGGTGCAAGCGCGCAACCAAGTCGAAATCTTCGCCGATCGAATTGGGCCGGTAGCCTCCAACGGCGCGCACCAGATCCGCGCGAAACACGCCGAACGCGCCGGAAATGACCATCAGCATATTCCCCTGCGCCCAGGCTTCCCTGCCGATCAAAAAAGCGCGCAGGTATTCAATCACCTGGATAACTTCGATGCTCTTGCGCGGCAAGCGTACGCGCCGCAAGTTTCCCTTCGCAATCTCCGAACCATTGAGTACGCGGATGATTCCGCCGACCGCGACCACGCGTTTCGGATCGGCAAGAATCGGCAGCATGATGCGCAGCAGCGCGTCACGCTCCAGCACGGAGTCGGCGTCAACAACGCACACATATGGCGAAGTCGCCGAGTTCAGACCGGCGTTCACCGCATCGGCCTTGCTCCCTCCCGGCTCTTTATCGACCACGAGCAGCCGTGAATCCACGCCGCTGCGATAGAGTCCGCGCACCGGCGCGCTTTTCAGTTCCGCGACGTACACGGCGCGGACTGGGCGTAAGCGAAACTCCTCGCGCATCTCCTCCAGCGTGCGGTCTGCGGAGCCGTCGTTCACCACAATCACCTCAAGCTCTGGATAATCCAGCTCCAGCAGATTTCGAACGGCGACACGAATTGAGCCTTCTTCGTTGTGCGCCGGCACGATGAGCGTGATCGGAGGAGCGAGCGGCGTTTCTCCAATCCATTTCAAACGGTAGCTTTCCAATTTGTGCTGGTGAGCCGCGCTGGTTTTTAACGCAATCAGGAGCATCACCAAGTATGCGAAATTGCTCGCCAGGTAATACCAAAACAAAGTGTGATTCGAAATCTCCAGAAAACGAATCATAGCCGAGCCGCCGCTTTTGTAGCATCGACCGGAGCGGCGGTTCCTTCAGCGATCAAAGAGCCGGAGCGCAGCACATTCCGGAGGCGATCTTTCTCTTCCCCGGTGAGCGACGCGGAGCCCTGTAACTCCTCCTCAAGTTTTGCCAGCACGTTTGCGTTTTCCAAGGCGGTCACATACGCGTGCAAGCCGTAGCGATCGCCAGCCGCGACGACCTGCTGAAAAATGTGCACCATTGCCGTGCTGAGCGCAACAAGACCCTCCGCGGCGCGCAAGCGCACCAACCGGTTCGAATCGGTCAGGCCGCGGAGCAGCGCCGGGATGGCGCGCCGTTGCGAGAGCTTCCCAAGGCTCACGATGGCGCGCAACCGCACGAACCAAATGGGATCGCGCGCCAGTTCACTAAGAACGTCGAGCGCCATACCGGACGGCGACTGCGCCAGGGCTCGCGCGGCAGCCGCCCGCAATTCGTCCAAGTCATCGCCCACGAACTGCAGCAAGTCCAGACCGAGGGACGGCGTGGCGACTTCGCCAAGCACGCGCCCCAGGGCCTCGCGCAGCGGGCCTTGCGCGTTCTGCACGTAAGGCAGCAGAAGTTGCGGACGCTCCGCGCAGCACTGAATCAGCGCGCTCTGAAGCGGCAGTGCCGGCACGACCAATCCCTTTTCGCCAACCCAGGCAAGGATCTCCTCCGCGGCCAGCGGGCTTGCCGTGCGTCCCAAGCCGCGCAAAGCGGCCAGGCGCGCTTCGAGGTCGCTGTCGTGCAACCCTTCGGTCAGGGCCGGAATGCCTTCCGCCGCGCGCGTGCGACCGAGCGCCACCAAAGCCCGCGCCCGGCGCCAGCCGGTTAGGTGCCGCGCTTCAAAGATGCGCTTTTCGATCAGCCCGCTGGCGCGTAAGAAGCGCAGCGTTTTCGCGCTTTCCTCCGGGCCCGCGGCCTCCAGGCCATCCAATGCCATCGTCTCCACAATGCTCCGATCGAAGGTGTTCGCGCGCCACGCGGAGTACGGAATTTTGCCGGAGATCAAGTCGTCCCACTGCTGGCGTAGTTGAAAGACCCGTGCGTCGCGTTTTGCAAAAAGCCGTTTGCGAAGCATGCGACGCAATAGAATGAAGGCGAGCAACAACCCATCTGCAACCACGGCGGCGATGATGGCCTTGAACACAATCGCCGCGGGGCCAAGCCTCCAGATTTTTTCAAAAATGGATTCCATAGCTGAATCCCAGATAAGCATCCGTTCGGTTCTGCGTGCGTCTTTGATACGAACTAACGCAGGTGATGTCTTGCCGCTCCGAGAAACGAAAGCGCAATCCACCGCCATAGGTTTGTGAAGCGAAAGCACCAATCTGGTCGGAGAGCGCAAAGTTTTCCGTGCCCGCGGCGTAGAAAATGTTTCCGGAGAGCTGCGTGATTCGCCAAGTGGCCACCGGAAATCCCAGCCGCATGCTCCCAGACGGCCGCCATTCCACGCCCGTGCCAGAAAAGGCGCTGCGCCCGCCCGTCGCGGCGAGTGAAAACGACCACTCCCGCGGCAAATAAATAATCGCAACTCCGTTCAGGGCCAGGATGCGAGCCGTCCGGTACCAATACCAGTGCTGCCCGTACGAGAATTCCAGGCCGCGCAAGACAGTTCCCTCGCCGGTTTTCCAGCCGTGGTCTAAATCGAAGAATGCTTCGCTCTTGGGTATCACGGCGTTGTCGTGTCCGACAGCGCCGCCTGTCGTGATCGCACCGAAGCGCGGCAAGTGCGCGGTGGCACTTCCTATGAATTTCGCGGCGAGCACTCCACTGCGCTGGTAAGCCACTCCGCCGATACTCGTGGCCCACACGGGCGTCCACCGCGTGGCCAGACTCGCCCAGTTGCCTTCGTTCGCGGCGGTGTAGCTGAGAAGGTCGGTTTCGTTTCCAACACGCAATTCTCGCTTAGGCTCGGCGCGGAGAGATTTCAGGCCGACGCGCGCTTCCGTGCTGGGGGGATCGAGGATCAATGCTTTCTGAAACTCCGCTCGGGCCTCGCCTCGTCTGCCCAGCGCGCGTAACGCTCGCGCGCGGGCCGCATGAAGGTCCGCGCGCCTGGGATCAAGTTGCACCGCAGTGTCGAGCGCGCGCAGCGCATCTTCCTTCTTCCCTTCTCGCGCGTAGACACTTGCCAGCCCAGCCCAGTTGTCTGGGTCTTTCGGCGAGAGTTTCAGAATTGCGAGATATTCCTGCTGTGCTTCCGCGAGTCGTCCCGACCAGGTCAACACTCGCGCACGCCACGCTTTCAGATCCAGGTCGCCGGGGGCGCGTGCGATTTGCTGCTCCAGCACGCGCATTGCGGATGGCCAGTCGCTTGCGTCGCAATATTTGCGTACTTGTCCCTGCCAGTCCAGTTGCCGCTCTTGCGCGGCCACACGGGCAGCGAGCAGAGCCAACAAAACCAGACAGAGTGAGAGCACGCGACCAAACTCACGTAGAACGACATGGCGCCGACGCACTCTCTCGATGCGGGCCAAATAGGCTGTGTGTACCACCATCTGCCTGGACATGTTGCAAGAACGACTCCATAACAGCAGCGAAGCGGAATCGTGTTGCCAAGCTAAATGCCGTGGCGGCTGGTGTTTACGGGCACAACGAGGTCGAGTCTGACGGTGGCGGCACATCCCTGTTCCAGAAATCGCGGGAACCGTTTCAATCCGGCACACGGCCATTCACAAGGACCAATCCGGTACTGTTCAATTCAAGGGCAGCGAGTACCCCGAAGGCCCGGTCCAACTGTCGACTGCCCAGTCGCGACCAGAAATCCCCACTCGGGTTTGCTAATCTTCGCTGCCGTGAGCTAAATTTCCTGCCGGAAGCGTTTAGCGTGGTCCACCCTGTACCAATCGATACAAACGGACGTTAGGGACGGCGAGCATGGGTAAGTATTATAATTTCCGCACGTCTGCGTGCATGGCCTTCCGAACACGACCCTGGAATTGGCGCTGGCGCTAGGAGGACGGTAATTTCTAATTGATGCGCAGCGCGACTGTTCCGCGTGTTAACCGGATGGAGTCCAATGGCTGCCGTGAATTTGATTGGCTCGTACAACTACCCGCTCGTGGCGCTTTCGGTGTTGATCGCCATGTTTGCGTCGTATGCTGCTCTGGATCTCGCAGGTCGCGTAACGGCCGCGGGCGGTTGGACTCGCGCGGTTTGGCTGCTGGGCGGGGCCGGTGCAATGGGCACTGGCATTTGGTCCATGCATTACATTGGGATGCTGGCGTTCATCCTACCGATTTCCGTGGCCTATCATTGGCCGACCGTTCTTCTGTCACTGTTTGCGGCCATTCTCGCGTCGTTCATTGCGCTGTACGTGGTCAGCCGGCGGAAAATGGGTGCCTCCCGAGCGCTCGCCGGAAGCGTCTTGATGGGTGCGGGAATTGCCAGTATGCATTACATCGGCATGGCCGCCATGCGTTTGCCTGCCGTATGCCATTTTAATCTTTTCCTCGTCGTTCTGTCCGTCGTGTTCGCGGTACTGATTTCTCTCGCCGCGCTATGGATTACCTTTCACTTACGAGATGAGAAAACGGGGATCGGCTTGGAAAAGTTAACCGGAGCCGTCGTGATGGGCGCCGCGATTCCTGTCATGCATTACACGGGCATGGCCGCCGCCAGTTTCACGCCCTCCGGTATGCGATTGGACCTGTCTCATGCCACAAGCATCTCCACACTTGGCACCGCCGGAATTGCCGCTGTCACCTTTATCGTCCTGGGGCTGGCACTGCTGACGTCCTGGGTGGATAGACGATTCGCCGCCCAGACCCTCGAACTGCAGGAAGAGAAGCTGCGGCGGAGCGAAAGTTACCTGGCGGAAGCGCAGAGGCTCTCACATACGGGGAGTTGGGCCTGGCGGGTGGCGGGTGGAAACGCCTTGCATCTCTCCGAGGAGTGGTACCGCATATATGGTTTCGATCCAGAAGAGGGCTTGTCGGCTTGGGAGAAGCAGCTCCCGCGCACTTATCAGGAGGATCGAGCAAAGTGGCAAGCGGCAGTCGATCGAGCAATCCGTGATAAGTCGGACTACGATGTGGAAGTTCGAATCCTCCTTCCAGACGGCACCGTCAAATACGTCCACAACGTCGGCCATCCCGTTCTGAACGCATCTGGGGATGTGGTGCAATTCGTGGGTAGCTCGATGGACATCAGCGACAGTAGGAGGGCCGAAGAAGCGCTGCGTCAGGCGCAGGCGGATCTCGCATACGTCAGCCGGGTGACCACCATGGGAGAGCTCACCGCCTCCCTGGCGCACGAAGTGAATCAACCGATTACCGCCGCCAGCACCAACGCCAATACCTGCTTGCGCTGGTTGGCGAGCGATACCCCAAACATCGAGGAGGCCCGCGCGGCGGCCATCAGAATTGTCAAGGACGCAAAGCGTGCGGCGGAGATCATCAGCCGGATTCGCCTGTTGTTTAAGAAGGGTACTCCGCGACGAGAGCCGGTGGATGTAAACGAAGTGATTCGAGAAATGATCGTCCTTCTGCACAGCGAGGCAATGCGAAACAGCATATCCGTCCGTACGGAGTTGGCCGCGGATCTCCCGCAGGTCATGGCAGATCGCGTGCAATTACAGCAGGTCTTGATGAACCTCATGATCAACAGCATCGAAGCTCTGAAAGAGGTGGACGGAACCCGGCAACTTGCCATCAAGTCGCAGCGAGCGGAAAATGAGCGACTTCTGCTCTCCGTGAGCGATACCGGCGTAGGGCTGCCCCCGCAAGAGACAGAACAGATCTTCAACGCCTTCTTTACAACCAAGCCCCACGGAACCGGCATGGGCCTTCGCATCAGCCGCTCCATTGTTGAATCGCATGGTGGCCGTCTGTGGGCTACCGACAATTCTCCGCGCGGCGCAAGCTTCTGTTTCACCCTACCAACCAACGCAGAAACAATGGAAGACATACGAAGGCGCTCCGGCAGTGTTGGTCATTCATGAGACTGCCACTGTGCGCCCAGCCATCCGACGCTAGCCCTTTCGATTTGTTTCGCCGCATGTACAATGGCGTCACGTCCGGGGCCCATAAGCACGAACATCGGTGGGTAGCGCACGTCCACCATGCGGTCAAACGATAAGCATACAGTCATCGAGCACTACGACTTGGTGAGCCCTTACTATCGCTCTTTGTGGGGCGAGCACCTGCATCACGGCTATTGGATTCGTGGCGATGAATCGAAGGAAAAGGCGCAGCTTCAGCTCATCGAGCATCTGGCGCAGCTTACAAACGTAGAGCCTGGCTCCGATATTCTTGATATTGGGTGCGGCTTCGGCGGCAGCAGCCTTTACCTCGCCAGAAACTATCAGGCCGCGGTCATCGGCATAACCAATTCCTCGGTACAGGTTCAAATGGCAAACAAGGTTGCAGCGAAGGAGCAACTCAACGCGAAGTTTCTCCTGATGGACGCCGAAGCAATGGGCCTCCGAAAGCAATTCGATCTGCTTTGGTGCGTAGAATCCATCTCTCACTATCAGCACCGCGCTGCGTTCTTCGCCTCTGCCGCTAAACTCCTGAAACCCGGCGGCGTCTTCGCGATCACCGATTGGTTTAAAAAAGAGAATCTCACTCCGGCGGAGACCAGGAAATTTATCGATCCCATCGAAAAAGGCATGCTGGTGGAGCTGCAGGTCATGGATGACTATGAGGATTATCTGACTTCCAACGGCCTGCAAGTCCTGCACTGCGAAATTTTGACCGAGCATTGCGCTAAGACGTGGGACCTGTGCCTTGACATCATTAACGACAAAGCGCTTTGGAAGCTTGCGCTGGAACACGGCGCGCAGCTTGTCGCTTATCTAAAGGCTTTTCAGGCCATGCGCGCCGGCTTCGCTTCCGGTAACTTTATCTACGGCCTCTTCGTAGCGTGTGCCACACCCGGGTCGTCTGCAAATCAAAATGTCTGAATCGATGTGCGGATTTTTGCGGTCAAATTCGACCTGCTATACTGCTCGTTTACCATGCCCGCAAAATCCCGTACTAACCACTCGAAACCAAAATCCGCACGCCTGCGTGCTATTGCTCGCGCCGAACTGCCTACGCGCTATGGACGCTTCACCATTTATGGCTTCCGGGGACGCGGGTCGCAGGAGGAGGCCGTCGCTCTGGTGCGCGGAAACTTGCAGGGCAAGGCCGCGCCTCTGGTGCGCGTGCATTCGCAATGCCTCACCGGGGACGTGCTGACTTCACTGCGCTGCGATTGCCGCGCGCAGCTGGAGCTTTCGCTAAAGAAGATCGGAGCCGCTCCGTCCGGGATTTTGTTGTACCTGCCGCAAGAGGGGCGCGGCATCGGCCTGATGAACAAACTGCGCGCGTATCAACTGCAAGACGGCGGGATGGACACCGTGGAAGCAAACGAGTCGCTGGGATTTGCCGCGGACGCGCGCGATTACGACTTCTCCGCGAAAATACTCAAGGAGTTGGGAGCTACGAAGATTCGCTTGCTCTCCAACAATCCCGAAAAAGTCCGCCAGCTTGAGCGCGCGGGCATCCGTGTCGTCGAACGCGTTCCCTGCCAGCCACGAATCTCCAAGATCTCCCGCGCTTACCTGCAAACAAAAAAAGCAAAAATGGGGCATCTACTCGACGGAATTTGAAGCAACTAACCGCCCCCGACGAATTGCACAATTTCGTAGCGATCGCCGTTTGCGATGAGCGTCTGCGTCCATTGCGGGCGCGGCAAAATTTCCAGGTTGCGCTCGATTGCGACCCGGCCGCTGTCAAGGCCGAGCTCGCGCAGAAGGTCCGTGACGCTCGCGCCAGATTTGGCGCTGCGAGTCTCGCCGTTCACGGAAATTGTAATCGCCGCTTCCATAAATCTCATCCTGCGGCCGGAACTTTTGGCTTGGCGCGCAACTGAAATTGCAACCGCGCCTGAGCCTTGCCGTTGTTGGCTTCAATGACCAGCGCGCATTCGTCGCCGGTAAGCCGCGGCATGTCAAATCCGAGCTGCGCTTTTCCGTCCGTGCCCGTCGCCGTGGAATACTGGGAAGGCCCCGCCGCGCCTTCGATGCGTGCCGTCACGCGCGCGCCGGAGACGACCGCCCCGCCTTCCTTTTGGAAGACCAAAACCTGCAGTGTGGCGCGCTTCCCCGCGAGCCAATCTTTCGCGTTCAACAATCGAAGCACTAACGAGTCGCTCCCTCCCGCCGCGGAAGCAGCAGCACTCGTTTTCGGATTACTGTCCGCAGAAACATTGGATTCGACAGCAGGCGTAGCGCGCTGCGCGAACTGCAAAGCGCCAGAGCGCAATTCGTCCAATACCGCATGATGCTGCGCGCTGACTCGCTCTTTCAGTTTTTGCTCGCGCGCGGCATCGAGCGGAAGCAGGTCCGCGTAGCTGTTCGCGCGGCGATGCAGCACTCGGCCACTTTGATAGACCATCGTGTCGATCACGGCGTGCGATGTGCCGCGGTCTTCCGTCTGCACGTGATAAAGCGTTTCGCCAACTTTTACGTTCGTGTTGTGACCGAACTGCATCTAAGAATTTGCTCTCTCGTGATGCGCCAAAATCCCGCCGCGTTACACCGCATTTGACCACTCGCGGTTGAATCGTTATTATAACCCTTCGCCCATGAGTGGTTCCGGCCTACATGCCTACGCACCGCTTCTCTTACACCTGCTAATAGCCATTGGGCTAGCCGGTCTCCTCACCACTTTGTCCCTTGTTATAGGTTGGCGGCGCCCCAATCGCGCCAAACTACAAGCTTACGAATGCGGGATGGAACCCACGGGCGACGCGCGCGCGCCTTTTTCGGTGAAGTTCTACTTAGTGGCAATGGTCTTTATCTTGTTTGACGTAGAGGCCATTTTTCTGTACCCGTGGGCTTACATTTATCGCGACATGTTCAAGATTTCGCACAGCTTTGGAGTCTACGGCTTTGTAGAAATGCTCGTGTACATCGCCATCCTGTTGGTCGGGTACATTTATCTGTGGAAAAAGGGCGCGTTCGACTGGCATAAATAGTCGTCGCAAGTGGGGAATTCGGGGACTGTGGCAGAGAACAGCAACCAAAATACTAGTGTTGTGGTCGAACGACTGCGGGGATGGAGCGCGAACGCGATCAGCGAAGTGATCGAGTTCCGCGGCGAGACGACGATCGTGGTTCCTCGCAATGTGCTGCGCGATGTGGCCGAGCGCTGTCGTGGGGACAAGGAACTCCAGTTTAATTTGCTGACCGACGCTACCTGCGTCGACCGCTACCCTCTGGAGCCGCGTTTCGAGGTGAACTATCATCTGGTTTCGATTCCCCGCCGCGATCGTCTGCGCCTGCAGGTCCGGCTGTCTTCCGATGATCCTGTTGTGGATTCCCTCGTTCCGGTCTGGCCGGGCGCGAATTGGCTGGAGCGGGAAATCTTCGACCTCATGGGGATTCGCTTTAACGGTCACCCTGATTTGCGGCGTATCCTGATGCCAGAAGATTGGGAAGGCTACCCGCTGCGCAAGGATTACCCTGTGGAAGGCTATCGCGACATTCCGACCACAGCGTCGCGTTATACAAGGAATCGCTCGTGAGCATTCAGACCGCATCCACTTCCGTCGAGACCGCTACCGGCCAGGCGAAAACCATGGTCCTGAATATGGGGCCACAGCATCCGTCGACGCACGGCGTGCTGCGCATTTTGCTGGAACTGGATGGCGAAAATGTCGTCAAAGCCATTCCGGACATGGGTTATTTGCACACCGGAATTGAGAAGTCGTGCGAAGACAAAACCTATTCGCAGGCCATCACGCTGACCGACCGCATCGACTATCTGAGTCCGCTGGGCAATAACCTCGCGTATTGCCTGGCCGTCGAAAAGCTGCTCGGGCTCGAAATCCCGAAGCGCGCGCAATATATTCGCGTGATGATGGTGGAGCTGCAGCGGATTTCGTCGCACCTGGTTTGGCTGGGGACGCACGCGATCGATCTTGGCGCGATGTCCGTCTTTCTTTATTGCTTCCGCGAGCGCGAAGAAATCCTGAAGATTTTTGAATTTGTGGCCGGCCAGCGCATGATGACCAGTTACATCCGCATTGGCGGATTGGCGCTGGACCTTCCAGCGGGTTGGCGGCAGCGCGTCGAGAAATTCCTCAAGATGATGCCCGGCCGCATCGATGAGTACGAAGATCTGCTCACCGGCAATCGCATCTGGATTGGGCGCACCAAAGACGTCGGCTACATTTCCGCCGAGGACGCTGTCGCCCTCAGCATGACCGGCCCTACGCTGCGCGCCGCTGGCCTTGCTTACGACAACCGCAAAGTTTTCCCGTATTCGAGCTATGACGAATTCCAGTTCGACGTCCCCACACGCACCGATTCGGATTGTTTTGGCCGGTACATGATTCGCGTCGCCGAAATGCGAGAAAGCCTGAAGATTATTCGCCAGGCTTTGGACAAGATTGCGCCGGACGGACCTTTCCGGACCGAAGCACCAGGAATCATTCCTCCCGAGCGCGAGAAAATGAAGACGGAGATGGAAGCGCTCATCTATCACTTCAAGATTTTCACCGAGGGTTTTTCTCCGGCGCCGGGCCAGGCGTTCGCCACCATCGAGTCTCCTCGAGGCGAGCTGGGCGTTTTCGTGGCCAGTGATGGGTCGCCGAAGCCGCTGCGCGTGCATTTTCGCGCGCCTTCCTTCATTAATTTGCAGGCGCTTCCGAAATTGATCGAGGGGAAGTTACTGGCCGACGTTATCGCCTGTATCGGAACGATCGATATCGTCTTGGGAGAAGTCGACCGCTAACCATCATGGAACTTTCGCCACAACTTACCGCCCGCTTCGAGACGCTGCAGAACCGCTATCCCGTGAAGCGCAGCGCGCTCATCCCCATGCTGATGTACGCGCAGGACGAATACGGCTACATCAGCGATGAAATGATCGCGGAGATCGCGCGGCGACTCGAGTTGCGCACGGTGCAAGTGGAAGAGACGCTGGCGTATTACTCCATGCTCCGCCGCAAGCCGGTGGGCAAGCATCACGTGCAGATTTGCACCAACGTCGCTTGCATGTTGCGCGGCGGCAATGAGCTTTTGGATCAGGCCAAGAAACGCCTGGAAATCGGCCACAAAGAAACCACGACCGATGGCGTCTTTTCGCTGGAAGAAGTCGAATGCATCGGCGCGTGCACTGGCGCGCCCGCGATGCAAGTCAACTACGATTTCTACGAAAATCTCACGCCGATGAAGTTTGATCGCATCATCGAAGAGTTGGATAACGGCGATCATCCCGCACCGGAGCCGGTGACTGCCGGCGCTTTGCATCCGCGCGATCCTGCGGAGACGCCGGTTATCAGCCGGCGCTTCGGCATCAGGCTTTCGCACAAGATCGATGTCTATCTGCAGCACGACGGCTACAAGGCGCTCGAAAAAGCGCTGAGAGAGATGACGCCGGAGTCCATCATCGACGAAGTGAAGAAGTCTAACCTGCGCGGCCGTGGCGGCGCCGGCTTCCCTACCGGCATGAAGTGGTCGTTTGTGCCCAAGGATTCGCCGAAGCCGAAGTACGTGATTTGCAATGCGGACGAGTCGGAGCCGGGCACCTGCAAAGACCGCCCGCTGATGGAGATGGACCCGCACCAGCTGATCGAGGGGATCACGATTGCGGGACGCGCGATTGGCGCGCATCAGGGCTTCATCTACATTCGCGGCGAATATCGCTACGTGCTGGATATCGTTCAGACCGCTCTCGACGAAGCGTATTCGCGCAACTATCTCGGCAAAAACATTCTTGGCTCCGGATTCGACTTTGATCTGATTGTTCACACCGGCGCAGGCGCGTATGAGTGCGGAGAAGAATCCGCGCTGATGGAATCGCTCGAGGGCAAGCGCGGTTATCCGCGCATCAAGCCGCCCTTTCCTGCGGTCGTCGGTCTGTACGGCTGCCCCACCATCATCAATAATGTGGAAACGCTCAGCACCGTCCCGGCCATCATTCTCGAAGGCGGCGAAAAATACGCCAGCCGCGGCACGCCCAAGAATGGCGGCACACGCATGCTGTGCGTGGCCGGCCATGTCAATAAGCCCGGCATTTACGAAGTTCCGCTAGGCATGAACATGAAGAAGTTCATCTACGAAGTCGCCGGCGGCATCCCTAATGGCAAGAAGCTCAAGGCCGTGATTCCGGGCGGCAGCTCCTGCCCGCTGCTTAGCGCCAGCGAGATCGACATTCCCATGGACTACGATTCCGTCGCCAAAGCCGGCTCGATGCTTGGCTCCGGCGGCATGGTCGTGATGGACGAAGACACTTGCATGGTCGACATGGCGCGCCGCATCATGCATTTCTACGCGCACGAATCCTGCGGCTGGTGCATCCCCTGCCGCGAAGGCACAACATGGTTGCGCAAGATGCTCGAGCGCTTCCACGCTGGCTTTGGACGCCCGGAAGATATCGATCTGGTCGGCGACCTCGCTAAAAATATGCTGGGCCGCACCTTCTGCCCGCTTGGCGACGCCGCCGCTTTGCCCACCATCAGCATCGTGCAAAAATGGCGCAACGAATTTGAGCAACATTTGACCGGGCGCTGCCCGTTTAAATCCGCCGAAGCGCTGGTCGGCTCGCGGTAGGACCTAATGTCAGAAACCAAAACCGAGCAAAAGCTGATTTCGCTGAAGATTAACGACCGCGACGTGCAGGTTCCGCCGGGAACGCTGCTGATCGAAGCCACGCGCCGCATCGGCACCGAAGTTCCTTCCTTCTGTTACTACCCGGGCCTTTCGCTGCAGGCTGCTTGCCGCATGTGCCTGGTCGAAATCGAAAAGTTTCCCAAGCTGCAGACTGCTTGCACCGTCGTGGCGACCGAAGGCATGGTCGTGCGCACCAACACCGACCAGGTGCGCAACGCCCGCAAGTACATGCTGGAATTTCTGCTGACTAACCACCCGCTCGACTGCCCGGTCTGCGACAAAGGCGGCGAGTGCGAGCTGCAGGACATGGTCTTCCGCTACGGAGCGGATTCCAGCCGCTTCGTGGAAGAAAAGATCCACCGTCCCGAAGAAAAGTGGTCGGAACTTGTCTATTACGACGCCCCGCGCTGCATTCTCTGTTTCCGCTGCGTGCGCGTGTGCGACGAAGGCATGGACGTGAAAGCGCTAGGCGTGGGCATGCGCGGCGCCAACAGCGTGATCATTCCCAACCGCGAAGATCACCTGGAATGCGAAGAGTGCGGCATGTGCATCGATATTTGCCCCGTCGGAGCGCTTACCAGCGGCACCTATCGTTACAAGACCCGCCCGTGGGAAATGGAGTACGTGCCCACGACCTGTACGCACTGCTCCAACGGCTGCAAGGTCACACTTAGCGTGCGCAACCACGAAATCATGCGCGCGAACAATCGCGACCTTTCCGGCATCAATAAGGATTTTCTCTGCGTGAAAGGCCGCTTCGGCTTTGACTTCACGCAGCACAAAGAGCGCATCCGCCAGCCGATGGTGCGCAAGGGCGACAAGCTCTTTCCCGTGTCGTGGGAAGAAGCTGCGCAAACCGCCGCGACCAAGCTAAAAGAAATTCACGCCAAGAATGGCGCCGATTCCATTGGCTTCATCGGATCCAATCGCACTTCCAACGAGGAAAACTATCTCTTCCAGCGTCTGGCGCGCGCGACCTTTGGCACTAATAACGTTGATCACCACCGCACCGCGGACTACACCGGCCTGATCACCGCGCTCGGCGAGCATGCGGCCGATTCCCTGCTCACCATGGATCAGCTCTATCACTCCAAGGCCGTTCTGCTCGTCGGCAACGACCCGACGAACCAGAATCCGTTGGCCGCTTGGCAGATTCGCACCGGCATTCGCCATTTCGGCGCCAAGCTCTTCATCATCAACGAGCGCGAAATCAAGTTGCATCGCCAAGCAAAGGTCTTCGCCAAAGTCGCCAAGAACCAGGAAGCTGCCGCGCTGCGCTGGCTCGCTCACGAAGAAGGCCAGCTTCCATCTGCCCTCGTCGAGCAGCTCGTGCAGCTCAAAGCTGGTCTGGAAGCGGAATCCGATGTCGCTTTTGTCTTCGGCGCGGAAGTTTCCGGCGCGGCCATCGCACAGCTCGTAGCCTTCGGCTCGAAGCTCCCCGGCAAAACGCGTTATATGGCGCTCGGCGACTACGCAAATTCCCGCGGCGCCGCCGACATGGGCGTGCTGCCGGATCGTCTGCCCGGTTACATGCACCTCGATAGCGCCGCTAACCGCGAAGCTTTCGATAGGCTCTGGGGCTCGGTGATTTCCGCGAAGCCTGGCCTGGCCGCTCCGCAAATTGTGGAAGCCGCGCAGTCCGGCAAGCTCAAGGCGCTCTACGTGATGGGCGCAAATCCTTTCGCGCACTTCGGCACGCTCGGCTACGGCCGCGGCAAGCTGGAATTTCTGGTCGTGCAAGAAATGTTCCTGACGGACACGGCCAAGGTCGCCGACGTGGTCTTCCCGGCCGCTTCCGCTTATGAGAAAGACGGCACGGTGACCAACACTTCCGGCGAAATTCAACTACTCCGCAAAGGCGCGGAAGTCATGGGCACGCGCACGGACTTCGATCTCTTGCGCATCCTGTCGCATCAACTCGAACGCGCTGGCCTTGGCAAAGCCTTTCATTACAAAAATCCCGCTGCCGTCTTCGAGGAAATTCGCAAAGCCGTTCCGGGCTACAACGTGGAGACCACGCCACTGCTCACCGGCAGTGCCGAGCCGACGCACGTGCACGTCGCCAGAAATGGCCACGCGCCCTATGATGTTCCCGCCGGTTTGATCCGCTCCGCGCAAGATAATCTTTTCACCACCGGCACGTTGACCCGCTTCTGCACCATGATGGAATCCTTGCAGGAGGCCGAAGCCAAGCCGTGATTGACTTCCTTACCCAGCAAGCCGCCGCGCACGCGGAAATCCTGATCACGCTCGCGAAAATCATCATCCTGCTTTTCGTGGTGCTGACCGTCAACGCCTATCTCACCTGGTTCGAGCGCAAAGTTGTCGCGCATATTCAATCGCGCTGGGGACCGCATCGTGTCGGCCCGCACGGCTTGCTACAGCCGCTTGCCGACGGGCTGAAGTTCCTCTTCAAGGAAGACCCCACGCCCGCGGGCGTCGACAAGTTCGTCTACTATCTTGCGCCGCTGCTGGCATTGGCGCTGGCGCTGACGTCCATTGCCGTGATCCCGTTTGGCCCCAACCCGCTGCATTTCAAAGGGCACGACATTTATCTCGGCATCACCGATCTCAATATCGGCGTCCTCGCGCTCTTCGCCATCACCGCGCTGGGCGTGTACGGCGTCGCGCTCGCCGGCTGGTCCTCCAACAGCAAATACCCGCTGCTCGGCGGCTTGCGCAGCTCCGCGCAGATGGTCAGCTATGAGCTCGCGCTAACCATGTCCGTAGTCGGCGTGCTGCTCATGGCTGGGAGCTTCAGCTTGCGCGAAATCATCGACGGTCAAGCCACTGCTCACGGCCTTTTCGGTTGGAGCGGCATTTTTCGCTGGAACATTTTCGCCGGACCCTTCCCGCAAATCCTCGGCTTTCTTTGCTTCTTCATCGCCGCAGTCGCGGAAACCAATCGCGTCCCGTTCGACCTGCCCGAAGCCGAATCCGAGCTCGTCGCCGGCTTCCACACCGAATACGCCAGCTTCAAATTCGCCATGTTCTTCATCGCCGAGTACACCAGCATGATCACCGTCTCCTGCCTGTGCTCGATTCTCTTCTTCGGCGGCTGGCTCTCCCCATTTCCCACAACATGGACGTTCACGCACTATCTGCCGTCGCTGCTGCTGATTCCGTTCGGCCTCTGGGTTATCTGGGACGGCATGCGCTACGAAACCATCTTCGGCAAACTGATCCTGCCCGGCGTGGGAACCGTAATCACCGCGTTAGGCGCAGCGTTCCTGCTGTTCCCTGCCGTCAACGAATTCATCCAAGGCCCGTTCTGGCTGCTCTCGAAAATCTTCGTCTTTCTGTTTGTTTACGTCTGGATGCGCGGCACACTTCCCCGCTTCCGCTATGATCAGCTCATGTCCTTCGGCTGGAAGCTGCTTCTCCCCGTTTCGCTGGCCAACGTCGTCCTCACCGCCTCCGCGCTCCTCTGGAGTAACCGCTGATGAACGCGCCACTCATAATTTTCTTCGTTCTCGCCGCCATGTGCGTCATCGGGGCGATTAGCCTCATACTCCAGCGCCACCCGATTCACAGCGCGCTTTCGCTTATCGTCGTTATGGTCGCGCTGGCCGGCCTCTATCTTCTGATGGGCGCTGAATTCGTCGCCGCCGTGCAAATCATCGTCTACGGCGGCGCGATCATGGTGCTCTTCGTCTTCGTCATCATGCTTCTCAACGCCGGCCTGGAAGAGCGCACCAACTTCTCGAAGCTCGCGGGCTTTGCCGGCGTCCCCCTCGCCGTGGCGCTGACCGGCTTGCTCGCCGCCGCCGTCGCCCGCTCGCAAGACACCGTGCAAGCCGCCACGCAAACCGGCGCCACCGCTCCCACCAAGGCGCTGGCCAATCTGCTCTTCCAGGATTTCGTCTATCCCTTCGAGCTCACATCCTTCCTGATTCTGGTCGCTATTCTGGGCGCGATTGTCCTCGCCGCCCCGCGGGGTGAAAGCTGAATGGTCCCAACGCACTACTATTTGATCCTGAGCGCCATCCTTTTCGGACTCGGCGTAGTCGCCTTTGTCTTCAAGCGCAACATCATCACCATCTTCATGTCCATCGAGCTGATGCTCAACGCCGTCAATCTCGCCTTCGTGGCCTTCAGCCAGGCGCTCAACAAACTTGATGGCCAGGTTTTCGTTCTCTTCGTGATCGTCGTAGCCGCCGCGGAAGCCGCCGTCGGCCTCGGCATCATCATCATGACCGTGCGCAACCGCCAAACGCTGAACGTCGAAAGCGTCAACCTGCTCAAACTCTAATGTCCATACTGAACTATCTCTGGATCATTCCCGCGCTGCCGCTCCTCGGGTCAGCGATTAACGGCCTTTTTGGCAAGAAGTGGCCCAACAAGATCGTCAATGCGGTCGCCGTCGGCTCCACGGGCCTGTCCTTCCTCGCCGCCCTCGAAGCCGTTCGCGAATTCACGCAGCTTGCGCCCGAGAATATCCCCTGGGTCCAGCAATACTTCACCTGGATCATTGCGGGCAATTTCCGCGCCGGATTTGATCTCCAGCTCGACCACCTCACCGTGGTCATGCTCCTCGTCGTCACCGGGGTCGGCTGGCTCATCCACATCTACTCCACCGGCTACATGGCTCACGAGGGCGGCTACTATCGCTTCTTTTCCTACCTCAACCTCTTCATGTTTTTCATGCTCATCCTCGTCCTCGCCGCGAACTACGTGCTCCTCTTCGTCGGCTGGGAAGGCGTGGGCCTCTCGAGCTACCTGCTGATCGGCTTTTATTTCTTGCGCAAATCGGCTGCTGACGCCGGCAAGAAAGCCTTCATCGTCAATCGCATTGGCGACTTCGGCTTCATGCTCGGCATGTTCCTGCTCTTCAAGGCTTTCGGCACGCTCGATTTCGTTCCCCTTTTTGCGAAGGCCGGGCCGCTGCCCGCTGACCCCCTGGGCCATCTCGGAATGTTCACCGTGGCGTGCCTGCTGCTCTTCATGGGCGCGTGCGGCAAATCCGCCCAGCTCCCTCTCTATGTCTGGCTGCCCGACGCCATGGAAGGCCCGACGCCCGTCAGCGCCTTGATCCACGCCGCGACCATGGTCACCGCCGGCGTCTACGTCGTCGCGCGCTCGCACATTCTCTTCATCCACGCGCCGACCGCGATGTTTGTCGTCGCCGTCGTCGGCTGCGCCACCGCGTTCTTCGCCGCCACCATCGGCCTCGTGCAGACCGACATCAAGCGCGTCCTCGCCTATTCCACCGTCAGCCAGCTCGGCTACATGTTCCTGGCCTGCGGTGTCGGCGCGTTTTCCGCCGGCATCTTCCACCTGATGACCCACGCCTTCTTCAAGGCCTTGCTCTTCCTCGCCGCCGGAAGCGTGATTCACGCCATGGGCGGCGAGCAAGACATGCAGCGCATGGGCGGCCTCGGCAAAAAAATCCGTTGGACCTACCTCACCATGCTCACCGCCACGCTAGCCATCGCGGGCTTCCCGCCCTTCGCCGGTTTCTTCAGCAAAGACACCATCTTGTTCAATGCCTTCAAGTACAAAACCTTTGAAAGCGACACGGCCGGGCTCATTCTCTACGCCGTCGGACTGCTCACCGCCCTGCTCACATCTTTCTACATGTTTCGGCTGATTTTCCTCACCTTCAAGGGCAAGCCGCGCTACGACGAGAAGAAAGTGCACGTCCATGAATCGCCGTGGAGCATGCTTGGGCCGCTTGTCATGCTCGCCCTGCTCTCAACGATCGGCGGATGGCTCGTGCTCCCCGCATACTTCGGTGGAGAGGACTATTTCTTCCGCTTCCTCGCCCCTGTTTTCAACGCGCCGGAAGCCACAGCCGAACCCGGCGGCCGTTCGCTCGAGTGGATTCTCGCAGGCGTAGCCGTCCTGGCTGCTACAACGGGCCTCGCCATTGCCTTCTCGCTCTACCTTAGGCGGCCGGGCAAGTCAGACCAGCTCGCCAGGTCCATGCGCGGCCTCTACAATACTTTGCTGAATAAATATTACGTCGACGAAATCTACGCCGCGCTCATCGTCAAGCCCCTGCTCTGGATTTCGCGCAACGTCCTCTGGCAAACGGTTGACGTCCGCGCCATCGATGGCACCGTCAACGGCCTCGCCGACGGCGCCCTCGGCATTGGCGACGGTGTGCGCCACACGCAGTCCGGCAACACGCGTAGCTACGCCGTCTGGGTCGTCATCGGCGCGCTGGTCATCATCGCCATCATTTTCTGGCCGTCCTTCCGGGCCACGACCATTGGGGTGGTGCGTTGATGCTCCACGGCAGCTACTTGCTCTCTATCGTCATTTTCTTCCCTGCCGCGGCTGCGCTCGCGCTGCTGCTCCTGCGCGCCGACGATCACGTCTGGATTCGCCGCCTCGCGCTCACCATCGCCACCGTCGAATTCCTTTTCTCGCTGCTTCTCATTCCCAAAGTCCAAATCGGCGTCGCCGGCTATCAGCTGGAGGAATTCGCCAAATGGATCAACGTCCCGCCCATCAACTATCACCTCGGCCTCGACGGCATTAGCCTCTTCCTCGTCATCCTCACCACGTTCCTTACCGCCGTCTCTGTGCTCGCGTCCTGGAACAGCATCCAGCACCGCGTCAAGGAATTTTTCGTCATGCTGCTGATGCTGGAAGTCGGCGTCATCGGCGTCTTCCTCTCCCTCGACCTCTTCCTCTTCTTCCTCTTCTGGGAAGTGATGCTGATCCCCATGTACTTCCTGATCGGCATCTGGGGACACGAGCGCCGCATCTACGCCGCCGTCAAATTCGTCCTCTACACGATGGCCGGGTCCATCCTCATGCTCGTCGGCATCATCTGGATTCACAATCTCAGCGCCAGCGTCATTCCGGGCGGCACCTTCGACCTGCCCACCATTCAGCAGATGCTGCAATCCGGCGCCATTCGTCTTTCCGCTTCAGAGGAAATGTATCTATTCCTCGCCTTCTTCCTGGCCTTCGCCATCAAGGTTCCGCTCTTCCCGTTCCACACCTGGCTGCCCGACGCTCACGTCGAAGCGCCCACCGCGGGCTCAGTCATCCTGGCCGGCGTGCTCCTGAAGATGGGCACCTACGGCATGATTCGCTTCTGCTTGCCGCTCTTCCCCAACGCGTCGCATCGTGCCGCTCCGATTGTCGCCACGTTGGCCATCATCGGCATCATCTACGGCGCGCTCGTCGCTCTCGTTCAGCCCAATCTCAAAAAACTCGTCGCCTATTCCAGCGTCAGCCACCTGGGCTTCGTCGTGCTTGGCATCTTCGCCTTTCAGAACGTTTCCATGCAGGGCGCCGTCTTCCAGATGCTCGCTCACGGCATTTCCACCGGCGCGCTCTTCTTGCTCGTCGGCATGCTCTACGACCGCCGCCACACCTTTGAGATCTCCGAGTACGGCGGCCTCGCCACGCCCATGCCCAAGCTTGCGGCCTTCTTCCTCTTTGTCGCGCTCTCTTCGCTCGGCTTGCCCATGCTCAACGGCTTCGTTGGCGAGTTCCTGATTCTTCTCGGCACCTTCCAGGTGCACTGGAACTGGTCCGCCTGGGCCGCCACCGGCGTCATCCTCTCTGCCTGCTACCTGCTCTGGTCCTACCAGCGCGTCTTCTTCGGCGAAGTCACAGTGGAGAAAAATCGCACCCTCCCCGACGCCTCGGCCCGCGAAAAAGGGATCCTATTCGCCATGGCCGCAATCACCCTCTGGATGGGCATCGCCTCCCCCTATTTCACCCG
>WNFR01001788.1_pt1 | contig 22463 bp, 17 predicted proteins | sample 5400221 | NCBI WGS metagenome assembly WNFR01 (sample SAMN13153357, study PRJNA577476) | soil metagenome | isolation source: 40 cm soil under Madrone tree | place: USA:California | collected 2016-06-14 | reverse complement strand
ATACATAGCTCTCGCTTGAAATATTTGCTGATTCCAGCAATCTGCTTACTTGCTCTATCCGGTTGCACGGTAGGACCAAAATATCATCCGCCGTCTGCAACGCTTCAACCTCCTGCAATCGCCTACAAGGAGCTGCCAGCAGATTCTCAAAATCCGGCTGATTGGAAAGTTGCGCAACCGCAAGACGCGATGCTCCATGGCAAATGGTGGGAGATCTACAACGATCCGGAATTAAACGCGCTCGAGGACCAGCTCGACATCAACAACCAAAACATCAAACAATCCTTTGAAAACTTCATGGCAGCCCGCACGCTTGTCGCCCAGGCTCGTGCTCAACTCTATCCCACCTTAAGCGTTGGGCCTACGTATACATATTCGCATCCCTCCGGAAATCTAAAGAACACCATCGGCACTACCGGCGCGTCGGGCAGCACGTCGAACAAAGGCTCCACGCCAAACAGCGAACTGGCCACTTTGCCTTTTTCAGCTTCCTGGGCGCCCGATCTCTGGGGCAGAGTCCGCAACCTCATTCATGAACAACAGTACAATGCCCAGCTGAGCGCCGCCGATCTTGAAAACGAAAAATTGACCGAACAGGCCAGCCTGGCTGTCTTCTTTTTCGAGCTCCGTGGCCAGGATGCGCTGCAGAAAATCTTCGATGAAACGGTGGAAGCGGATAAGAGGTCGGTCGAACTCACCCGCTCCCGGTATGAGACCGGTGTGGACACTGAAATCTCGCTGGTGCAGGCTGAGAATGCCCTGCAGGTAGCAGAAGCCGAGTCCACTAATCTCGGCATCGCCCGCGCACAATTCGAGCATGCGATCGCAATGCTGATTGGTACCTCAGCCTCTGGTTTCTCGATGCCCGTAAAACCTCTAAGCGCAGCGCCGCCAACCATTCCCGTCGGAGTGCCTTCTCAACTCCTCGAGCGCCGGCCAGACATTGCCGCTTCCGAACGCAACATGGCCGCTGCCAACGCGCAGATCGGCATCGCCACTGCTGCGTACTATCCGACTCTCACGCTAACCGGAGACGCCGGCTTTGAAAGTTCATTGTTCTCAAGACTGCTCAACTGGCCTAGCCACTTTTGGTCCATCGGCCCCTCCGCCTCGCAAAACATCTTTGACGCAGGCCTGCGCCGCGCCACGGTAAATCAGTTCATAGCGCTGTACAACGCGAATGTCGCCGGCTATCGGCAAACTGTTCTGACCGCTTTTCAGCAGGTGGAGGATTCCATGGCCGCTGTTCGAATTCTGTCCAAAGAAATTCAGCAACAACAACAGGCTGAACTGTCGGCGGAGCGCTATCTCGAACTGGCCCAGGCACGCTATGAAACCGGTGTCGATCAATATCTTAACGTGCTCGTTGCGCAGACCACTCTCCTCAACGACCAGCAACAACTCGCTAATTTGCGGATCCAGGCAATGACCGCGTCCGTCCAATTAATTGAAGCGCTCGGCGGTGGCTGGGATCGCTCGCAGCTTCCCACCCCGGCTCAAGTCTCGCAAAAAGTTACGAAAGCCACGATCGAATCGCAGCACTAGGCTTCTCGGAGTCCTCGCAAACAAGAAAAGTGCCAAGATAAGGCTTATGCATCACGTTGTTCGTGCGGCCGGCTTGGATGCGCCCTCGCGAAAGGGCTGAAACCGATAGCCAACCCAAGGCTCCGTCACAATGTATTTCGGATGCGCGGGATCAGCTTCAATTTTCTTACGCAACTGATTGATGACCACGCGCAAGTTTTCTATTTCTTCACCATAGTCAGGGCCCCAAACCGACTGCAATAGCCGGCGATGGGTCAATGGCTTCCCTTGATTCGCGACTAAATATTTCAATACATCGAACTCTTTCGGCGTCAGATGCACGATACGGTCCCCCACGGTCACTTGGCGGGACTCGAAATCGATCGCTAAATCTTTCGATACGAACGGGGGAGGGACTTCATTCGGTGAATATCGTCGAAGCGAAGCACGGATGCGCGCGAGCAGCTCTTCGATTCCAAAAGGTTTGACGACATAATCGTCGGCACCGGCATCGAGAGCCAATACCTTGTCGCGCTCGGCATTTCGTACGGTGAGAATAATGATGGGCGCTTCGGAAGCGCGACGAATCTCGCGGCATGCCTCAATACCTCCTATTCCGGGCATGTTCACGTCGAGCAAGACCAGGTCGGGCGGTTCCCTACGTACCCACTCAACTGCTTCTTCGCCCGTTTTCGCCTCAGTAATGACATAACCGCGCGCCGAAAGGGTCGAGCGCAATACCCGGCGGATCTGCGGTTCGTCGTCAACGACAAGAATGTTAGCTGCGGTCACCATGTGTCCTCGAGCGGCCGTCCACGGGCAGTGTAAAGGAAAAAACCGAGCCATGCCCCAACTGGCTGGTGACGTTCATGCTTCCTTGTTGCGCGGCGATAATTGCTTTTGCGATGGGCAGGCCCATGCCGGTGCCTCGCACGAGATATCTTTGGTCTTTCCCCCGGTAGAACTTTTCAAAGATCATGGTCTGCTCGAAATCATCGATGCCCGGACCACGGTCCGAGACACTGATGGTTACGGCGGCACCTGTCAGCTCTGCCGAAATTGTGATCGGCTGTTCCTTCGGCGAATAGAGGTTGGCATTGTCTATGAGTTGCACGAGCGCTTCTTTGGCGCGTTCCAGATCGGCGCGCACCGTCGGGAGGTTTTCGCTGACACGCAAGTCGACCTGGCGCCCTGCAAGTACGCTCTTGCAGTGCGCCAGTGCCGCCTTAATGATTTCCCCGACTGGAGTCGGGGCCACATCAAGTGCGATCTCGCCAGCCTCCAGCTTGGCCATTTCCCCAGCTTCCTCGACCAGATGGTTCAGCCGATCGCACTCTTCATCAATGATAGTCAACAGTTCGCGCGACTGCGCTGAACCTGAATCACTGGGAATCAATAAACTACTCACCGCGGCCTTCATCGAAGTCAGAGGTGTTCGAAAATCATGCGTAATCGAGTCGAGCAACGCTGACTTCAGTCGCTCACTTTGCCTCTCTGCTTCTGTTTGCCCCAGCTGCTCAACGGCACGCGCGCGTTCGATAGCAATGGCCACGAGTGTACCCACGGCTTCCAGTGATTGACGCGACAGCTGCGCGCCAGAAATCCCCAGGCTACCGATAGGACGCACTCCCAATCGCACCGGAATAAAGTACTCGCCATCGTCCGGATTCGCGGTGACTTCATCGCGCACAAATGCGGTTCTCATCTTCTCTTGGTCTAAATGCGCGGCGCCGAATCCGGAACGATAGAACTTGTCCTTCTGGGGCAAAAACAGTTCGGCAGCGCCTGCCTCAAAGCATTCCACAATGTAATCGGGAATCGCATTCATGAGTTGGATTACATTGCCTTCGCCCAGCATTTGGCGGCTGAATCGGTACAAACGCTCAATTTCCCGCCGGCGTTGATGAGCTTCGTCTGCCTCTTTGCGAATGCGCGCGGAAAGCTGGCTTCCGGTAATGGACGTGACCAGAAACGCGAACAGGGCCACCCAGTTTTGCGGGTCACTGACCGTCAACGTTCCGACCGGCGGCAGGAAGAAATAGTTGAACGACAGCATCGCCAGCACCGACATGGACACGGAGGCGGCCATTCCCCACACCGCGGAAACTGCTAAAATGGCCAGAAGAAAAGAAAGTGCGACCGTCGTTTGATTTACGTGTAATACGTGACGGTAAAAAAAGATGATACCGGCCAGGATCACCAGGGACACTACCACTCCCACAATGCGTCCGCCGAGAAATCTCTGCATGGGTATATTCTAGCGCAAGCCGCCAGTTCGTCGTGGAGATAGCGTTGCCGAAAAAACCGGAAGAGTGGTTGGAAATTGCCTGTCCGCCGGAAAAAACGCGCGGAGTCTTCAAGCTGTTTCTAGGCTATGCCCCCGGGGTTGGAAAGACTTTCAGTATGTTAAGCGAAGCGCTGCGGAGGCGTAAACGTGGCGAGGATGTAGTGATCGGTTTCATCGAAACCCATGGACGCAAAGGTGTCGAGGAACTTGCTCAGCAGATGGAGTCCGTGCCCCGCAAAAAAATCGAATACAAAGGCACAGTTTTCGAGGAAATGGACGTTGATGCGATCCTCGCACGTCATCCGGAAGTCGTACTGGTAGATGAGCTGGCACACACCAATATTCCTGGAAGCAAACACCGCAAGCGTTATGAGGATGTGCAGGAACTTCTGGCCGCAAAAATTGACGTCATCTCGACGCTAAACATACAGCATATCGAGAGCATCGCGCCGATCGTGCGCTCGATCACTGGGATCGCCGTGCGCGAGACTGTTCCCGATTGGGTGCCGCTCACCGTGTCTGAAACAGTGATGGTCGATCTGACTCCAGAGGCTCTGCAAAATCGCATGAAACGCGGCGACGTGTACAGTCCGGAAAAGGTCGAGCGCTCACTGAAACATTTCTTTCGTCGCGGCAACTTGATTGCTCTCCGCGAGTTGGCCCTTCGCCAGGTAGCGGAGCAGGTGGATCGCAGCCTCGAATCGTACATGGAGGCCCAGGACATCCGCAAAAATTGGGGTGTGCGCGAACGCCTGGCCGTATGCATTTCTTCGAATCCCGCGGGGCAATACCTCATCGCTCGCGGCGCAAGAATGGCGCGGCGCATGGACGCAGAGTTATACGTGGTTCATGTTGACCGGGAGTTCGGGCCAAAAGAGTTCAACCAGAATGCTCTCGTGGCCAACCTGCGCTTTGCGGAAAGTCTCGACGCAAAAGTAGTTCGGCTGAAAGGCAGAAGCGTTGCCGACACCGTCGCTGAATTCGTTCGCTCCAAACATATTACGCAGGTAATTTTTGGTCGAGCGCCGGTGCATGACTGGCGCAAGTATCTCTATCTTTCAGCCGTGCATCGCTTCCTCCGCGAGTCTCCCGCCGTGGACGTACACATCGTGACCCAGGAAGCGGAAGACTGAGAACCTGGAAGATCGATAGGCGAGCCTTTGAAGAACAATTCCCCGGTGCCATTTGGCGGCAAGCTCTCCGCCGTCACCAACGACCAACAACGCACCTTTGTCGAGTGCGTATGTAATCAGAAGGCCGAATAGGTGGACGTAGTTACACCCCTCAGCGTTAACGGCAACATCGAGGTCTTTGGTAATCTTAAACTTGGAGACGAAGTCACCTGCAACGGCCCGGATGCAATTCGTTCCGGGCTCCGCGTGAAGGCTGGCTCGTCGCCTCCTTAGTACGCGCCGCGACGATCTTCAAATTCTATATCTGAAAGGAAGAACTCTCATGAACGACGATGCGCCTAAGGACATGTTTTCGCGGCGTAAATTCCTGGAGACTGGCTCGGTAGCGCTAGCAGCGCTGGGGATGCTTGCAACAGCCGATGCGGCGGCGCAGGATCAGAACCCGAAACCCACCAAAAACGATCGAAGCGCCACCGATCCTGGTCCGGTCAATTCCCCGCTGGATGCCCAAAATCCTGATTCCACGTGGCCACCCTCCACCGATTCCAAGAGCTTGGTTCAAACGTTCAAGTATCCGTTCTCTTTCGCGAACAAGCGGACTTACGACGGCGGATGGTCGCGGGAGGTGACCGTTCGCGAACTAGCTGTCTCGAAGTCCCTGGCAGGCGTAAACATGAGACTTACCGCCGGAGGCGTTCGGGAGCTGCACTGGCATACGGCGGACGAATGGGCGATCGTGCTCTACGGGACGGCACGGATCACTGGCATTGATCGGGACGGCAAAAGCTTTGTTGCCGATGTCGAGAAAAACGATTTGTGGTATTTTCCCAGCGGGATTCCACACTCGATTCAAGGCCTCGAGCCCGACGGTACAGAATTCCTCCTGGTATTCGACGATGGAAATTTTTCTGAGTCAGAAACGGTTTTGCTGAGTGACTCGATGATGCACCTGCCGCCCGAGGTCTTGTCAAAGAACTTCGGGGTTGCCGAATCGGCTTTTAAAAGCGTCCCCAAACATGAGCTATTCATTTTCCAAACCGCTGTTCCCGGGAAACTGGAGGCGGATCAGAAAGCGGCCGCAGGAGCGCTTGGCAAATCGTCGAGCGACTTCGCTTTCCGCACGATGGCAATTCCGCCGACGAAGCGCAGCAAAGGCGGAGAGGTACGCATCGTTGATTCGAGCACGTTCAAAGCCTCGACGAACGTTGCGATGGCAATGGTCACGGTTCACCCGGGTGGGCTGCGGGAGCTGCACTGGCACCCCAACGCCGACGAATGGCAGTATTACATTGCGGGCAAAGGAAGAATGACTGTAGTGTCGACGGGTAACCGCGCTCGCACTATGGATTTTCAGGCTGGAGATGTTGGGTACGTGGAAAAAACCCTGTTGCATTACATCGAGAATACCGGGAATACAGACCTGATCTTCCTGGAGATGTTCAAGAGCAGCTTCTATCAAGACCTTTCGTTGTCGCAATGGCTCAGTCACACACCGCCGGAGTTGGTGATGGCTCATCTGAATATTGATAAGGCTACGTTCGACGCCTTACCGAAGGACAAGGTCGTAGTAACGCCGGAATAGTTTAACGCCCTTAAACTTCGTAGAAAATGAATGGGAAATAAGACCCCGAACCGCCTGGGCCATGGAGGTAGAGCTGCGTCATAGCGCCCTAGAGCCCGTCGAACCCCCTATTTAGCTGCCGGGCCGCGAACCACTTGGACGAATCCATCGGGGCGAATCCATTTTGCAAATGCCAGGCGGATGTCGTCGGCGCTCAAAGAAATATACCGTTTCGCGGCACGCGCTGCCTCGTCCAAAGGCAGGTTCAGTTGAGCACGCGCAAGCAAAGCGCCCGCCACTGCATCCTCGCTCGATTCGCCCAAAGGCAGTTGCCGCAACACCAAAGCCTTTGCCTGCTGAAGCTCTGCCGGCGTCACGTTCTCTTTTTGCATGGCCACCAGGTCGCGCTCAATCAATTGTCTGGCTTTGGATACGTTAGCGGAATCGCAAGCATAGGTAACCGCATACACCGTCCTCGTCTTCGTCGCATTCATATGCACGTCCACGTTGTATACGTAACCATTCACTTGCCGCAGGTCATGATAGAAGCGCGTCGCGTAAAATCCTCCGCCCAACACGTGATTCCCGAGCTGAAGAGGATAGTAATCCGCATCGAATCGCGTAATGCCTACCACTTCCGAAAGGTTCACTGAGTTTTGCAGTTGGCTTGGATCGGGTACGGTAACCACCGACGCAGCGTTGAGAGGAACGAGCGGAAGCGTGACTTCCGGCTTCGGGCCAGTTGCCTTCCAATCCACGCCGAACCACTTCCCGACGACGTTCTTCGCCTCTTCGGGAGTCACGTCGCCGATCACCACGATGGTCGTAAGGTCCGGACGCACGGTCTTCGCGTAGTACTGTTTCACGTCGTCCAATACCAGCGACGAAACCGTTTCCGGCGTCGCTTCGCGCAAAGCTGGGTCGGCCTCGGGAAGTAGTCCCACACTCACCGCGCGCTCCATTCGGTATCCCGGGCTCTTTCGATTTCCAGCTACAAATTGTGCGCTCTGTTCCTTGATGATCTTGAATGCTTCCTCGGGAAGAGCCGGATGCAACTCATTGTCGGCGAGCAATTGGACGCCTCGCGAGAAATCCTGCTTCAAGACACGCACGGAAAAATCGTGCCCTGCCGTTTCATTGGCGGCGATATCGTCCAGTGCTTTCTGGAACGCCAAGCGGTCCAGAGTCTGTGTGCCGTAGGAAAACAACTCGTCGAGCACCGCTTCCACACCCTCTTTCCCAGGTAGCGCTTGGATGTCCTCATTGTGCTGAATATTTCCAAGGACCGTCACGGTCGGGCTTGCCTTATCCGTTTTGACGATGAGCCGAATCCCATTGGCCAGCGTCGTGTCTGTCCACGATGCATCCAAGACTGGCACCTTCAGTGCCAGGAGCTCTGCTTCAGCCCAAGATGGCAGTGCGACGGGCTTCTTTGGCGAAGAAGTCAATTGCTCGCTGCCGCCAAATCCTTTTTCGGAAACAGCCTCACCCGAGGGTACGGGCTTGAGCTGTGCGGTGATGGCGTTTTGGTCAACAAGGTAAGTCTTCGCCACCCGGTTCACATCTCCCAGCGTTACCTGCTTCATCGCCTCAACAATTTCGTCTGGAGAACTACGGCCCTCACCGGCCAAGGCTTCGGACCAAGCGGCCGCCAGTCCGGGAATCGAATTCCGCTCGAATTCCGCGTTGGCAACCTCTCCGCGTTTCGCAGCCTCGACAAGCTCCGCCGGAACACCCTGTGCGGCATACTCCAGCAGGATCTTGTGCATCTCTTGCGTTGCGGAGGCAGAGTCCGAATCAGCCGGCAGCGCCAGAACGCTGTAACCCACGCTCGCTTTTGGAAAGGTTTCCGCGAGACCGAACTCCGCGGCCAGCGCTTTTCCCTGGGGAACCAAGGCGTAGAGATTTCCGCGCTGGCTGGCGAGTACGTCGCTCAAGATGCGAACTGCGGCGAAATCCCGGCTTTCGGTTCCCGGCATGCGGTACGCAGTAAACACCAACGCGTAGGGAAGATTGCTTTCGAGAGTAAATGTTTCCGTTTTTACTGGCTGCAGAGTGACTTCCGGATGGGCGGGCACAGGGCGTTTTGCAATCTTGCCGTACAACTCTTTCACTTTTGCCAGCGCTGCGTTAGGTTCCACATCGCCGGTGATCACAAGGATTGCATTGTTTGGCGCATACCAATCTCGGTAGAACTTCTTCAGCATCGCTCCAGTCGTGGCCTCAAAGGAGTCCTTTGTGCCAAGAGCGTCGTGGCTATAAGCCGTCCCAGAAAACAGATCCGCATTCAGGCGCGTCAGAAACTTGTAGGTCGGATTTGAAAGGTCGCGCGCCACTTCCTGTTCGATGGCTCCCTTCTCCTGAGCCCATTCTTCCTGCGAGTCCTGGATGTCTTGCATGCAAGCCGCGTCCACGCGTAGCGCAATTTCCAAGTCTGCGGCAGGCACGGTCGTAAAGTATTGCGTTATGTTCTGCTGCGTATCTGCATTTCCCTGGCCGCCAAGTTGGGCATAGATGGCGGCGATTTGGTCGGCGGTTAATCCGGAACACCCTCTGAAAGCCATATGTTCCTGGGCGTGCGCCATCCCGGGAAAACCGCTCGGCGTATCAGCGCCGCCGGCCAGATAGTTTTGCTCGACTGTAACGACGGGTGCTAAAGGATCTCGGACAATCACGATCCGCAATCCATTCTCAAGCGTTGCCTTGGTAACCTCATTTTTAGCGGCACTCTTCTGTCCGAACGTCAGCGAAGTCGCCAAGAGCATCATCGCCAAAACCAGTAGTGTGATAACCCGCATGCTGCCCCCAATCGGCACAAAGTCGAAAGTTTCCAAAAGAATCACGCATTCTTAAAGAGCGTACTGGCTGTGACTAGCCAGAATACCGCATTTCCTGTGGGCTCATAGACCAGGCATGGGAATCGAACGCTACGTCCGAAGCTGGGGAAACTAGGGACAAAAATCTGAAAACGCTCGAATTGGGGGGCACTGAGCAGAATCCGGAAGGCCTATTTTGAAAACGGATCGAGAACGAAATGTAGGCAGGGACCTATCGCAATCTAGTGACGTTGCTTACGCAAGGAGAGCCTTATTTTCGCGTTTTAGTGCGTAAGTTGTACGTAGATTAGGCGCCAGCGGAAACTGATAACTGGATTTTCCACCAAATCCGGATGCCACTAGTGCCCGGCGACGCGTTCACTTTGAAGGCATCGGTTGCGTTCAGAGCAGCACGTTTGATCATCTATCGTCGGATTCGTCTTCCCGGTGCACGGAAGTTAAAAAGTTGTCCAGAACGAAGTCAGCGACCTCGCGGCCCAGCCGCTGACCAGTCGTTAGGTCGAAGCGGAAATGTTGTCCAGCGAAAATACGGCTCAGCGTCGCTTCTTCGGCGGCGGAAGAGAAGCTCGTGAAGGAGCGTTCTACCCCAGGCAGGACCTCCGATGTAACGTTGAACTGAAAACGATCCCGCTCGAAAAAGGAAATCAGCACCTCCGCCCCGGCAGCGCTTATGACCGCATGGGCGCCTGGATAGGATGGATCGGGAGCGGTCTTCCCGACTTCAGGCAGCCAATTAGGATCAGCCGCTGTTTCAGGGTTGTTGTCTGCATCAGCAGCACGAATGGCCGTCACTGGCCGCCAGAAATTGTACGTATACTTGGCGTCGTAGAAGGCGATCACGTCGTCTGCAAAACTAACGTTAAGAAGTGCGAACAACCGAGCAGTCTGCGCGGTCGTCAAACTGTTTGCTAGCGACAGCGTCTGCGAGATCTCGTTCCAGTAGTTCTGAATAGCTCCATTCCAAAATCGGCCCGTCAACGCCTCGTTACTTGTCGCGGCCGTGCTGTCAACGATTCCTAAGGACTTGATTTGATTGAAAGCATTGCTATAGGAATCGCTGGTCAGAGCCGGTGGAGGGCCAGGTCGAAACTGATTCGCACTTTGCAGTGCGAACGGAGTCACACGAGACCAGTGCGTGAATTGCGGCTGCGGCGGGAAATTCGGGGGCGTCGATTGATAATCCCCAGGAGCGTTCCCGAAAGCATAGGGAATGGGCGGGGCATTGGAGCCATCATTGCTCCTTAGGGCGAGGACGCGATCCGCAACAGTCTGTCCTATACGGATTCCTTCAATTTTATCGTGACCGTCCGGAATTTCTGCCAGCGACTGCTGTAGCTCGGCATCGAGTGTGGTCTTAAAAGGCGGGTACAGAACAAGGAGAACTTGATGAGCAGCCGCAACTGCCGCTGCATCCTGGGAGGCACTTCGCGGCACGCCGTTGAGGCGGACCAGGTATGGCCGGTGTGTTCGATCAATTGCGTTCACCGCGTCATAGATTGCTGCGTGCATGATCGCGAAGCTTCGTGTTGGATGGACAGTCGGCGACTGAGCGCCAGGCGTTCGAACGATTTGGAGAAGGTTTCGATTCCACTGGATGACTGAGTTCACTGGCTGGGCCGAAGAGCCCGCAGCCCGGTGAGGTGGAGCAGCAAAAGAGCTGTAAACTGGCAGCAGAAAAATCGCGTAAAGCAGCGCCAAAGCAGTCGAGATCTTTGTCATTGATGATTTCCCCTTCGTTTCCAAGCCGGACGGTGGCGGCGCGGCGTGTTGAAATTGCCCCGTCCGTAAGCGTTGTTGCAGATAGCTAGACCGCAAAAGCGAATAAAAAATTCCAAGTACGACTACAAAACATGCGCCAGGCGAAAAAATGGGCGACGCGGGGAGAGAGTCCAAGAAACCGCGCCGCCCTCGAACGTGCTTCGTGTGTGTAGACCGCGTCTGGCTCTATTTAATTCCGGCCAGTGGCCAGAATTCTTTCAGTTGCGCAGTGCTCAAGGCGTTCCGATAGAACGCTTGAACTCGGCCAAGGCGATAAAGGGGGTTGATCGAATAAAGGCACTGCTTCGTGGGACCGCAGATCGGAGCGGCGACGCGTGTCCCGGTCTTCTTAGCTAGAACGTGCGCCGGGCGGCGTCGGCTTTTTCCGCAAGATCGAGAAGAACCTGCACGATCCCGGTGTTTTTACCTGCCGGATCGAGGAACAGCCCATCGTCGGCAAAGCTCTGTACGGAAGCGACTGCCCCACCTTGCGGTGTGGAGGTCGGGCGGATAATGGAGACGGGCCCGAGGCCCGCATTCAGGAAGAAGGTTGGCTCGGGCATGATGAGATTGGTCTGGAACTTGTCTACGACATTCGCGTCCACGGCACCAGTGACAGGATCGACGCCGATGGTGTTGAGGTTCGGAAAAGTAAGATCGCCGTCGGTGAGAGGGGTCGCGTTGCCGGCTTTGTCGTGCCAAGTCTGGAAGTGCGCAATCTCGGAGCCGCCGATACTGAGAAGTATCCGCAAAACTTCCAAATTCGATACCTTCTGGGCAAGAGCGGGATACAAGCTGCTACCGCCCTGCTCGATGAACGCGAAGTGGAAGCCCGCGGTATTGGCAATTGCCTGCAAGTGGTTGGGGATGGTGCCGTCGGGGTTCAGAGCCAGGTCGGCGTTGTTGACCGGGATGGCGGGATGTTTCCCCTTGGCAAGATCTGGAACGGCTTGGTCGAAAGTGCCGCCGAAATCGGGGTTGGCGTTGTCGCTTCGGAGGCGCGTCCACCAGGTCGTGTCCACAGTCAATTGCTTCAGGTTGGTAAGCCGCCCCGTTTGCGGAACTCCCGATACTTGGCTGGGCGGCAGAGTAGCGAATTCACTCAGGTCGATAGTCTTGGCGCCCTTCGACGCCAGATAGTTGTTGAGAAACCGATGGTGGCTGATCTCGTCGTCGGTATTGTCCGCGATGTACTGCGGCATGTCGCCATCGAGCACCTCAAGAGCCGTGATGTAATTCGGGGCTAGTCCCGTGATAATTGTCTGACTGTTGAGTTGCAAATCGATTCGCGAGTGCCCTTGATTTGTGGCGCCGCCAAGTTCCGCGTATTGAATCCACAGATCGGCCTCGACCTGCTCGAGCGCACTCAGGAAGGTCAGAATCGCGATGTCACCCTTGGTGATTGGCCGGTGATCGTCCTCTTCTCCAGCGAAGGCAACCGGGCTGGCGGGCAACATTGCCGCGCCGATTGTTGCGGCGCCTGCTACCATCCCGCGCTTCAGAAAGGACCGGCGATTCCTCGAACCATTAAAGGTACTTCCCTTTTCTCTCATTAAGTCTCCTTTTCACTAATCGAGTTCCGAAGTGGTATGAGTAGCCTGCCAAGCGAATAAGGAATAGGACAGTTCACGGCGGACATTACCTAACTCTTGGCGAGGCAAACTGACGACCGAATTTCGATCCTCTTTTCTGGATCGGACTCCGAACCTTCGGCGAGGCCTGGAATGAAAACGGCGCTCTGGTCAGGTTGACTGCTCCCCGTGTGGCTTTATTCCGCTATAGAAAGAAGTTGCATGTAATGTTTTTGTCTCTGGGAGTACATCGATTGGTATCGTGATTTCTCGGCCGCGCGCTGGTCCAGGAGATCGCGCTCGTGTCCAGGTCACCCAATGTATGGGGAGCGTACTCCACCGTAATGGTGCCACTCACGGCCAGAAGTCGTTGCAGCTTCTGCAAATCAGATGGAGCAGCGTCAGAAACATCGCCTCTGCCTCCCTCGCCCCTCCCACGGACATGCTCCTGCGATCAACGTTCGGAAAAATGAGCCTAGACGGAATATTTTCTTGCATCTACTTGTCTACCTAAATGCACGGCAGGCACTGAGGCTCGATGCAAAACGCGAGAGATCACCGAGAGGACACTATGCCCAAGAAGACTAAGGACGAGATTCTGCACGATCACAACAACGATGGAATTGACAGACGAGGGTTTCTGAAATGCATGGCATGGGCCGGCACCGGCGCGCTCTGCGTGATGGAAGGCGGCATCCTGAAGTCGTATAGCTTGAGCCGGCCGGGCGAGATTAGCGCGCGGGAAATGGCTGGCGAGCTCAGCTTCGTACAACTCAGCGACAGCCATATGGGATTCAACAAGCCCGCTAATCCCGATGTTGCAGCGACGCTCAAGGCGGCTGTGGACAAGATCAATGGTTTGAGCAAACCACCGGAGTTCATGCTGCATACCGGCGACATAAGTCATCTCTCGAAACCTGAAGAGTTCGACACCGTTGATCAGATCTTAAAAGGCGCAAGCGCGAAGGATGTGTTCTTCGTGCCTGGCGAACACGACGTGCTGAACGACGACGGCAAGTCGTACCTGGAACGCTACGGAAAAAAGGCCAAGGGCGCGGGATGGTATAGCTTCGACAAGAAAGGCGTGCACTTTATCGGCCTGGTGAACGTGCTGAATCTGAAAGCTGGTGGACTCGGTACTCTCGGTCACGAGCAGTTAGAGTGGATCGAAGATGACGTCCAGCATCTTAAACACAGCACACCTATCGTGGTGTTTGCGCACATCCCACTCTGGTCGGTGTATCCAGAGTGGGGCTGGGGAACGGAAGACAGCGCGCAGGCGCTGGCTTACCTGAAGAAGTTCGGCTCGGTAACGGTGCTAAACGGTCACATTCACCAGATTATGCAGAAGGTCGAAGGCAACGTAACTTTCCACACCGCAGCGTCGACGGCTTTTCCACAACCACAACCCGGCAAGGCCGATTCGCCGGGACCGATGAAAGTGCCGGCCGAGCAGCTCAAGAGCGTGTTGGGAATTACGGACGTCAATTACGTGCAGGGCCGTAACGCTCTGGCGGTGGTCGACTCGACGCTTGCATAACCCGGAGAAATTCCGGAACAAGAAAACTCATTCTTATTAAATCTCGAAAGAAAAAAGGAAAAAGAATCATGATTAGGAAATGTGTGTGCATCGTAGGTCTATTCGCAATTGTACTGGTCGCGATGCTGTTGCTGTCAGCCGCTTCACCGGGCAGCCCAGCGAAAGCTCCGCAAGCTGCCAGCGCGGAAGTAAAAGTCGATAATTTCAGTTTTGGGCCAGCGACCCTGACAGTTGCGGTCGGAACAACGGTCAGCTGGACAAATCGTGATGATATTCCCCACACGGTTGTCAGCACGGACAAAGTATTCAAGTCCAAGGTGCTGGATACCGACGAAAAATTCTCCTTTACCTTCGCCAAAGCCGGAACGTATCCGTACTTTTGCTCCATCCACCCCAAAATGACCGGCTCGGTCGTTGTGCAGTGAACGGCCGATGAGCGTAAATCCCTTCGATCTCAAGACTATCGTTCTCGCGAAGCACGCCCAGCATGTGGTCTTGATTCATTTTCCGATCGCATTATTTCTTGCCGGCGTAGCGTTCGACTTCCTGGCGCAACAAACCAAGCGGCGCGGATTGGCCGAAGCGGCCTACTTCAACTTCCTGGTTGCGGCGGTTTCGACAGTGCCCGTTCTAGCAACCGGCGTCCTAGCCTGGCAGTTCGCACTCGAGGGACAAAAATTGAAAGGCACACTGCTCGAGCATTTGGTTTTCGCGTGCGTATCGACGGCGATGATCTGGCTGGTGTGGTGGGTGCATTTCCGCGGACGGAAACGGCCGGAACCTTTGCCGAATTACCGTTTAGCGATCGAATTTCTAGCTTTCGGGATCGTCGCTCTGACTGCGCACTTGGGAGGTTTCTTAAGCGGCGTAAATGGTCCTGGTTAACGCACCAATCAGATTTAGGAACTCTGCCCAAAACGGACGAAGTCCAGAAACGGGAGAAAAACGCATGAAGCTACTCTATGGAGCAATCGTTCTCACCTGCGCGCCATTGCTACTCGCAGGAAATGATGCGGTCTATCCAACCGACAAGATAGCCGCGTTTGTGTTTGAGAAAGTGGATGTAACGACGCTTCCGTCCGCGGTCCGCCCGAAATCGGTAAAGAGCAAGAAGACCTTTGCCGATTACGGATATGTGGCCCGGGAGCTCGACGAAAAGAAAGCGCTCCTCGATCCGCCACAGGGTGCCTCGCAGGTCTCGATCGCCGTATTGGAAGCCCAGAAATCAGGCATTTACGTCTGCGTGAATACTCAATCAGCAGGTCAAAGCCACGATCGGTTTCAACGAGTACTTTTGCTGAAGCTGAAGAACGGCCTTCTTAAGGGCAGAGAGACCTGGAGGGAATTCGACAGCTGTCCGGTAATTGGCGGCGGGGACAAGGATTCTTCGAGCTACTAGAGGCTCGATGCTCTGGCCTGGTTCCATTTCGTGGAAGAATAAAATTGCGTAGCGCATTTCAAATTGCGTCGCTGTTCTTGTTGAGTGGACTTATCGGCACCGCCGGCCTCTCCCGACCGACGAATACTTCTCAGGCCGACCAGGACGTACAGGTCATTGAGGTGGCCGCAAAGAAGTACGAATACACTCCGTCACCTATACGTGTAAAACGCGGCGTCAAAATCCAACTAAGAATCACCTCTCTCGACAAGACGCACGGTTTCAAGATCAATCTCAGCCCTGATGGCTCGGACAAAAAGAACGATTCGGGCCTCATTTTCAGTTCGAAGAATGATGACTGCTTCAAGCTCGAAAAGGGACTTCCGAATGTAGTGGAATTTGTGGCGCGCACACCGGGAACCTATTCGTTCCACTGCTGCAATCGTTGCGGCATCGGCCACGGCGGAATGAAGGGCCAGATCGTCGTAGAACCGTAGACGAAACATCTTAGGCCCCTCATCAGCGAAGATCAAACCCCAAGGACCAAAGCCATAGAAAGGAGACACCCTCATCACGAAAGCAGTAGTGTCTCCTTAGGCCTCGTATTCGTCGGACTCGCTACCTTGAACGTAATCACCATCCTGGAAAGCTCTCGCTCAGGGCAGGCTCCGCGGTCACGCGCTCGAGCGATAGCATTTCACCACGCCGGCGGCTATGTCTTCATCGGCCTGTTCGCGCTAATGGTCTGGTTCATGGATCAAGCGTCTAAGTGGCTCCCCGGAGGGAATCTCACCAGATGCCGCCGTACACGTCGATCTTGCCGTTTTACTTGTTCCGCTTCTATTCGTAAAGGTAATCATCGCGCGCAAGTACAAAAACGATCACTCGATTTTGATGCCGCTTGGACATCTTTTTCCTCCCGATTCTCGAGCTCTCAATCCAGAAGAAGTTGTTCTGCAGAACCACAATGGCGCTGTGCTGCGAAAGGCATTGGAGATGCTCCCAACGACTTTTCGCGAAGTCCTGATTTTGCGCGAACTCGAAGAATGTCCTACCGAGAGATCGCAGGCATGCCGGCCGGTACCGTCATGTCCAGCCTATCGCGTGCCAGAGGACGCCTTCGTCAAGCTCTAACGGGTCTTATGAACCTCGATACGATGTCCGGTCCCCCGCGAATCGGAACTGCCGCATGAACACGCGGCCTCCGGATTATTCGTGATAGCCAAAAAAACAACAAGTGATCCAGGCGAGGCGTTTCCGGAAATCGTGTTCTGCACGGTCTGCTGAAAAAACGTCCACAACTTGCAGACCGAAACACTCACGATTTTATTCCCACCTCTCGAATGCCCGGGATTCGGGAATTATCCACCGGCACGCGTGGTCTTACACCTTGAAGACAACACAATGTCGCGAAATTCAAGACCGATTGAACCTATCCCACAGGTCGCGCCTGCGTCGCAAACCAGTGAACACAAAATATTCGCCGTGGTTCACGCGACGGGTCGCTAAGGAAGAAGTCATGCCAGTTACTGCAAACGCGAGCTTCAGAGATTTAGCGGTCGCTTCGCTGCCAAGGCCCACTCCGGAGAAGCGGCGTAGCTTCAGGCGCGCTATACGCCCCAGCACGCAATGCAATCTGACGAAGGCAACGCCACCAGTATCGCCCAACGCGAGCGATGACTTGAACGAAGCCGAAGCCATCCAACGGGCTCAGGCCGGTGATCCTGCAGTATTTGACCACCTCTACAGATTGCACAGCCAACGCGTTTATACACTATGCCTGCGCATGGTAAGAGACACGGCCGAAGCAGAAGATCTCACTCAAGAAGCGTTCTTGCTCTTGTTCCGCAAGATTCATACGTTCCGCGGCGAATCGGCCTTTTCGACCTGGCTGCACAGGCTGGCGGTCAATCTCGTGTTGATGCGTCTGCGCAAGAAGAGGCTGCCAGTCGTCTCGATCGAAGCGATTCCCGATCCAGAAGATGGAAGCGCACCGCCAAGGACCCTCGAACTTGGGGCGTCTGACCTAGTCCTCGAAGGCGTGATCGACCGAATAAATCTTGAACGCTGCATCCAGCGCTTGCCCGCGGGCTTCCGCAGGGTTTTCCTCCTGCATGATATCCAAGGGTATAGGCATCGCGAAATTGCAGAGCTTCTGGGCCGCTCGGTAGGTGATTCGAAGTCGCAGCTGCACAAAGCCCGAAAGCGGCTGCGTGAATCGCTTCGCGAACTTCAGCGCGAGAAGACGCGCGACAAGCGCCTACTGGCGGCCAATCTCGTTCCCAAAGAATCACTCTTAGCAGCTCAGAGGTAAATGCAACACCGTAAGGCCAACGGGCAAGGCCAGGTGTGTGAGCGACAGCTTTCATTGCGCGCTAGTTTCGGTTGAGTCTGTCGTGAGCAGCTGAACGGACATCTAAGCTTCCATCGAAGACGCGACTGCGGGCCCCTTAAGTCTTTTCGAATCTGGAGCGGGCGATGGGAATCGAATTGCATCCCAAATTTCTAAGCCTCACCGAACAAAGGTGTTACCAACCGCTCCGTGAGTCAATCGTTGCCAAATGTTGCCAAATTCATCCAGATAACACTTCGGCGCGCAATTGCGTCTACCTCAAAAGGAGAAGAGGTGTCAAAATCGCGACATTCTGTCTACCTCCAAAAGGAGGCCAACCATGGGGGCTCGCTTTCGCACCTCGAATCGACCGAAAACTCCCGTTGCCACCTGTCTTCTATTGCTATTCTTGGTTGCGCCACCGCGATCGCTCGCACATGACGAGTGGTATCGCGGACTGGACTTGGAATCTGGCCTGGCTGACTCCGGCCTCGTGCTCGTAGGGCGCGTCACCGCTGTAAGCGAAACCAAGCTAGGCGTGGGAGGCAAAGGCGAGCGCTCTCTGCTGCAATACAAATTCGAACCAGTCTCGGTACTCAAGGGTGTATTCTCGCGCGAATCGCTGTTGCTCACCAGCGACGACCTCGGCACGCAACAATTCACCGACGCTGCGCCTATCGAGGCCGGGCAGTTGCGCCTGCTCGTCCTTGGACGTTCGTTCGCTGGATACGCGATGCGTCGAGAGGCTCCCACCCTCGATCAAGCAATACCTCCGCTCCGTGATCCCAACGACGAGTTGCTAGCGACCGTCAAGGTCCTTCTTGCGGTCAATCATAGTTCGGATCGCGCTGGGAAGGTCGCATTGCTTCTTGACGGTCTCCGAAAGCAAAAAGGAGCCCCGGCCATTCCGCTGCTGGTTGCGCTGGAGCGCCGCTCGCTCCTCGCCGCGCAGACCTCCGGCGCAGTGGGGAGCATTGCTCCGCACTTGAGCGATCCTTCGCCCGCCGTGCGCGAGCAAGCGGCAAAAACTCTCTACTTTTTGCTCAAAGCGGACTACTTAGACCAACCCAAGTTCCGCGAAGCGGCGGTGAAGGAGCTTGCGGCATCGATTGCGAGGCCGGACTCGAGCTTTGCTCCTCGTGTCACTGCGTTCGAAGCGCTCGGCGCTGCAGGACCGCAGGCTTTGGAGAACGAGGCAGTGAAAGCCCGGCTTGAACTTGACCCGCCCGCTACTTTCGCGGAACAAGGCGCCCGGCTTCACGCCATTGGCGATCTCAAGGTGCCCGGCCAATCGGGTGCAGTGCTGACTCTCCTCAAGCAGATACCCTTGGATGCCCCGCCCGAAATTCAGTTTGGAGCGGAGTGGGCTGCGGCGCGATTGGATCCCTCAGAGGGCGTCAAGGAAGTCACGCTCAGGATCCGAAACAAGTACGACGCAGGGCTCCCTGTCGTAACCGAGATAAACTTGCTTGGCGACTTGGCACCCGCTGAAGCCTCTCCCGCGCTGGTCGACGCCGCGAAACTCACTTTGAACCACGACGAGCGGCGGGCGTTCGTTTCAGCTTGCAAGAAGGTCGCCGACGCTCGGCTCGTGGCGACACTCGCCACCATGCTCATCCCGACACAGCAGGACATCTGGTGGTATGCAGTGGATGCGCTCATAAAAATCGACACCGACGATGCCGCAAGAGCGCTTCAACCTCATCTCCTCCAGGAAACGAACCTGCAGCGCAAATTGGACATCGCTGAGTATCTGGGCCGACACGGAATTCGGGACGGTTATCCCTATGCCATCGAGCATATGTCCGAACCCTATCTCCGCGAGCAGGCCATCTCGGCACTGGCCGCGATTCGCGACCCTCGCGCCGTGGGCGAACTTCGCAAAATTCTCGAGATGAGCAACGACATTGCCTGGAACAGCGCAGCGGTACGCGCTTTAGGCGCACTTGGCGCTTCCGATTTTGCGCCCCAGTTCTTGGAAATGGCGCGAAACGCCGGAAACCCACTCGGCCCTTCGGCGCTCATCGCCCTCGGCGACCTTCATGAAGCCAAGGCCCTTGAAATTTCGCGAGGCGGCTTCGCTTCACGAAACCCGGAGAGATTGGCGGCCAGCGCTCGCGCCGCAGGCAACCTCGTTGCACTACCCGGCATAAGCGCTGGCGACGTACGCGATGAGCTCGCCACACTGCTTGCCGATCGCGGTGCGTGGCAGCCAGCGCGCCTCGCGGCACTCAATTCGCTTCTGGCCTTGAATGATCCGCGCCTGGATGGCGCCCTGGCCCTTGCGGTGCGCGACGCGGGCCTCGAGAGTAGCGACCTCCTCAATAAGATCGAAGAACTGTTATGCAAACGAAGAGTGAGGCTTTCGCTGATTATCAATCGGCACTAATTTGCTCCGCCGAGGTTGTACCCTGTTTGATGATATCTCTATGTTTATGTCGGTCCCGGATGAAGATGGCTGTCACAGACGCACGTGCGCAATACGTGAAAATTTACGCAATTTAGTCCCCGCACGTGCGTTCCCTCGTTCTTGGCTCTCTAATCTTCGGTTCTTGAAGAAGTCCCGCACGTGCGGCGCGCTTGCGACTCAGGTGAAGATCGCTGTACCGCACGTGCGTCACGTGACGCATTGCATCGCAAGGGGCACCAACGGTCCTCGTGCCGTTTATGGATTATTTTGACGACCGCATGGGAGACAGACCTGGGAAACGTATCAGCCGGCCGCAATGGCTGCGACTAGAGCAGGCACTAATCGAATCGACTCGGCTCTTCTGAATTGATCCAGGGTGTATCCTCCCTCATAGGGCAGCGTCAGCGTTTCTCCGGACTCAAGCGCCACAATCCCGATCTCAAAGAAAAGCTCAGGAAGAGTCTGGGAACTTCGGGACTGCAACCATTTTAGTTTCGAGAGCGCCTTCATGTCGTGATCGTTAACCATGAGCGTCTGTACGTGTTCTCGAAGCTCCCGTATCGTGTAGCTTCGACTTGCAGAATCTCGAAATACCGCCCTTATAACATCTCCAAGCTGAGGATATAGGTTGTTGTACGCACTTGTGAGCTCATCCAGTGAGTCTTGTGCCGCCCGCTCACGCGCTTCCCCCAGCTCGGACTTGCCTACTCTACCCGTCCGTGATTTTTGAAAAGCAAGATCCAGTGTCCTCAGGAGGTCCCGCGGTCCATTTCGGGTGATATTCTTCAGTTCACTGCGAATGAGACCTCTGCTGTCGGCCTCAGATTTCTCAAATAAGTCGGTCCATTTTTGATGCTCTGCCATAATTCTGCGCTGAAGTAATTCAAGCAATTCGTCCGGCGTCCATCGCAATCGAATCATGTGCTCTGGATAGCGCGTCAAATCGTCGACACTTCTCAACACCGGCTGATAGACATGTGTCTTGAGCAGTCCGATGATCTTCAGGTTCGGAATGGCATCCGAAAGGCGAATCGCTGCTAGACAGAAGCCTCCGACCAAGTCTTCATCGAGGCTGCGGCTTGCGGAAAAGACTTGCTCGGGATCATCCACAACAATCCGAACCTTGACTCCAGCCAAGCAGATGGCAGACAGCGTATCGTACTCTGAGTGAACATCCTTTTCCGATCGGAGGCCGACTAGGACAGGCGTTTCCGCCTTGCCAAGGCTGAGGCCAAAGCCCAGAGCAGAGACACCGACGCCCCGTCCAATAAACTGCTTCACGGCGTCGAGGTAGGCTTTCTGTTCCTTCCGCGCCGCGTCGGGCAATTTCAGGATGATGCTACCCTGCTCGTGCTGGCAGTGAAGTAGCCGCCGATTGTGGGTGGATTACGGGCAACTCTGACATAACGCGATTAGCTAAGAGTAGCCGACCAACCGGGCTGAGATTTTTGGAATCGTTTGTGAAGGCTAATTGTCTGAGTAAACGTCATTGTCAAAAGCACCGCCCATCTCACTGAGCAACAGGACTGTCTCAGCTGATAGATACAGGCCACGAGGCTCCTCGCCTTTTTCGTACTGCGTTACTACCTCCAGATAGACATCGGTCTCCGGCCCCAGCCACCTTTTGATTATTGGGAAAATCGGTTTGTGAGCGAGCAAGAGTGCTCTTTAGCCGACAATACGTCCGGAATGTGAACTCGGCTTGGGGTGCATGTACTCCAGCCCTCTGCCCGCTTCTCGGCGCTCCACACATTTCAAGCCTTTGGGAATTCTGAAAAGCCCCCACGCAACAACGGCTTGCGGGGCGCCCTCGCGGTCGAGTGACCTCAACGGTCAGGGCCGCCCGCCCTTGCAAGGGGGAGAAGGTGACCCAAAACCTAGTATCCGGTGTGACAGAGAATGGGAGCGGTTCAAAAGGATTAAACGTCGTATAATCTCGTGCGCGCAACTGGGGAGCAGAACATATCAACGTACAAGAACAAATCGAGAAGTGTATTACCAGCCAACCGGAGCCAAAACGCAGTGACATGCGAGAGTTGCATCGGCTCACACTTCAAGTGTCACCAGAATGCAAATTATGGTTCTTCGATGGTAAAGACAGCAAAAATCATACTGTTTCCAACCCTACGATT
>WNFR01001913.1_pt1 | contig 22468 bp, 24 predicted proteins | sample 5400221 | NCBI WGS metagenome assembly WNFR01 (sample SAMN13153357, study PRJNA577476) | soil metagenome | isolation source: 40 cm soil under Madrone tree | place: USA:California | collected 2016-06-14 | reverse complement strand
CTTCGGGCTCATCGGGACGCTCCTTGGTCTCGTCAGCCTGATGCGGCACCTCGGGGGAGCCGACCTATCGGCCATCGGTCCCGGCCTCGGCATGGCGGTCCTGACGACGCTCTACGGCGCCGTCTTTGCGAACGTCGTCGTGCTGCCGCTGAGCGCGAAGCTGCAGGCGCATCTCGCCCGGCGCGCCCTCATCATGCAGATGGTGATCGAGGGCACGCTGCTCCTCCATCGTCGCGAGTATCCGACCCGGATCGAGCGCGCGCTGCGCGCCTATGTCGGTGCGGCCCGACCTGTGGCCGTCCGGACACCCTCAGCTGCGGAAGCGGCGGCCGACTCGCCCATCGACTGGAATGACGACCTACTCGCGACCGAACGCGCCGCCTGAGTGGAGCGAGCCGCTCGTCGCGCCGGCCGCCGACGGCGACGACGTGGGATGGCTCATCACGTTCAGCGACCTCGTCCTGCAACTCTTCGCATTCGTGATCGTCGTCGCCGTGTGCGGCGCCACCGCCTCGCACGGCGCCCGATCGCAGACGGCGAGCGCTGCTGCGGCGGCGCCGAGCGTCGCAGCGCCGGCGACGATCGCAGTGTCGGCTCCAAACGGCGCAGCGGTGGCGCCGACGAAGGTCGTGACCGAGCGCGCGGACGACGAGGTCGTCGATACCGCGCGCTCTGCGTTCGCGCCGGCAGACGCGTGGGCGGGCGACGGCAGAGACGCCGGGGCCGCGGTACGCCGCACCGCCGACTCCGCGACGACAGAGGAGCAGCGGATCGCGGCTGACGCCGACGCGCCGCGATCCATCCCCGCTACGGACGAACCGCGTCGCGACGAGCGCGACCTCGACGATCCGTCGCAACCCCGCGTCGCTCACGCCGTAAGCGGCGCCGAAGATCGCGCCGTAAACGATACCGACGACGAGGCGCGCGAACTCGCCGACGAGCGGCCGTCGCAAGGATCGCCGACGTCGCCGGAGCGCTTGCTGACGCTCGCGCGCTACCTCGGCGCGTTCGTCGCGGCGCGCGGCGACGAAGACGCGCTGACCGTCACTGCCGGCGATCGCGATGTGCGTCTCGCCTTCGGCGGCCGGCTCGGGTTTCGACCCGGGAGCGCCGACCTGCTGCCGCGCGGACGTGGCTTCATCGGCGAGGTGCGGCGGATCGCGAGCGCCGTTCCCGACCTGGCGATCGAGGTCGCCGGCTACACCGACGACGTGCCGATCCACACCCGCGCATTTCCCTCCAACCTCGAGCTCTCACTGGCGCGCGCCGCTCGCGTCGCTCGCGAGCTGCAGCGGGCGGATCCGACGCTCGCGGTACGGACGGTCGCGCTCGGCTTCGGCGAGCACCACGCGATCGCGCCCAACGACGAAGCCGCGAGCCGCGCGCGCAACCGGCGCGTCGAAGTGCGGCTCGTCGCCCGCGATCACTCGATGCCGTAAGTGACGCGCACGCGCGCGTCGGTCGTGACCTCGCCGGGCTCGATCGGCGTCGACGCCATCGCCGCCTCGGCGCCCATCCTGTAAGAACGCTGCAAAGATAACGGACGCTCCATCGATTCGGTCGACGCCTCGAGGACGCCCTTCAGCGTCACGTGCAGCGACTCGGCGATCGCCGCGGCCTGCACGGCCGCATCGCTTCCGGCCGCGCGCAGCGCCGCCGCTTGCACCGGCGACGGGTCGGCGATCGTGAAGCTGAGCGTGTCGACACGCGCGGCGCCGGCGGCAATCGCGGCGTCGATCAGCGTGCCGATCGCGTCGAGATGGCGCGTCTGCGCCGCGAGCTGATTCAGCGCCGTGTAGCCGACGATCTCCGGGCCGTGCTCGCGCGGCGGCGTGCGATTGTCGCTGCGGTAGACGGGGGTGAGCTGGTAGCTGGCGGTGTCGACGCGCCCGTCCGGACCGACGATCTTGCGGAGCGCGTCGATCACCTGCGCCGCCGCTTTCGCGGCCTGCTGGCTCGCCGCCTGCGCGCTCGGCGCGGTCTGCTCGACGGCGATGCGCAGGTCGGCGCGGTCCGGCGTCGCGCGCTCGTGTCCGACACCGACGACGGTGATCGTGCGACCGCCGTGCCCCGGCGACGGCGCCGTGAGTGGATCCTCGGCCTGCGCTGGCCCCGGGCCGCGCGCAGCGCCCGCGCACGCGACGAGCGCAAGCGCGAGGACGAGTGGGGTTCTCCACGCGGGCATCGCTCCACCTCCAGTTGCGCCCAACGGTGCGCGCGTCATGCTGGCCCGATGTGTCGGCGCGATCCTACTCGGCGTCGGACGCGCTCGCCAGCGCTGCTCGCGTGGGCGTGCGCAGGGCTCCTCCTCGTCGCCGGTAGCGCGCCGGGAGCGGCGCTCGACGACTACGTCGACGCCCTCCGCGACGTGCTCACGCCCGGGGTGGCGGCGCTCTTCGAGGACGTGCGCGCCGACCTCGTGACGACGGCGCTGCCGTTTCCAGAGCGTGTGCGTGCGCGCCTACGCCCGTTCTTCGGCGGCGTCGTCAGCGACGGCGTGCCGCTCACCGCGGCGACGCTCGACCGCGGGCGGTACACCGTCGACGCGGAGGCGTCGCGCCGTCTCTTCGCGCTCCTGCCGCCGTCGACGGCGGCGATCACCATCGGCGATGTCGTCGCGTTCGCGGCCGGCGAGTACCAGCCGGATTGCATCGAAGGCGTCGCGCTCATCGCGCACGAGCTCGTGCACGTCGCGCAGTTTCACGCGCTCGGCCGCGATCGTTTCCTGGAGCGCTACTTCCTCACGGAGATGTTGCGGCGGCAGCTCCCCGGCGAGTCGGGCGGCGGCGCAGACCCCATGACGAGCTCGCTCGAGATCGCCGCGCACTGCCGGCAAGCGGAGGTGTGCCGCGCCCTCGCACGCGCCGGTACCCTGCCCGCATGCCGTGGCCGCGAGACGCCGCTCTGTCCCGTCTGTCGGCGCGATCAGCGCTCGGCTGAGGACGGACACGGGCGTGGACGCTCTCGTGAAGTGCACCGGCGGTCGGGTCAGCCGCGGTAGTCGGTCGCGACGAGGTAGAGCTCCGACGATCCCTTGCGCGTCGACTCGAGGCCGACGAGTCGGACGCGGCCGAAAGCGGCACGAAGATCCGCACGCGCCGCCTTCATTTCGGCGCCGCCAAACGTCTTCGCGACGAGCGTACCGCCGGGGCGTAACGTCGCCGCGGCGAAGCGCTGCGCCGCCTGCAGCAGCTCGGCGCTGCGCGCGGCGTCGCGCGGCGCGATGCCGCTCAACTTCGGCGCCAGGTCGGAGAGAACGACGTCGGCGGGACGGCCGAGGACCTCGCGTACGCGCGCAGGCAGCGCCGGATCCGTCGCGTCCGCTTCCAGCACGGCGGAGCGCGGATCGGCGAGCGGCGCGATCGCGACGACGTCGATCGCGACGACGCGACCCGCGGGGCCGACGAGCTCCGCCGCGACTTGCAGCCAGCCGCCGGGCCACGCGCCGAGATCGACGACGGCGTCGCCGCGGTGAATGAGGTGCGTCCGCCGTTGCAGCTCCGCGAGCTTGAACGCGGCGCGCGAGCGGTAGCCTTCCTGCTTCGCGCGCCGGTAGAGCGCGTCCTTTCGCTCGTACATCGCTCCGTTCATTAGCAGACGCCGCACCCGCGTGCGCGACCGTTGGAGACGCCGCACGTGCGCGCGGCCGGTGGGAAGCAGACGCCACGTGCGCGACGGGCGGCAGTCGTCGAGTGCGGCGCTTCGCGCCGTGAATTTTCTTCCCTTCGCGGAGGTCCTCCGCTATACAGACCGCCCGCGCGAATTCGGCGGTGGAGGTGCGGGTGGCGATGGAGCTGAACGGTCGGCAACGCGAGGCCGTCGAGCACGGCGACGGTCCGCTGCTCGTGCTCGCCGGCGCCGGCAGCGGCAAGACGCGGGTCATCACCGCGCGTATCGCGCGCCTCGTCGAGCGCGGCGTATCGCCGGAGTCGATTCTCGCGCTGACGTTCACCAACAAGGCCGCGGCCGAGATGCGGGCGCGTGTCGAGCGCGCGCTCGATGCGCGGGCAGCCGACGTCTGGCTCAGCACCTTCCACAGCGCGGCGGCGAAGATCCTGCGCCGTCACGCGACGCTCCTCGGCTACGCGCCGAGCTTCTCGATCTACGACGATCAGGACCGCGCGAAGCTGCTGCGCCAATGCATGGTGGAGGAGAACGTCGGCGAGCAAACGCTCGCGCCGGCGATGGTCGCGTGGTCGATCGACCAGGCGAAGAACGACGCACGCTCGCCCGAGGAGGCGGCGACGCGGCCGGGCCCATTTGCCGACGTCATCGCCCGCATCTATCGCCGTTATCAGCGCGCGCTCGAGCGTCAGAACGCCGTCGACTTCGGCGATCTGATCCTGCTCGTCGTGCGGCTCTTCCGCGAGCATCCGGAGGTCCTGGCGCGGTACCATCGGCGCGCTGCCCATCTCCTCGTCGACGAGTACCAGGATACGAACCATGCGCAGTATCTGCTCTTACGGCTGCTGGCCGCCGGCGAGCGGCCGAACGTGTGCGTCGTCGGCGACGACGATCAGTCGATCTACGGCTGGCGCGGCGCGCAGGTGCGAAACATCCTCGATTTCGAGCACGACTTCGCGAGCGCGCACGTCGTCCGCCTCGAGCAGAACTATCGCTCGACGAAAACGATTCTCGGCGCCGCCGGCGCCGTGATCGCGAACAACTACGGCCGCAAGGGGAAGACGCTCTGGACGGACAACCCGGCCGGTGAGGGTGTCGTCACCGCGGTCGCCGAGGACGATCTCGCGGAGGCGCGGCTCGTGATCACCGAGGTGCGGCGGCTCGTGGCGGCGGGGCGCGCGCTCGACGAGATGGTCGTCTTCTACCGCACCAATGCGCAATCACGGGCGTTGGAAGAGGCGGCGATGCGCGCCGCCCTGCCGTACAGCATCGTCGGCGGCATCCGGTTCTACGAGCGCAAGGAGATCAAGGATCTGCTCGCGTACCTGCGCGTGCTCGCGAACCCGGCGGACGATTCCAGCCTGGAGCGCGTCATCAATTGCCCGCCGCGCGGCATCGGCGACCAAACGGTCGGCGCGCTGCGCGCCGCCGCGGGGAGCGCCGGCCTGTCGATGACGGACGGCCTCGCGCGGCGCATCCCGATCGCGGGAATCGGCACCGCGGCGGCGGGTCGGCTGCGCGACTTCGGGGCGCTGCTCGACCGCGTGCGCGAGGCGCTCGATGCCGATGCGCTTGCCGACGTCCTCGAGGCGGTGCTGCGCGAGACCGCGTACCGTGATCGACTCGAGGCCGGCGGCGGCGAGCGCGCGTCGCGGCTGGAAGACATCGACGAGCTTCTGGGCGTCGCGCGCGACTTCGATCTGCGCGCGCTTGCGAGCGAGTCGACGCGCGAGCGCCTGGCGCGCTTTCTCGAGGAGGCTGCGCTCGTTTCCGACTGGGACCGTCAGGAGACGGGGCGCAATCGCCTGACGTTGATGACGCTCCACACGTCGAAGGGACTCGAGTTCCCGGTCGTCTTCATCGTCGGCCTCGAGGAGGGCATCTTCCCGCACCAGCGGGCGCTCGAGGACGGCGACGAGCTCGAGGAGGAGCGCCGGCTCTGCTACGTCGGCATGACGCGCGCGCGCGAGCGGCTGTATCTCTTCCGCGCCGAGCGGCGCCTGCGTTTCGGCGCGATCAGCGAGCGTCCGCCGTCACGGTTCCTCGACGAGGTGCCAGAGGCGTTGACGCGCCCGCTTCACGCGCCGGCGCAGCCTACGCGCCGCATCCCGACGGGGCCGGTCGTCGACTACAGCTACAGCCAGGAGATCGAAGACGCCGACGGCTGCGGCCTCGCCGCGGGAACCCGCGTGCGCCACCCGACGTTCGGCGTCGGCGTCGTCCGCCGCACCGAGGGGCGCGGCGACGCCGAAAAGCTCTCCGTGCAATTCGCGCGCGCCGGCCTGAAGAAGCTCATCCGGCGCTACGCGAATCTGGAGCTGATCTAGCGGTAGACCGAGTCGGCGGCGCGGGCGCCGGAGACGCCGAAGGGCGACTCACCGTAGTAGGCGTGCTCGTCGTGGCCGAAGACCGGCTCCAGGTCGGGCTGCGCGACGACCTCGTGGAACGGGCGCGTCACCAGCCACTCGAGCGTGTAGCCGACCGGATGAATCACGTATGCGAGCAGGCGCAGCGGGTTCGCCTGCGAGTCGTCGTACTCGTCGGCGCCGGTGCGCCAGTAGATCTCGCGCGACACCCTTTCTTCGGTCCGCATGACCGGTGGACACGGCGCCTCGGGCGCCGGCGCGGGTGCGACCTCGGCCTGGCGCTGCGCGTGCTCGGCGCGCTCGGCGTCCGTCCAGTGCTCGAAATGACCTGCCGACGCGACGCGCGCACCCAACACACACGATGCGACCACCGCCACCAACGTCATCATCTTGCGCATGCGATTCCTCCTCGACGGCAACGCGATTCATGACGAGGGTAGCAACTTCGTTTCATCGCAACAAGCATCGTTTCACGCGATGTTAGGGTGCCGCACGCGGTTTGCCGAGCAAAATGCGTGCGGGTAGCATCGGCGTGCGTGCCCTTCCGCGCGATCACGGAGCTCTTGGGCGATCGGCGGCTGGTGGTCGTTTCCAACCGGGCGCCGGTCGACGTTCACCGCGGAGTCGAGCGGCGCTTCGTGCCGACCGTCGGCGGCATGGTGAGCGCCCTGATGCCCGTCTTCAAGGCGGCGGGCCGTGGGCTGTGGATCGCCTGGTCGGGAGCCGAGTCGTCGCGGAAATCGCCTGAGCGCATCCCTCTTCCGCAGGACGACCCGTGCTTCACGCTGCGCTCCGTGCAGCTCTCCGAGCGCGACGTCAGCGGCTCGTATTACGGGCTCTCCAACCGCGGGCTCTGGCCGCTCGCGCACTACTTCGTGGGGCGCTGCCAGTTCCGTCTCGAGCAATGGCAGAGCTACCGGCGGGTGAACGAGATCTTCGCGCGCGTCGTCCTCGACGAGCTCCGGCCGAACGACCTCACGTGGGTGCAGGACTTCCATCTCGCGCTGTTGCCCGGTCTCGTCCGCGCGCGCCGCCCGCAACAGCCGATCGGCTTCTTCTGGCACGTCCCGTTTCCGGAGTCGTCGGTCTTCGGCATCCTGCCGTGGCGCGGGCCGCTGCTCGAGGGGATGCTCGGCAGCGACGTAATCGGCTTTCACACTCCGAGCTACGCCCACAACTTCCTCGCGTGCGTCGAGCGCTTCCTCCGCCTTCCCGTCGATCACCAGCGTGGCGTCATCACGCTGCAGAAGCGCGAGGTCCGGGTCGTCGCCTGGCCGATCGGCGTCGACGCCGAGGGGTTCGAGACCCTCGCGCGCGCGCAGGACGTGCAGCTGCGCGCCGGCCGGCTGCGCCGCCAGCTCGGCTCGGCGCACATGATCGTCGGTATCGACCGGCTCGACTACACGAAAGGCATCTTGGAGCGGCTGCACGGCTTCGAGCGCTTCCTCGAGCAGTCGCCGGCCTTCCGCCGCCGCGTCACGTTCGTGCAGATCGCCGTGCCGTCGCGCGAGCGCGTCGATGAATACCGGCGCATGAAGCGCGAGATCGACGAGTCCGTCGGCCGCATCTCCGGCCGCTTCACCAGCGAAGGGTGGGTGCCGATCCGCTATCTCTACCGCTCGGTGCCGCCGCTCGACCTCGCCGCGCACTACGTCGCCGCCGACCTCGCGCTCGTGACGCCGCTCCGCGACGGCATGAACCTCGTCGCGAAGGAGTACGTCGCCTCGCGCATCTACGACGACGGCATGCTCATGCTCTCGGAGTTCGCGGGCGCCGCGGAGGGCCTCCCCGAGGCGGTGCGGGTGAACCCCTACAACATCGACGACGTCGCGGCACAGATCCGCGCCGCGCTCACGATGTCGCGCGAGGAGTCGAGCGCCCGCATGCGCCTCATGCGCGCGCGCGTGCGAAAGGAGGACATTCGTTGGTGGCTCTCCGGCTTCCTCGGGGAGTTTCCGCTTCCCAACGCCGGCGGAGCACACGGCGATACCGACGCCGCGACCTTGCGACGAGCCGTCGCCGACGTCGCGAACCATTGACAACCGCGCGTGCCGCGGCGCTTCCGGCGCGCATGACGTCGCGCCAACTGCGGCAGCATTCCCCGCATGACGGCCGTCATGGACAACCGCGGGGCGCGCACCTAGAATCCTCACTTTTCCGAACCGGCACCGAACATCGCGCACATCGCGCAAAAAGGGGGGCAGGATGCCGCGCACCTTTCGACCGCTCGATATGACCTCGAGCTGGCGCCGCTTGGCGCCGCATGTGTGGGGACGACCGCAGGACCCGACAGTCTACGGCGTCCTCGAGCTCGTCGTCGATCGCGCGCTTCCCTACCTCGAGGCCCTGAGCGAGCGCACCGGAACGAAGGTGCGGCTGACGCACCTCGTGACGAAAGGCCTCGGCCTCGCGATCGAGCACAACCCCGACTGCAACGGCGTCATCTCCGCCGGACGTGTCCAGGTGCGGTCGAGCGTCGACATCTTCGTGCAGGTCGCGACCGAGGGCGGACGCGATCTCTCCGGCAGCAAGATCTGCAACATCGACAGTAAGAGTCTCGCGGAGATCGCAGGCGAGATCGCGGCGCGCGCCGAGAGCGTACGCCAACATCGCGATCCCGGCGTCGAGCGCACGAAAGGCATGGTGCAACGGCTGCCGAACTTCGTCCTCGGTCGCGTCGTCCGCCTTCTCGAGTCGCTCATCTACGATTGGCAGCTCGATCTCTCGCGCTTCGGCGTGGAGCCCGATCAGTTCGGCAGCGCGATGGTCTCGAACATCGGCAACTTCGAGGGCTTCGGCATGAGCTTCGCGCTGGCGCCGCTCGTCCCGATCAGCCGCGTGCCGATCGTCGTCCTGATCGGGCAGGTGCAGCGCAAGCCCGTCGTCGAGGATGGTCAGATCGTGGTGCGCTCGGTCGTGACGCTCGGCTGCACGTTCGATCACCGCATGATCGACGGTGCGCAAGGCACGGCGATGGCGGCCGTGTTGCGCGAGGTGGTGGAGGATCCTGAGCAGGTGTTCGGCCCGATCGACGGCGCCAAGCCCGCGATAGAGACCGCTGTGCGCGCGCGGGCGCCGCTCTACAGCTGAACGGCCGTGACGCTCGAGGCGAGGCGCTTCGTCTCCTACACGTCCCCACGCCACCCGACATAGCTCAGTTGCCGACCGGCGCCCCCGCCGTCGCGACGGTACGAGTGCAGCGTCTCAGGCGACTCCGCGGTACAGGGGCCGACGATTCGGACCGCCGTAGAGCGCAACCCCGCCTGCGTGAGGACGACGGATGCGAGCCGCCGCACGTCGAGATACCCGCGCTCCGACGTCCCGGGTCGCCACGCGGCCTCGGCCTCGACCCCGTAGCGCGCGACGAATTCGCGCTGATGTTCGGCGCCAAACTCGTAGCACGTGCCGCAAATTGCCGGTCCCACGGCGGCTTGGACGGTGTCCGGCCGTGCACCGTAGTTCTCCCCGAGCGCCAAGACGGCGCGCTCGACGACGCCTGCGAGAAGCCCACGCCACCCCGCGTGCACCGCGGCGACGGCGCGCGCCGCCGGCGCGACGAGAAGAATCGGCACGCAGTCGGCGGTGCGGATCGTGAGAATGACGTCGGCCGAGGCGCTGACGAGCGCGTCGGCGACCGGCAGCCGTTCCGCGCCGTCATGCCAGTCGAGCCGCGCCCACGCCGGATCGGCCGGCGACACGACGTCCGCGCCGTGTACCTGGCGCGCGGCGAGGACGATGCGGGGCGCCTCGCCTGCGGCCGTCAGCCGCGCGCGGATCGCCGCGAGATCGAATGCGCCGGGACCGAGACCGTCGGCGCGGCCGAGGAAGCCGTGAATCAGGCCGGGGATCGCGTCCCACGCGGCGACGCGCCAGCGCGTGGCCGGCGTTCCCTGCTCGCGCGCAGCTGCGTCGCTCGTCGCTACCGTGCGTGCCGAGGAGTCGTCGGTCTCGCGGTTGGCGGAGCCCACGACGTCATTCTATAGTGCCGCCGCTCACGCGCCGCGACGTCTTACGAGCGCGCAGTGCAGGAGGGGTGGGGAGTGCGGCTCGTCGATCTGATCCTCGCGCTGCTGGTTCTGGCGGCGCTGCTCTTCATCGCGCGCCATCAGTTCCCGTCGTACGCCGCAAAGGCTTACGTTCCGGCTCCGCCAGCGTCGAGCCAGAGTCCGAGTCCGGCTCCCACGTCATAACGGCGCCGCCGCGCGCGCCGCCCGCCGCCTCGACGAGCGCCTCGAACAGGCGTAGATGGCGCGGGTCGGCGAGTGCCCGCACCTCCGGGTGCCACTGCACCGCGAGCGTACACGGGTGCTGCTCCGACTCGACCGCCTCGACGACCCCGTCCGGCGCCCATGCGACCGCACGCAGCCCGCGCCCGATCCGTCCCACGGCTTGGTGGTGCCACGATCGCACCGAGAGCTCGGCCGTGCCGAGAATCCGCCCGATGCGGCTCGCCGTCTCGATGCGCACCGGGTGCTCGACGGGGCGCCGCGCGGGATGGCGATGAATGACCTCGTCGCCGTAGTGGTCGGGGATGTGCGCGACCAAGTCGCCGCCGAGGGCGACGTTCAGGACCTGCATGCCGCGGCAGATGCAGAGGAGCGGCAGGTCGGGACGAGCCACCGCGGCGCCCGCGAGCTCGAGCTCGAAGCCGTCGCGCTCGAGCGAGATGCCGTAGTTCGCCCGATGCGGCGTGCCGCCGTAGCGCGACGGGTCGATGTCGCCGCCGCCGGAGAGGATCAGGCCCTGGATCGCCTCCAGCGCCTCGGGGATCTCGCCCTCGACGGCGGGCAGCACGACCGGGACGCCGCCGGCGCGGCGCACGGCGTCGACGTAGTCGCACGGCACCGAGAAGCTCTTGCGCTTCCCGGCGCGGCCGTAGCTCGAGATGCCGATCAGGGGGCGCGGCACGATCGTCAATCGGCCCCGATCACTTGAATCGGTACCGCCATGAAGGTGGCGAAGAAGAGCGCGATCGTCAGCCACGCGGCGATGCGGCGGCGCGGATCGAGCGGCCGTTCGTCGAGCGTCGGTGGATGATCGAGGCCGATCAGCACGACGAGCACGGCCCACATCATCCAGCCTTTCCAGCCGAGCAGCGCCAGGCCGATGATCGCGACCAGGCTGAGGCGCGCCACCCAGCGGTGCGCGCGGCCGAGCAGCGCGTACACGACGTGGCCGCCGTCGAGCTGTCCGACCGGCAGCAGGTTCAAGAAGGTGACGAAGAGCCCGAACCAGCCGGCGAGCGCGACCGGATGCAGCACGATCGTGACGTCTTGCGGCGAGACGCCGAGCGCGAGCTTCGTCAGAAACGCGAACACGACCGAGTTGCCGAGCGTGATGCCCATCGTCTCCGGACCGACGAGCGGCCGCACGTCGGAGTGCGCGAGGCCGTAAAGCACGGCCGGAATCGCGACGAGAAATCCCGCCCACGGTCCGGCGGCCCCGACGTCGAAGAGCGCCGTGCGGTTCGTCGGTGTGCGCATGCGGATGAACGCGCCGAACGTGCCGATCAAGAACGGCGGCCCCGGGATGAAGTACGGCGGCGTCGCCTCGACGCCGTGCCAGCGCGACACGACGAAGTGCCCCATCTCGTGGACGAGGAGGATCGACATGAGGGTGATCGAGAAGGGCAGCCCGCGCGTGAGCAGGCGCGGATCGGCCAACGGATTCACGCCCGCTTGAAACGCGCCGGCGAGCGTCGTGGTGAGGAGCGTCGAGAAGAAGAGCACGACGTGGATCGGGCGCAGACCGGTGATCCGCGGCATGCGCTTCTGCGCCGCGAGCCAGCGCTGATACTCGGCGGCACGCTCGTACCCCGGAGCCGCGGGGTAGCGAGCCGCGCCGGGAACCTCGAGACCGTCGGGATAATACGGCTCGCTCACGTCAGTCGCACCCGACGACGATGCGCGCGCCGCGGCCGACGCCGAGGACGCTCGCCGCCGAGCCGCGGTTCACCGCGATCTCGACGAGATCGTTGCTGTTCACGAGCGCGACCAGCTTTCCCGCGGGCACGTCGGCGTAGGAGTCGCGAAGCGGAAGGACATGTGCGTCAATCGTAACGGAAACCCGGCGACCGCGGAAGGCGTCACGCGCGTCAGCGCGCGCTTTCGGCGCGGCAGCGCGTGCGCCGCGCGTCGACATGCCAGTGCGTGTGCCGCGCGCCGCCTTCGCAGCATGTGCGGGCAAGTCGTCGGCGGTCACGTTGCTGATGAGGTTACCGAAGCGATCGATCCACACGACCTCGCCGATCGTGCGCCGCGCCTCGCGTCGAACGCGCGGCGCGCGCAGGCGTACCATCGTGCGGAGCCGCGTCCCGAGCGCGTCGGGCGCGGTGCCGCGCGCGAGCGCGGCGGCGATCGGCGCGAAGACGTCGCGGCCGTGAAACGTACGGCTCACGACCGGCAACCGCTCACGCGAGCGCGATACGTCCCAGATTCCGCGCACCGCCGCGCGCGGCGCGACGAGGCTCACGAGCCCATTGTCGGGCGCGACGAAGAACGCGTCGCGCGTCGCGATGACGAGCGCGCGCCGCTTCGTCCCGACGCCGGGATCGACGACCGCGACGTGAATCGTCCCCGGCGGGAAGTACGGCACGGCGCCGCGGAGAAGGTACGCGCCGGCGAGCACGTCCTGCGCCGGCACCTCGTGGGTCAGATCGACGATGCGCGCGTCCGGCGCGATCGCGAGGATCACGCCCTTCATCACGCCGACGAACGTGTCGCTCGTCCCGAAGTCGGTCGTGAGCGTGATGATCGGCGGCATCGTCTCAGCGCGCCGCGACGTCAGCCTCCGAGCTCCTCCAGCACTGCCGAGAAGAGCAGCGGGAACATGATCTCGTGATGTCCGGTCAGCTGGATGGGCCGCCCGCTGTCCTCCGTCGGGCGTCGCAGCACGTTCACGCCCGGTCGGTAGTGGCGGATGAAGTCCATGTCGATCGTCGTGAGGTCGCCGACCTTGTGGCGCAAATTGCGGGCGACGTTCAGCGCTTTCACGAATACTTCGGGGATGATGACGGCCGAGCCGAGGTTCAGGAACACGCCGCGGTCGAGCGTCGCAACCGTCGCCGCGAGGCGATGGAAATCGCGCAGCGACGTCGCGCCGATCGCCGCGCCGTCGGCCTCCGGGTGCATGTGGATGATGTCGGTGCCGATCGCGACGTGCACCGTCACCGGCACGCCGAGCCGGTCGCCGGCGGCGATGATGCTGAGCTTCCGGTACTTGAGCTTTGTCGTCGCGAGCACGTGCCCGAGCCCGTCGCCGAGTCCCGCGCCCGTCGGCGCCGCCTGGCGGATCGCGAGATTCAAGAAGCGCCCCGTCTCCTCCGCCATGCCGAAGCTGCCGTCGCGCAGCCCCGGCCCGACGTCCTCCGACGTGCTGCCCGAGTACGCGAGCTCGAAGTCGTGGACGACGCAGGCGCCGTTCATCGCGACCGCAGTGATTACCCCGCGCTCCATGAGATCGATGATGAGCGGCGAGAGCCCGACCTTGATCGGATGCGCACCCATGCCGAGGACGACGCCGCGACGCGCGCGCCGCGCCTCGGCGATCGCCATCACTGCCGCGCGCAGCTCGCGCCCGGCGAGGAGGTCCGGCAGGCCTTGGAAGAAACGCCCGAAGGTCGTGCCGGCGTGGAGCGGCCGGCCGAGCGCCCCATGCGCGACGAGGCTCTTCCGCGTCGCCAGGCGATAGCGACGGATCTTCGAGAGGTCGAGCGCCGGCGCCGGCGTGCGGGCGGTGAGACCTTTGTGCGAGCGTTTCGCTGGTGCGTCGGCAGCGTCTTTCTGCGCCGCACCACCCGCTGCGCCACGGGCGATTTTCTCCGCGGCTGCGCCACGGGCGGCCTTCTCCGAGGCACCGCCCGCTGCGCCACGGGCTTTCTCCGCGGCGCCGCTCGCCCGGCCGCGCTCCGATCCTTCGTTACCGCTGGTTTTTTCCGCCATAGAGCTTCTCGTCGACGAGCTGACAGAGGACGTGTCCCGCGAGGATGTGCGTCTCCTGGATGCGCGCCGTCGCGCGTGATGCCGCGACGTTCAGAAGGTAGTCGACCTTGCCGCGCAGCTTCCCGCCGTCGCCGCCGGTGAAGCCGACGGTGTGGATGCGCAGCTTCGTGCACGCGTCGACCGCGCGCACCACGCTCGGCGACGTGCCGCTCGTCGAAATCGCGATCGCGACGTCACCGGCGCGCCCGAGCGCCCGCACCTGCTTGGCGAAGATGTCGGCGTAGCCGTAGTCATTGGCGATCGAGGTGAGCGCCGAGGTGTCGGTCGTGAGCGCGATCGCCGGCAGCGGCGGCCGCTCGATCACGAACCGGTTCACGAACTCCGCCGCGATGTGCTGCGCGTCGGCCGCGCTGCCGCCGTTCCCGAAGAGGAGGACCTTGCTCCCCGCCGCGAAGCGCTCCGCGAGGAGGTCGCCGACGCGCGCCAACGTCGCTGCGTGCGCGCGCACGAACGCCCGCTTGGCGGCGATGCTGTCCGCGAAGGCGCGTCGAATGGCATTGGTAGAGGAAGGCAAGCGCGGCGCATTGAAGAGAATTGCGCGCGTGACGTCAAGGCGCGGCGAAGCGCGCCAGAGAACCTAGAACAGCGCGTCGACGCCCGCGCGCCACTCAGAACTCGGATGACATCGATACCGGCGGATGTTGGCTCGTAAAAGATGACGTACTGCCCGACCACGAAGCTCCGGAGTGCGGTGCCGAGCTCGGGACGAGCGCGTCCCATGTGGGGTTGAGTGGCGACGAGCGACATGGTCTCGGAGATACGCTCTGTGAAGTCCGAAACAGCTTGGGGGCGGAGGGAGAAACAGAAACGGTTCACACGCTTTTGCGTTTGCGCGCGCGGCTCTTTTCTCTCAGTCGCTCGAAGACCGGTTCTCCGTCGATCGACTCGCCGCTCTCGCGCCCTTTCTGAATTTCCTTGCGCAGCTCGGCGAGCCGCATTTCCTTGATTCGGTCGCGCTCCTCGAGGAGTCTGAGGGCTTCGCGCACAACCTCGCTCGCAGAGAGGTAACGGCCCGTCTTCACCTTCGCGGCAACGAGCTCCTCGAGCTCCTTTGTCAGGGAAACGTTCATGGCAAAAGGCTACTCGTGATGGCTAAGATTGTCAAAGTATGCTATCGGAACCCACTGCCGCTTGACCCTCACGGTGGCCCGCCATAGCAGGGCGCCATGGCCAATCGCTTCCAGCAGAAAGTCGTCGTCATCACCGGCGCGTCGTCAGGGATCGGCGCCGCCGCCGCGAAGATGTTCGCCGCCGAGGGTGCGTCGGTGGTCGTCGCCGCGCGCAGCCAGCCCGCGCTCGAGCAGCTCGTCCGCGACATCACCGCCGCCGGCGGCACCGCGCACGCCGTCCGTGCCGACGTGTCCCGACGCGAGGACTGCGAGCGCCTCCTCGCCCGCGCCGCCGACCAGCTCGGCGGCATCGACGTGCTGGTGAACAACGCCGGCACCAACTGCCGCGGCCCCATCGAGCGCTATCAAGCAGAAGACCTCGCCGGCGTCGTCGAGGTGAACCTGGTTGCACCGATCGTGCTGACGCGCCTCGTCCTGCCGTACATGCGCAAGCGCGGCCACGGCGCCATCGTCAACGTCGCCTCGATCGCCGGCCGCATCCCCGTCGCGCACGAAGCCGTCTACTCCGCGACCAAGTTCGGCCTCCGCGCCTTCACGTTCGCACTCGTCGAGGAGCTCGAGGGCTCCGGCATCACCGTCTCCGCGGTCTCCCCCGGCCCCGTCGACACCGGCTTCATCATGGGGAACCTCGACGACGTCCCCGACCTCGTCTTCTCGCAGCCCATGAGCACCGCCGACGACATCGCCCGCGGCATCCTCGACTGCGCCGCCGACGGCACCCTCGAGCGCACGATCCCGCAGCTGAGCGGCTACCTCGCGAGCGCCGGCTACATGCTGCCGGCGCTGCGGAAGCTGCTCTTCCCGATCCTGGAGCGGCGCGGGAAAGAGGCGAAGGAGGCGTATCGGAAGCGTCGCGCGGCGGAGGCGTGAGCGGCGGTACCGACAGCGCGGCGGCCGCACAAGCAACGCGGGGGTTCTCCTATCGATGACCGCAACGAGTCGTTCGCCCGTCCGTGACAGGCTGATTCCTTTCTGCGCTCTTCTTGTATCGATCGCGGCTTTGACGCTCGCCGTATTTGAAGGCTACTCCAATCGTGTTCACCACCGGCTCTCGGTGCGACCGTATTTGTTGGTCGACTTCGGCGTCAGCGATAGCGAGGTTGGATGGCTGCTCGGAAACGAAGGACTTGGCCCTGCAATTGTGGCTTGGGCATTGGTTACGGTAGATGGGCGACCGTGTAGATCGTGGTCCGAGATGGCGTCAGTGCTTCAATTGCCGACCGTGTATAGGAAGTATACGAATCCGATCCGCGGCAACATCGTAAGAAGCGGCGACCGGCGGGATATGTTCAAAGTTGTCACCGAAGACGAGCCAACCAGGGAGGCCGTCCTACGCAGCCGCGAACGGGTCGTCATAGAGGTGTGCTACTGCTCATTGTACAACGAGTGCTGGAAGACTCGACTCGCACGCGACCTGGAAGCGCATAGAAGAGCGGACTGCTCTCGGCCGCCATCCGGCTATTTTGGGGAACCTTCCTCAAATTAGGACTGCCACCGCACTGTCGGTCCCTTGTCACCCATCCCCGTCTCGGCTACGACTGACGCTGCGCGGGCGTAATTCAGCGGTAGAATGCCAGCTTCCCAAGCTGGACGTCGCCGGTTCGACCCCGGTCGCCCGCTCTCGACGAAGTCTTAGCGCTACCGGATCGTTCCGCCGTTTCCGCCGCTGCGATGGTGGCCTTCTCTGAGCCGTCGCAGACGCTGGTGCCGGTAGTGGTGCCGGTTGGTCCGGAAGGTTCGCGGGATTCCGGCCGACAGAGCCGCTGCGCCGCTTCGGAAGCACGCGGACACGGCTCAGTATGTGTCAATGTTCGGATCGGTGAAGTTGAAGCCGACAAACAGAAACGTCTTTCCGATAAGGTCGCCCTTCAGACTTTGCGTGAAGGGGGGCCGGTGTGACTCCTAGCGCTCGTAGTCGTCCTTTGTAGCGATCGCTCTGTCTGGCTCGAACACACAGCCATGCATCCTGTAGATCACGGCGTCGTGACCACGCCGCACCTCAGAGAGATTTTCTTCGGTGACCTCTCGGCTAGCCGGAGGCTACTGCGGTTTGACGCCGCCGATTACGACTCGCCTCGCTTTCGCGTACTACAGTTTACCGAGGCGCTCCCGAGCCGCTCGCAACCTCTCCTCTTCTTGTGCCGCTGCAGCATCCGCTCTTTGGAGCGCCGCTCTTCTTTTCGGCAACACCTCGGCTTCGTAGCGCGCGTTCGCAGCGACGATCCGCTCATCGACGTGCTTCACATACCGCTCTACCTCTGAATCCGGGGGGCGAAGAACCACCTCATCGCCCCGCAAATCGGGACTATGCATGCTCATGCTCAACCCGACTCCCACAGGGCGCAGGAAGAAGTCCTGCCATTCATCGGGCGGGTAGGCGCTCAGAGGAACCCGCACATTTAGGAGACCAGGGTAGTCGGCGTCCACACCATCGACCTCAGGTTGCCCCCGTGTTATCGCTTGCCATCCATCCATCTAAGTAGCCTCCTTGCGGAAGAGTGACATCGTCACGGTACTGCGACCCGTACCGTGCGAGCCCGTTGGTAGACCCCGAAGCTCAGCGCCTCGTGACCGTTATAAAAGCATTCAACATGGAACACGTGCTGCTCTTCGTTTGCGTCTGAGAGTAGCACTTCCCCTTCACCGATCGGACCTCGCCGGCCGCGACAGATCCCTTCAAGGCCGGAGAATGCCTGTGAGGCGGTAACATTCGGAAAGCGTTTCTGGAAGCTTCGGGACCGAAGGAAGTAACGTACAAGCTCGAGCTCAGGGTTCCAGGACAGAGGATGCTGACTCACCAGCCCAAACGCGGGGATCACGAAACATTCAACCGCTCGCCAGAGACCCGACGTCATCGTATTGCCAAACTCCTTGCTCAGCGCTCGGATCTGAGTAAATGCAGCCGAGCCGTCGAGTAGTCGCGCCTGGAAGGCGTCACGAAGAAACAGCAGGCGCCCGGCGGCATAGTTCGCCTCGGCCTCGAGGCGCACCTGGCAGTTGAAGCGAAGCGTTCGTTCCTTGTCACCGTGCATCATGTCGCCGTGCCAGGGAATGAGGCTGTGTCCGATTTCATGCGCTTCGTTCCAACGCTGCTTCGGCTTCGGAACTTCGGAGTCGAGAAGAATACGCTTACGATCGGGAACCCAGAGCGCCCGCAAGTTGAACTCGCGAACGACGTCGAGGAGCAGCCCTGGACGTCGGACGACTTGCTTTCCAGCGACCTTGAGACGGTGAACCGTCTCCTCGAGGACTGAAGCGTCGCTCGGCGAGTAGTAGGCACGATCTAGCTCTAGACACGCACGGACGAGCTCGAGCTCTAGTGGCGGCTCGGGATTGTCGAGATCCCGGAGCAACTTCGCCACACGACCGTCGATATCCCGAGCTGTGCGTTCATCGAGGAAGTGACTCTCAACCACCTATCCCCCGTCCGACTTCTCCACGAGCACCTTTACGAATTCTTCCAACGCATCGCGCTCCGGCTTCGACAGCTTCGTCGTTGGTTCCGAACGAGCCGCAAAACGCAGCGTTGCTTCCTTAAGCGATTCGTCTTCAACGTCGGCAAGGCCCGCCACCGCGAGTAACTTACTCGTCGACACACCGAGCACTTGCGCGAGCTGGTAGACGGTTCGCGGAGTAGGCGTGACATCGCCATTCTCAAGTGCCAAGAGCTCCGCGACATCGACGTCTGCCTCCTTTGCGAGAGCATCGATCGTCATCTCGCGGCGACGACGTGCGAGCGTCAGCAGTCGCGCAAACACCCAAGGAGCGTTCTCGTGATTTCCAGGTGTCAGCATCCCGAGATCGTACGCCAGGCCACCGACAGCAATCGATGCACATCCGTCTTCCGCGTCCGCCATACGTCGGATCCAGCGCTCGGTCGGGGGTGCTGCTGTTTTTCGGTTCATGATTCACCTCCTTCGTCTAGAAATTTCTCCGCTGCCTCCGGTGAACACTCGAAGTACAGGAGATTCTGTTTATTCGGGTCACGGCCGATTTCAGTGAGCCCGCACACGCTGTCGTAGAAGCGCTCAGCTTGGGGCAGCGCATGGAGACCGATGCGGCCCTTAAATCCCTGGCGGATGCTTTCGTTCATCGCCTCACGAATGAGAACGCTTCCGACCCCGCGATACCGGCCCTGCTCGCCGATCGCAGCAATTGGCCAGTTCCACGGCGCTGTTTCGACGTAATCTACGTAGACAAGGGGCTTGCTACGTTGCGACGCGAGCAACGCCACGTGAGATGCACTCTTCGTCAACATCACGCCTTGCCAGTCTCCGTCGCAGATAACGCCGAACCCTCCTGCTTCCAAAAGCTTCAGCTCGCCTTCTTTTCTTGACCAGTCCCAGCGAAGGCTTTGTGGCCAATCCACCGGAGCGACACTAGCCGCACGCAGCTTCGCTAAGATCTGCGCTCTGACCGGAGTCCAAACCCGCTCGATCAGTCCGAGGTCGCGGGGCTGCACACCATCGATGAGCTCCGCTTGCACAACGGCGTTGTCCGCCCGCCGAATCACCACCACCGGTGAAGAGCTCACAAAACCATGACCTCAGACTTCTTCTTTTCCGCTTCATCTTCGAAGATGAGCTTCTCGCCGCGGCCAAGCCTCATGTCGACGGTCTGATACAAGCGAAGTGCCTGTCGGATGACGGCGGTCTTCGAGAGATCCTTCCGCCGGGCGAGCTCCTCGAGAACGCCCATCTCCACGTCGGTCAGGTTCAGTGTCATTGTCCGTTTCTCATTCATGGCCTCCCTCCCGAGGAAGAGAATACATACTTCTTGGCCATTTTGTCAACTTGACATAGCTAAATAGTGGCTGTATAGCAGCCGTCGAGCAGCTATTCTTTAGGTCGCGTAGAAAAGGGAGGCTATCGATCTCACGTCGAAACACCCAGTTCCTCAAGGAAATCAATGGGCTGTCAAGAAAGAATGGGCACGGGCGCCAGTCTCGAACCACCGTACTCAAGGTGCCGCCGAGCAGGCGGGTCGGAGGTTCGCCCAGGCAACGAAAGTGAGCTCGTCATCCACCGCCCGAACGGCCAGATCAGGGACAAGGACAGCTTCGGAAACGACCCAAATCCGCCGCGTGACCGGAAGCACTAGGGCGTTACGCGAGACAGACCGGCCGGGCGCGCCGCGTTCGTCGGCTTGCCGTTAGAGGCCACTGCGCATGGACTTCGACAGATGAACGACTATCGCGATCTTTTTGGATTCCTGGAAAGGGCTCGTGCTCTAGAAGGGCTCACAGAGCCGCACCGCGCGCTTCTCGACTCGCGCTTCGCGCAGCCGCATCAGCTCGATGAACTCGCAGGCTCACTCCGCGCCGCAATGGACCTTGGCGGTGAGCGCGAACGACAGCTGGAAGCCCTCGCCAAATCGCTCCGCACAAAGGACATCGGGGAGGAGTTCCGGAAATCGCTCCTGCCGATTCAGCGCACCCTGGGGGACGCAAACGCAGTCTGGCTCGAGCATCTGAAGGACTTGAACGCCGGTTCAGCGTGGAGCGCGTTCGAAGAGGCACAACGCCACCTTCGGTTAGAGTTCACCACCGGAAATGAAGCGATTCAGGCAAGTCTCGAAACGATCCGCGCTTCGGTCGGCTCCATCTCTTCAATCCAGGACGCCTACTCCCTTGCTGGTCTTACGTCTGTAAGTGGCCTTGCGCACCTTGACCCTTTCGCGTCGTCGGTTTCCGAAGCGTTCCTCTCTACCCTTGGACGACCAGCTTTTCTCGATTGGAACGAGTCGGATCTTTTCAACTGGCACAGGCGCCATGAGACCTACCTCGCAAGCGGCCTGATTCCGTCACTCACCTCACTTCCAGAGCCAACGTTCAGCGAGGCGCTCGGCTGGAGCGGGCTGCTAACTCCCGAGCCGGTCGGTCCGGAATCGCGCAGCCCGACCGTCTACCGCGTCCGATTCATTCAGCCCCGGCAACGGCAGGCCTACGCTCTGATCTCGGAGCTCGAGCAGGAGCTCCGTGAGTTCATCGGCGAAGAGATGACGCGCGCATTCGGTCCGCAGTGGCTAAAGCAGCGCGTGCCAGGTCCCGTCCGTACCCGCTGGCTTGAGAACCGTAAGAAGGCATTGGCCGCCGGCGAGAAAGAGCACGAGCTCATTTGCTACGCAGAATTCGGAGACTATCTCGACGTGATTGTGCGATCCGACAATTGGAAAGAGGTCTTCGAAGAGTTCTTTCAATCGCCGGACGACTTACGAGCTTCATTCAATCGACTGGCTCCGCTGAGGAACGTTACGATGCACGCACGGCCGCTTCTGAAGGACGACATCCTTTGCGTCGCGGTCGAGGTCAAGCGGATTCGTGTCGCGATCGGCACGGCGGAACGCGAGTGAAGTGTCCGCGGCACCGTCGCAACTAGTAGCCGACCTCAGAACCACGAGGTCAGGTATTCAGCGACGACATCAGCGCCCATTGCCGCTGAACTCGCACGGCTCACCCATCAATTCCGGCCTTTTGACCCGAGAACACCGGTCCGCTTCCCGTCAACGCCGTATCGTCGGCTGTCGGCTAACTTTTGGCGATGAGGCATCCATGTGGCGGAGCAACTATGGACCCAGGACGATCACGGAGTGGTGCACAACGAACCCACAGAGTCAGACCATCGGGAGGCACAATGGACCGAACTCGGACACTCGTCATGCTGGCTGTACTCGCCGTCGCGGCAGCGATTTTTAGTTCCGACTCACCAGCGCGCGCCGCCAACAGTCCCACGTTCCGGGATTGCTCCGCGTTCATTTCCGGCTTCGACCCGGACTTCGTGCAGATCTCTGATGTCACGGTGAACGCGGACGGCAGCCTCACCGTGTCGCCGTCCCAGAACCAAGTCGAGCTCGTTGCCTCCCGGCGAAGGGACCGGCAGCGTCCTCCTAGTGCTGCCTCTGATCGGTTCCGGCAGCGGCCACACGTACACCATCTCGTGGTCCGCTACCTTCGACAACGGAATGCACGCGTGCCCGTCGAGCGTCACGCCCGAGAACACCGCGGCAGCTCCTCATCCCTTCGTCGTTACCGTCGTCTCGTCTTCGTGACGCGCGGACCGCACGCGAGCGGCGTGCGCGTCAGGGATACACGAGCCTCGTCCCCGCCGGCGGAGCGCGCCCGCGGCCTCGAGCGTCAGGTCGCCGATCGTGACGTGCGCGGTGAATGGGCCTGCCGGTTCGGCCATCACAAACGAATCTCGATGGGCGCGCCGACCTCCTCCACGGGGAGGCGGAGCAGTGCGCCGAACTGTCGGCCCACAGCGCGGCCGGCTCGGTCCGACGTGCGTGCGAGGGCCACGTCGGGCGTCCCCGGTTTTCCAGCCAGCCACACGATCTCGTAGGGGCCGGC
>WNFR01001785.1_pt1 | contig 22471 bp, 15 predicted proteins | sample 5400221 | NCBI WGS metagenome assembly WNFR01 (sample SAMN13153357, study PRJNA577476) | soil metagenome | isolation source: 40 cm soil under Madrone tree | place: USA:California | collected 2016-06-14 | reverse complement strand
GAAAGAGGCGGGCTTCATAAGGTGAATTCAGCGACACGACCGTCCCGTGCGTCGTTGTAATTGTGGTATGTAGGGTGCTTTCCTGACTCTCTGTCTTGGCCCGATCCAAAATCTCTGTTATTGCAGCGAGAACTGCGGGGCTGGGTAAGCGCGGCCAGGTGTCCACGATCATCCGTGATAATTCTTCGGAAACGGAGGGAAATGAATTCCCTGATCTTTGCTGTTCAAAGTTGTGCACAGCCTCGCTGAAAATCACCAATCGATTGGCGGACAGATTTTCGGGCAACGCTTCAATAATCTTAGTGGCTCGGGAATAGGAGAAGTAGTTATCATCCCCGTGTTCCGAAATCAGTTCTCTGGCTCTTTCAAAATTTTTGTTTCGCAAGGAATCCGCAAATTCTTTCTCCGAAATGCGATCGGCAATATTCTCGCGTATTTCAGGTTCTGCGCTGGAAAGGAGTTCTTCGGCGCTCCCGCGCGACAATTCAAGCAGTTTCTGCAAGATTTCGTACTGAAGGTCGGACTTTACACCGCAAATTTCCGTACGGGGACAAGATTCACCTTCCACAGGGCTTTCGATGGTCAGGGTCGCTAGGAACGCGCGGCGCAGAATATCGGTCTGAATTGAACGATTTGTCGAGCCATAGGCGCTCGCCGCTTTCCACAGGACAAATGCACTCATATCCGGGGTTAGGCCATCAGCTTCAGCCTGCGCAGCCTTGAGCAATCGTAATCCCTCTTTTTGTTGTGGAGTAAGTTTTGGTTTGAATCGCTCGCTAACTGTAGAACTGGCTGCTTTCGCAGCCGGGCGATGCGCCGGATTATTGCTCGACTGTTGCCCAAAGCCAGCCAGAGCTAACAAGATCAACGGCAATAGAAGTCGCGCTCGGGTCTGTGCGATGCGCTGCAAAGCGAGCCCCTTATGATTCTACCTACCGTGGTGCCTGCAATGAATAGGCAACATTCGTTCACCTGTCCAAATGTGGCGGCAATGACAAAACCGACCGTTCGCCGGGGGAGGGAGCATTTTGCCGTCCGTATACACTACCCCCCTGGTGGTCTGACCCCGATCAGGTACCGCCTGTAAGATCAGATCGAGAGGAGCCGTGGTTGCGCTGGTTTGCGTTCTGTTCCCGTCACAAGGGCGTCACAACCCAATCTTGTCGCTATTTCTGCTCAGGATTTGGGGCTTTTCAATACGGCCGGAGCCCGCGTCCGACGCGGCTTTGAGCTTGGTGCCGGGAGGGGGAGTTGAACCCTCAAGACCCGAAGGTCGGCGTATTTTGAGTCCGCTGCGTACGCGTGCTTGTGCCGAGTACGATCGTTAAATTTCATGTCTCTACATGGCACTGCGGTTAAGGCGATAAGTTTTTGGGTATTCCGCAACGGCAATCTAACGATAAGCAGGCACACCGCGCCTCAGAACAATGTGTTTACTGTGGGTACGAAGCCAAGCCGCTGCGCGGCGTCTGCCTTCGGCCAATTCCACCGGTGACATACGTGATCGCAGGATCGTGGTCCGATAACGGCTTGCCTCATCACCCTGCGCTTCGGCGATAGCCGACCACGCATAAGCATCAACATAACCCGGAGTAACACCTCGGCCAGCCCAGTAGAATGCTCCCAATGCGGCCGCAGCCGTCACATTGCCCTGGTCCGCGGACCGCGTCAGCCACTTTACCGCTTCGGCGTAGTTCAGAACATTATCTTTTCCGGCTGCGTAAGCTGCTCCCAACTCCAGTTCCGCAGTTGGATCGCCGCGTTCGGCACTCTCGCGAACCCCTTCAAGCCAATCCTGCGTCTTGGAAACGCGCGCGGCTGCCAAACTGCCAGGTTTGCTCGTGTTCGGAGTTGTTTGATCGTGCTCCGAGACCCGCGGGTTGCGAATGGGGACAGGCGCGGTATTAGCCCGCCAAGGAGAAGGGTTCCCGAAGGCGAGCCACAAACCTGCCGCCAGTACGATCCCAGCTACTGACCACTGGCCTGCACGCTTGTGCAGCATCAATTTCTCGGTAAATGAGAACTTATAACCGGCTGGAACGAGCAGACTCGTTAAGGGAGAGCTTTCCTCCGCAGATGTGTTTGAAGGTGGTGCTACCCCAGTTGACACGGCGGTTCCGGAAAGTAGATTGTTCCGTTCCCGTTGCTGTTCCCTTTCCCGGCCCAACCATCCGCTCGCAGTCATCGAATCTGCCACGGTTTCGGCAAGTCTCTCGAGAGCGTGGCAATCACTTTCGTCGAACGCGAAGGTCTGACGGGAGAACACCTCAATTAACCCGACGACAGAGCCGCCATGCACAATTGGTGCGGCGAGCACGGAACTGATTCCCAGGCGGCGGCAGGTTTCGCGGTCGACCTCAAGATCGGAGTCCGTGCTATCGCATCGCATAACGCGCCCCGATCGCAGACAAGCTCCAGTGAGTCCGGATTGGGAGTCAATTCGCGAGCCGACCGGCGGCGCAATTTCGCCTGCTAGTGCTCGGCAGCGGGTGTCATGACCATCATTAAGTGCGATGGCCGAGCCGTCAGCGCGCGTCAAGAGCACAGCGCGCTCGGCCGCCGACACGAGCCGTGCGTCGACGCTGGTTTCCACCGCGGTTGCTTCTTCGTCAGCCGGTTCGACTGCGACTGCACTCTCCGCCCGATTTGCATCGGACTGGACGTTAACCTTTAGCCACTCATGCAGCTCGCCGCGAAATTCGGGAGACAGGTTCAGGAATTCTATTCCGGCGCGGCCCTGGCCGTCGGACCACGCGACCCGTGCCCCGGTTACGATGCGTCTGCGGCCCTCCGCCCCGTCCAAATTAAGTTCAACGCGCGTGCATACTGCAATCGGCTGGTTGCTCTGTAGCGCCAGACCCCGACCATTTGCATCCAGGATCAACCCTTTCGGGCCTTCGCCTATCAATACAAAGGCGGGCGTCTGGATTCTGTGCCGAACATCTCGGCGCCTCTCAGCGAGCATGGGTAGTGAATTACGCAAACGATACCCGAAATATTACGACGATTTGCGTCAAACTCGAAGTTAATGCCGGTGCCTCCGATGTTTTGTTCCGTCCGCGATGTGATCATCACCTGTGAGGCGACGAACTATACGTTAGAATAGTCAATAAGCGATTTTCCTTTCGCACGTGATCGTTGGGGTATCCAGCTTCAGAGGGAGCCGAAAATTGTATTTTGGGTGCCCGGCTGTCCTCGGGAGAATGCAGGTAAGTCGCTATTGACTCCGTCCACGAAGCGAATCCTTAAGGCATGGCTTCCCTCTGCCATCTGGATGGCGGTCATCGTGCTGGAATCCACGAATCTGGGTTCCTCAGAAAATACCAGCCGAATCCTGTACCCGATCCTTCATTTTCTCTTCGCTTTGGATCCAGTGCGATTCGCGGGATGGCACCATGTGCTGCGCAAGGCTGGACACTTTGTTGGCTATTTCGCGCTGAGCGTCCTTTTATTTCGCTCGTGGCGCGCCAGTTTCCCCAGGCTTAGCACACGATGGTGCCTGCAGTGGTCTACTCTTGCTTTCTTCAACACCGCTCTAGTGGCCTCGATGGATGAGTGGCACCAGACTTTTCTGCTTTCGCGGACCGGCGTATTCCGCGACGTGGTTCTGGACAGTTGTGCCGGATTTATTGCTCAAATTGCAATTCTTGTGATTATTCGCGCCCGGGGTACCGGGGCGAAGGATGTGGCTGGCAACACAGCCCCCGAGCCCCCGAGAGAGCATTTCGGCTAATCACGGGTGTTTTCATGGCTATGGAGCTCTGGAAGACAAGGCTTGCGATACGAATTACCGAACAAGCGGGTTAATGGCCATGAGCAGAAGAGTGGCACTCGAAACATAGTGTAATAAGATTATTTTCGTCATCCTCCCCGGAGCGACTGCGAAATTGTTGGTGGTGGATTTCAAGGTTGGTCCTGGAACCGCAGAATTGACAACGCCAGCCATCTCGCCGTAGTACCCGCTCCTGGAGTTCTCGGTACTCCAGCTCTTCCAGCCTGATCGGCACGCATTTTGGCAGAGCTTGATTCATTGAGTCTTCTGGTTCACGAGCTGGTTGAAGGCTTGTCGTTGTTCTCCCGGCAGGAATTGGAAGAACCGAGAAAGAGCATGCAATAGTACTTCTGGTTGACCGCTGTCTAAACTAGCTCCCGCCAGGAAATCGGCGCAGATCATCTCGAGGCAGTAGCCTCGCGATTTGTCAGTGCCGAGCATCAGAGCTGCCGTCTCGATCGCCTGCTCGACGACCGGGATCTGGCTCTTGTAGAGCTTGAAATAAATGATCTCAGAGGGTAAATCGGCTGGAGAAACAGCTCAGCGAAGCTTCGGGAGTTGCGCCAACGGGCCTAGCGAACGAGAAGGAGGAGGATTCATGTTTGCAAAATTGATCGGCAGCAACTGGTCGTAACGAGAAGGGGATAGCTTCAGGTTCTGAGTTTTTCGCGTAAAAGATAGCTTCGTGCCGCTTAAGCCAGCGGATCAGGACTGAGCAGGAAATCCGAATTTTACGTTCACCGTTGGACCCGGCGTTAGGTCGCCCGCGCTAATTTTGCTGACGTCTGCAATTTTGAAATTATGTGTTTGGACACTTCACACGAGTCATTGAATGTGGTGTTCATCGCCATCCGGTAACGACGAAAGCGGCGGCGCAGCGTCTTGAATTAGGCTGTAGAGATCCTCGGCGGTGAGCCATTCGGAGTTACTATCGCTCGCATAACGGAAACCCTCGGCCACGGGGATTCCGTCGTGCCGGTCTTCTTTTCGTCGCAGAGACTGCGGCGGCTGGATCACAAAAATATCTTCTTTTTCGACGCTGTTCCGAGCTTCATCTTCCGCGAGCAGCACCTCGTGCAGTTTTTCACCGGGCCTGATTCCTATGCATTCGATCTCGCAATTCGGAGCCACGGCTTGCGCCATATCGAGCAGCTTCATACTCGCCATTTTCGGTACAAAAATTTCTCCACCCTGCATTTGTTCGAAACATCGAATAACGAGACGTGCTGCGTCATCGAGTGTGATCCAGAACCGGGTCATGCGGGGATCCGTGATAGTGATCTTTCCCCGTTTTCTCTGCTCAACGAAAATTGGAACGACGCTGCTCCGGCTGCCGAGAAAGTTGCCGAATCGCACGCAACTAAAGCGGGGCTCCTGGGCCTCAGCGTGGTCGTTAGCCTGGACGAACATCCTCTCCGCACACAGCTTAGTAGCGCCATAGACGTTGATCGGATTGACAGCCTTGTCCGTGCTCAACGCTATCACGCGGCGAATACCGCGATTGATCGCCGCATCAATCAGGTTCTTGCTCCCTATGATGTTGGTTTGAATCGCCTCAAATGGATTGTCTTCACACGCAGGAACTTGCTTGAGAGCGGCAGTATGCACTACTAGAGTGACACCGCAAAAGGCGCGTTCCAGCCGGTGAGCATCCCTCACATCTCCGAGGAAATACTGCAAAGTTGAATGCTGAAGTCCCGCAGCCCGCATCTCGTGCTGTTTCAGTTCATCGCGACTGAAGACAATCACCCTTTTAGGTCGATACTCGTTCAGCACAATTTCAACAAACTTCCGACCGAACGAACCGCTGCCTCCGGTCACTAACACCACTTCTTCTGACCAATTCATTTTCATCTACGCTGACCCATTTCCGTGGCAGGACTTGCCACCTGATGGCCGCTGCCGAAGCTCTTCAAGTAAACTACAGCCTTCTTGCACGAAAGTGAACTGCCAGCATTTGCACCTTAGCGGTTAACTCGAAAACGCCTTCCGGTCATTAAACTCCGGAAAGGAAGCCTGTCCGATTTGTGGAATCTGCTTCATCGTCGACCCGAAACGCCAGGTCTTGCATTCTCGCGGCCGCTGGTTGTCCTGCAAAGCGATGACTGGGGACGCGTGGGAGTGCGCGACAAGGAAGGTTTTGAACGGTTACGTTCGAGTGGATTGCGGCTCGGCGAGCACCCTTACGATCTTTATACCCTAGAAACGGCCGCGGATGTGGCCTCGCTTTCGTCTCTCCTGGAAAGCCATCATGATTCGACGGGGCGGTCGCCCTGCCTGGTGATGAATTTTTGTACCGCGAACCTGGACTTCAAGAAGATGCGCCAGCAGGGGTTTACAAAACTCGAACTTCTTCCGCTCTCCAAAGGCCTACCGGGAAGCTGGTTGCGGCCCGGTCTCATCGAGTCCTATCGCGCGGGCATCAAACAGGGCATCTTCTACCCAGCAGCGCACGGTCTCACGCACTTCTGCGCGGATGCCATTGAATATGCCCTGGCCGAAAACGAAGGAGAAGCTGACCTTCTGCGCCTGCTGTGGGCTGAGGAGACGCCTTACATTTATTGGCGTATGCCCTGGATTGGTTACGAATATTGGCATCCCGAAAAGCCGCATGCCGGGTTTGTTTCAGCGGAACGCCAGCGAAACCTGATCCGGCGTATGTATGAACTGTTTCTAGCTCTTTTCGGCACTACGCCAACCTCGGCGTGTGCGCCTGGGTTCCGCTCGAATTTGGACACGCATCGCGCCTGGGCGGAATTCGGAATCCGTGTGGCGCAAAACGGAACTGGCAGTGGTTTGAAGGCGCCTTACATCGATGATCTAGGCATTTTGCATCTTTACCGGACCATCGATTTCGAGCCCAGCCAGAAAGAGCTCGACGTAGAGAAATACTTGCAAGTCGCGGCGGGTTGCTTCTCGCGTGGGATGCCGTTCATCATTTCGATTCATTCGATCAATTTTCACTCTTCGCTAAAGGACTTTCGCACTCCCAGTGTGGCCGCCCTCGATGCACTGCTCAGGGCATTGGAATCAAAGTATCCCGAGCTGTTGTACGTGAACGATAACGATGTGTATGCGATCGCCACTCAGGGCACGTTCCGCAGCCGTGGCGAAAAGATTGCAGTATCAGCCAAGTACCTCTAACCGAGATGTGCGCCGTTCAGCAGGTACCGGTTTGATAGCACGCGTTCGGGTAGATTTCGCCTAAGGCACGGAAGGACTGACCGGGTTTTCACTTCTGGTCAGTGCCCAAACCAGGAGCGCGCCGCCGGCGCCGAGAGCACCGTATTCGACCCAGGGAGATTCGATAATTGCACCTTTCGCCGCGGTTGGAGCGCCACCACTCTTTTGTGCAATACCACAGTCAGCCGCGTCGTCCCGCGAGACCTGCTGCCCTTCTTTGATCGTAGCCGTATTGGCCCCGCAACTCACCGTGATCGCGTTCTTGCGGGCGAGGATCTGGATCGCGCCGCTGGCGCGGGTCACATAAAATTCCGTCCATGCTCCCGAAGCCGGAGTGATCTTGAAGTCCCGCGCAAACACTGCCATGCCCTTCCCGGTCGCAACCGAGACGCTGCCCCGGTCGAGCGCCAGCCCGCCGGCTTCAAACCGCGCGATCGTGTTCGACTGAATCACCACGCTCGCCCCTGGAGCGCTCATGTTTGCCGCCCCGGATTCCTTGGTCTGAATCACATCTCCGCTGGTCATCGCCAACGAGTTCGTCAGCTGCGATCCGTTTATATACACCAATCCGGTGCCGTAAACCATGGCCGCACTCGTCTCCTGCGCAAAAAGGACGCAGGGTGTCAGCCAAATGAGTCCCCAACTGATCAGTTTCCGTACCATGTGATCTCCCGCTTTGATCGTACCCGCCCGGAATTCCTTCTTCAACCGCTTCCGAGGGGGCCGCATCCTTCAGGTAACCACTACCGCCAGCGGTCTGCCGTTTGCCACCACACAAGCCGAATCCATTCGTCGAAGTTCAATTTTGCCCACTGCCGCTGCTCCCACCAGGCTCCTCCGAATTGCTGGGGATTATATGCGGCCGCTACATATACTTGATGCCCTGGAAGTTCATGCCTGAATGTGCTCAACGCGCGCCTGGTGTGGTAATCAGAAGTGACTAGCAAGATGCTGTGCGCTCCCAATTTCTGCAGGCACCCTGCGGCTTCTTGAGCCTCGATTTTGGTTGAGAGGCCAACAATTGGACAGATGATCACCGATTGCCGGTTCGGCAACGATTGGACATAGTTTTGCGCCAGCTGGAGCATAGTAGCGTCGTAAACCCGGGCCGCGGCCTGCACATCTAGAACCATCCGTGAAGCATAACCTTGCGACAATAAGTCCAATCCACGCGAGGGACGGCGATCGGTTTCTCCTGCCAGCACCACAATCACATCTGCCCGCTGGAGCTGGTTAACAATGAGAAACCTGCCCGAGGTCGTGAGAAACAGGAGAAAAGCCGACAATACGACAATAAGGACAACTCGCAATTCCCGCATCTGATATGAGCCTCTTCCTTTCACTAAACCGGTAACTGAAGTAACCGATTCTGGCAATAATTTCACTCTGCCGACCGACGCGATCTGACAATCTGGTACATGCCGGCCGAGAAACGCCGGCATGCTAGAATCTGAGCCATTCCTTCCAATTATGAGCAGCCCAACCGTTCCCACAACGCACTTTTCTGAGCTGAAGATCAAGATCGAGCAACGGCAGGCACGAGTTGCCGTCATCGGACTCGGTTACGTCGGCCTTCCACTTGCGCTCTTGTACAGCGAGACTGGATTTCCAGTCACGGGATTCGACATCGACCAGCGAAAGGTTTCCACGCTGAATGGCGGTGGTTCCTATATCTTCCGGATTACGGCGCCTGAGATCCAGAGGGCCCGCAGTCAGGGATTGTCGGCAACGTCCAACTATTCGCAACTAGAACAGATGGATGCGGTCATTATCTGCGTTCCTACGCCGCTCAATGAGTATCACGAACCCGACCTCAGTTACATTACTGGCACGGCAGAGTCTATTGCGCCGCATCTCCAAGCTGGACAGTTGGTGATTTTGGAGAGCACAACCTATCCGGGGACCACGGAAGAAGTGCTGATTCCTATTCTCGAGAAAGGTAACAAGCGTGGACTGAAAGCCAGCCGCGGCCTGCAGCAGGATGAAAAGTCATTTTTCGTAGCTTTCTCCCCCGAACGGGAAGACCCGGGAAATCAGACAGTCGCTCGAAGGGACATTCCGAAGGTCGTTGGCGGATTGAATCCCCAGGCTTCGGAGCTTGCCGGAGTCCTTTACGGCGCCATATTCAGCCGCACCGTGCCGGTTTCTTCGCCTGCGGTTGCGGAGATGACCAAGCTGCTGGAGAACATCTACCGTTGCGTAAACATCGCATTGGTCAATGAACTTAAGCTCCTGTGCTTGAGAATGGGAATCGACATATGGGAAGTGATTGAAGCGGCTTCAACGAAGCCCTTCGGCTTCCATCCGTTTTATCCGGGACCGGGGCTTGGCGGCCACTGTATTCCAGTCGATCCCTTTTATCTTTCCTGGAAGGCGAAGGAGTGGGACTTCCACACGCGATTCATCGAACTTGCGGGCGAAATCAACACTAATATGCCGTACCACGTACTGGAATCCGTGGGCCGCGCATTGAATCAGCACAAAAAGGCGCTCAATGGGTCACAGGTGTTGGTTCTGGGAGTCGCATATAAGAAGGACATTGACGATCTGCGCGAATCCCCAGCACTCACCATCATCGAGCTTCTGCAGAAAGAAGGAGCGAAGGTCAGCTACAACGATCCTTACTTTCCTGAAGTTGGTAGAGGCAGAAAATACGACTTGCAGATGAAGTGCGCGCCGCTGAATGACCTTGGCCAGTATGACTGCGCCCTGATCGTCACCGACCACTCGGACTACGATTATGAGCGGATTGTTCGAGAGTCAAACCTGGTGGTGGATACCAGAAACGCGACGCGTGGAATAAAAAGCTCGAAAATCGTCCACTGCTGATGTACTGGGCTGCACCGAAGAGAGCTACTGGGTTGAGCTGCCAACGTTTGAAAACACACTGCTGGCATTGGTGCCAATCAGCCGGACCGTCCCAACGACAATAATCAGGATTACCGCCAGCATCACGGCATATTCGGCAATGTCCTGGCCTCGCTCATCTCGCCAAAGCTGACAGAAGGCTCTCATCATTTTTGCCGGACAAAGTGCGCTTTCGGATTTTAGTAAGTTAAGCGACACGAACATCTTCAGCAATGGCTCTAAAGTGCCAGATTAGCAGATTAGCGAAGAGGCCTAAACGGGAGAGACTGATTGACTGCGAATAGCGCGAGTTCCAGGCGTGTCGAAACTCCCAGTTTGTCAAAGATATTGCTTAAATGGTGCTTGACCGTATCCTCGCTGATCTTGAAATGCTCGGCGATTTCCTTGTTGGCGTAGCCTGCCACTACGGCGGAGATGATCTCCAGTTCTCTGGGAGTCAGGCCGAATTTCTTTTTGCGAGACCCGACATTTGAGGAATCCAGCAGACCTCGGAGGTATTGAACAAGGTTCGAAACGCTCTCCCGCCCAACCCAGTACTCGCCGTTCATCACAGCGCGGATGCTCTTCAACAAAATCTGCGTTGCCGAATCCTTGAGAACGACACCGCGCGCCCCGAGCTGCAACGCCTCGACGATCTGATCTTTTTCCGCTGCCGCCGTAAGCAAGATTACCCGAACTTCAGCTGAATCGGGCACGGAACTAAGCTCTCGCAGCGCATCGAGTCCCGGAAGGCGTGGCATGGCTAAGTCGAGCAGCAGAATTTCTGGCTTGAGCTGCCTGACCAGATTAACTGCCTCAATTCCATCGCATGCTTCCCCGACCACTGTGAATTCCTCGGACTCCAGGAGACGCTTCAGTCCATCGCGAAAAATCGGATGATCATCGGCAATCAGAATCCGAACGCCTTGTACTCTTCGATTATCCATGGGCCTCTTGATGCACTGGAGACACGCTGACTTCGACTCGCGAACCGAGGCCGGGCTTTGACTCTACCGTGAGTTCGCCTTCTATCAATCGCACCCGCTCGCGAATGATGGCCGGAGCGCATCCCATAGAATCCAACTCCGATTGTGAACACCTTCCACTGAATGCGAAACCTGCCCCATCATCCTCCACAATCAGTTCCCATCTTCCGTTGTCTTTCAGCAGTTGCACCAGGACGTGTTTCGCGCCGCTGTGCTTGCGTACGTTCACCAGAGCCTCCTGTGCAATGCGAGCCAATTCGCGACACACTGGCTGTGGGAGCGAGATCTCCTCATCGTCAAGCAGGCAACGAGCGGCAATGCCGGTTTCACGCTGAAATCTCTGGACCGAATCTCGCAAAAATCCGGGTAGCCTGTGCGCGTCAACGTCAGTCGATTTCATTTGTTGCATCAGTTCGCGTAATTTCAGGACTTCCTCTCGAAGCAGTGTCTGGATTCTATCCAGTTCCTGAGTGATTAACGAACCTCCTGAAGAAGTTCTGCGCAGCACATCCACTTGCATTTCCACCCCAATGAGGGACTGCACCGCGCCATCGTGCAACTCACGAACCAGGCGAGCCCGTTCCAAAGCCCCAGCCCTGCGTCGCAGCCGACGCAACAAATACAAGTTGTAAACCGCTGGACCTACCTGCTGGACGAGATCTTGAATAAAACGCAATTCGTCCTCGACATTGGAAGCGAGATTCGGTTCCAGCAAAAAAAGCCGGCCTGACAATTCGGGGCTGAACGAAAATGAAACCGCGATAAGACGGTGAAACGGATGGACCTCCGCAAAACGGCGAATCATGGCCGCGTCCACGTCGTGCAGAAACCCGCCTTGGGAGTCCAATCCGGAAACGCTAAAGTCAACACCTCCAGTTCCCGCATAACTTCTTGCGTAACACGCCATCGCAGGCGTGTCGCTCAAATAAGATCCCGAACCGGAGGATCCCGGATCAATCCACTGCAACTGGGTGAGGCCGCGTTTTAACTCCAGTATCCCAACCGAGACTCGGGCATTTCGACTCTCACGTGAGGCTATGAGAGCTCGCCGTGACCCAAACATTCTCAGTAATTCGCCCAGAATTTCTGGCAAAGCACTCGCCAATCCAGCATCCATCCGGACCAGCCCCAGCATTCGTGAGGCGGCGTCTTTCTCGGCCCGAAGCCTCTTTTGCTGGTCGGCGAGATATCCGAGAAGCAGCCCCATCACTACTAGGTACGCCGAGCGCATGAAGAGACGCTTGGGTTCGAAATCCGCTAAATCCATTCTGACCGGGGGTATGTTGTGCGTTCCAAGCCAAACATTAAGGTGTTCAATCCGCCCCGGCCGCAGTAGCAGGGATTCCAGCCAAAGCAAACCTACCGAAGAGGCGGCCGTCATTACCGTTTCCCAGAGGCCCCAGCGGTATGCGGCAGCGGCAATTACAAAGACGAAAAAGAGAGTGAATGGATTGCTCTGGCTGGTCGTAAACAACGAAATCAAGGCCGGCCAAACGATGTCTGCCCCATGCACCAGCAGGCGGAATGGAGCTGTGGTCTCCTGCTGCGAGCGCAGCAGAAACATGATTGCTGTACCGTGCAGAATGTAAAAGTCCAAAAGGGCGTAGGCCCAAATGGATCGTACCTCGCCGGGGTCCATCCATACTGCCGCCAAAGCGGATATGGCAAGAAAAACCCGCGCCGTTGCTAGCCATCTTTCCGTACGGCGGATTTCTTCTGCGCTGAATGGCGCCCGAGTCCGCCAGAAGGACTGGGGACGCAGCCGGAGCTTAAAAATTTTGTCTTTGAGCAACAATGCAGCGCTCGTGGATGAATACTATGGTCGTTCAAACCTCAGAGCAAGCCTAACATTCGGCGCCGCTCAGCCGCCCGAGCCAGAACCCTCAATAGTCTCGTCCGCGATTTCTGACCCGCCAGCCATATTACCGAAGTAACATCATCCACGAATAACAACCACCTAGAATTGCCTCAATTACCACAAACTGGGCATATGTCCAAACGTGCCAAAGCCTGGGCGATCGCGCTGGGGTGTCTTGTAGTCATCCAGATAGGCGCTTCGCTGTTCTTGCCGCGGAGCTTCCGCCTGACGGCAATCAGCGATTTGATCCAGCTTGCACTTCTCTTATCTGCCGCCGCCTCGTGTGTTCCCAGCGTCTTAAAGAACAACGGGCGGACTCGTCTCTTCTGGGCACTGATGGGGTTTGGGCTGACCTCCTGGTCCACCTACCAGATTTTTTGGACGTATTTCGAAGTCGTCAGGAAACAGGATGTTCCCAACCTCTTCACCAGCGACGTCATTCTGTTCCTGCACATCGTACCCATGATGGCTGCTCTGGCGTTGCAACCCAATGTCGAGCAGCACGACCGAGATCTCCGGCTTGGCTCGCTTGATTTTGCGCTTCTGTTGCTATGGTGGGTGTATCTGTACCTGTACGCCGTTATACCCTGGCAATATGTTTACGCCAGTGAATTAGCCTATGCGCTCAATCTTAAGGTTTCATATTTCACCGAACAACTAGCTTTCCTTGTGGCGCTGGTGTTTCTCTGGTCGCGCAGCACCGGTCTCTGGAAGACAATTTATGCGCACTGGTTCGGAGCCAGTCTTCTCTACTCCATGGGCTCCTGGTGGGCAAATTCGGCCATTGCGGGAGACACATACTATTCGGGCAGCCTGTATGACCTGCCGTTGGTTCTCGCCATAGCGTGGATGGCCGTGCCTGGCCTGCTGGCGCTTAGAATATCGCCGCAACAGGCCAAGTCGGCACCCTCTCTGGCACGCGGCGTTTGGGCGGCGAGGCTGGGGATGCTTGCAGTTTTTTCGCTGCCTGTCTTCGCCTGGCTCTCGCTGTTTAACCATGTACTCCCTGCCCCAGTCCGAACGTTCCGCCTCGCCCTGACACTGAGTGCCATGGTGCTGATGGGTGCAATGGTTTTTCTCAAACAGCATTTCCTCGATATCGAATTGATACGATTGCTGCGGTCTTCACGGAAGTCTTTTGAGGAACTACAGCTTCTGCAGAATCAACTTGTGCAATCGGAAAAACTGGCTTCTCTCGGACAACTGGTTGGGGGAGCCGCCCACGAACTCAACAACCCGCTGACTGCAATGTTGGGATACTCCGAACTACTTTCGAACACGCAGCTCAGCCCTGAGCAACGGGCCCTTTCGGAGAAAATTTCAGCCCAGACAAAACGTGTGCGTACCCTGGTGGCCAGTCTTCTCAGTTTCGCCAAACAGGGACCATCTGCCAAATCTTCCTTAGACCTGAATAGCATCCTGAAAACTGCGGTGAATCTCTACCAGCCCCAGATGGTGGCTGCCCAGGTCAAGTGTGTAAGCGAGATGGAAGAACCTCTGCCGCCGGTCAAAGGGGATCTGAATCAGTTGCTGCAAGTGTTTTCTCACATCATCAACAATGCCGTGAACGCGATGGCAGGCGGAGGCGGCACTCTCACTGTGAGCACGCGGACTGAAAGAAATCTGGTGGTAATCCAATTCTCGGATACTGGGCCTGGGATGCTCGAACCTGACCGTGTATTCGATCCGTTCTATACCACCCGTCCTGTGGGTCAGGGCACCGGCCTTGGGCTCAGTGCTTGCTACGGGATCGTCGAGGAACACGCCGGCAAGATCGCCTGCCATAATAAGGACGGAGGCGGAGCCGTTTTCTCCATCGAACTGCCTGCTCTGGAGCAAATAAGATCGCCGGAGCACGCCCATGCTCATACCGCTAAGTAGGATTTTCCATCGTGCGCTTTAGCTGCCCGCAAGCGGCGTAGATGTCGCGGCCGCGGGGGCGACGAATAAAGGCCGGGATACCAGCGGTCCCCAATATTTTCTGGAACTCCAGCGCTGCTCGCTGTTCGGGCGTTTCAAAATTTATTCCTGGTCCGGGATTGAGAGCAATCAAATTCACCTTAGAGGTCACCCCACGAAGTAGCTCGGCTAGTTCCCGAGCGTGTTCAGCGGAATCATTTACGCCCTTCAGCAAGACATACTCAAAAGTGAGCTTCTCGCGACTGCGAAGCGGGAATTCCCGAGCCGCACTCATCAGTTTCTCGAGGTTCCATTTCCGATTGATCGGCATTAGACGGCTGCGCAGTTCATCATTTGCAGCGGTGAGGGAGATCGCCAGCTTGGGCCGCACTGGTTCGGCTCCCAGGTCATGGATACGCGGCACGATTCCTGCTGTCGAAACTGTCATTCTGGATTCTGCAATTCCAACTCCTTCGACCAGCAGCCGCACAGCCTTAATAAAGTTTTCAAAATTTAAAAAGGGCTCGCCCATTCCCATAAAAACCAGATTCACCCGCTTCTCTGGTGGCGAGACATTCTGGTCTCGCAGAACGGCGATAACCTGACCTACGATTTCTCCGGCACTGAGATTGCGCTTTACTCCCAGCAAAGCTGTCAGGCAAAACTGGCAATTGACGGCACATCCGACCTGGCTCGAAACGCAAATCGTTGCTCGGCTCCATTCGCGTCCCGTGGCAAGTTCGGTGCCGGCATCGCTGCCATCTCCGGCTTCTCCTCCATCTCCTTCAGGCATCCACACGGTTTCAATGGTCTCGCCGTCTGCTAGTCCAACGAGGTAACGAACGGTACCGTCGGATGAGACGAATTTGTTCTCGATTGTCGGCAAGCCGACGGCAAACTCCTCACTGAGCAGCATGCAGCGGAAATTTTTAGGCAGGGTGGATATCTGGTCCAGACAGGTTGTGCGTTCCGAGTAAAGCGCATGAAAAAGCTGCCGGGCGCGGTACGAGGGCTCGTCGGCTTCTTCTGCGATTTTCGTAAGTTCTTGAAGATCAAGACCTAAAAGAACTTTTTCCTTTGGTTGTTCCTGCATCTAACCCAAGCCGGAAGCTATTTTGCCGCCCGGAAATCCTATTTTAGAAGAAATTCGGGTCAAAGCGCAGTGCTTTGAGCATAAGTCATTGCTTTTATGATACTTACAGGTGGAGCAACGTCGCCCTCGCGAGTGTGTGAAAATAGATTCATGGATGAGGACCGCAACATTCGCCGCGAGGTGCTACCCAACGGACTGAGCATCATCACCGAGGAGATGAAGCATATTCGCTCCATCTCGATAGGAATATGGATCAAGACGGGTTCGCGCGACGAAGACCTGCAATGGAACGGCATATCGCACTTTGTCGAGCACATGGTGTTCAAGGGCACGCAGCATCGGTCCGCTGAAGATATCGCGCGTCAGGTCGATTCCATTGGCGGGAACATTGACGCGTTTACGGCCAAGGAGTGTGTCAGCTTCAGTGTAAAAGTGCTGGACGAACATCTTCCGATTGCGCTCGACGTGCTCAGCGATCTGGTGCTGAATCCGGTTTTCGATGCCCAGGACATCACTCGCGAGCGTGGCGTCATCCTGGAAGAAATCAAGATGGATGAGGACAATCCCGATTACCTCGTCCATGAGATCTTCACTCAAAATTTCTGGAAGGACCATCCGCTAGGCAGGCCAATTCTTGGAACTCGCGACACCGTGCGCCGCTTCGAGCGTGCTCCGGTTGTGGACTTCTACAGCCAGCGCTTTGCTCCTGGGAATGTGATTATTACTGCGGCCGGGTACCTGAATCACGAACGCTTCGTTGAACTGGTGACCAAGCACTTCGAGAAAATGAAGCCCATGAGCAACGGCTTCCACAGCTCTCCGCCGAAAATCGTTCCGCGGATCAACTTGCGGAACAAGAAATCCCTCGAACAGGTGCAGATATGCGTAGGCGTGCCGTCGTATCCGATCACCCACGAGAGACGGCATACCTCTTACATTTTGAACACATTGCTGGGCGGAGGAATGAGCTCGCGGCTGTTCCAGAATATCCGCGAGAGACAGGGGCTGGCCTACGCTATTTATAGCGATTTGAACCCTTACCGTGACACTGGGTGTCTTTCGGTTTATGCGGGCACTTCACGCGAGTCTGCGACGAAAGTCGTGCAAAGTATCGTCTCTGAGTTCCGGAAGTTAAAATCCGAAGCAGTTTCTCCCGAGGAGCTTCGACGCTCCAAAGACCAATTGAAAGGCAGCTTGATGCTGTCCCTGGAGTCCTCAACTGCCCGCATGTCGAACCTGGCCCGTCAGGAAATGTATTTTGATCGCTTTTACGGGCTGGATGAGCTTATTGCGAAGATTGAGGCGGTAACGGCAGAAGAGTTGCAGGAACTGGCAAATCAGTTCTTCCAGACAGAAAACGTTGCGGTGACCATACTGGGAAATCTCAACGGCCTAAGACTCACCCGCGACCAATTGGCCTGTTAGCCTTGTTTTAACGCTGAATAGTTCCCGCTAAATAAAACAGGCGTCCCGACTCGGTTAGAGTCAGCAGACGCCCGGGCAGCCCTCCCCCAGAACTGCTCATTAGGAAAGTACTACGGTCGCCGGGCCTTTAGAATGGCACCAAGGTGCTAAGTTGCGCCACTGAGGTGCCACTTCCTGTGCAATTCTTTCCACAGAGGCTCGTCAGGTTAGCGCGGTTCCACTTCAAAGGCTCCGGAAATTCCGCTGGAGGCGTCAGGAGCGACCCAGACGTCATACGTGCCGGCGGGAACGATCCAGTGCATCTCAGGGTCGTACGAACCCAGATCGTTTGCCTTCACCGTGAACTCCACGGCTTTGTGTTCGCCCGGAGCGAGCGTGACCCGCTGGAAACCCTTAAGCTCGCGAACTGGCCGGGAGGTTGGTGCGACACGATCGTGCACGTAGAGCTGCACAACTTCCGTCCCCTCGCGCTTTCCCGTGTTCTCGATCTCTGCGCTCACGCGAAGAATTCCACCCCGGGCAATGCTCGGCGATTCGAGCTTTAGACTGCTGTACTTGAATTTCGTGTAGGTAAGACCGAAGCCAAAGGGAAATAGCGGCTCCTTGCTCAGGTCGAGATAACCGGTGTGCCAGCGATCCGGCGACGATGGTCTGCCGGTACTTTTGTGGTTGTAATAATTCGGAATCTGGCCAATTGAGCGTGGCCAGGTCAATGGCAGTCTCCCACTCGGAGAAACCTCGCCGAACAGAACATCGGCGATCGCGTTCCCTGCTTGGACTCCCAAATACCACGCCTGAATGATCGCGGGTACACGCCCAGGCGCCCACCTGATATCCAGTGGACGGCCACTTTCGAGCACGAGCACGACGGGCTTGTTGGTCGCCAGCACTGCATCGATCAACTTCAGTTGGTCCCCGGGCAATCCCAGAGATGCACGCGAACTTGCTTCGCCTGTCATCCCGGCAAGCTCGCCAACGAACAGCGCCACCACGTCGGCTTTCTGTGCTGCGTTCACCGCATCCGGGATACTCGCTGGTCTGTGATCACTCTCTGCGCCGGCAACTCCGGTAGCGGAAGAGGGGGCTGGTGCCGCGACTCCAGCCGCCAGGCCGCTTTCATACGGAGGGATATCTACTCCCTTGGCATACAGGACGTGCTCATTACCCAGCTTCTCTCGAAGCGCTTGAAGCGGGGTGACTGCATCTTTGGCTTGTCCATTTCCCGCCCACGAGCCGAGCTGCGAAGCCTTGTCATCGGCGAGAGGCCCAATAACGGCCAGTGTCCCCTTCCGGCTGAGTGGGAGCAGGTCGTTTTTATTCTGCAGCAGAACCATCGACTCCAACGCCATTTTGCGTGCGACTTCCAAATTTTGCGGGGTGAGAATGTCCGTTTTCTCGCGGTTCGGATCTGCGTAAGGATGCTCGAACAACCCGGCCTTGAACTTAACCCGCAGAACACGGCGTACTGCCTCATCAACCACGCTGACCGGCAACTTGTTTGACTTCACCAGATCTGGAATGTACTTAATGTAAGCGCCATCGGCCATGTCCATGTCCACGCCTGCGCTCAAGGCTTCCAAAGCCGCCTCGGAGTCGTCCGCGGCAATACCATGGGCAACCAGTTCGTGAACGGAGCTGTAGTCACTGACAACGAAGCCGTCGAACTTCCATTCGCCGCGCAGGATTTCGGTCAACGTGTGATGATTCGCGGTTGCGGGAATTCCGTTCAGATCGTTGAATGCAGACATCACCGTGCCGACCCCAGATTCGACTGCGGCATGAAACGGCGGAAGATAGACTTCACGCAGCAGTTGCTCAGAAATGTCAACTGTGTTGTAGTCGCGCCCGCCTTCGGTGGCCCCATAGGCCACGTAATGTTTGGCACAAGCGACAACACTATCGGGATCAGCCATGTCCTTGCCCTGGAAACCGCGGACCCGCGCGGCGCCAACGATCGAGCCCAGATACGGATCTTCACCAGCACCCTCCACGATGCGTCCCCAGCGGGGATCGCGTGCGATGTCGAGCATGGGAGCGAACGTCCATTTCAGTCCCGCGGCAGAAGCCTCCTTAGCTGCGATGCGCTCCGACTGCTCGATCATTTGCGGATCGAAGCTGCTGGCGCTTGCCAGCGGAACCGGAAACACGGTGCGAAAACCGTGGATGACGTCATAGCCCAGAATCAAGGGGATTTTCAGGCGTGAGTGTTCAACGGCCTCCCGTTGCGCTTCGTTGTTTTCCTTGGCTCCCAGTACGCCAAGCAGTGAGCCTACTTTGCCCTGACGGATCATCTCCATCGTCTGCGGGCTCTTTCCCGCGAATTGCGCGAGCTGGCCTGCTTTTTCTTCGAGCGTCATCTGCTGCAAGAGTGCGTTGACGCGACGCTCGATCTCGCCCTGAGAAACTTGCTGAGCTCCGGCAATGAGGCACGAGCCGAGCAGCACGATGAAAACGAAGGGCAAGCAACGGGATCGAAGCATCTTGAGCCTCCGGGCCGTGGAGGGTTTAGACGGCCAGTGTAACAGAGGGCTTCTAAGAAGATCGTTTTTCTACGGTAGTTTCTTTGGGTCATGATACCGGGCGACATTCACTAGGAGATGTGCGGCGGCTCGATGGGACGAAGATCACATTTGTTCTTACCGCTGACCGTGGACAACATTCGTTTGTAATCGTAGTCATCGATTTTGCGCGGAGTCGAGCCGACCGGTCGGCTCCCGTCATCGTGGCAAAAGCGGCTACTCTGGCGGGTTTTGGCTTGACACTCGTCTTCGTCCGAGACAATAATCCACCCCTGCCACGTCGCAGGGGTTTCGTCTGCTCGTTAATTCAGCCCATCCCAAAATTCGTGGAGGAGTTTCGTATGAAGTGGGTTATTTCCTTTCTCCTGATCAGTTGCAGCCTGGTCTTCGGCCAAGCCAGCAGCAATAGTGCTCGACAAGACCTGTCAACGCTGCACGGCCGTCCCGAGCCACCCATGCTCGGCATTCACTGGGCACGAGGGTTTGATCCGTTCGCTCGATCGAATGAAGCCAAAAACGCTCCAGCACGGAAAAGCCCAAATATGACCTACCATGGCGGCAAGATCATGCCGACATCGGTTTCAAAAAACATCTTTTGGGGCTCAAGCTGGAACAATTCAGCCTTTGTTGGGGACAAGATTTCCGGCCTCGATTCCTGGTACACCGGCTTCAGTGCCTCCAACTACGCGAAGACCTCGGATGAGTACACCGGCACCAACGGACAAGTTGGAGATTCAACTGTGAATCAGGGTTGGATCATTGACACCTCGACCCCCGCCAACGGCAGCTCGACCTCGGCGATCCTGGCAGAAGTTTGCAAACAGATCACCAACGGCAGCATCACGGCTGATCCCAACGGAAACGGGTACTACCCGGATTACGTGGACGTGAAACGTGGCAATGCAGGCTACTGTGCTTATCACAGCGCTGGAACATGCAACGGCCAGTTGGTGCAGTTTGCGTTCTTCTTTAACCTCGATGGCGATCCGGGTTGTGATCCGGTGGATACAACGACCGGCCACTCTCAGGGTTTGGCTGCACTGTCAAATGTGAGTGGACACGAACTCTCGGAAGCCCGCACCGATCCTGCGAGCCCGGGCGCATGGTACGACAGCAGGGGCCAGGAGAATGGCGACAAATGCGCATGGACGTTCAATGTTCCATCGGTGGCATTCTCAAATGGCTCTCAATGGAAAATTCAGGGTGAGTGGTCCAACGCCGCTTACGCGGCGGGGACCGGATATCCCAACAGCTCAGGCCAGCGTGGCTGCCTGGACGGGCACTGAGCCTAACTCAAAAAGAACCGCCGGAACGATATCCTCGGTCCGGCGATTTTTTTTACTGGTCGGGAGGCGGCCCGAAATGTTTTCTATCTTCCGGTCTGGAGAGGCAGCGAAAACCAAAAGACCGAACCTTGACCGACTTGGCTAGTCAGGCCTACTGTGCCGCCGTGGGCCTCCACAACCGCCTTCACAATCGCCAGGCCCATTCCCGTGCCCTGGACTGAATAGCGATTGTCCTTGCCGCGATAGAACTTGTCGAAGATCAACGCCTGCTCGAATTCATCAATACCTGGTCCGCGGTCGGCGACGCTGACCAACAATTGGGAAGTATTACTTTCCACAGAAATTTTAATCGGCGCCCCCGGCGGCGAATACTTCGCGGCGTTCTCCACCAGTTGCGACAAAACATTGACAATCAATTCCAGGTCAAATGAAACCAACGGCAGGTTGTCACCCGCATTCACTTCGATGGGATGTTTAGCAAGAGTTTTCTTCGCGTCCTCTAACGCGCGCGCAATTGCCTCACCGATTTTGTGTGGCTTGCGGTCGAGCTCGACCTGGTTTGATTCCAGACGCGCCATTTGTGTGGCTTCTTCGACGAGGTGATTCAGGCGGTCTGACTCTTCATTGATGACTGTAAGCAATTCGTTCTGCTGGCCGCCGTCGAACCCGCCAGATAGAAGGCTGGTGACAGAAGCCTTGATCGCTGTCAGTGGAGTACGAAATTCGTGTGCGATGGAGTCGAGAATGGCTGACCGTAGTTTTTCGTTCTCTCTCGACGCCTCGGCTTTGCCGACGTTTTCAATTGCGCGCGTGCGCTCGACAGCAATTCCAACCAGAGTGGCCATGGCTTCCAGGCTTTGTGGCGAAAGCGTCGTGCCAGAAAGTCCAATTGAGCCAATGCTCTTTACACCCAGCCGCATTGGCACAAACGCAAGGCCCTTTTCGAACTCCATCACTGGTTCGCCACGGGCAGCGACTGACTCCAGAACATCCGTTTCGATTCCCTGAGTCTCTGGGCTCGAGCGATACACGTCGCTTCGACCGGCAACGAAGATCGCAGCCCCGCTGGCGCCAAAATTCTCTGTAATGTGGCGGGGGAGTGAGTTCAGTAATTCAGGAACGCTTTCGACCGTCAGCAGATGCTGGCTGAAAGAGTACAAGCGCTCAATCTCTTTGCGCCGCTGATTCGCTCTGACGGTCTCGCGGCGGGCACGCTCCGAAAGTTGGCCGGCAATCATGGCAGTAGCAAGGAATGCAAGCAATGCCGCCCAATTCTGGGGATCTGCGATGTTGAAGGTCCCAATCGGAGGAAGAAAGAAGTAGTTGAAGGCTAACGTGGCCAGCACTGCCACAAACGTGGCATACCAGAAGCCCCATCTCGCCGAAACGATCAGGACCGCCAGCAGAAAGGTTAGCGCGACAGTGGTCGGACTTATATGCGGTTGGTGACGATAGAACAGCACGATCACAGGAACGGTCAGCGCACAAAGCGCAATCCTTAACAATAGCTCGCTCGTGGGCTTCACGGCGCAATTGTACTTCCTCGACAAAGGCCGAAGCGCAGACGAAAATAGGTTCGTGCAGAAAAGTCCAGAACAGTGGC
>WNFR01004201.1_pt1 | contig 22481 bp, 21 predicted proteins | sample 5400221 | NCBI WGS metagenome assembly WNFR01 (sample SAMN13153357, study PRJNA577476) | soil metagenome | isolation source: 40 cm soil under Madrone tree | place: USA:California | collected 2016-06-14 | reverse complement strand
TCGCCCGGCAGTACCGTGCCCAAGAGGGCCGCGACGAGCCAGAGGGGTAGCGTTAGAGCAAGAGAGCCGCGATGTGCACGGCGCATGTTGCCTCCGTTGAAGGGCTGATTAGGCGCGAGTGTGTCGTCCCAGGCCCGATCTGGGCTCAGCTGAAGCGAATGCCCTCGCGAGCCAGTGGCGTCAATCCCTTCAAGAGGGGAGGACGCCCGCAACGGATCGATCCCCCGTCCAAACCGCCGTCGTCGGCCAGCCGCGCGGACGGTCTGGCGCGCAGCCGGCGGGGACGCTGCAGCGCGCAGCACTGCCGGCGCATCCCCTAACGCATGTGCGGCATCACCACCTCGGCGCTCTTGCCCAGCCGCGCGATCTACATCGAGTCCGGGTCGGGTGAAGGTCGCGCCCTCGTGATGGCCCGGGCACAGCGCGGCCCAGCTCGCCAGGTGGCGGGCGCTCGGGAAGGCGCCCCTGTCCGGAGCAATCTCGGCGACCACGACCTCGGCCACGCGTCGGCTAAATCCCCGGGAGCGTGTCCGGCCGCTCCACGAGCGCGGGCCGCCAGAAATCGGGCGCACCCGCAGAGGGAATCGCTGGCCGCGCGCCGGAGCTGCGCGACCTCACCCGCACGCGCAAGCAGCTCGTACGGGAGATCGCCCAGCACACCCTGCGCATCCAGAAGGTACTCGAAGACGCCAACGTGAAGCTCACCGGTGTGGTCAGCGATGTCCTGCGCGCAAGCGGCCGCGCGATCCTTACCGCGTTGGTCGCGGGCGAGGCGGACCCCGAGCGCCTGGTGGCCCTGACCACGGGACGCCTCAAAGCCCCCCGTGCTACCCTGGTCGACGCCCTGCACGGGCGTGTCACAGCCCACCATCGCTTCCTGCTCCAGCTCCACCTGACGCAGATCGACGCGCTCGAAGCCGCGGTGCGCGACGTGGAGCCGCGCGTGGGCGATGCCCTCGCTCCCTTTCGCACCGCCGTCGCCCACCTGATCACGATGCCCGGCATCAGCCACACCGTCGCCCGCGTGCTCGTCGCCGAGATCGGGACCGACATGAGCCGCTTCCCGACCGCCGGCCACCTGCTCTCCTGGGCGGGACTGTGCCCCCGCCTGCATGAGAGTGCCGGCAAGCGCCTCTCCACTCGCGTCCGGCCCGGTGCCCCGTGGCTCAAGACGGCGCTCGTGCAGGCCGCGTGGGCGGCCGTGCGCGTCAAGGACAGCTACCTCCAGGCCCAGTTCCTGCGCCTGAAGACCCGCCGCGGTCCGAAGAAAGCCATCCTCGCCGTGGCCGCCTCGATGCTCACCGCCACCTACCACATGCTCCAGCGCGGTGTCCCTTATCGCGAACTCGGAGCGACTCACTGCGACCGCCGCGACCAGGCCAAGCTCACCCGCCGCCTCATCCGCCGCCTGCACGATCTCGGCCTGACTGTGGAGGTGCGTCCTGCAGCCTGACCATCGCACGCGCGTTTCCTTCTAGGCGCAGAGGACGGCCATCCTCGTCGGTGGAGGGCAACGCATCTCGGGCGCCTGCCCGCTCTGACCGCCCGGAGGGTCCGCCGCCAACGTCCTTCGTCAGGTTCATCGGCCTGCTGCCTCGGCGATCCCGTGGCCGACTTCCGTTCGACTGGTCCACAGGCATGTACTATACGCCAGCGCGTTGGCACATCGGCCCGGGGCGAGCTCGCTGCGAGATGTGGTCCGCGGGGAAACGGATCTTCTCGACCTCGTGGGAACGGATTGAACTCGATGCGTATCGGTTGGCGTGCCGCGCTCGGCTTCGCGTTGAGCGCGGGGCTGCTCTGGTGGACCTTCAAGGACATCCCCTTTGCCGAGGTGGGCTCTGGTCTCGCGCACGCGAACCTCGGGCTGTTCGTGCTCGCGGCGGCGGTAGCGACGTCGATCTTTCCGTTGCGTGCGATCCGCTGGCGCGTGATCCTCGATCCCGTCGCGCCTCGGTTGCCATTCATCGAGCTCTGGCGAGCCACCGCCGTGGGCATGATGGTCAACAACGTCCTGCCCGCGCGCGCCGGAGAGGTGGCGCGCGCGTTCGCGCTCACGCGCGAGACCCCGCGGGTTGGGTTCGTGGCAGCAGTCGCGTCGCTCGCCGTCGACCGAGTGTTCGACGCCGTCGTCCTCATCGCGATGCTCGTGGGCGCGATGCTCGCGCCCGCATTCCCGGGCGATACCGTCATCGCGGGACAGCCGGCGTCTCACTATGCCCTCGTGTTCGCCGCCGGCGTGCTCGTCCTGCTCGCGGGCCTGTACGCGATCGTCTTCGCTCCGCAGCTGATCGTTCGGATCTTCCAGGCCATCGTCGGGCGCGCTGCGCCTCGATTGGTAGACCGCGGGACACGCCTCCTCACGAACTTCACGCTCGGACTCGGGGCGCTCCGAAGCCCGCGGCGATTCGCGGCGGTGTTGCTCTGGACGCTCACGCTCTGGATGGTCGGTGCGCTCTCGTTCTGGATCGGGTTCCGCGCCGTCGGCATCTCGGCGCCGTTCAGCGCGGCCGTGTTTCTCCAGAGCCTCATCGCCATCGGCGTCGCGCTGCCGTCATCGCCAGGCTTCTTCGGTCCGTTCGAGGCGAGCGCCAAGGTTGGCCTCGCCGTCTACGGGGTGGGTGAATCACAAGCCGTGACCTGGGCGATCGGCTATCACGTGCTCTCGTTCATCCCGATCACGGTGATCGGCGCGTACTTCTTCGGAAGGCTCGGGCTTCACTTCCGCGAGATCGGCGAAGAGCACGGAGACGAGTCGGCGAGGGATGCTGGCTCGAGCGGATCGGTGCGCCAGCGCGCCCGGGCGGCCGCGAGACGATGACTCAGGGCGGCCGGGCCGCCAGGGTACGGTTGCTCGCGTCATCGAGCCCAACCCGCTCCTTCGGGTGCTCGCGCGTGAGGTACGCAGCTACCACCAGATCGAAGCTCGAGCTCGTGGCCGTCGACACTGCGGGCGGGCAGGCGCCGCACGAGGATGCGGCGCCCGCCGAGGTAACTTCGCTGACGCGCCGGCGGTACGCGCGGCGGGCGGGATCGGGGACGTTCTTCGGGGCCGCACAGCCGCTCGCGATCCTGTTCCATCATCGTGCGCAGCACCTGCTCTCCGGCCTCGAGACAGAGACCGAAGAACGCGGTGCGCGTGTCGGCGAGCACATCGAGCAGTGGCAGCGGCACTTGAACCGTGGCGACGGGAGGGGACACCAGCTCTTCCCCGGCAGGCGATCCCGTGCGACTCTTCTTCATGGCGGCTGCTCCTTTTGAAAGCCCGCGCGGTTGGGGGGGCGCGCTCCGGGGCATTGACGACGCCGTGGCCGGGGGCTAAAGGTCTCACTCGCCGCGAATAACATCTCGACGGAGTCCGCGCTGCGAGGACACCATGAACGACAGGTCGCCATTTGTGAGCCGCGTTTTGTTTTCCCTCACTGTCATGTTCGCTCTGTTCACCGTTGGCGCGCTGGGGAGCGCGGCCGACGCACCAACGAGCGCCCCGACGATCGTCGTTCCGTACGGAGCCTCCGAGTATAAGTACCAAGTGGTGCCCGTTGATGACGGCATCGGTTTCGAACGACCGGACTTCGACGATTCAGCCTTCGGCATCGGTGACGCAGGTTTCGGTACCCGTGAAGGATACTGCGCACTCAACAACCCGGGCGACGTGAGAACGGAGTGGCCGGTGGAGACCGATCTGCTGGTGAGAAAGACATTCGAACTGCCGGTCGGAACGACCGATGTAGTAGTGTATGTCGCCGTCGACAACGACGTGCAGGTTTTCATCAACGGCTACGATGTCTCTGACGGGCTTCAGACTCACGAGGAATGCCCCAGCCTGAACAGCTTCAGCTTTGCGGTGCCCGACAGCCTCTTGCAAGTGGGCACCAACTTGCTCGCCGTGCGCGCGAGGGATCGCGGCGGTCTCGCGTACCTCGACCTCGAAGTGACGCGACGAGCTCGACTCAGACTGGGCTGAGCCCCGCGACGGCTCAGGTCGGTACCGCCTGCGGCACTGACGTCGCGAAGGCACGGCAACGCCGCAGCACCGTCGCCGTGCAGAACATGCCCCTCATGCGGGGCGCCGCCCGGTGCACGCCGTCCCACGGCTACGTCTGCCGCTCGGTTACCGCGCCCCCGAGAGGGCGCAGCCTACAGCGGCGGCTGTCGGATCTCGAAGGGCTGCGTCCCGCCGACGACGCCGTCGAGCAGCAACTCGAGCTTGTAGCGGCCGAGCGGCCACCCGCCGGGGCGCGCGGCGGCGTGGAACGCCACCACCGTCCGGCCGGTCGGCGTGATCTCCTGGCTCGACTGCTCGAGGACACCGCCGCCGTCGGTCAGCCAGCGCGCCTGGAGCGTCGCGCGCGGCGCGGTGCCCTCGACGATCACCGACGCCCAGACGTCGTCGGTCGGGATGAAGCGCATCGTGGCGTCGTGCATGGTGCTGTCGCGGTTGACGGAGCGGCCGATCTCGATCGAGGCGATGTGCGGGATGCCCGCCGCACCGGGTGAGGTCGCGGTGGCGGCCGCGGCGGCGGTGGGCGGCGGCGCCTGCGGGGCGCCGTTGTCCGACGGGCCACAGCCGGCCGCGATGAGGGCCAAGACGAGGGTGAGCAGCGGGTCACGCATGGCGCCCACCGTTTAGCATATTTGGGGCGCTGCCCGCCAAGGTGAGAGGAACGAACGCATTCGGTGCGCTCGTCCGCCGGAGGATGCGTTCTAAGAGCCCAGCGGGAACCTGGTCTCCATGGTGGTGACCGCCTACTGCGAGGAGTGGTTCCCCAAGGCACTTCGGCTGCGCACCTGTCGGCTGCGCATCTTGACACCCCGCGGTGCGGCCGCTAGCCGCACGCGGAGATGCGCGTGCACGTGCTTGCGGCCGCCGTCCTCTTCGCCGTCGGCTTCACGGTCCGGTGCTGGCTCCGGCAGGGGCTCGTCCTGGGCGACGACCCGCAGGAGTACGGGGCGCTCCTGGGCATTCTGACCAACGGCCCGATCTGGAGCGACCAGCTCCATCTGCGTTTCGCCGGCTGGCTCCCGAATTACCTCGCGTTCTGGCTCTTCGGGGTTTCGGAGTCGGCGTTCCTCATGCCGACGGCGCTCCTCACCTCGACCTTCGCCATCATGGCGTACGCGCTGCTCGTGCGCTGGGGCTACGGGCGCCTGCGCGCCTTCCTCGGCGGCCTCCTCGTCGCGGTGGCGCCGTTCGAGGTCACGCTCGGGTCGCTCCGGGCGAACGACTCGTATCTCGAGCTCGCGATGGCGCTCGGGCTGACGTCGCTCGTCCTGCTCGAGGAGCGCCCGGTCTGGCAGGGGATCGCGCTCGCCGTGTGTCTCTGGTTCGGATTCTACGTGAAGCTGTGGGTCGTCTACGCGCTCCCGGCGCTCGGGCTCTACTACCTCGCCGGACGGCGGTGGCGAGCGGCAACGGCGTTCGCCATCGCGAGCGCGGTCATCCATGGCGCGACCTCCGTCTTCTGGAAGGCGAAGCTCGGCACGTTCATCCCCTTTCTCTCGCAACACGCCGTCAACTATCCGGTGCCCCGCGCCGACCTCGCCGACCTCTTCCTCAAGTATCCGCGACTCATGTTCGTGGGCTCGTCCGAGTTTCCGACCACGCTCTGGGGGTGGACGCCGCACCTCCTCGTGGCGCTCCTCGTCGCGAAGCTCGGGGGCCGGGCGGTCCGTACGTGGCCCGAGAGTCTCCGCTTCGATCGCGCCGACCGCCTGCTCCTCGCGTGCTGGGGCTCGTTCTTCCTGCTGCTCGAGTTCTTTCCGAACGGGTTCCTGCTCGACAGGTACTACTCGGTGCCACGCATCTTCCGCTACCTGGCGCCGATCTCGTTCCCGATCGTGCTTCACGCGGCAAAGCTCGTGCTCGACCTGACACGGGTCCGTGCGAGCGGGCTCTTCGCTGCCGGCGCCGTCACCCCGGTCCTGGCGCTCTACCTGGTGCAGTGCCTGGAGGCGACGGGCCCGAGCCACGTCTACCGCGAGAACCTGCTCGCAGTCCTCCACGACGTCGAGGCAGCAAAGCCGCCCGTGCTGCTCGCCGAAGCGGTCCTGGCGAGCTATTTCCGCGATCTCTACTTCGATCCCGACGAGCAGGAGACGGAGGTCGTGATCCAGCACGACGAGCATGAAGCGGCCGACTACGAGCGCTGGCTCCACGAGCACGAGGACACCCTCCCCGACGGCACGCTCCTCGTGACGGGACTCGCGAGCTTCGTGCACTACGGCGCGCACATCGACGGCTACCGGCTCGCGTGGTTCGCCGAGCCGCTCGGGCCGCAGTGGAAGCTCGTCCGTGAGTACGGGGTGCTGTCGTACCTGCCGCGGCCCGAGCCGGCGCGACTCTGGCGCCTCGAGCGCCCGGCGGGCGCCCGTCCGCCCGTGCGACACGACGAGCGCGAAGACCTGTCGTCGCTCGAGGGTGTGGACGACCCGGCGGCGCTCCGCGCGGGTGGCATGGCCCGGTACGAGGCGACGGACTTTCCGGGAGCGCGGAGATTCTTTCGAAAGCTGGTCGCCATGGATCACCCCGCGGCCGAGGACGCCGCCTTCTTCTATGCAGCGTCGTTCTTCCGCGAGGGTAATTGGGTGCGGGCCCGTCACGAGTTCAAGCGCCTCCGCCGTCGATTCCCGGCGGGCCGATGGATGCCCGCGGCCTACTGGCACATCGCCGTGTGCGAGCGGCACCTCGGCCACACCGGCCGCGCGCGACGCCTGTTCGCGAGCGTCGTGCGGCGGTTCCCGGGCGATCCGACGACGGTTCGGATGGCCGAGGAGAGCCTCGAAGAGCTCAGGGGGCGGCGGGGCGGCGTGCTGGTCGAGTGGTGGCACGCGCTCGGGCGCCGCATGAGCGCGGCGGCCACCGGATAGCGGCCGGCGAGGTACCCGGCTGACGGCGGCAGCGTGCCTGCTTCACGGGTGAGCGCGATAGCGCTTCGTCCGGAGCCCCTGCCCGCGCATCCAAGTCACCATGCGCCGAAACCCCCGCTCGAACGTGTAGCGCGGCGTCCAGCCGAGGGCGCGCCGGATCGCACGACTGTCGGATCGCCACACTGACGTGTCCCATTGTCGGTTCGGCATGGAGCCCCACCGCGGCCGCTCCGCGACGCCGAGCACGCGCCGTGCGACCGCGACGACCTCGCGCAGCCGGGTCTGCGTGCCCGTGCCGACGTTGAAGACGGGCCCGGGCTCCGGATGCGGCGTGGCGGCCGCTCGCACGAACGCGTCACACACGTCGTCGACGTAGACGTAGTCGCGCGCGATCCGCGGCTCGACCAGTGCCGGCAGCCGCCCGGCGAGCCCCTGCACGATGAGCGTCGGCATGAGGCGGCCCGGCTCCTCCCACGGACCGTAGACCGAGTAGAGCCGAAGCGTCGCGATGCTCACCCGCTCGCTGCGTGCGGTGAAGCGACAGAAGTGGGTGGCCGCGACCTTCGCGATGGCGTAGTGGCTGTTCGGCTCGACCCACTCGCGCTCCGTCGGGGCCCGCTTCTTGAACCCGTACTCGGAGGACGAGCCCGCGTTCACGAAGGCGTCGAAGCCCGTGCGCAGGCACGCGCGCACTAGGTTGACCGTGCCGAGCAGGTTCACCGCGAGGATGCGGTCGAGGTCCGTCTCCCAGGAGTACGCGCCGTGCGCGGCCAGGTGAAAGATCCATTCGGGCCGCGCCCGCCGCACGACGCGCTCGACCGCCGCCCGGTCCTCGAGCGATGCCTGGTGGAGCTTCACGTCGTCCCGAATGCCGGCGAGCCGCCAGAGGCTCCGCTCGGGCCGCACGACGAGATGCACCGCGTGACCGTCGGCCAAGAGACGCCGCACGAGGTTCGCGCCGACGAAGCCGGTGCCGCCGGTGAGGAGGACGCGCCGGCGCACGTTCACCTCCGGTCGAGGAAGCCCCCGTAGTCGAACGTCTCGAGATACTGCCAGGTACGGGCTCGGATATCCTCGCGCTCGGCGGGCGAGAGCCGTTCGGCCTCGGCCCGGTTCGCCTCCGGCGTCGGTGTGCGGATCGTCCCCCACGGATAGACCGTGCCGAGCGGGTTCCCGTTCCACGAGGGTTGCCGGAGCGAGTCGGCGGGGCCAACGCCGAGCTTCGCGAGCACCGGCGCGAGCGTGCCGACGGAGTCGCGCATCACGTCCTCGGCGCGCACGATGTGCACGCGGCCGGGGAAGCGCTCGCGGTAGAGAAGCGCGCAGTACTGGTTCAGCGTCCAGCCGAGCATGTAGGTTTCGAGCGGCAGCGGCACCGGACGCCGCTTCGTGTCGGCGTACGCCGACCAGGGGTTCCGCACCACGTGGAGCACGTGCGCGTTCGGGAGATCCGTCATGATCTTGTCGGTGTCGATCACGATGATCGGGCTGTAGCCGACCCAGACCTGCTCCTTCCCGCTCCGCTTGTAGTCCTTCCACACGTCGAAGGTGGCGCGGAAGAAGGCCGCCACGTTGTTCGCGCGCGACCGACCGGTGGAGTTCACGAGCTCGACGTAGCGCGCCTTTCGGTCGTCGTCGGAGAGCTCGAACGGCCAATCCCGGAACTTGCTCACGTGCGGGGTACGCGCGCGGACCTTGCCCTCCTCGTCGATGATGAGCTGGTAGTCGCCCGCCGGTGTGCCGTCGAGCGGAAACGCTGGCCAGCGGTACTTCACGGGGAACATCGACGTGAGATGGTCCTGCACGAGGCGCGTCCCCACCTGCGACTCGAAGGGGTAGACGAAGAGCTCCGGGTGGCCGTCGAGAAAGCGGTGGGTCATGTTCCCGCCGTTCTCGTACATGGCGCCGAGCATCAGCAGGCGAAAGTCCTGGGCCATGGCGTTGCGTCTCCTACTCCGTGACGAAGCCGTAGAACAGCCCGCGCTCCCACTCGGAGCGGCGGCGACCGAGCACGATGGGCAGCCCGGCCGTCCATGCGGACGGCACCGCCTCGACCGCGAACACCTGGTTCCCGGCCGGCCAGACGAGACTCCCGAGCGTCCGGCCGGTCTTCGCGTCGAGGGCGTGGACGCCACAGGTGCAGCGATCGGGGTCGAGTCCCGGCGCGTACTGCCGAAAGCGCGGCAGGACGTGCGACGTCCCGACGAACAGCACACCGCCCGCGAACGCGAGTCCGCGCGTCCAGCCGCCCGGTCGTGCCACCGGCTCGAGCCGGCCGCCGTGGCAGATGCCGACCTCGCCGTAGCCGCTGTTGTCGACCCACAGCGCCTCCCGACGCAGGCGCGCGGAGTGCGGGCGCGTGAGCCCGCGCACGACGGGTTCGCGCGTCCGCCCCGAGAAGATCACCCCGCGACGATCGACGCGGAAGGCGGGGTCTCCGGGCCGGACCCGTCCCACGACGTCCGCGGACGCCGAGAAGAACGAGTCGCGCACCGTCGCACCGGCGGCGATCGAGTTCAACTGGAGATAGTTCCGGTCGAGCCGCGCTCCGCCGCGCCGCTCGACGCAGCGGGGCCACCAGACGGGCGTCGCCGTCCCGTCATCCTCGAGGCGCACGACGGCGTTCTTGCCGACCGCGTTGCCATGCAGCACGCCGCCGACCATCGCGAGGTCGTGGAGGTACGTCCCGCCGGGCAGGAAGCGCGTCCGGACGGGAACGAGGGGCCGCGCCGCAAGACGCACGGGCGGCTCGCCGACGTCGCGGGGCGCGGCGACGGCCGGCACGAGGTCGTAGACCTGGTTGGGGTTGCGGGTGCTCGCGACGTGGACGACGCCGCGAAGTCGATCGACGGCGATGCCTGAGGGATGTGGAAGCGGCAGGTACGAGACGATGGGCTCGGTCGCTCCCGCGTGGAGCGCCACGAGAAGATGTTCGTACTCGCGTGTCACGAGCAGCGTCACGGCCGTCTCGGCGAGCGTCTCCCAGAAGCGGCCGCGCGTGCGGTGACGGAGCAGACGCTCGTCGATCCCACTCGCGTCCGGCCAGAGCATCGCCACGGCGCGGGGATCGCGCCAGGCGCCGTCGGCGCGAGCGTGCAAATGTTCGCGCGCCGTCATCCCGCGTCGTGGCGCATCGCCCATGCGCCCCAGTACATGCGAAACGCCGAGGCGAGGTTCGTCGTCGACTTCCCACCGTGGCGCCGGGACGAGAACACCGGTACCTCGAGCATCGGATAGCCGGCCTCGCGACAGGTGCGAACGAACTCGGCGTCGATGAGGTCGTCGTCGCGACGGAGTCGGAGCAGGCGATCGCACGAGCGCGGAAAGACCTTCGGGGTGCCGTTCACGTCCCAGCACGAAAGGTCGAAGAGCGCACGGCATTCGAGGTTGTAGAGAAGCGATCCCAACCGCCGCGACCAGTGCTCCCGGATCTTGCGGTTCGCCTTTACGACCGTGCCTTGATGCGTCGCCGCGTACAGGATCGTCAGCGTGAGCTCGGCCGGCGTCGTCCGCGCCGAGTTCGTGTAGCAGAGGAGATCACCGGTCGCCCGGGCGAGACCGGTCCGCACCGCCCGGCCCCAGCCGGTGCGCGCAAGCGGCTCGCTGCGCACGTGCGGCAGCGTGGCGGCGAGCTCGGCGCACACCGCCTCGGTCGCGTCCTTCGAGCCGTTCGGGACGAGCACGAGCTCGTGCCGGAGCGGCATGCGGCCGAGCGCCGCGGCGTACTCCTGCACGACCTCGCCGATGTGGTCCGCCTGGTTGTTCGCCGGCAGCACGACGGAGACGAGCGTGTCGGGCGTCACGCGCGTGCGCTCAACCGCTCGAGAACGGTCGCGACGATCGCATCCGCCGAAAGGCCATGGCGTCGGTGCAGGAATGCCTGGCTACCGATGCGGCCGTCGGGCTGCTCGTGGACGCCCCGACGAGCGAGACGGCAGTGCAGCCCCTGCTCCGCGATGACCTCGGCCACGAGCGAGCCGAGACCGCCCGAGACGTAATGCGCCTCGAGGGTGAGCACGAGCGGCACGCCGGCGAGCGCAGCGCACAGGTCCGCGGTCGGCGGCGGCTGCACGCTCGCCACGATGAGGACGCGTGCGTGCACCCCGCGTTCGCCGAGCGCATGCGCGGCGCCCACGGCTTCGCTCGCCACCGACCCCATGGCCACGATCGCGACGTCCGACCCCTCGTGCACGATCTCCGCCCGGCCGAGCCGGAACCGCCCCTCGAGCCCGGCGACGACGGTCTTGTCGTCCTTGCCGATGCGGTAATAGACGGGGCCCGGAAGATCCCAGGTCGCGCGGAGCGCGGTCGCCATCTGCCGATGATCGGCCGGCGCCACGACCGTCATGCCCGGCTGCACGCGCATCACGCCCACGTCCTCGAGCCCGTGGTGGGAGAGCCCTTGGGGGCCGTACTCGAAGCCGCCGCCGACGCCGACGATCCGAACCGGGAGGCGATGCCAGAGGGGGCCGTTGCGGATGAATTCGTAGGGGCGGAGCGTCGCGAAGGTCACGATCGAGTAGACGAACGGCACATACCCCGACTCCGCGAGCCCGGTCGCGATGCCGACCATGTTCTGCTCCGCCACCCCGACGTTGAAGAAGCGGTCCGGATGCCGCTCCATGAACGGCTCGAGCGCCATGTAGCCGAGGTCCCCCGTGAGCAGCGCCACGCGGCGATCCTCGTCGGCCAGCTCGACCAGCGTGCGGACGAACGCGCCCCGCATCAGCCCGTGGCGAGCTCGGCGAGCGCCAAGGCGTACTCGGCGTCAGACATGGGCCAGTAATGCCACTTGAGCTGACCTTCCATGTACGAGACGCCCTTCCCGAAGACGGTGCGCGCGACGAACACGCGCGGCGGGCCGCTCGCCGCACACGGCGCCGCGAGCGCGGCGCGCAACGCCGGACCGTCGTGCCCGTCAATCTCCCCCGCGTTCCAGCCGAACGCGCGCCAGCAATCGACCAGGGGCGCGAGCGAGAGTACGTCCGCCGTCTTCCCGAGCGCCTGCTGGCCGTTCAGATCGACGATGACGGTGAGCCGCCCGAGACGGTGATGGGCGGCGTACATGACCGCCTCCCAGACCGAGCCCTCGTTGCACTCGGCGTCGCTCACGAGGACGAAGACGCGGCGCTCCGAGCCCTCGAGGCGCGCCGCGAGCGTGGCGCCGACGCCCACCGGCAGCCCGAATCCGAGCGAGCCGGTCGAAAAATCGATGCCGGTGAGCTCCCGATCGGGGTGGATGCCGAGGAGGCTCCCGTCGCCGCAGTACGAGTCGAGCGCCGCCTGATCGAGCCAGCCGCGGAGGAACAGGGCAGCGTAGACCGCGAGCACGGCGTGGCCCTTTGCCAGCACGAAGCGGTCGCGATCGTGTGCCCTCGGCGCCGGCACGCGGAGCACGCCTCCGTACAGCGCCGCGACGATGTCGGCGACCGACAGGGCCGACCCGATGTGGCCCACGTTCGCCCGCTTCGACTGTTCGATGACGATCCGCCGGATTTCCGTTCCCGTCATGTGACACGGCTTGCGTTGCGTGTAAGCTACGGCCGCCCACCCTGTCAATGCGCAGCGCTCCGATCCCGTCGGACCGCTGCACCTTCATGCTCTCGATGTCGGTCTCGAAGCTGACCGCTGCTCCCCTACCTGACCCCCACGGCGTACGTCGTCACGGCCATCGCTGGGCCGATAGCGACCCCCAGGGTACTTCCCCTCCGCGGCGAGCGCGACCGGCCGAGAGCCCACCGGCACGGCCGTCCCGGGCGCCAGGAGCCCGCCCGGCGCCCCTCGGCGTCGTACACCGTCAGTAGGGACGTCCATGTGGGTGAATCGATTCACACGCTGCGGGCCCTGTGCTTGCTGCGCGCCGGCATCCTCACCCCACCCGCAGGGCCGGGCGACCCTCGATGTCGGCTCTGTCCCTGGGGTCGCCGACCGCTTCGAGCGCCTCGACCGGCCGTTGGCGGCGTGGAATTTTGTCACATCGAGGTTATAAGTGACCGGCATTGGCGCTAGCTAAGCCCCGCGCTAGCCGGGCTAAAAGGTTGGCTCGCCGCCACTGTGCTTCAGCCGGCGGACGAATGGAGGCAAACTTGGGGGTCAATGGAGGAAGGTCTACGGAGACCATGATGAGGCCCCGTGGAGTGGGGTTGGTGAGGCGCGGGCTCTCCGGGCTCGCCGCGGTGGGCGCGGACGCCTCTTCGGCTGTCTCATGGGCCAGTTGGATGGGCGGGGTCGTGCTCCTTCTAGTTCCCGGCCTCATGGCCGCGGGCGAGTGAGCATTGACCTACTTCGTGACGGGCTGTGCCGGCTTCATCGGTAGCAACCTCGTGGACCGCCTGCTACAGGACGGTCGCGAGGTCATCGGCTACGACAACTTCTCCACCGGGCTGGCTGAGTTCCTGGCGGAGGCTCGCCGGCATCCGCGCTTCACCTTGGTGCGTGGCGACACGCTCGATCCGGATGCGCTGACTGCGGCGATGCGCGGCGCGGAGCTCGTTTTCCATCTGGCCGCGAACGCCGATGTGCGCCATGGCACGGCGCACCCGCGGAGGGACCTCGAGCAGAACACGATCGCACTATTCAACGTGCTCGAGGCGATGCGGACGAACGGCGTCCGGCGGATCGCCTTCTCCTCGACGGGCTCGATCTACGGGGAGCCGGAGATCTTTCCAACCCCGGAAAATGCCCCCTTCCCCGTCCAGACGTCTCTCTACGGCGCATCCAAGCTGGCCGCCGAAGGGCTGATCCAGGCCTACTGCGAAGGCTTCGGCTTCCAGAGCTACATCTTCCGCTTCGTGTCCATCCTTGGCGAGCGGTACACACACGGGCACGTCGTCGACTTCTACAGACAGTTGCGCGCGGAGCCAGGCCGCCTCTCCGTGCTCGGGAACGGGAAGCAACGGAAGTCCTATCTGTACGTCCAGGACTGCATCGATGCGATGCTTCTGGCGATCGGCGCGGGACGCGAGAAAGTCAACATCTTCAACCTCGGCACGGACGAGTACTGCGAGGTGGACGATTCCATCACCTGGATCTGCCAGTACCTCGGCGTGTCGCCCGAACGCGTGTACTCCGGGGGGGAGCGGGGGTGGATCGGCGATAGCCCGTTCATCTTTCTCGACTGCTCTCGGATCCGCGCGCTGGGCTGGGAGCCTGCATTGAGCATCCGCGAAGGGGTGATCCGGACGCTGCGTTACCTCGAGCAGAACCCGTGGCTCCTGGAGCGACGGACATGAGGATCGGCGTCGCGGGCTTGTGGCACCTCGGCACGGTCACCGCCGCGTGCATGGCCTCGGCCGGCCATGACGTCGTCGCATTCGACGGGGAACCAGAGACCAGCGCGCGGCTCGAGAAGGGGCAACTGCCCGTCGCCGAACCGGGGCTAGAGGAGCTGATCGGCCGCGCGGTGGCCGCTGGCCGGCTGCGCTTCTCCTCGCGCCCGGCCGACCTGGCCGGCGCGGACATCACGTGGATAACCTACGACACTCCCGTCGACGAGAGTGGGCGCGTCGATGTCGAGTCCGTCGTGGAAGCCACGACGGACACCTTCCCGTTCGTCCGCGAGAAATCCCTCGTCCTGATCTCGTCCCAGCTGCCCGTGGGCTCGACCCGCCGCCTGGAGGGCATTTACCGGTGTCTGCGACCGGACGCGACGGCTAGCTTTGCCTATTCGCCGGAAAATCTTCGCCTCGGGAGCGCGATCGACGCGTTCACGAAACCGGATCGCGTGGTTGCGGGAATCCGCACCGAGGCGGAGAAGGACCGCATCGCCGGCCTGTTCAAGCCGTTCACGGACCGGATTGAATGGATGGGGGTAGAGTCCGCGGAGATGACGAAGCACGCCCTGAATGCGTTCCTTGCGACATCGGTGGCGTTCACGAACGAGCTTGCGGTTCTCTGCGAGCACGTGGGTGCCGATGCGCGGGAAGTCGAGCGGGGGCTGAAGAGCGACATCCGGATAGGAGCAAGGGCGTACCTGAGGCCGGGCGGTGCGTTCGCCGGCGGGACGCTCGCGCGCGACGTCTCCCTCCTCATCGAGCGCGGGCGTGCCGAGGGCCTGCCGACTCACTTGATGTCGGGGGTGCAGGATAGCAACGAGGTCCATAAGGAGTGGCCGCGCCGTCGACTCGTGGAGATCGTCGGGGACGTCAGGGACAAGGCCATCGCGATCCTCGGATTAACTTACAAGCCAGGTACCGACACGCTCCGCGGCTCGAGCGCGGTCGAGACCTCTCGGTGGCTCAAGGAACGTGGAGCATCGGTAGCAGCTTACGATCCGGCGGTGAGGACATTGCCGGCCGAGGTCGAAGCGTTCGTGGACCTTCGCCGGTCGGCAAAGGATGCCCTGCAAGGAGCGGACGCCGCGCTCGTCGCGACGGAATGGCCGGAGTTCGGCTCCATCTCCGCGGACGACCTCGTCCGGTGGATGAAGCACCCCATTGTGCTGGATCCGGCGCGTTTCTTGCACCCCCAGCTGGGTGTGGACAAGCGCATTCGCTACCTGTCGGTCGGGCAGGCGGCATGAAGCTCGCGGGCAAGCGGGTGCTGATCACGGGCGGCAGCCAGGGCTTTGGTCTCGCCGTCGCCCGGGCCTTCATCGAGGAAGGTGCCAGCGTGATGTTGTGCGCGCGGGGCGCCGTGCCCCTTCGGCGCGCGCAAGAGGAGCTGGCCGCGATGGCCGGGCAGAAGTCACGGGTGGTGGCGATGGCTGCGGATGTGTCGGTTCCGGACGAGGTCCGCCGCCTGGTAGACACAGCCCTGGCCGAGCTGGGCGGACTGGACGTCCTGGTGTGCAACGCCGGCGTCTACGGACCCAAGGGACCGCTTCAGGATGTCGACTGGACCGAGTGGTCGGATGCGATCGGAGTCAACCTCATGGGCGTGGCGCTTACCTGCCGTGGCGTCTTGCCGCACTTTCTGCAACGGCGGTGCGGCAAGATCCTGGTGCTCTCAGGCGGCGGCGCCAGCAAGCCGTTGCCGTATCTCAGCGCCTACGCTGCCTCCAAGGCAGCCGTCGTGCGCCTTGCGGAGACCCTCGCGGAGGAGGTCCGCGAGGCAGCCATCGATGTGAACGCGATCGCACCCGGGGCTTTGAACACCCGGCTTCTCGACGAGGTCCTCGAGGCCGGGCCGGAGAAGGTGGGACCGACCTTCCATGAGCAGGCCGTGAGACAAAAGGAGCAAGGTGGCACCGCTATGGAGGTGGGGGCTTCTCTCTGTGTGTTCCTGGCCTCTTCGGCCGGCGACGGGATCACCGGGAAGCTCATCAGTGCGGTGTGGGATCCCTGGAAGAGCCTACCCGAGCTGCGCCGGATCGTCCCCAAGGACCGCGGCAAGGACTGGGGATGAGATGAAGGTCGGCATCATCGGATGCGGTCTCGTGGGGCGGAAGCGGGCGAGCGCCCTGGGTGATTCCCGGCTAGTTGCCTGCGCCGACCTCGCCAGGGAGCGCGCGGAGACGGTGGCACGCGCCGTCCCCGGCCAGGTGCAGGTGCTGACCGAGTGGCGCGCGCTGGTGGATCGGCCGGACATCGACGTGGTCATCGTCGCGACCTCGCACGACATGCTCGCGGAGGTCACGCTCGCGGCCGTCTCGGCCGGAAAGCACGCGCTGGTCGAGAAGCCCGGGGCCCGGCGGGCGCGGGAGCTCGACCCGGTCGTCGAGGCGGCGAAGAGCGCCCGGGTGCTCGTGCACGTCGGGTTCAATCATCGCTACCATCCTGCGCTGCGAAGAGCCAAGGACCTCTCGACCCAGGGCGCGATCGGCGAGCTCATGTACGTCCGGGGACGCTACGGGCATGGGGGGCGGGTCGGGTACGACAAGGAATGGCGGGCCAATCCGGCCCTCTCTGGCGGCGGCCAGCTGGTCGACCAAGGCGTCCACCTGATCGATCTGGCGGGCTGGTTTCTCGGCGACTTCCAGAGAGTGCAGGGCCTCGCCCACACCTACTTCTGGGACATGCGGGTGGAGGACAACGGCTTTCTCCTCCTCGAGACGGCGGCCCGGAAGGTCGCGTTCCTGCACGCGAGCTGGACGGAGTGGAAGAATCTATTTTCCTTCGAGATCTTTGGTCGTGACGGCAAGCTGGAGGTCACCGGGCTGGGCGGCAGCTACGGCACGGAGCGCCTGGCCTACTATCGCATGGGCCCCGATATGGGGCCGCCCGAGACGACCATGTGGGAATACCCGATGGCCGACGCGTCCTGGGAGGCCGAGTTCGCCGAGTTCACCGAGGACATCAGGCTCGGGCGTCAGCCCGCGGCCGGGCTTGGCGACGCCCGGGCAGCGTTGCGGATCGTCGAGCGCATCTACGAGGGGTCAGGCTTTGATCATCACGCGTAGCCCCTTGCGGATTTCCCTGGGCGGCGGCGGGACGGACCTGCCCTCGTACTACCGCGAGCACAGCGGGTTCGTCGTCGCCGCGGCCATCGACAAGTACGTCTATATCACGCTGCACCAGACATTCGTCGAGGACTTGATCATCAAGTACTCCAACATGGAGCGGGTCAAGTCGGTCGACGAGGTGCAGCATCCCCTGATTCGCGAAGCCCTGCGATCGGCGGGGGTCGGGGCGCCCCATCTGGAGATCACCAGCATGGCCGATATGCCGGCTGGCACCGGTCTCGGGTCGTCCGGGAGTTTCACCACGGCGCTGTTGAAGGCGCTCCACACGCTGAAGAAGAATCTGGTCCATCCGCAGGAGCTGGCCGAGCAGGCCTGCCACATCGAGATCGATATCCTCAAGGAGCCAGTCGGCAAGCAGGATCAGTACATCGCCGCCTTCGGCGGCATTACCTGCTTCCGTTTTCTTCCCAACGAGCAGGTGGAAGTCTGGCCGCTGAAGGTCGCCACCGAGACGCTCTACAACCTCGAGGACAACCTGCTCTTGTTCTTCACCGGGTATTCCCGGACCGCCTCGGACATCCTCCGCGAGCAGGACACGAGGAGCAAGGAAGCCGACAGCGAGATGATCGCCAACCTCCATTTCGTGAAGGAGCTCGGCCGGAAGAGCAGGGAGGCGCTGGAGAAAGGTGATCTGGCGCAGTATGCAGAGCTAATGAACGTGCACTGGGAGCACAAGAAGCGGCGCTCGGCCAAGATGAGCAACGACCACATCGAGCAGTGGTTCGCGCTGGCGCGCGCCAACGGGGCGCTGGGAGGCAAGGTGGTCGGGGCGGGCGGCGGGGGCTTCCTGATGTTCTATGCCGACGACAAGGTGCGCCTGCGCGCGGCGATGCGCGAGGCGCGACTCCAGGAGGTGCGCTTCCGCTTCGACTTCGAAGGCACCAAGGTGGTAGCGCAGTCATGAGCGCGACGCCGTACCCGGTGGCGATCCTGGCGGGCGGCCTGGCCACCAGGTTGCAGCCGCTGACCGACAGGATCCCGAAGGCGCTGGTGGACGTAAACGGCGAGCCGTTCATCGCTCACCAGCTCCGGCTGTTGCGGGACAGCGGCATCGAGCGAGCCGTGCTCTGCGCCGGATACCTGGGCGAGATGACCCGGGAGTACGTCGGCGACGGCGCGCGCTTCGGTCTCCGGGTCGAGTTCTCCTTCGATGGCCCCCGGCTGCTCGGCACCGCGGGCGCAATCGCTCGAGCCTTGCCCCTGCTGGGCGAGGCGTTCTTCGTCCTCTACGGCGACAGCTATCTGCCGTGCGACTATCGCGCCGTGCAGCGTCAGTTCGAGAAGAGCGGCAAGCTCGCGCTCATGACGGTCTTCCGGAACGAGGACAGGTGGGACCGGAGCAACGTCGAGTTCGTGGATGGGCGCATCCTGGTCTACGACAAGAAGCGTACGACCACGGGCATGCGTCACCTGGACTATGGCCTCGGCGTCTTCAGTCGGGGCGCCTTCGACGACATCTCTCCCGATGAGCCCCGCGATCTGACGGCGCTCTACCAGTCTCTCCTTGAACGCGGCGAGCTGGCGGCCTGGGAGGTCGGTCAACGCTTCTACGAGGTCGGATCGTTCGAAGGTCTCGAAGAGACGCGCCGCTACCTGGCGGCGCACGCAAGATGAGCTTCGTCCAGAAATACCTTGCCGAAGCGGGGCAGGTCGTCGAGCGGCTCGACCCGATAGCCATCGACGCCGTGGTCGACTTGCTGGCCGACACCCGTACGCGCGGCGGACGGCTGTTCATCCTCGGCGTCGGCGGAAGCGCGGCCAATGCCTCGCACGCGGTGAACGATTTCCGGAAGCTCGCCGGCATCGAAGCCTATGCGCCGACCGACAACGTCTCTGAGCTGACCGCTCGGACCAATGACGAGGGCTGGGCTAGTGTCTTCGAGGGCTGGCTTCGCGTCAGCCGGTTGGGACCAGGCGACCTGGTGCTGGTCTTTTCGGTCGGTGGCGGGAATGCGGAGAAGAACGTCAGCCCCAATCTGGTGGCGGCGCTGCAATACGCGAAGGGGAGGGGCACCCGGATCGCGGGCGTGGTCGGACGAGACGGGGGATACACGGCCCAGGTCGCGAACGCCTGCGTGATCGTCCCGACCGTCAATCCCGACCACGTGACCCCGCACACGGAAGCCTTCCAGGCCGTGATCTGGCATCTCCTGGTCTCCCATCCCAGGCTGAAGGTCGCCGCCACCAAGTGGGAGTCCATCCGGTGAACCCCCGACCGCGCACGGCCGCGTTTCTCGACCGCGACGGGGTTCTCAACCGTGCCATCGTGAGGAACGGACGGCCCTATCCGCCGTCCGCGCTGGCCGAGCTGCAGATCCTGCCCGACGCGCCGAGCGCGCTGCAGGCCCTGAAGGCCGCCGGCTTCCTCCTCATCGGGGTCACGAACCAGCCAGACGTCGCGCGCGGGACACAGCGGCGCGAGGTGGTGGACGCGATCAACGCGGCCCTCCTCGCTGCGCTACCGCTCGACGACATGCTCGTGTGCTATCACGACGACGGCGATGCGTGCGATTGCCGCAAGCCCCGCCCGGGGCTCTTGATCCGGGCCGCGACCAGGCACGGCATCGACCTCGCCTCGAGCTTCATGATCGGTGATCGGTGGAAGGACGTGGAAGCCGGTCGGCGCGCGGGCTGCGCTGCCATCTTGATCGACCACGGCTATGCGGAGTCGGGGCCCGATGGGTGCTCGCCCGACGGCGCCGTCCGGTCGCTGTCCGAGGCGGCAGCCTGGATCCTGAACCGGATCGGTCGTGGGAAAGGGACACCATGAAACCTCTATCGGATCTCCGAGTGAAGATCTTCGCCGACGGCGCCGAGCGGGCCGGCATGCTGGAGATGTACCTCAACCCGCTGATCCGCGGGTTTACCACCAATCCCACCTTGATGCGGAAGGCGGGAGTGTCCGACTACCGGGAATTCGCCCTCGACATCCTGCGAGCCATCCCCGACCGGGCGATCTCGTTCGAGGTCTTCTCCGATGACTTCGAGGAGATGGAGCGCCAGGGGCGCGAGATCGCGCGATGGGGCGACAACGTCTACGTCAAGATCCCCGTGACGAACACCCAGGGCGAATCATCGGAAGGGGTGATCCGAACGCTCGCTCGGGCAGGAGTGAAGCTCAACGTGACAGCCCTGCTGACGCTCGATCAGGTGCGCGACGTGAGCGCCGCTCTGGCCGGGGGCCCGCCCGCATGTGTCTCGGTCTTCGCGGGACGGGTGGCCGATACGGGCCGGGACCCCGTGCCACTCATGGCGGCTGCCGTCGAGTTCCTGCGCCCCTATGCAAACATCGAGCTGATCTGGGCAAGCCCGCGCGAGTTGCTGAACATCTTCCAGGCCGATGCCGTGGGTTGCCACATCATCACCGCGACCAACGATATCCTGGCGAAGCTGCGGCTGGTCGGGAAGGACCTGCGCGAGTACTCGCTGGACACTGTCAAGATGTTCAGGGATGACGCGTTGAAGGCGGGGTTCAAAGTACGGCTCTAGCCCGGGGTTCAGCTCCTTCGCCTTGGCCAACGCCTCTTGGGCCAAGCGCGGCGGTGCACTCTCGAGAGCGCGAGATACGCGTCTGCGTGTCGAGGACTGAGGGCTAGCGCCTCCTGAAGCTCGGCCTTCGCCTCGGGTAGCTGGTGCTGCCGCTCCAACGAACTCTTGAACCAATAGGCCGCGCTGACCGAGGCAGCGAGGAGAACCTGGACGGGGGAGTGCTCGAGGCTAGAAGAATCTCTGATTGCAGGGTCTTCGGTTAACCTGATCCATCATCGCGCTGCGCTCCAGTCTACGGCCGCCGTCTCATCGAACACCTCCTTGGTCAGCCATAGGATCGCCTCCCGATCACGGCCGGTTCCACGTGCCGAACGAAAGTCGCGAGGCGCCAACTCACCACCGTTTCCGTCCGTCGCTCGTCGGATAGAGCGGTGAGAAGCGGAACTTGATCAGTGCCCAGATCCAGGTCAGCGGATCCCTCAGCATCGACACCTTCTTGCCTTCCTTCAACGAACGGCTCCGGTAGTTCACTGGGATCTCCAGCGGGACATACCCCTTCCGCACCAGCTTGATGACCAGCTCGTAATCGAAGTCGAAGCGATTGCACTCGAACGTCAGACCGTGCAGGCAGTCGCGCCGGAAGACCTTGTACATCGTGAACGGGTCTCGCAGCCGCTGTCGGTACAGCACGTTCAGGAGGCCCGCGAACACTAGGTGCCCGAGGTTGTACAGCGTGCCGACCGCGAACTGGTCGGTGAACTTGCGGATCTTCCAGTTCCCGATGTGCCGCGATCCCAGGACGAAGGCCCGCTCGGACCGCTTCAGCGGCTCGATCAGCGCGTCGTAATCGTTGACGTCATACTCCAGATCGGCGTCCTGGATCATGATGAAGTCGCCGCTGGCGTGCTCGAAGCCGGTGCGCACCGCGTGCCCCTTCCCCAGGGGGCGATCTTCGAGCACCACCTTCACCCCCGGGTGATCCCGGTACCCGAGCACCAGCTCGCGCGTTCCGTCGGTGGAGTTGCTCTCGACGACGACAATCTCCTTGTCCACGCCCGGCAGCTCCTTGGACACGACGGCCTCCATCGCCGTGGCGAAAGTGGAGGCCTCGTTGTAGACGGGCATGACGATCGAGAGCAGCGGCCGCGGCCGGCGCTCCGCCCGCCGCGCCGTCACGACGACCGCCGAGGACTTCAGCTCCAGCCGCACGCGGCGCAGGGGGGCGGGCACGACGTGGTGGAGGGCCTGGACCAGGCGGGTCAGCCCCGTCCGCGGATAAGCGCGCGCCCGCTGATACACGTGCTCCAGCGTGTAGCGCCGCCGGTCAGGCCTAACCTCTATCTCGGCGAAGCCGCTGCGCACGAGGGCTGCCTGGATCGTCTGGCTGTCCAGGTAGTACAGGTTTTCCGGGCGCCATCCGGGCCACTGGTTGCCGAAGAACCGCGCCGACCAGCTGTCCATGGAGCTGGTCACCAGGAGCAGCTTCCCGTCCGGCTTGAGCGCCCCGTGGATCTGCTCCAGCGCCGCGATCGGACTGTCGGCCTTCTCGAGCTCCAGGATGACCACGGCGCTATCGTAGTGTTCTGGCGCGAGGCGCGAGCGGCTCAGCTCCTGCACCGTGAGGAACGTCTCGATCTCGTAGCCGTGGCTCGAGGCGATCCCGGCGAAGGGGTGCCCGGCAGTAGCGACCAGGAGCACCGAGGGTCCGGGCGCCCCGCGT
>WNFR01001956.1_pt1 | contig 22483 bp, 27 predicted proteins | sample 5400221 | NCBI WGS metagenome assembly WNFR01 (sample SAMN13153357, study PRJNA577476) | soil metagenome | isolation source: 40 cm soil under Madrone tree | place: USA:California | collected 2016-06-14 | reverse complement strand
TGTGAGCATGCTGCTGGGTCTCATCTTTCTGCTGCTGGTGGGTGGCGGCGCGTGGTCCCTCGACGCACGTTTGGCTGAAAGACGGGACCGAAGTCATGCCTGAAGACCTGGCCCTTCAAGCGTCAGATTATATTTTCGAAAAAAGGCAAGTTCCTTCCCGCGAACTTGCTTTGTTCTTTCTTCGGCTAGGTACGACAGCCTTTGGAGGACCGGCAGCGCACATGGGTCTGATCGCGAATGCACATCATCTACGGTAGTACGTGTCAGTGTGCAGCCAAGATGAATGCAGACTGCTATGGAGGTAAAAGTGGGAATGCTCTCGCGTTCGTCCTGTCTTCGTCCCCTTCGCTGTGGGAGCCTATATCACCGCTGCAAATTGGTTCACGGAATCGACAGGGAACGCCCGCGCGAATTTTTGCCGATTCGCATGATTTCTTCCATCGGCCAATGAATTGCTCAGGTCATTGAACTTCGTAAATTTGCAGCTCCAGTTTTGCATCCGGCTTGCCTTTACCTGAGGCCGCGACATAGAGCCGTTTCAGGTCGGGCACAAAAATTGATGATTTGGCACGGTAGGCCGTCGGCACTTCGGCGATGTGCTCGTAATGGTCCGCATCGCGCTGTTCAAAAACAGACGCCGTTTCGCTTCCAGTCACATAAATTCGTTTACGTGAGACATCAAACGACATGTCGCTGTTGACACCGACACAGGGGAGAGAAGTCACGACTTTACCCGTGTCGGTATTAAAAACGACGAACTGTGCTGGCTGGCGGGTGGCGATAAAAATTCGATGGTTGGGTTCATCAAGCACCATCGCATGGGCTACGTGCGCGTCCGGCAACGGCCACTTGGCAACGAGTTGACGAGTGTCTAGATCAACGACCCCAACCTCGTCTGTGCCCGTGAGGTTCACATACAACTTTTTGCCCGCGCGGTCGATGACCATCCCCTCATTGGAACTTCCAGGCAGTCCCGCGACGTCGCCGACGTGTTTAAAGGATTTCGTATCGATTATGCTGAGAACATGTGTCGGCGCACTGGGACCGCCCCCGCTCTCCACATAGTAGTATTTATTCACAGGATTGAGTACACCGTGATCTACGCCCTGGCCCAATTTAATGGTTTTAATAATCTTGTACTCTTTGCAATCGACGAGTTGAACCGCACTGTCACCCCCGTCCGTTACGACTAAGTGATTGGACTCCGGTAGATAAACCATCATGAGCGGCTGCCCGAAGCCCTCAATACTATGAATTCGCTCCCCCGTGCGGAGGTCAAACACCTCGACTGTTTTGTGTTCCTCAGCCGCGAGAAATAGACGGTTACCCTTGAGGTCTAACCCGAAATGGTCGAAATCACCCGTGAAACCCGGCATCGGGGTTGTTGCGATCAACTTCAGTGGTAGTTTTTCCTGCGCTTTCGCCGTCAGCGCGCACGAAGCCAATATCATCATGCAAATCTTCAGCGATTGTCGCATTTTATCTCTCCTAGGAAATGCTGCTGATCGCTCAGCCGAGCTTTTGCCGTAATTGGACAACTGCCTTATTCGGAGATTATATGACACCGAACCACCCGAAAAGAAGTCGCACTTAGGTGAACCCTCTTGATTGAAAGAAATCTGGAGGCAGTGAACCCCTATCTGAGACAACCGCAAAGTTACACTTACACTCTGTTCGGTTCGGGTGAAATCTACTTTTTGCCGGACGCCGCTTTGGCCATTCCGCTGACTTTCACCAGGATTTCCTCCTCGCGGAGGATCAAATACTCCTGGTCGTCGATGTTGATGTCGTTGCCGGTGTATTTGCCGACCAAGATCCGGTCGCCCACCTTCACATCGAGTGGGACGCGTTGGCCCTTTTCGATCTTGCCGGCTCCAACGGCCATTACTTCGCCCTCGTGAGGCTTTTCTTTTGCTGTATCGGGGATAATGATTCCCCCCTTCGCGGTTTCTTTCTCTTCTAGCCTGCGCACGAGGACGCGGTCATGCAGGGGAGTGATATTCACAGTCATTTCTCTAGCCTCCACAGAATCCATTTCCCTAACATGCCCAATGATGGCTTGTTACAACGTATGAGAACTACGGACGAAAACTCTTCTGGTTCTTTTGCCACGTTGCTTCGAGGTCGCCGGTTTGCTTTTTCTGACGCTCGGCCTCTCTTTGCGGTTCCTCTTCTTTCTCGAGTTTCACGGCTTCGGCAAGGGCAACTTCAGCCTCGGCGTTGAGTCGTTTGGAATAAATAAGAAGCTCAAAGCCACCGGAGAAAGAAGAGCGGACAAGATTGAAGGAATATTGTGAATCTTCCCACGTAGCAACGGCTTTTGCCTCATGTCATATCGCTCGTTCGTCGCGGAATCGACTTCCGGCTTAACACTTGTTGCCGGCCCGTACTTCGCCGAAATGGACTTCACTATGTCCTCCGCGGTGAGTCCTTCCGTGGAAGTTCGATCGTAGGTCACGGAAATCTTATAGAGCTCGGCGTTGTAAAAGGAGAAGAGAATCTGTTCGACGGTATCCGATCGGTACGAACTCCCGGGAATGTTCGGCGGCTACCACGTCACTTGCTGAATCAGCGCTGGACGGCCATGAATCATCTTTACACCGGCCATCTTTTGGTCAGTACGCTCCAACACTCTGGTCAAGCTCATTCCAAGGGTAAAGTGCCGATACTTGGAAAGATCCTGTGCCCGGAGCAATGGCGCCGTAAGGAGCAGAACAACAAAACAGAGAATTGAACAGCGAATTGTTTTATAGCCACTTCTCCGTTTGGAGCAGCAGGCATTCTCAAGACAAAATCCTTTGCAGGGACTAGGCCAATACCTTGCTGGATATGTCGAGAATGGGCGGTAACACTCATAAAAGGAATGCCGAGGAACCGTTTCGAAACGACTTTGGTAATCTCAAGAGAGTTAAACTTTTGCCCCTCCTGCTTCGCCAGTACACACTTCACAGCCCTGCGCAGGGTTCCTGGCCGGTCGCGACCCACGACGGTGGCTCTTATTTCACCGGCCAGGTAGAAAAAGTTCCAATTTGCACCGTCGATGTTTCGCGCCAGCGTAGAGCGATCAAGATTCTTGACGACTCTCCAGCCAGGCAAGAAGGCTTCACTTTCGATCGGCAGGTTCGCCGGCAAAGGTGTGTCTTCACTAATCAAAATGGTCCTTGCTCTGTTAGTGCCTGGCATTTGGGTTTTCCAAAGCTACGTGACGTCTAGAGTTGCCGCGCGTAAAGCCTTTTGCCGTTCATGAAACCCGCGAGCAGCGTCAGAAGTACGGCACCAATTATTGCGACTAGGGTTATGTAAATCGTTCCCCGATAGCCGGAAAAGCCTGCGGAGCGCATGAGGAATCCGCCCGTCACTGCTCCAACAATGCCTATCGCGATGTCCATCAACGGACCGTATCCATTACCCTTGAGAATCTTTCCGGCCGACCAGCCGGCAACCAACCCAACGATGATCCACGACAGAAAGTACATACATTTCTCCTTTTACTGAATCCGGGACTTACCTTCAGGCGAGTCGTTTACTTGATCTCTCTTCGTCGGAGAAATCTTCTTGTGAGCCACCCCGCCCCGATGCACTCACAAGGCTGCAAACTAAGGGAGTGGGTTATTTCTCACACCGGCTTCATCCCGTACAACTCGCGGTCAGCCATGCAAAGTAGGGCTTCCATTGTTTCGCCGTCCTGGGGATAGACAGCCACACCGATGCTCGCGGAAAGCGGTGGCTGGAGACTATCCGCGGCTAGTCGGCTACGAATACGTGATGCGACAAGCCTTGCGGCCGCCGCCGTTGTCTCGGGCAGGATGACGGCAAACTCATCGCCATCGTATCGCGCGGCTGTATCGATAGCTCGACAAAACAAACGGAGCACGTCGCCGAGGCGGCGCAGTGCCCGGCTGCCTGCCACGGGGCCGTCGCGGTCATTGATCTTCTTCAGCCCATCCAAGTCGAGCAGCATAACGGCAAACGACCGTCGCGTGCGCCCTGATCGTTCGATCTCCGCGCGGAGGACGTCGAGAAGCCGACGATAATTGCCTAGGCCAGTCAGGGGATCGGTAATAGCCAAAAGTTGTGCCCGCTCTTCCGCCCGTTTGCGTTCGGTCAGGTCGAAGGCTGTAATCAGCCTGCTCGGCTCGCCTTCAAAATCAATCGGTGTTGCGGTGATATCAAGCCAACGCACCTCATGATTCTTCGCAAGAATCCTGACCTCGCATCGCGAAGCGAGCCCGATCTCCTCTCGCTGTGCGCGTCCACGGTTTATGACTGGTTCTTGTGTATCGGGATGGACAAGATCCCAGAAATTCGTTGACGAGAGTTCTTCTCGCTTGTAGCCCGTGATGACCTCGGCGGCATGATTTACATAATGCAGCCGCTTCCCCCGGCTAATGAATATCGCAGATGCGATAGTTTCGGCTAAGGTGCGGAATTTTGTCTCACTTTGCCGGAGGGCCTCTTTTCGCAAGGGCGTCTCCTCCGCCGGTTCTCTAATTTTCGGGAGCATTGGGAATCGCGTGTGTTTTTGTAATCTCCCCCTCACGGAACAAGTGAGGATTCCTTCCTTTTCCAGTTGCGCGCGCAAAGAAGTCCATACGCGCGCCGGCGGATCGACCTCCGCAGGTAGTTCGTGGGCCGCGGAAACAATGCTCGTCAGGTCCGCGTCAAAACTTTGGCGCCTGCTGCGTTCGTGGAGGTGTCCGCGTGCCGCTTCCAGCAGCGGCGCGAGACCGTCCTGATCGAGTGCGACTTGGACTTCCTTACGTTGCATGGCCTTTGACTCTATCGGCAAGGCACTACGCGGCCCGCCCTATCGACTCTGAATCTTTGCGGCAGGTTTTCACTCTAGAGGGGGGCGGACTTGGCCCGCCCCCCAAGCAAAGAGACCTATCGGCTTCAGGCCGCTGCAGCTGCGGCGATCTTGTGGAAGGTGGAATTGGCAACCTCATAGGTCTCTACCTGAGGAGTTCCGTCAATCACCTTCGCCAGGGCGTTCGCCACTTCGGCGTAAGCTCCGCGGTTGTAGCTTTCCGCGTTTTCGGCCTGGTCCCACAAACTGATGCCAAATGCTTCCTTTCCTCCCGCTGCGACAAATGTGATTTCGTCCAGGAATCCCTTCTGTTTTCGAAGCAGGGGAATGACTTCCCTTTCCAGAGTCTGGGTGAAGTCGGGTACGCTGCCCTTCAGATGCATGGAGACTTTGCGTGCAAACATGGCACTCTCCTTGGTTCTCGATGCCAAGGGGGCGATTCAGATAACTACTATTGGTTCAGATATTCTGAAAACTCCCTCAGTCTATTAACCATATTAAGTTAATTAACTTGACGTGTCAAGTAGAATCCGAGATTATTTTAAGTGATTAATCAGATGCAGTTAATCGAGCGGAGGTGCGTGTGGATGTCCGCCTAGTGATCAAACAGCGGCTAGAAGAACTGGGGCTTGAGCAGAGAAATCTGGCGGCTGCCGCCGAAGTCACGGAGTCCTACATTTCGCAGCTGCTGACGGGGAAAAAATTACCCCCAGAGCCCAGCCGAACAGACGTTTACGAGAAGATGGGGAAATTCTTGAAACTTCCGGGCGGAAAGCTTGCGAAGCTGGCTGACCACCAGCGCAAGGAAGTATTGAAGCGAAATCTAGTGGACCCGCCCAAGCCCTTGTTTAAAGAAGTTCGAGAGTTGATTCTCCGCAAGTGCGCACCCGCTAAAGAAAAACAAATTCGCGTGATTTTTGAAAAGCAGCCCTTCGGCGAACTGGAACGCCTCGTCACACAAAAGCTTTTGGATGTGGTCAAAAGAGTTGCCAAGGACGAATTGTCAAGTGAAACCTGGCTCCACTTGGTGGCGCGACTCAGCGGCCGAAGTTATGAAGCGATGCGAGTCAGCATTCTCGAGTTTGTGGAGACGGATGTCTTCAACGTGTCCGTTGATAACAACGTTTCCTTCCTGGATCCGCTGGTCGAATCCTGGGATATCGACCTCGCGACCTTCGGTATGGGAATCGTTTTGAATCGGAGACTTGTTCCGGATTACGCGAAGAAATTTGAGTTTGTCGAACGGGAACCCCTCCAACCTGAGGAGGAGCCAGGGCTCAAAGAATTCCTCCGGTACCAGTCCGTGAGCGGTGACGCGACCGAAGAGGAAATCGAGTTTTTAAAGAAGCTGAGGTTCAACGGAAAGTGCCCGACGCCGCTTTATTATTACCGGGAATTGCAGAACCTCAGGGACCCGCTCCATTTCCGCGCGCCCATGACCCAGACCGTTCAAAAGAAAACGCTGGGCCAGTCCCAGCCGAAAGGGTCAGTCGCCCCCATGCGTAAATTCATGGAGGCTGATTGCATTGAGAAACAGCTGCAACTTAACGGCAGGAAAAGGGCAATACAGCGCTGGGCAGGGATCAAGGGCAGCCGGGGCAAAAAACAAAAGGCCAAGTCGTAGAACGTTTCGCCGGCCAGAACAAAGAGGCGCTTATGAAAGCTCTCCCGAAAGGGCAATATATCAAGCACTTCCAATACCGCCTAGGGGTCACACGGAATCGAACGAACAACGCACTTGAGGAGGAGTGCCACGACTCCCACGCACCGGAGGCTCCGAACCGCCTCTATCTGCGAAAACTCACAGAGGAGCTCTAGGCCGCTGATCGTCGGGGTTCATCTTAGCCAGAAGCCTTGCCAACTTCCGCAAGTAGCGTCCCTCTTTGCCCCGAAGGCCCCGCATTTGTGGCCCATCGCCATTCGAGGTGATTGCAGTAGGAACCTCGGGCGGTTCGTCACCATCGTACATGAGTTGGTAGAGCGGAAGCTCCAGCGCTCGGGCCATTTTTTCCAGCGTTTCGATGGCGGGAACGGTATGACCATTCTCTACGCGGGAAATGTAGCAACGAAGCAGGCCGGTACGCTTTTCAATGTCGCCCTGGGAGAGTTGCTTTTCTTCGCGGAGTGCGCGAAGTCGCTCGCCTATAATCATGAGGTTCTCCTTACTCCGGCGTTGTTTTTCAAGTTAACTTATGATAGACTTATCCCATATGGATATATTTGTCAAGCAATTGGAAATGAGACGGAATTAGGGGAGAGGGGATTCCCGCGAACAACGAATGCGACTGTTTATAGGCGCGAGTGCCGGAAGGCTTTCGATCTTGGCAGGCAGAAAGAGTAGCGGGTTGCAGTGGCGGGAAAATTCTAGTCCAGATTCCGCAGACCTATACGACTCCCCTTCGGAAACGATAGGACTTCTTCCAACCGTACACCTCGCCTGCTTTCCCGAATTCGTCCGGTTCATTCTGCACCAGTTCGTCCAGCGCATTTTCCACTTCGCGTACAGAATACGGATTGGGTTTCTCCATCGCATCATGCACTTGCCGTGCTGTGCCCTCTACAATTGCTTGTAGGCGCGATCTTACGTGTGCATATAGTCTGTCGTCAGCCATTTCTATGACCTTTGAACGCGAACCTCTTTCAGGATTGAGCCGGAAGCGGCAAGATTTTCGGGGTCAATTTCGGGTAGCTCTGGCGGACAAAAGCCACAGCGATCTCAACGCTTTCGTCAAAACTCTTTCCGTGCTGGTATTGGGAAGCAACGATCTGCCTCACTTGGTTCTGTGGGCTTCCCTTTAACCCGCGTGGGGTTCGCTCCAACTCCTTTCGGATCGTTTGCTGACGCCCAGACACCATCGGCGTGCTCCTCCACAACTCCCAGAGTATAACGCCAACTTTGAATGCGATACGCGCTCAGTTTCGATGCCGACGCACGTACAAGTTGAATTCGGATTGACGAACAAGATAGGCGATGACAGCTTGGCAGGCTTCACACTTGGAGAGATGCTTTTCGAAAAGCCGTTGTCCAAGCCTTTTGCTTGGCGAACCGCTTACACGGTTTCGGTTCTGGCCTAGCCATGTGGAGAGCCTAGCACGGCACGAGTGATGGCAACACTAACGATGTGGATGCTAGGCGAGTGAACGTTTTACTCACACGGTTTGAGCGCAGTCGAATAGCCATGCGGATTTGCACTCGACGGAAACAGGGGCGGACCCAAGGTTTACCAAGACTTTTTCATGGGTTATGATTTGCGGGATCGACCGCTGTTGATCGGTTTTTCGCTTCAATGGCCTCGATAGCGGCAAACTTCCAGTTTACGTGTGGGTCCGACCGCAGGCCACCTGAGTACAGCTCACAAAGCATCGCAGCAGCGACGCCACACGTAGGACAAGGGACGGCGATTAAAATACTGGTGTCAGGTTACTGTTTTTCACCCAGCAAGTATGAGCTTCAAGCCAGCCGCGAAACGGTTCAATTTGGAACATTTCGCAAGCCGCAGCTACCCAGCAACGCGCGTTGCAATTGACCGAGCGGCACATCGACTCACCCCGACGATCCACGTGCTCTCTACCTGGGCGCGTGCATTCTCGCCCGCACGGGAGACCACGTAAAAAGCTTCGAGTGGGCTCGCCGCGCGCTTGCCATCGATCCGGAAGAAACGTCCATTCTCTATAACGGGGCCTGCGCGTACTCCCTCCTCGGCCGCACCGAACACGCCCTCACCTGCCTCGCAAAAGTCATGGAGCACGGCACCTTCTACAAGAATTGGGCCGCCAAAGATTCCGAGCTCGACTCGCTGCGCTCTGATCCCCGGTTCCATTCCCTTCTCAGCTAGAATCGCCCAGACGACTCCCCGTTCGCTTCCCAGTGGTACACCTCGCTGAACGATTTTTTGCGGGGCAGGTCACGAGGTTGAACCGTGCGCTAACGATTTGTCTGACTATACAGGTTCACGCCAACTGCCCGTGCCCTTTCTGGGGCAAAGAGGATGACACGATTTGGCATGCGAGTCTTTGTCTGAAGACGCGGATTCTGGGCGTATCGTCGCCAATCCGGAAATGGAGATCGGTCCGGTCGCCAGTTGCAAGTACGCCGCAATCCGGAGAAAGCGCCATTTGATCGGGTTGACTCTCTACAAATATAGTTCTTTCCCTTTCAGTCGCGGGAGAATAAGGTCCGCTGAAGCGAACAGAACGAGGAATGGTCTCGGATAATCCAGTCGAAGCCATAGAAAATCTTGAATCGGGCGTGTCGCGCAGATTTGGCACAACCTATTGAAAAGACTCAATGTCTCCGCGCATGCGCCCAGGCGGCAGAGCGGGTCACGACTAACAGAGCGCCAGCGATTCGAAGATTCTGTCGTGAATGAAATTCAGCTCGGCGGATGAAATCGCGTACGGGGGCAGAATGTAGACCACGTTTCCTAATGGCCGCAGGAGCACGCCGACATCGATGAAGAATTTGTAGAGCCTGGACCGCATCTTGGACGCGTAGCCCGGGTCGTCCGCGCGGAGTTCAATCGCCGCCATCGTGCCGATCGAGCGGACGTCGCCGACGGCCGGATGATCCTTGATCGCGGCAAGCCGCGCGCGATGAATCTCGGCGATCCGGTTGATGCGCTCGAAGACGGGCTCACGTTCAAAAATTCGGCAACTCGCAACGGCTGCAGCCGCCGCGATCGGGTTCCCTGTGTAGGAATGGCCGTGATAGAAAGTGCGGGCGCGGTCCGTGCCGACGAACGCGCCGTGAATCTCCGGAGTGCAGATCGTCGCGCCCATCGGGAGAACGCCGCCGGTGAGGCCCTTCGAGAGGCACATCAGATCGGGGACCACGCTGGCGAGTTCGCAGGCGAACATTTTGCCGCAGCGGCCGAAGCCGGTGAGGACTTCATCGGCAATCAACAGCACGCCGTGCTCGGCCGTGAGCCTCCTCACTCGCTGTAGGAATTCGGCCGGATGGACGATCATGCCGCCCGCGCCCTGCAGGAGTGGTTCGACGATCACGGCGGCGATCTCGTCGTGCTTTTGTTCGAGCAGTCGCTGCAATTTATCTACGCAGTCGATCGAGCACGTCGAGCGGGTTTTGCCGACTGGACAGCGGTGGCAGTAGGCGGAGTGTACACGGTGGACAGGAAACAGCAGATCGCGAAAAGGATCCGTGAACACCGAAGTCGCGCCCACGGACATCGCCCCGACCGTGTCGCCGTGATAGGCGCGATCGAGTGCCACGATCGCTTTTTTCTGCGGACGGCCGACATTCTGCCAATACTGTACGGCCAACTTGAGCGCGACTTCGACCGCGGTCGAGCCGTCGTCGGAGAAGAAGACGTGCGAGAGATTGGCCGACAGAATTTTGCGTAGGCATTCGCGGAGCTGTTCAACGGAGTCGTGCGTGAAGCCGGCGAGCAGCACGTGATCGACTCGGGCGGCCTGAGCGGCGATGGCGGAGACGATGTCCGGGTGTCCGTGCCCGTGGAGGTTGACCCACCAGGAGGAGATGCCGTCGATCAGGCGGCGGCCGTCGTCGGTGTAGAGGTAGACGCCTTCGGCCTTTGTGATACGGATCGGCGGTGGGTCGAGCGCCTCGTGGGTGAACGGATGCCAGACTTGCAGGCCGGGGTTCATTCGTGAAATACCTTCGGATCGAAATTCTTACGGAAGACATCGAGAAGCGCGCGGCGGTGGATCTGTTTCAGTTGCGGAACGACGCCGACGACCGCAACGCGTCCATAGCGCTCGATGGCTTTGCAGTTTTCTTGATTCGGTTTGCCGACCATGATGACCCCGCGAATGTCGAGGCGCGCGGAGCGCAGTGCGGCGAGCGAGAGCAGCGTGTGATTGATCGTGCCTAGCGTGGTCCGCGTGACGAGCAGAACGGGCAGCCCGAGATGACGCATCAGGCCGGTCATCAGCTGTTTGTCGTTGATCGGAACGAACGCGCCACCCGCGCCCTCGGCGATCAGATTCTCGCCAGGAAGGAGATGCGGCATCTCGATCCTGCGCAGATCGATGCGGACTCGCGCGCGACGCGCGGCGAGGTGCGGGGAGACAGGCGGAGCGAAGCGATAAACCTCGGGCGCGGTCCGCGTGCGGGACAATTGCGCGAGCCGCTGGACGGCGCTACGGTCCGTGCCTTCGCGCGTGCCGGTCTGAATCGGCTTCCAGTAGATCGCGTCGAGTGCGGCACAGAGCAGCGCCGAAACCACGGTTTTGCCGACGCCTGTGTCCGTTCCGGTGACAAAAAATCGGCTAGTCATGCACGACCCTTGCGGAACTGGATCGCGGCAGGCATTCGTGAGCCGCGGCGACGAAGCGGTGAACGTCGCAGAGCTTGATCTTGCTGGTGAGGGAGACTCGAAGGCGCGCGCTGCCGAGCGGGACGGTCGGCGGGCGGATGGCTTTCACCGTGAATCCACTGCGTTGCAAGTTGCGCGCCACGTGCAGAGCGATTTCGTTGCTGCCGAGGATCAATGGAATGATATGCGTGGTGCTTGCACCGGAATTGAGGCCGACGATAGCAAGCCCTTCGCGCAACGCCGCAGCGATGTCTTGAAGATGTGCGCGCTCGCTCTCTGCGGCGCGTGCCAAGGCGAGAGCGGCGTGAATCTGGCCAGCCAGATAGGGTGGCATTGCCGTGCTGAAGATAAAGGTTCGCGCGCGATTTATCAGATACTCTTTCAGCGCGCTGCCACCGCATACAAATGCGCCCACGCTAGCCAATGCCTTACCGCAAGCGTGAACGATGGCAAGCATTTCACGTTCGAGGCCAAGCTCGGCAGTGATTCCCCGTCCTCGTGGGCCGCGAACCCCGGTTGCGTGCGCTTCGTCGATCACCAATCCGGCGCCGTACCTGCGTGCCAATTCCAGCAGGGCGGCGATGGGAGCGATATCGCCCTCCATGCTGAACACGCTCTCGGTGACGATGACGCAGGGGCTTGAGCTATTTGCGTGATCATGGAGCGCGTGTCCGAGGAATTCGAGGTCCCTGTGCGGATAGATAATTTTCTTCGCGCCCGAGAGGCGGATTCCGTCGATCAAGCTCGCGTGGTTGAGCGCGTCGGAAAAAACGGTGTCACCGGGCTTCAGAAGGCAACTGAGGAGACCGATGTTGGCGGCGTAACCCGAACCAAAATAGAGCGCTCCTTCGGTGCCGGCAAAGTCCGCGAATTCCGATTCGATATCCTCCCATTCGCGCGAATTGCCGGAAAGCAGCCGGGAACCCGTGGAGGCGACCGCCTCGGTGCCCGCGACCGCTTCCAGCACCGACTGCTTGAGACGTGGATCGTCCGAAAGCCCGAGGTAGTCGTTCGAGCAGAGATTGACGGCAGTGGGCCAGTCACGCATCTCAAGGGCACGAAACTGGGCCTGCTCGAGGAGCCCATCAAGTTCACGCACAATACGCCGTTCGAGGGCACTGTCGCGAATTTCAGGCACCCTGCATCGCCTTCATACCGAGATTTTCGAGGAGTTGTTGGTCGGCGTCCGGCGGGGGATTTGGAGTGGTCAGGAGCTTCTCGCCGGTGAAGATGGAATTTGCACCAGCGAGGAAGCAGAGCGTGACCGCCTCGGACGACATCTCGCGCCGCCCGGCGGCGAGCCGCACGCGCGAGGCGGGCATCAGAACGCGCGCAGTCGCGATGGCGCGGACCATGACGAGCGGTTCGAGTGCCTTTACATCGGCCAGCGGAGTTCCCTCGTTCCGCACGAGCATGTTGACCGGCACGCTTTCCGGATGCGGATTGAGGCGCGAGAGTTCGTGCAGCAGGCCGACCCGGTCTTCGTCGGTTTCACCCATGCCGAGAATCCCGCCGCAGCAGACGGTGATGCCGGCTTTGCGCACGTGCGCGATGGTCTGCAGGCGGTCTTTGTAGACGCGCGTGGTGATGATGTTGCCGTAGAATTCGGGTGACGTGTCGAGATTGTGGTTGTATGCGGTGAGGCCGGCGGCCTTCAACAGCTTGGCTTGTGATTCGGTGAGCATGCCAAGCGTGCAGCAGACTTCCATATCGAGCGCGGCGACCGCGCGCACCATGTCGAGCACGCGATCGAAATTCTCGCCGTCCGAGACCCGGCTCCACGCGGCGCCCATACAAAAGCGTGTCGCGCCCTCATTTTTCGCGCGCTTGGCCGCTTCCCGAACGGCAACCGGATTCATCAGCCCCTCGCGCACGACGCCGGTCTCGTAGTGTGCGCTCTGCGAACAGTAGGCGCAATCCTCGGGACAGCCCCCGGTCTTGATCGAAAGCAGCCGGCAGATTTGGATTTCGTCGGCCTTGTGGAAAGCGCGATGCGCGAGCTGCGCCTGAAAAATCAGGTCCGGTACCGGAAGATGATAGATGTGGCGGATTTCGTCACGCGCCCAGTCATGGCGGATTTCCATCGGCAAGTGTCCTCGTTTCGGATTTCAAGGATATCAAAATCGGACGCACGAATTCGAAGAAACTGAAAGAGGCCGGGCGAGCGCGGCGCAATCTCTCTTGCTATGTCGCGCACCTGGACGGTGACGATAGAAAATTTAAGTGCGCATTTACGTAGAAGATCTGTACAGTTCCCAGTTTCGATTTTTGAATCGCAAGCCTGCTCAGTCACCCGCGCCGCCTTTGATAGGCTGATAGCCTTCTCGTGCGTAGATTTGGTACTTCTGTTTCTTGCCTTTGATCGACGATCGTAAGCGGACCTCCATCGAGGGCTACCAACTCTGCCGTGATCTTATGAAATTTGCCGTCTTTCGCGCCGATTGTCGGTGAATAGGAGAAGCTTTACCGCTGGCGGAGGAAACCGGCGACCTCGTGCAAAATTTCCGGGATTTCCACGTCGAATTGCGGGAACCACGCGAATCCGCCGGTTTCCTGCGCAAAGTAGCGGAGCTGATTTTCAGCTTGAAGATAATTCAGATTTGAGCCGCGATAGCCGTGAGTAATTGCAACAGCTTCCGCAGTCTGGTGCTCGGGGTTTTTGCGCAAAGCCCTAGCTCTGAGCTTGCAGAGCATGTTTTCTTATCGGGAACAAATCTCGAACCTGACGTTCGGTGTGGTCATCTTTTCCATTCTAGTGCAGGGCCTCACGATCAAGCCGCTCGTAAGAATCCTCAAACTCTCAGATGGTGACCCCGCAACCCCGTCTTGATTGAAAATTGAATGTAGCGCGTCTCTAGACACCTAGTAATGTATTAATAAATACAGAAGCCGTAGCCTCAACTAAGCCGCCGATTCACAATGGAATACGCTGTCTCTTTCGTCTGGACCGACGACAACTGCTACACTCCTAGTATGATTCAGTAAATAACCTCGAAATGTAGCAGAATTGTAGCAGCAGGCCGGGCAAAATGGGCAAAAATGGGGCAAGTCCAAAAAACTAAAAACGTCGCTATCTTGCGGCCAGCAAAGGGATTAGGTGAGTTTTCAGCAAGATAGCGAATGGCCGTTTTAATTTTTCAAGACCGCCGGTTTCAACCACTCGCCCACTCCTTCATCTTTAAGTATAACTAGCAAATCGGTATTCTTGTATTACACCCAAGTGATTGGTAGACCTTGGTGATCGCGTGCAGTTGAACGCTACCCGGATTAACGACGCGAAAATTCATTATCAGCGTTTTATTTTAGCCTTCTGGTTTACTTCTCGCTACGAGCGGGAGTAACATCAATTACAACCTCGGTCTGGCAGACTGCATCCTTAGGACCAAGCAGTAGCCTGCCGATTTCCCAGTGCAGCTAGGAACGTCCACTGGGGCTAGGTGCTTCTTCCAATGACCGAGCCCCGCATGCAATCCGACATCGCCGTGACTTCCGCTCGCGATTTGAGCGGAACAATCATCGGTAGATTTGCGATCCAGGAACTGCTTGGCAGAGGCGGCATGGGCGAAGTCTACCGTGCAAGTGATCTTCGTCTGAAGCGTCAAGTGGCTCTCAAGCGCATCGCGCCGCACCTCCGTGGTGACCAGCGTTCCCGAGAGCGACTTTGGAAAGAAGCGGAATGGGCCTCTCGCCTCAGCGATCCTCACATCGCTGCAGTTCACGACGTCATCGACGAAGAGAACGAACTTTTCATCGTCATGGAGTACGTTGAAGGGCAGACACTGCGTCGGCGCCTTGCCGAGCCGATCTCAATCATCGAATTCTTGCCCATCGCTACGGAGTGCGCCCTGGCCTTGGCCGCGGCACACAATGCGGGTGTCGTTCATCACGACATCAAGCCGGAAAATATCATGTTGACTACATCGGGCCAAGTCAAGGTCTTGGACTTTGGTGTGGCTAAGAACCTTCCCAGCCAACGTGAATCGACTTTGAGTACACAAACCTGCACGGAGTTCGCGGGAACATTAAATTACATGTCGCCCGAAGCGGTTCGCGAGGAGAAGTCCGATTCTCGTGCCGACATTTTTTCTCTTGGAATAGTTTTTTACGAGGCAATTGCAGGGAGTAATCCTTTCCGCGCCAAGAGCTTTCTCGAGACCAGCGATCGGATCCTGCACCATGACCAGGTTCCATTGTGCGAATTGAATCCGAAGTTGCCTGCGGAGTTCGACCGCATCGTAGGCAAGATGTTAGCTAAGGACCCCGCACAGAGGTACTCAGCGGCAGCCGATCTGGCGGTTGACCTGCGCGCTCTGGAACGCACACTCACTGAGTCAGGAGCGCGAGTTATCAGGCAACTGCCTGTGACAAGGCGTCGATGGACCATGCCTTGGGGCACACTCATTCTGGCGGCAGTGTCCCTGGTCGCAATCGCGGCATATACCCCCGCTCGACAGCAGCTCAAGATTTGGCTGGGTATTAGTCCAATACCCCGTACAAAACAGGTCGCCGTATTGCCGCTCAGCGTTGCAGATGGCGATGCGCAAACTGCAGCGTTCGGGGCCGGCCTTACTGAGACCCTTACCGCCAAGCTCACGCAACTCACCGGCGATCCCTCGTTGCAAGTTGTACCCGCCACGGAGATCCGCGGCAAGCATGTCAGCACGGTGGACGACGCGCGCAAGGAGTTCGGCGCAAATCTAGTACTCGAAGGCAGCCTGCATAAATCGGGCCAACAAGTACGCGTTAATTACATCTTGGTGGATGCTCGGACACGCCGCCAATTGCGCGCTGAGAGTCTGACTTTTGCGGCGACGGATTCCTTTGCGGCCGAAGACGCGGTCGTGAATGGCGCAATACGGATGCTCGAACTCGAGATCCAGGGTCGCCAACGAAAGGCTCTCGAGACTCATGGGACACAGGTAGCCGGAGCTTATGACTATTACCTACAGGGGAGAGGGTATCTTCAAAACTATGATCGTGAGGAGAATCTCGATATTGCCGTCCAAGTCTTCGAGCGTGCCCTAGCTATCGATCCCGGATACGCCTTGGCCTACGCGGGTCTCGGCGACGCTTATTGGAAGAAATACCGGAGCAACAAAGAACCCTCATGGATTGAAAAAAGCCGCGCAGCCTGCCAACAGGCCAGTCGCTTGGACAGCAAGTTGTCTTCTGCCCATGCCTGTTTAGGGACGCTATCCGCGGGAACGGGAAACTATCAGGAGGCAGCGCGAGAATTCGAACGGGCCGTTGAGACCGAGCCTACCAACGATGATGCGTTTCGCGGTCTGGCCGGAGCATACGAGCGTTTAGGCAAACCCGAAGAGGCAGAAAATACGTACCGCCGGGCGATTGAGCTACGGCCCCATTATTGGGCTGGGTACAATTGGCTGGGGGCATTTTACTATCGGCATGTGCGCTTCCGGGAAGCTGCCGAGATGTTCAATCAAGTAGTGGCCCTCGCTCCTGACAGCTTCCTTGGCTATTCCAACCTGGGTGCCACTTACGTTGAGCAGGCGCGCTATGCAGACGCAATTAAGATTCTTGAAAGGTCTATCGCGATACGCCCCTCCGACTACGGCTACACCAATCTCGGAAATGCTTACTTCTTTTTGCGGCGCTATGAAGAAGCCGACCAGGCCTACCAACAGGCGATTAAGCTTTCGGAAAAGGATTCGCTCCTCTGGTGGAATCTGGGGGACGGATACTATTGGACACCAGGAAAACGCAGCCAATCAGTGGCTGCATATCGGCAAGGTATCACCACTGCGGAGGAAGAGCTCCGTGTCAATCCGAGGAATTCATATTCGTATGGCGTCCTCGCCATCTGCCACGCGATGCTCAGAGAGAAAAAATTGGCATTGGACGCCCTGGGGAGCGGGCTCCAGCTCTCGCCGGCCGATCCGTTCCTGCTCTTTCAAGCCGCGCTGGTTTACAATCAGTTCGGTCAGTCGGATGAGGCTATCGCTTGGTTGAAGAAGGCCCAGACTGCAGGGTATTCCCAGGCGCGAATACGGGACTACCCAAACTTTGATTCATTGTGGATAAATCCGCGATCCCAGGAATTACTCCGAGGCAGATAACTTCAAGGGAGGTAACAGCATATGGCCAAAGAAGCACCAGCTCTAGAAATTCGGGAGGTTCTCGTTAGGATTGGGCTCGATACCAAAGGGAACATCGAGGCAATTCCGGAATACTTTGAAGTCAGCAAACAAAAAAACGAAGAAGTACGGTGGGTTTGTGCTCAGGATCATAAACACGAGGGGGCGGATCCCTGCTTCACGGTGGACTTCGAGAAAAACGGATCACCATTTTACGAGTCACAATTCAGCAGTGACGCTCCCATTTCTGGTCTGGCCAGACGTAATGTCTTGCCGGGGCCCAAAATATACGAGTACACAGTAAGGATAAAAGGCAAACCCGACTTGGATCCGGGCGGCGGCGTCAAAGAGTAAGCCAATCGAGTGCCACGCAACCTGTGCGGTGCTGAGTATCCGTTGAATGTGTGCCTTGTCGACGTCCGGCACCGCGAATGCCCTAATCACTGCACCATAACATTGCTCATGGCTGAATTCTTGTTCAAGCACCCGCTGGGAAGGGTCGCGCCCGAGGAGGCCGTTAGACGCCTTCGGTGCGAATGGCATGTTGCCTGAGTTTGTGACACTCAAGTCTGCGAAGTAACTGAGCCTATACTACTGTCACCAAATTGTCACTAAAAGTGGCGCAAAACGAACGAAAGTTGAGCAAATCCAGAAAACAGAAACCGTCGCTATCTTACGGCTGGCAAGGGGATTTAGTTGAATTTTCTACTAGATAGCGAACCGGCGATTTAATTTTTCAAGACCGCCGGTTTCAACCGCTCACCCACTCCTCCTTTTTTGATTCTAGCGTATTCTGCGAGTTAGCGGCCAATTTGCTACACGCGTGAGTCGAACTGCTGTATTTTGGTGCGGAGAGTGTTGCTAAAGCCAGCGCAAAACCAACGAAAGTCAGCGAAATCTAAAGTAATAGAAATTCTCCGCCGCGAGTCCGAAAGTCGATCAAAGGTGCCAGCCCAAATCATTATCGCTGCCGCCGCACGGACCGGATGATGTAATCGCGCGTCGCGGCCAGAACAGAATCTGAAATTCGCGAATCGGGCGCAATGCGGGCCAGTGTGACGGCGCCGACCATGGCGGAGACGATTGCCATCGACCGTTCTGCCCGCTTGCGGTACGGGACCGTGTCTAGGTGGCTGGCAATCAGCCGGGACAGTTGGAGAAATCCTTCCATGGCTGCGTGACGAGTCCTCTTGTCTCTCCTCGCGAGTTCGCTCCCCAGAGCGGCCAGAGGGCAGCCTGTTCTCGGCTGGTCGCGATGAGCGCGCGAGACATAATGATCCACAAGGAGCGGAAGTGCCTGCTTGTGGTGCTTTCTGTTGATGAGCAATTCCAGGGTGGCAACGAGCGACAAAAGAGTCTTGCTGCACGCTTCCAGGATGAGTTGATCCTTGGAAGCAAAATGACGATAGAAGCCCCCGTGAGTAAGTCCCGCAGCAGCCATCACTCGCGCGAGCGCCGCCTCGCTGATTCCATTGGCTGCGAACTCGGCGCCTGCCGCTTTGACAATTCGCTCGCGTGTCTTGGCGGTCTCCACTTTGCACTTACGCATAGTTCTTTGTCTCCGATCGTGACGTTTGCGCACGCTGCTGGTTGCGCGCCAGGGCGACTTGCCCCATATGGTAGGACACATGTCTAGCCCGGCTGAGCAGGATGTTCAACCGATTTCGAGTGGGGTTCTTCGTGAGATCCTCATCGGTCATCGCGGTATGGCGCTGCAACCATTCCCGCGGTGAGAGAGCTTCCATCTTGTGAAGCACGTTCTGGTTTACTTCAGCCCAGTATTTCTTTAGGTTTGCCGCGGTCGGCAGCTCCTTGATGACTTTGTCGGGGTTCTTGATGAACATCGCATCGAGTTCCGGGTGAAGGCGGTCACCCAGCCCCAGAATTGTCAGCATAGCGTCATTCACGGCAGTCAGATGGCCCAAGAGGTAAAGGACTCGATTCTTGCCGGGCGCGACCTCGCGCTGGAATTGGTCGTCGGTCAGCGAGTTGAACGTGTCGCTGGCCTGAGCGACGACTTGACGCCACGAGGCTAGCGCGGTGTCAATCATGAGTTGGTCAGTAGTCATGCAAGCTCTCCCTTTCGTCGGCCAAAACATAGCCCTTGACACTTAGATGTCGTCAAACATCTATTAGAATCGCTAAGGCGACGCGTTTTGTCAACGCCGCGTTTGACCAGGAAGTGCGGAAGGCTGTTTGAAGGGAGACCTACATTCATGAACGGAACTGAAATCCGACAACTAAACGCTAAAGATGCCGCTGAATATCAAGCCATCTTTTTGGGAGCATGGCAGTCGGCGCCGGCCGCCTTCGCCGCGGACTATGTTGAAGAGTCAGCGCGCAGCTCCGAGCAAATCGCGGAGCGGTTTCGACGGGAGGTCATCTTCGGGGCATTTGTGGACGGACGCCTGTGTGCAATCGCAACATTCTTGCAGCAAGCCTCCCCAAAACGGCGGCACGTCGGAATGATATGGAACATGTACGTATCGGAGGAGCGACGAGGAACAGGGCTCGCCGACATGCTTTTCAAGTATGTCCTCGAAGCGGCCAGCCTGACGGTTGATCAAGTGGAATTATACGTCGCAGTCGACAATCCACGTGGCAGCAAGTTTTACCGGAAGTTCGGCTTCGAGTCGTACGGCGTGATGCCGCGTGCCCTCCGGGTTCAGGGCACGGATTTTGACGCGCTGATGATGGTGAAAAAGTTCCGGTAACAGGAGGTTCGATGCCAACGGCACACATCGTGACGAAGCACTACGTGGGCGACGGTGGGTTGGGTGATAGTATTTATGAGCGGTTGCGGTCGTTGGGCTTGGGGAGCGGAATCCGTTGTCGCCCAAGGATACGGCCGCCGTGGATCAATTCCACGTTGACGGTTTTGCCTATAACGCATGGTTTAGCGACTGCTGAATATCCAAGCAGCTGCTGGACCTTTGCTATATCCGCGCCTCGCGCGATCAGACGCGATGCAAAAATGTGACGCGTCGTGTGCCAGGAAACGCCCTCGATTCCAGCCTACCTTTTAGCTGTTGCAAGAACAGCTCCTAGATCGAAGTAGAGCTGGTCGATTCTGTAGCCATAAAAGACCAGGTCGCTCGTTCGATTCATTTCCCACGCCTTGAACACTTTCGTACCGCGCATTGACTGGAACGGTGCGCGTCATCGCGATGGCGGCACAGAACAACTAGATCGTTTACTGCCGGGCTTCGCTAGATATCCATTCGAGTATTGTCGAGGCGTCTGAGAAGGGGATGTCGAAGCATGTTGCGAAGCAAGCTGGTCACGAACGGGACGAATTGAAGCATTTCATGGCCGGCACCGGGTTGAAATCATGCTGAACCGCAAGAAATTGAAGGACATTCTGTCGAGATGCAGACACCGTGTTTGACAAACTGGCATGAAAGTTAGGTTCTGTGTTCGTCGCGGCCTGGAAATTCAGTCACTTAGATATCCTCGGCCTTTGGAACGTCTGTTGCCCATAACTGCCTGGGGATTGGATGCGTTTCGGCCCGGTCGACATAGGAAAGATCTGATGAGTGCTTGTGTCCTGAGTTAGAGATTGGGTTGATAAATCGAGGAAAGATGGGAGCTGAAACATGACACCTGTTTCCCCCAAGCCGCCGAAAAGCACCGACATTTATTCAATGAACATGGAAGTCAGAAGACTAGATATCCATTCAAGTAGCGTCGAGTCGTCTGAGAAAGAGATGTTGAACATATCGCGAAGCAAGTTCCTCACAAATGGAACGAATTGAGGTATTTCATGGCCGGCACTGGGGGTGAAATTATTCTGGGCCACAAACAATTGAGAGCAAGTATTTCCTATCTCGCTGTCCTGTTCTTGTTCTGCGTGCCAGCCTACACACAGCAACAAGTCGAAAAGCAGCGCGTGGCACGCGAAGAAGGCGTGAGGGACCATCGTGTCGGAGAGCCTTCCGATTTGTCCCAGGAAAACCTAACTCGAGCGGGACATAACATTTCGTTCGGTGGCCACGCGCCTGGTGCAGCGGTATGGCTACTTGCAGCCAAGTGTTAATCCGGATTCGGAGATCGGAAAGGAACAAGAACTCGTTTTGAAAGAGCGCGCGCGCCGCCTGGTACAGATTGAGGCCCAGGAAGATGCACAGTCGCTGGCACCACGCCAAGGCGCGGAGCAAGGCGAGGAGAATGAAGCGCACAAGGCGCAAAGCAGAGAGTGCGATCCGCAGCGGGAAAGGTCCTGCGGCGAATCCTCGTCCGGTCGCACGCGTTTCGAAAGTCCATTCCCGCTAGAGACACCGGCAATCGAACCCAATTTGCTGCCTGCGGTGCCCAGTCAAACGCCTCCGTCGAGCGGAGCTCGGATGCTGCGAACGAGCGCAGGCCGGGGAGATTCGTCTTTGCAGGGAGGCTCCGAGTTTGAACTCAGTCAGGCAGCCGCCATGGAAGGGATGCGGCGTTCTGCAGACGGTTTTGGATCATCCTCGCAGCTGGGTTCGTTAGATGGTCTTCTGAATCAGGCCCGGGGCAATGGCTTGCAGAATCTTTCTTCGCTTTCCCCATTGCAAAACCGAAATGAGGGGCGAGAGGTTTCCGCTACCGAAAAGGGGATGGGGCGCGGCGAGCGGCTCCCAGCGGAGCGTAATTTGCCGATGGAAAGGAATGTTCCTCCCGTCAGTATGGTCCGCAGACCAAGCCCGTATGCAGATATTCCGTCGCTTTACGACATGTATGTTCAAGCTTCCGGGCGGGAGAGTACGCAGGAGCGTTTTGGGCTGAAGATTTTTCGCAACAACAGTCTGGAACCGGATGCCATCCCCATGGATCTGCCGGTCGGTCCTGAATATGTGGTTGGGCCGGGTGATGGCCTGGCGATTAATGTTTGGGGAGGCATTTCGCAGCGCATGTTTCGAATTGTGGATCGCGAAGGGCGCATCACGCTGCCGGAAGCGGGGCCTTTGCTGGTGAGCGGCCGCTCGCTTGGCGATGTGCAACGGACCGTTCAGCAACTCCTGCGCACACAGTACCGCGATGTTTCGGCGGACGTTTCGCTTTCGCGGCTGAGGACCGTCCGAATCTATGTGGTTGGCGATGTCGCTGAGCCTGGAGCGTATGACATCAGTTCGCTTTCGACTCCGCTGAACGCGTTGTTCGCGGCGGGTGGGGTTACCTCGCGCGGCTCGCTGCGGGCCTTGAAGCATTATCGCGGCAAACAGTTGGTCGAAGAAGTCGACGCCTACGACCTGCTGCTGCACGGCGTCCGCGGAGACATGGCGCGGCTGGAGAACGGCGACACGCTGATG
>WNFR01005686.1_pt1 | contig 22486 bp, 17 predicted proteins | sample 5400221 | NCBI WGS metagenome assembly WNFR01 (sample SAMN13153357, study PRJNA577476) | soil metagenome | isolation source: 40 cm soil under Madrone tree | place: USA:California | collected 2016-06-14 | reverse complement strand
GAACCACGTCCATTTTTTCATTTACCGTGGCAAAGGTCAGTCCGGCCAGCTTCTTACGGTCCGGAGCAGGCGACGCCAGGCTTACTCCCACCAGTACGGCGCAGCAGATTACGAACATCAAAATCGAGTAGTGGAGAAAGTTCATCGAGACCAGCCACTGGAGCGATGGAGTCATTTCCACCCCGCCCGGATACATGAGCTCCAGGATGAATCGCAACGCGCCCAGGAAAAAGCCTGTAAGTAATGAACTGATCGCTCCCAGAGCATTCAGCCGCGTCCATAGGATGCCGAGGATGAAGCAAGCCGCGATCGGCGGGCTGATGTAACCCTGCACGCTCTGCAGATATACGTAAAGCTGGCTGCTGATGCGGCTGATGAACGGCACCCACGCGATGCCAAGAAGCACCATAACACCAGTCATAATTCTGCCAAAGCCGACCAACTGCTTCTCACTCGCATTCGGACGAATCTTCTTGTAGAAATCAAGAGTCACCAGCGTCGATGCCGAATTAAACACGGCACTCATGGCCCCCATAAGCGCCGCCAGCAGCGCGGCAATCATCAGGCCAACAAGTCCAGTCGGAAGCAGATTGATGATCAGCGTGGGATAAGCAATGTCGCCATTCAGCACTTGGCCATTGGGGCCGAATTTGAACAGATCATGGAAGAGCGCGATTGCGATCAGCCCGGGCAATACCAGCATGAAGACCGGCAGGATCTTCAAGAATCCCGCGAAGATGGTCCCTGCCTTGGCGTGGCCTTCATCCTTGGCAGAAAGCACGCGCTGCACAATCACCTGGTCGGTACACCAATACCAAATGCCCAATATCGGCGCGCCGAAAAAGATTCCCGTCCAGGGGAAATCGGGATCGCTGATGGGCTTGACCATATGGAAGTAACTGTCTGGCACCGCAGCCCGAAGCCCTTCGAAGCCTCCCACCCGGTGCAATCCAATGAAGGTGAGAATGACGGCTCCAACAATCAGAATCAACGTCTGCACCAGGTCGGTGTAGATCACCGCAGCCAACCCGCCGGCAATGGTGTAAATGCCGGTTGCGATGACCAAAATTACCGCCACCCAGAGCGCATTGATGTTCAACACACGCTGAATAACGATCGCGGCGGCATACAAGTGAACCGAAATCTTGGTAAATACGTATGCAATGATGGAGATTCCTGCGAGGTAAACAGCGCAAGAGCGGCTGAACCGGCGCTCCAGGAACTCCGGCATCGTGAAAACGTTCGAGCGGAGGTAGAACGGCACAAAGACCCAGCCCAGCAGAAGCAGAATCAGGCAGGCCAGCCATTCGAAGTCTCCGACGGCCAGTCCTGAAGTTGCGCCCGACCCTGCCAGTCCGATGAAGTGCTCAGTCGAGATGTTCGACACAAATAGCGAGGCGCCGATGGCAAACCAGCCCACATCGCGTCCGGCCAGAAAATACTCAGTTGAGGTGCGCTCGCGACGCGAAAAGTAAAAGCCAATGGCAAAGATGATTATGAAATAAACGACGATAATTGCAATATCGGGTGCCGCAAGTGCCTTGTGCGTAATGTGGGCCGCAGATGGCAACATAGTCCTCCAGCCAAGAGTTAAGAGGTGAGTTAACACCGATGTCAGGAACGCCGAGAATGTAAACGATTGAGGCAGGTAGAAGCAATGAAAAACAACTACCCCGGCCGAAGACATGGACGTGACAAATGTCAGCCACGCCGACTGACGATCTGCACTGGCGCGTTAAGCGTCAGTGAACGACTCTAGGCAAGTTGTTGATCGGCTGTTGATCGTCTATGCTGAATGGCTCCCAGGCTTTCATTCACAGTAGTAGCGTGTCTTCCGGAGTTGGCGCATGACCCTAACGAGTTTTGTCCGCAAAAACGCTTTCCGTAACCTGCGCCGTAGCATCCTGACCGTCCTGAGCATCGGTTTTTCACTACTGTTGCTCACGCTCATGATGGCAATCTGGCGCAACTTCTATCTCGAGAAGGGCAGTGAGGAATCGGCTTTGCGGCTGGTTACACGGCACAAGGTGTCGCTGGTCTTTACCATGCCCAGCTACTACCGGGAAAAGATTCGCGCACTCCCAGGGGTCGCGGTGGTCGTTCCGGGAAATTGGTTTGGCGGCGTGTACAAGGATGACAAGTCGGGCAACTTCTTCGCGCAGTTTGGCACCGATCCCGACGAGTTCTTCAAAGTTTACAAAGAGTGGAAGATTCCTGATGACCAGATCACTGCCTGGCAGCGCGACCGCGCTGGGGCGGTCGTGGACAGCGAACTGGCAAAGAAATACGGCTGGAAGCTCGGACAGCGCATTATCATCACTGGCACAATTTTCCCCACCAATCTCGAACTCAATATTCGGGGTATTTTCACCGCGCCGCAGCCGACCCAGGCGCTCTATTACAACCAGAAATATGTGGAGGAAGCCGTGCCCTTTATGAAGGGGCAGCAGGGGTTCTATACCATTCTGGCCGCCTCGGCCGCAGATGTACCCACGGTCAATAAAGCCGTGGATGACACCTTCCGCAACTCGCCGCAACCGACCAAGACCGAAACTGAGAAAGGCTTCCAGCTTGGCTTCCTGGCCATGCTGGGGAACGTGAAGGCTTTCATACTCAGCATCTGCGGAGCGGTAGTGTTTGCCATTCTGCTGGTTTCCGCGAATACCATGGCGATGTCAATCCGCGAACGCACCCGGGAAGTGGCAGTGCTCAAGACATTGGGATTTACCCGCCGCACCATACTAGGTTTGTTCGTTGGCGAAGCGGTAGTGTTGGCTCTAATCGGCGGCATCGGAGGTTCCCTGGTCGCCTACCTAATCGGGATGGGCGCCTCCAAAGCGGGTGGTTTTGCGGGAGCCCTGCAGGTAAAGGTGGCCACCATGGCCGTTGCTTGGGCAGCTGCAGCTTTCATGGGCTTTTTCAGCGCTCTGGTTCCCTCCTATACCGCCTCGCGGTTGGGCATTGTAGACGGCTTGCGCCACATCGGCTAAACGGAAAAATATGGCGATACCTATCAGCTACAACATACGGAACCTGAAACTGCGCAAAGGCCTGACCGTCATGACTGCGCTCGGCATTGCACTGACCGTGACCACTGCGCTATTCATCATGGCGCTGCTTGCTGGCCTGCAAAAAGCTTTTAAGACTACCGGCAACCCTCTGAACGTCATGGTGGTACGCAAAGGATCAACCAGCGAGTTGACTGGCCCGTTTCCCGCCGATAATTTTGGAACCATGAAAACGCTGCCAGGAATCGCCAAGAATAGTGCGGGCGAGCCGTTAGTTTCAGGAGAAACGGTGGTAGTGATTGTGCTGCCCCGCTCCGATGGCTCCGGCGAGGTTAATGTTTCCGTGCGCGGCATGATGCAAAATGGCCTCGCGCTTCGCAGCGGCGTAAAGCTGGTTCAGGGACGTTGGTTTACTCCTGGACAACGGGAAGTGGTGGTGAGCAACAGTATTCATAAGCGCTTTTCCCATGCCAACGTCGGGGACACCATGGAGTTCGGAAAAGGATCATGGCAGGTCGTGGGTATCTTCGACGCCGGCGGCACTGCCTACGAATCAGAAGTCTGGGGTGACGTGAATCAAATGAACTCAGATTTTGACCGTCAGGGCGTATACAGCTCGGCCTACCTCCGGGCCACCGACCCGGTGGCGGCGGAAGCGCTCAAAAATCGCGTGGGCGATGATCAGCGGCTGAAGCTGGACGGTTCGCTCGAGACCGAATACTACGCAAAGCAGACCAGTTCAGGCTCGGTGATCCGCTTCATTGGATGGCTGGTGGCGGGAATCATGGCTGTTGGTTCCAGCTTTGCTGCCATGAACACGATGTATGCGGCGGTGGCTTACCGTTCGCGTGAGATTGCCACTCTGCGAGTAATCGGGTTTTCGCGTCCCAGCATACTCACTTCGTTTGTCTTCGAGGCGGTCCTGCTTTCACTGCTGGGCGCGGCCATCGGCATCGTGCTCATGTTGCCATTCAACGGCATGACCACAGGAACCTCTAATCAGGTGACGTTCAGCGAAGTTGTGTTTAGCCTCCGGCTGACACCGATGGTCATCGGGTCGGCATTATTGTTTGCAATGGTGATGGGCTTAGTGGGCGGAATTTTCCCGGCGTGGCACGCATCGCGCCGCGAGATCTTAGCTGCATTACGCGATTGATGTGTTTGAGACATGGCAACCGACACTAAACACGACGAACTGCAAGGGCTCCGCATAGACCGCTCAAATCGCGGGGACGGTGGCGAGCCGTCATCCTGGGCGCGCCGCTACATCATCATCGGGATTTCTGTCGTAGTTGTGCTGAGTCTGGCAGCGCTGGCCTATCGACTCTTAGCGGGAGATGTTCCCGAGGTGGAAGTGGCGCGCGCCACCGTTGAGAGCAGCAGCGATGCCAGCTCCGCGACCGTGCTTTCTGCCACAGGCTACATTGTCGCTCACCACAAAATCGAGGCCAACTCCAAGGTGACGGGCCGTGTGGCCTGGATTGGCGTTGAAAAAGGCGACAAGGTCAAGGAGGGCCAGGTACTTGTCCGTTTGGAAGACCAGGAATTCAGGGCCCAGTATGATCAAGCTCGCGGTGCGGCAGAGAGTGCGCGCGCCCAACTTGAGCAATTACAGCATGGTTCCCGGCCTGAAGAAATCCAGCAAACGGAACACAACCTGAGCGAAGCTCGAGCCACTGCGGCCAATGACAAGACCACTCTCGACCGCACGAAAAACCTGGTTACTCAAGGCGTACTTTCACAGCAAGCGCTGGACGATGCGAGCGCGAAATATGAGGCCAGCCAGCAGCGCGTGCACTCCCTCGAACAGAGCTACCAGTTGGCCAAGATCGGTCCGCGGGCGGAGGAGATTGCCCGGGCAAAGGGAGCGGTCATTCAGACTGAAGGCCAGGCGGCCTACGCCAAGTCGCAGCTTGATGCTACGGTGATTCGAGCGCCTATCACCGGCACGATTTTGGACCGAAGCGTCGAGAAAGGCGAGCTACTCACGGGCCAATTTGCCAGCGCGGCCCGGCCAGTCTTCTCCCTGGCCAATCTCAATGACCTTCAGGTGGAGCTGGACATTGCCCAGGACGATTTCGCCAGGCTTGGCCCGAAACAGCGGGGTCAAGTCACAGTCGACGCTTTTCCCGATCGCAAATATCAGGGCGCGATCGCAGAAATTTCTCCGGAAGCAAACCGCCAGAAGGCGACGGTGCAGGTGAAGGTGCAGATCCTGAATCCTGACGAATACCTTCGTCCGGAAATGAACTCCACGGTTAAGTTTCTCGCCGACCAACCCAAAGCGCAGACTCCGAGTTCCGGGCCGGCCGGCGTTTTCGTTCCATCGACGGCGATCCGCGACTACGGCGGAAAGAAAATAGTCTTTCTCGCATTTAAGGGAAGAGCAATGCGGCGCGACGTGCGGGTAAGAGCGCAACGCAGCGGTGGAGCGTTGGTAGAAGGCCTGAATGGCGGCGAAGATGTCATTACTACCGCGCCGCAAAGTTTGAAAGACGGAGACAAAATCAAGGTCAAGGGACAGTCATGAGCACAGCTATTGCAACCAACGTCGCTACGCAGACCAAAGTAGTGCAAGCGCGGAACGTCAGCAAGATTTTCAAGCGCGATGCGTTTGAAGTGAAGGCGCTGGACGATGTTTCCATCGAAATCGCCGGCGGGGAATTTCTCGCATTGATGGGCCCTTCCGGCTCAGGCAAGACAACGCTTCTGAACATGATCGCGGCTATCGACCGTCCGACGGCCGGCGAATTGCTTGTGCTCGGGCAAAATATCTTCCGTTTCAATGACACCCAATCCGCGAAGTGGCGGAATGAGCATATTGGCTACGTCTTTCAGACCTTTAATCTGATTCCCGTCCTGACGGCGTTCGAGAACGTTGAGCTGCCGCTTTTGTTGACCAAACTCAAAACGCAGCAGCGGCGTGACCATGTGATGACGGCTTTGAAACTGGTCGGGCTGGAAGAGCGTGTGCATCATTTACCGAAACAGCTCTCCGGTGGACAGGAACAGCGCGTGGCAATTGCCCGCGCCATCGTGAGCGATCCGACGCTCTTGCTTGCCGACGAACCGACCGGCGACCTGGACAGCCACTCCGCAACCGAGGTTCTGGAGATCCTGAAGCGGCTGAATGAGGACTTCCACAAGACGGTTATTATGGTGACCCACGATCCGCATGCGGCTTCGTATGCGCACGTCACCCGGCATCTTGAGAAAGGTATGCTGCTTCCAGCGTAACTCGTGTGGCGCGGGCGCCCTCGCCCGCGTGCTCGTATACCAATAAGAAAGCCCGGCTCAAACCGGACTTTTTCGGTTTCCTGAAATGCAGCTAGCTTACTTCACCGGCTGAAACTCCGGCACTCCAAACTGCCAGAACAAGAACGCCAGTTCATCGGCCAATTCAGCATCACGCTGGGATTTGGTTGATCCCATCCCGTGGCCAGCGTCGTAGTCCACACGCATTAGCACCGGCTTGCTGCTGTTGGTCGAGGCCTGCAGCCGCGCCGTCATCTTGGCTGCCTGCCACGGTGCGACTCTCGGGTCATTAACGCCTGTTGTCAGCAGCACTGCCGGATACGCCCCCGGCTTCACATGCTGGTACGCGTCCATTGAATAGAGCGCCTTGAAACCATCGGGTTCTTTTACCGTGCCGAATTCGGGGATGTTCGCCGGACCGCTGGCCATCAGCTCAGAGCGGAGCGAGTCAGAGTCACCCACACGAATGAGCGCCGCCGCGAACAACTCCGGCCGTTGGGTGATCGCTCCGCCAATCGTAATTCCGCCGGCGCTGGTTCCCTCTCCCGCGAGCTTGGCGGTCGAGGTGTATTTGTTGTCGATCAAGTACTGAGCGCTCGCAAGAAAGTCGTCAACCGTGTGCTGTTTGGTCAGCTGCCGCCCGGCATTGTGCCAGTCTTCCCCGTACTCGCCACCGCCCCGCACGTGCGCTACCGCATAGATTCCGCCGCGTTCCAGGAATGCCAGCCAGGTCGGCCGAAATGCTGGATCCAGAGTGATGCCGTATGCACCATATCCTTCCAGCCAGGTCGGGTGTGAGCCATCCATGGCGATCCCGCGCTTGTGAATGATCGAGAGAGGCACCATGGTCCCGTCCGCGCTCTTCGCTTTTACCTCTTCGGAAACGATTTGCGAAAAATCGACCGGCGACGGAGGAACAATGTGCGTATCCGCAAGCTTGCCTTTGGAATCCAGCGCGTACCAGATCGGCGACTTCGTCCATCCTGTCAGCTCCAGCCACGCGCCAGGCTCGGTTGGATTCGCCACTAAAGACTGAATCGCGCCCTCGAAAGGCAGCTTTATAGGTTCGGCAGATCCGGAGCCGTAAGGGAGACGTCGCAGCCGTCCGATACCGCCGTCGAGATCCTGGACGTAAAGCCCATCCGCCGCTGCGGCTATCGTGACAATGACCACCTCACTCGGAGGGACAACAAGTGTTGCCTTCGCCAGGTCAGGACTCGATAAGCTGGCGCGCAGGACTTTGTAGCGAGAAGCGTCTTTGTGCGAAAGCAGAAAGAGGTCGTCGCCATGGACGTCGAGATTTGTGATGTCTTCAGAATCGTCTGCGACCTTTTTCCAGGGAGTGTCCGCGGTCGGGACATCCTGAAATGGGGCGACATAAACATCCTTCTCATTTTTCACGCCGTGAATCACAAGTCCCACCATGGACTTTGGCGCCGCGGGTGAATACACGACTACCGGAAAATCGTCTTCCGTAACTTTCACGTTTGGGGTGAAGTCGTATCCGAAGATCTGCGCATCCTTCTCCGGATCGTTTCCCAATGTATGGCGATATACGCGCAGCTTTTGATATTTAGCTGTGGGCGGATCATTGGGACCAAGTTTCTGTGTGCGCGTGATGAAGAACGACTTGCCATCCGACAGCCAAGTGGGCTGCCCGAACTGCGCGCGATCGATCACATCAGGTAAGGCGTTGCCGGTAGCGGTTTCGAGAACGTGAAGCACGCTGTCCTCGGAACCTCCAGGAGACAGGCCGTATGCAACGAATTGGCCATCGAGCGAAGGCTGGAAAAAGTCAATGGAAAAATGCTTCCCGTCGGCCGCGGTGAGCTTTTCCGGATCAACCAGCAGGCGCTCGGGCGCGCTCACGGTGTCGCGAACGTAGAGTTTGCGATTATCAGAACCGGGCTCAGTCTTCAAATAAAAATAATGCCCTCCCCAGACCTGAAGGCTGAAGACCACCTCGCCGGCGTTGTCGAGCGATTTGATTCGATCCACTAATTGCTGCCGGCCGGGAATTTTTGACAGCGCCTCTCGCGCGTAGTCATTCTGGGCTTTCATCCATGAAACCACCTCGGGATCCGAAGTATTCTCGAGCCAGCGGTAAGGGTCGCTCACTTTTGTGCCGAAGTAATCGTCGGTGACATCGCGTACCGGAGTTTTCGGCAAGTTAAACTGCGAGATCGCGAGGCTGGGAGTAAGTAGCGCTACAGCAAGGCAGGCAAGAGTCAAACGTCTCATACAAATACCTCTGATTGAAATTCCGAAGCAGTTTTAGACGGCCAGCGGGTAAAAACGTTAGCGCGAACTGAAAGCTGTCGTCCGGTGGAGGTACGAGATCGGGGCGAGATTAGTTCGATTCGTACACCGTCTTGCCTCCGACGACCGTGCGCAGCACATGCGTCCCAATGATTTGCATAGGAGGTATAGCTGTGAGGTCGCGGTCCAGAACCACGAAATCTGCCAGCATGCCCGGTGCGAGAGTTCCCTTTTCCTTTTCCGCGAATTCGGCGAAGGCTGCACCGGTGGTGCATGCAGCGATGGCCTGCTCGATTGTCAGCTTCTGCTGTGGATAGTATTCCTGTTTCCCATCTTCACTCTTGCGCGTGATGCCCACGTACAGGCCCCGAAAGGGGGCGACGGGCTCTACCGGATAATCGGTTCCAAAAGCCAGCGTCACACCATGTTTCAAGAACTCAGCCCAGGCATACGAATGAGCTGCGCGTGTTGTTCCGAGGCGGGCCGGCGCCCAATGCATGTCGGTCAGCAGATGGCTTGGCTGCATAGAGGCAATGACCTTCAGCTCACGAAATCGAGCCACCTGTTGCGGGTTCGTGACCTGATCGTGCTCAATACGCAGGCGGTAATTCTCGGTTCCGTCCTGCGCTTTCGCGCCTTTGGCGCGGGCGAACTTCCCTGCATTTGCGAACGCGTCAAGGGCCATCTGGACCGCCTTGTCGCCAATGGCGTGAAACCCGAGCTGAAAGCCTGCATTCAGCCGCTCTGTCGCCATTTCGTTCAGCTTGGTTTGCTCATAGCGCGCCAAGCCCGAGTTCTTTGGATCATCCGCATACGATTGCAGCAAAGCGGCGGTGTGAGAACCGAGAGAACCGTCCAGGAAGCCTTTCAGCATTCCAGTGTGCAGCATATTGTCGTTCTGCGGGTGCGCAGCACGCCGCTGCTTCAGCGTATCCAGGGACTCGGTAAACGGAAGCCACTCAGAAATGCGCACCGTCAACTTCCCTTCGCGCTCGAGTTGTTCGAAAACTTGGAAATCGTCCCAATATGCTCCGCCATTCTCGGCATCGGAATTGTCCTGGACGGAAGTAACACCTGACCGCGCGATATCCTGCAATGCCGCTTCGATCGCCTGCCTACGTTTTTCCGGTGTGGGCTTGGGAATGATAGATTCGACCGGATCCCGTGCCGTCTCGCGCAATATTCCATTCGGTTGGCCTTCGTCAAAGTCCCAGCGCGAAGGCAGTTCCTTTACCGGCCAAAGGGTCTCGTCCCAGCCCGAGCCTACGATCCATTCCCCAGGTTCGGCCGTCTCAACCCGCTTGCGAATCCGTTCACGAAACTCTTCCAGGGAGCGCGCGCCCGTGAGGTCCACGGTGAGTTTTTTGAAACCAGCGTCGGTCAGGTGCATGTGGGCGTCGTTGAAGCCGGGCATGACGAAGTGGCCTTGAAGATCAACTACCGCTGTCGCTGGCCCTTTCAGCTTCAGGACGTCGGCCTCAGTTCCGACAGCAACGATGCGGTCTCCCCGCACCGCCATCGCCTGCGCTCGCTGGACCTCCTGAAATGAAGACGAACCCATCACGCCGGTGTAAATGTCAGCGTGCACGTAAATGGCATCTGCCTTGACGACACTGGGCTGGGTCTGGCTAATCATGCCCGTGGTGAGAAAAATGACTGAGAGGTGGAGAATAGTTCTCAGCGTCATTTCCCCGTTCCCGCCAGAGCAAGAACGATCAGGAGAATGCGCCGGAGGCCGAGTTCTCTCCCGCTAGTATCAAACCACTCTTGCAGGGTATGAGCTCCGCCTCCCGTGCCCCCTGCGCCGATAGCGATAGCTTCGCGACCCATGGATATGGGGATGTTAGCATCCGTCGAGGCTCTTTGAATCTGCGCGGTGTTGCCTAAGTGGGCATCCACTGCACGGGCAATCTGCAAAACTCGCGCATTTGGATCCAACTGGCCGCCCGGACGGTTTCCGATGGGCACGATTTCGGCCTCTAAACCAGATCGCTGTGCCGCAGGACCGCGAGCCGCCATGCCGCGGACTTCCTCTTCATGGATTGCCTGCTCAATCGAACGGCGCAGCTCAAGCTCCAGTCGTTCAATCTCGAATGCGGACGTAGAACGAGTGTCCACGCGCATGCTGGCTGACTCTGGAATCGAGTTCACCGAAGTGCCACCGCGAATGACTCCGATATTGAATGTGGTTTTCGGAGAGACAGAGACGCGCGTTTGGGAAAAAAGGTGGATCGCACGTCCCAGCGCGACAATTGGATTCGGCGCGCCAAAGTCGCTCCAGGAGTGTCCGCCCGGGCCGCGGACAATAACTTCAAACCTCCGGCTGCCCAGGGCTTCGGCGACAATCGTGTCGCACCCGGCACCATCGATTACAAGGCTGGCCCGAATGGATTCCTTCCATGGCGAATCGGAAAAAATGTGGCGCATGCCGCGCAGATCGCCCTCTCCCTCCTCGCCGACGTTCCCGATGAATAAGAGGTGTGCCTCATGCGGGAGGTTGAACTTCGCAACCACCGCCGCCGTTGCTAGTAATGCGGTGACTCCAGCAGCGTTGTCGGAGACGCCCGGCCCGTATAGCCGACGTCCCTGTTGGCGTATGTTCAAAGGAGTATTCGCGGGAAAAACCGTGTCCAGGTGCGCGCTTATGGAGAGAACCGGGTCCTGTGCACCTTGCTTAATGCCAAATACGTTTCCAATGCTGTCCTTCTGCACGTCATGCAGTCCGAGGTCATTAAACCTTTCCGCCAGCCAGTCCGAGCGGGCGCCTTCACCAAATGGAGGAGCGGGGATCTTCGCCAAATCCAACTGCCAGCGAACGAATTGCCCCTCCTGGCTCTTAAGCCATTCCATTGCGGAGCGGACTTCAGGAGCTTCAACCAGACGTGCGATCTCCTGCTGAACAAAGGGAAACGATTCAACGGAAGGACGCGAAGCCGGGCTCATGCGATAGTGGCATCTTACAAGAATCTGCCTGAGGCGGGGGAAGTTGGCTTCTCGTTTAATTCCGGCAACTTACGGGTTTTGCCTGCATCTAACTTTGCTGTAGGCTGAAGTACACCGCATCCCTCTCAACCCTATGAAGCTAACTCGCTTTGCAATATCGCTGATCGCAGTTCTTACGATTTTCACGTCCTTCGCGCTATGCCAGGAAGGCCCCCTCGTTCCGGATCCTCCGAAAGGGATTACGTCGCAAGACATCATCCAGAAATTCGCTGCCAAAGAAAGAGAGTTCAGAGAAGCTCGTGATCAGTACACGTTTCGTCAGGACGTGCGGGTGCAGACTCTGGATGGAGATACTGTGACTGGCGAATACCGGGAAGTTTTTGACGTAACGTATGACAATCAAGGCAAGCACCTCGAGAACGTGGTCTTCGCCCCCCAAAATTCTCTGACCGAGATCATGATGTCGCCGGAAGACCTGCAAGACATCCGGCATCTCCTGCCGTTTGTTTTGACGAGCGACGAAATTCCCGAGTACGACATTCTTTACGTCGGCCAGCAGCAGGAAGACGAGCTGCACTGCTACGTTTTTGACATTGCTCCGAAGAAAATTGAGAACAAGAAGCGCTATTTCCAGGGCCGGATTTGGGTCGACGATCGCGACCTGCAAGTGGTGAAGACCTCAGGCAAAACAGTTCCCGACATCCGCAAGAAGAACAATGAAAATCTATTCCCCAAGTTCACCACCTGGCGCGAGCAGGTGGACGGACGATACTGGTTCCCGGCTTATACCATGGCGGATGACACGTTGCATTTCCGCAAGGGGGCCTATCAGGACGTTCACATCCGCGAAATTCTCAAATACACCGACTACAAGCGATTTGGCTCGAAGGTGAAGATAACGTACGAGGGGAAAGAACTGCCGAAAGAGCAGACACCCGATCAGAAGCCAGCAGACGAGCAGAAACCGCGGTAGGAGCCATCACTCAGCGCGATAGCGTGAGCCTTTAGAATATTCCCGGCCCATGTGGCTGAATGCCGATTGCTGACTGCTCAATAAAACAAATACTTCCGCCACTTATCATCCGAACGCCCCATCAATCGCATAATGTGACGGCTAGTGTGCAGATTGAAAGCGTGCGGCTCGCGCATAAGCTTCATGCTGGCCTCTGCGGGCAACTGGTTTCCCTTGCTCCGATTACAGGAATGGCAGCAGGCAACAAGATTCTCCCAGCTGGACGCACCACCGCGTGAACGTGGAACCACGTGGTCCAACGTCAAATCACCCGCCGAAAGCACTTCGCCACAATACTGGCAAGTATTGCGGTCGCGGAGCAGGATGTTCTTGCGTGAAAGAGCGCGTGTCTGGTGCGGAATGCGGCGGTACTCCAGCAACCGGATAACTGAAGGCACACGCAGAGCCAGGCGGGCGGCATGAAGGAAGTGACCGTTCTCCTCTTCCGCCATGGCAACGCCCTTTAACACCAGCACGATCGCCCGGCGCGCCGCGCACACATTGATTGGCTCGTACGAGGCATTCAATACCAATACCGGCGCATGCAGCGCGTGAGCGTCGCTGTCCTGGCGGACTCCGAATACTGCGGCCGTGATTGAATGCCGTCCGTGCTCTGTCCCCGAATTGTGTCTATGTCCCGACATTTTCACGCTCGAGCGCCATCTCAGAGTCAGGCTCGATTTCAAAATTCGCACTGCTGTTCTTCAAAGTTCGTGCCACTGTCGCTACCCACACCTGCTTGGCGCCCGCTTTCCGCAATATGCGCGCACACTCTGAAACGGTAGTTCCAGTGGTGAGAACGTCATCCACAAGCAGAACATTGCGGCCCGCTACCGTGCTTAGATGCATAACCCGGAAAGCTCCGCGAATGTTCTCGTTCCGCTGAGGACGGGTCAGGCCGATCTGTGAAACGGTATCGCGGCGCCTCTCCAAGACGTTTGTGGATAGCTCCGCGCCAGAAATCGGGAACTTTTTCAATGCAGCGCGGGCAATGAGCTCTGACTGATTGAATCCCCGCTGGCGTCGTTTAGAGGAGTGCAGCGGCACAGGAATTACCAGCATTGAACTACAGTCAATTCCCAACTTCGCGATCGCTGCGGCCAGCATCCTGCCCAAAACACCTGCTGCGGGAATCACATGCTCATATTTGAGCAGATGGATCAATTCGCGAAGTTCGCCATCGTATGCACCGTAAGCTGTGGCGTTCGCGAAGTGCGGTCTTGTTTCCACGCAAACGGCGCAAATCTGAATGGCCGATGGTCGGGATATCCCAGGCAGATTTTCGCCACAAATCTCGCATGTCGTCCCGCGGATTGGACTCATGCAAGAGACGCATTGCGGACACACCGGCAAGCGAGAAATATTTTCCAAAGGGGTGCCGCAAATACGGCAATCGGAGGGAAAAAGGGCCGCGAACAAGCCCTGGGCGACCGTGGCCGCACCCGCATTCGCAAAATTCACCAGGCTTCGCCCTGCGGGGTCCCCGGAGCGCCCGAATTTGGGGTTCGGGATTGGGGGAACGGTCGTGCGAATTGTGTCTCCGGTACTGCTGAAGACCGACCTCCCTCGCCCGGCGCCAGGTTAGGCTCCAGCCGAACGATTCTTGTCCAGTATAGCTAGGAGTAGCAGCGACAAGCAATTGCCTAGGCGGCAGCCCTCTTCGTCACAGATCTGCGTACCCGTTCGGGGACACTCACAAAGATCGAAACATTTACTCGGCGGAAGCAATTGACGCAGCGAGCCGGCCTGAGCAGCAAGACCGGGAGAACGTATTTTTCAAGGAAACTACGGCGGCGGGAGCGATACGCGTCGGAACCCCCGCAGTCCGGACATTCATAGTGGCTTCGAAACATGCTGACACCCTCGATCTTGCGAAAGGATTATCAGACGGGTGGCAATTTGTAATTATAGCTGTGCTGTCCAGGAACTCAGCATCACCTCAGAGGCGGCAGCGCACTTGTAAACCGTGCTTGCTCCATGCTAACGTGCGGCGCTGCTAAATTCAGGTTGTCTGGACACTTAAGGACCCTAATGAGCAATTCAGATAGCGCAACAGAAACCACCAAAAGGCACCAGCCCTTTGTTCCTGAAAAGATGGAGATGAAGGAGTTTACTTTACGCGCGGTCTTGCTGGGGCTGCTCATGACGGTGGTTCTGGGCGCCGCCAATGCCTATCTTGGCCTGCGCGCAGGAATCACTATTGCCGCGACTTATCCGGCCGCCGTTATCGCAATGGCTGTGCTCCGGATTTGGAAAGGCACGATACTTGAAGAAAACATTGCCCGGACTTCAGGCAGCATTGGCGAGGGCATCGCCGCCGGGGCAATTTTCACCATTCCCGCGTTCCTGATTGCGAAAGCATGGCCTTCGTTCCGCCCAGCCGACGCGTACTGGAAGACCACGGCGCTGATCATGGTGGGCAGCATCCTTGGAGTGCTGTTCATTTCATTGGTGCGGCGCGGCATGGTTGAAGATCCCGAGTTGCCATTCCCTGAATCTGTTGCCGCGGCAGAAATTCACAAGGCCGGCCGGCGTGGCGCGCAAGCCGCGAAGTATCTGTTCTGGAACATTGGCATCGGTGGCTTGGTGTACATGCTCGGTCGCTTTGGACTGTTCGCGGCAGACAAAGACATTCATTTCAACATAGGCAATCTGGGTCACAGCCAGGTTCGGCTTGGCGCAGCTGGAACCCCGAACATACTTGCAGCCGGAGGCGCAAGCACCTTCGCTGCACCAAGCGTGAGCCCCGCGTATCTCGGTGTCGGCTACATCATAGGACTGCGCCTCGCATCCATTCAGTTCGCCGGAGGAGTGTTGGCTTGGGGACTGGTTGTGCCACTGCTCATGTTTCTTATGGGTCCGCAACTCAGGCACTACCTTCCGGCAGACACACCCGATGACTGGGCAGGCATGGCAGTGACGGTTTGGAGATTCATCGTGCGGCCGATCGCTGTGGGCGGAATGCTCGTGGGTGCTGCCTATACCTTGCTAAAAATGCGTAAGACCATTACCGCGGGACTGGGCAGGGCATTTGCTGATCTTCGTCAAACAGCAGCCGATCAGGCGAAGCTGGCGCGAACCGAGCGCTACATGAGTTCGAAAGTGGTATTCAGCCTGATTGCGCTGATGTTCGTGCTCATGTGCTTCCTCTACATCCACATCTCCGGGCTCAAGTTGCCGGCGATTTTGGCGGCTCTCGTAATGCTGATTGTCGGATTTTTCTTTGCCACCGTTTCTGGAAGCTTGTGCGGTTTCATCGGGTCCTCGAACAATCCAGTTTCCGGTTTGACTTTGTCCACATTACTCATCGCGGCGCTATTAATGGTGTCCCTGGGAGTCTCGGGGCCGTCCGGTGTAGCTGCGGTTTTGGGAGTGGCGGCTGTCGTCTGCGTTTCGTCCTCGGTTGCGGGCGAACTGCTGCAGGACTTCAAAGTGGGATACATTCTCGGGGGCACGCCAGCCAAGATCCAGCTGGCAGAACTGATCGCGGTAGTGGTTGCGAGTCTGGTTATGTACTTCCCGCTGATGCTGCTGCACGAGGCCAACATCAGGGCGGGAGGAATCGGCTTTGGCGATCGTCAGCTTTCCGCTCCCCAAGCCGGATTGATGGCGACACTGGCGCAGGGCATTGTTGGTGGGGAAATGGCGTGGCCGCTGGTGGGAGTCGGCCTCCTCTTCGGAATTTCGATGATCATGATGCAGGTGCGCAGCCCCATGCTGGTCGCAGTTGGAATGTATTTACCCTTTGAAACCACATTTGCGATTTTCATCGGCGGAGTTTTCCGTTCAGTCGGAGACTGGGCAGCAAAACGGCGCGGTCTTAATCAGGCACAAATGACTCGCGTAGAGAATGCGGGAGTGCTCACGGCCTCCGGCCTTATCGCTGGCGAGGCTGTGCTCGGCCTGGTGTGGGCGGGACTGCAGTTCGCTCCCAAATGGGCGCGACCGCAGATTTTTACTGACCCGTCGTATATGGTTGGCGGAATGATCATTCTGGCTCTTCTCGCGGCCTTGATGATCGGTCTTCCGCTGACCGCTGCCGGGGATCCCAAAGAACCGGCACCGCCGACGGCAATGATGTAAGCGCACGTATGCGCGAGGACGCGAAGTCCCAACGTGCCAGTTCTGGCCAGGCTTTCCTTTGTGTACCTTTGCGTCCTTGGTGGTTGTCGCTCTTATGGCATTGGCCGAAAATGTCTCGCGAGTACGCGAACGAATTGCCGCCGCAGCCCAGCGCTCCGAGCGCAGGCCCGAAGAAATCACCCTGATGGCGGTGACGAAGACGGTCTCTACCGAGCGCATTATCGAAGCCTATAATTTGGGAATTCGCGTCTTTGGTGAAAACAGGATCCAGGAATTTGCCGGGAAGATCGAAGAACTGCGCACTCTGACCGATGCCGAGTGGCACATGATCGGCCACCTTCAGACCAACAAAGCAGCCAAAGCCGCGGAGTTATTTACATGTATTGATTCCGTGGATTCGGTTCGTCTTGCACTCAAGCTGAACACTACAGCCTCGGAACTTGGCAAGAAACTCCCTGTCATGATCGAGATCAACATAGGCGGGGAAGAAGCCAAGAGCGGCCTCCCACCCGATTCATCAGAACTCCAGGAACTCCTGAACTCCGCGCCTGACTTGCCATCTCTGGATTTTCGCGGCCTGATGACCGTGCCGCCGTACCACGCCGATCCCGAGGAATCCCGGCCTTACTTCCGCAAAATGCGGGAATTGTTTCACCACATCCGCAGACGAGAACTTGCTGCAACTCACTTCGATGTTCTCTCCACGGGCATGTCTCACGATTTCGAAGTGGCCATCGAAGAGGGATCCACCTGCGTCCGCATAGGGACAGCAATTTTTGGTGAAAGGCAAATCTGACGTCTGGCGTCTCAGCTGATTAGTATGCCCAGTACGGACCCGGCCCGCCCGGAGTGTTCATGCCTTCGATTGCGGTGTAAACCTTCCGCCCAAAAAAGAACGGCAAGCCCCAGTCAAACGTCCCGGGATTCGGCCCGCCAAGCGTGGGAAACACATTGTCACTCGTATTCGAAAACAAAGTACTTGCGTTGTCGATGGTGAAGTTTACAACGGTGCTGGTATTATTTGCGCCAATATTGGTGGCAGTTAAGTTCGCCGTTGACGGCGGGCAATAAAAACCTGGCAATGAGCTCGGGCAGTCGGGAATTCCAGTCTTGGTGCTGTCCAGGAAGAAGAAGGCGTTAGAGCCGCTGTCGATGAAACCCGCGTTAGTGTAAGTCGTTCCATTGAACTTGGTGCTGAAGTTCCCGGTGGAAGGATCGAGCGTCAATACTTGCGCGCTGTCCAGTGAGTTGTTGGTCTGCGTTCCGATTCCGAAGATCAGAGATCCGCTCACACTTGGAGCGCTGGTAGAAACTGCCGGCAGATCAATAATCACGCCATTATGGTCGGTAGCGAAAAACGCAACCGGATTTTGCACTTGCTGCGTGGCGGTTTGCGTAATCACCTGGCACGACGAACCTGCACATCCATAATAGAAACCGGGGTTATTGCTAGTTCCCGATTCGCAAGCCGGGCCGCAGTCTTGAATAAACGAGCCGATGCCCAAAATTCCGTTTGCTCCGAGACGCTTGAGGTCCTGCTGCGGCGCGCCATGGGCGCTGCAGCCGCTCGGTACGGTCGAGAAAGCCGTGTCACCAATGACTTGAATCGGAATGGCACTTGCTTGCTCTCCGGCGATCTTCACATCGGCCGTTTTCACCGGCCCCCAAGTGATCCCAAGCGAGAATTGCGCACATTCGGCCACGGAATTTCCGCTCGAATCTTTCTGTTGGGTGAGCGGGACCGTCAATGCAGAGGAGAGGACGCGCAGTCCGAAAGAGCCCGTATCCACTAAAACACCGCCAAGTGCCTGGCAATTCGAGGTTCCAGGGGCACACACCGTCACAGTCGTAAACAGTCCGTTGGCGTAGTTCCCGTTGGGCCCGGCATTGACGATGATGGGCTGAGTATTGTTTGCGTTTGCGGGAGAGGAACTCTTGGATCCACTGCCTCCGCCGCAGCCTGGCAACACGCATGCCAGCGTGATCGCTGAAAATGCAGCGATGATTCGTAGCTCAGCGAATCTCATCGGCCCGGACTCCCTGTGGCATTTTGCTGCGAAGATAGGCGCGCCCGGAGATGAATCGCATGTGCCCGCCAGACTCAAACACCAGGTCATCGGTTTCGATGTGAAGTCCGCGACCCCGGCGATTTGTAGGTACTTGCGCCGCCTGTACGTATTCCTCGAAATGCGCTCCCAGCAGCTGGCGAAGATCGGGGGCAAACGAGCCTTGCCAGGTCACGCCGAAAACGGTTCCGGCCGTAGAAACGAACTCCCGCACGACAGTTCCGCCCGGCGCACTCATCTCGTGTATTGAGTAGGCTTGCCCAGGCAGAAAACGCACTGCAGCTTTCATGCGGGTCTGATCCGACTGGACCGACGAGACATCTTCTCCGAGGGTTGCGAACGCCGGCACGGTCAAAAGCACAACAGCGAATAGGCACACGCGGTTTCGGAGCATGGCAGACCGTTCGAGAGCAGAAGAAATTAGCATCCGGGTGAAAGAAGATTTTCAGGAGGGTTGGATTTAATTCCCGTCTATGCGGGTTGCTTCACCGACGACTCAGCGGTGCAAGTCTATGAAGAAATGGGTCTGGTCCCGCGCGCTTCGAGGAATTCAGAGTTCCCGCTCAGCGGCGTCACGCAGGCTGGAAAAAACTTAGGGACCGAAGCATCATTTCCCCAGTCGGAAGGGCTTGGCGCGAGGCACCACAAATTCCCCGGCACGTCCAGGCCGATCCCGATCAGCCAATACTTTCCCCCAGCGGCCGGCGGCAAACTGCAGGCAACTCTAGCGATTGCGTTTCCTCCACCCGGCAAACGATCCACACGAACTCGCAATCCCTGCTTTAGCGGCCCCTTGAAACGCACACCACAGCCTTGTGGATTCACCAGGACCGTATGGCAACTTTCCGAGAACGTAGCGACAGGGTCGAGGCTGGTGAGGTAAAGGGGAATCTGTGCGCGAACTCGAGTGCCGCGCCGTCTTTTGTCTATTTCCACTTAGGTCGCCCCTCAGGTCCCTATTCTAATGTCAGTTGGGAAGTGCACGGACGACCCGGGGAGAACCAAAGTGATTGTCCTGAAGGTATCAGTAAAAGGAAAGGCTCCCTAATTGCCGCGCGCGGCGCACTGTCCATGAAAAGAAAACAATGCTGAGTGGCACCAGGCATGATGCAAAGCAGAAAAGAATTGCGATCTCCCGTGTCAACGTTGCCGAGCTCGAAATCTGAAGCAGAGCCAGCCGCATACCCGTTAATGAATGGGTAAAAGGCAGGAGACTGGACACCAACCGCACCGGAGCTGGAAGTGCCGAGACCGGGAATAATGCTCCGCCCATCAGCCACGCGGTGGATCCTAGTAACCAGAGCACGGCCGAGCCCTTGTAAGTCAAAACCTGAACGCCCGCAGCGAACAGCCCTGTGGCAATGGCAATCAGGACAGAAAACACAAACACCCAAAAGCAGCCCAGCATGTTCACGCGGAGGCCAGCGGAAAAGAGCATCATCCCACCGCCGGTATAAACAAGAAGCTGCACAATTCCATTGGCGAAAGCAGATATTGCACTCAATGAGATCAGAACTGCGGGCGGCGTGGAAGTCGTCATGAGAACTTCCAGCGTTCCGGCTTGCTGTGATTCCTGAACTACCCGCAAAAAGCTGTGAATCCCGGTGATCAGGAAAGTATAAAAACCGGTTCCAACTATGAGGAAAACAAAATAGGGCATGCCTTCGGGGCGAAATTGTGGGCCAATGGCGCGGGACAGGTAGTAAAACGTCGCTAACTGTGCGCCGGATGCGACAAAGCCGAATATGAGTCCGTTGCGATAGCGAACGCCGGTGAGAATGTCTTTCTTCAGCACCGCCATGATCTTCGCGAGAATCACGCCGGCACTCCCTCAGGCCATGGCGCCACTTCATGCTCGCCGGTAGTTTCTAAATAAAAATCCTGCAACTCGCGGCTAGGGGAATTGGACACGTTTTTCACGGCGCTAAGTTCGCCCATGTGAAGAACAGCGATACGGTCACAGACAGCCGCTACCTCCGCGAAATTGTGGGTTGCCAGCACAATGGTTTTGCCCGTACTCGACAATTCGCGAATGAGCTTCCACAGCTGATTTGCGGCGGTAACGTCTAGACTGCGCGTCGGCTCATCCAGAAGGAGCACCGACGGCGCCTTGATGAGGGCGCGCGCGATTCCGAGCCGCTGATACATGCCAGATGAAAGCTTCATCACTTGTTTGCCGGCAGCATCTTCCAATCCAACGTCATGAAGGAGTGATCGAACCCGGCTGCCACATTCGCGTCGTGGTACATCCTCTAAAGCCGCGAAGAATTCCAGATTTTCAAATGCAGTTAGCCGTGGGAAAAAGGATCTCTCGTTAGCCAGTGCGAATCCGACCTGTCGGCGTACCATTCGGGCGTTCGAGCGAGTGTCCGCGCCACTGACTGAGACGCAACCCCGGTCCGGCAGAAACACCGCGGATATCAGCTTCAGAGTAGTGCTCTTTCCGCTGCCGTTTGCGCCGAGGAGTCCGAGTACCTCTCCCGCCGCGACAATCAGGGATATTCCTTTGAGGGCATGCGTTTCCGGGCCAGATCGCCCGAAGAAAAAGCCCCTTTGCCGAAATATCTTGTGAACGTTCTCGAGGACGACACTGTTCATCTTGGTCAGAGCCGGTTCAATCGCAGGTACTTCTGAAAACCACCCTGCTGTAAGAAGATTCTATGTACAGACAGGACCGCGGTCGGACGAGATTTCGCGGGCGGACATAGTTAGTTCACATGGGAATGACATCGGCGGCAGTGGCACAGGTCGAATCGACAGCACTTCATCCTGTGTCTCTGCGCTTCAGCCCGGAATTTGAGTTGCTGTTCGCCTGCTGTGGATCCCGAGATCCTGGTTTGGCGGCGATATTGGCTTCGCCGCTGAATTGGGACCTCGTCCTCAAGCTCGCGGATCATCACCGCGTGACACCAGCTCTCTACGCCGCGGTCAGTGAAAGAAGCGACGTTCCAGCAAGCATCCAAGCTGCAATATGTTCTCGCTTTACGACTCACGCCCGAAATGTGCTGCGCTTCTCAGCTGAACTGGCCCGAATCTTGCGGCATTTTGCTGATCACGACATTCCCGCTCTGGCCCATAAAGGTCCTGCCCTGGCAGAGTTGCTGTATGGCGATCCGGCAATGCGTCAGTTCAGGGACCTCGATGTTCTGGTCAGAGCAGCAGATATCCCACGGGCGAGAGCGGCACTCAAGGAACTTGGATACGAGCCGCAGATCGAGCTCTCAACGCGCCAAGAAAAGGCGTATCTCAGTTCAGGATACGAATATGTTTTTGGTTGGAACACAGAAGCAAACCTGCTCGAGCTGCAATGGCAGATTCTGCCACGGTTCTATGCCATCAACTTCGATATGGGAGCGCTATTTCGGCGCTCGGAAGAAATTGAACTTGATGGCGCCCGGTACAGAATTTTGGGTCAGCAAGACCTCATGTTGGTTTTGTGCGTCCATGCAGCCAAGCATGAATGGGCCCAGCTGGGGATGCTGCGTGATATTGCCGCACTTGCTCGGTTTGAATTGGATTGGGAGTGCATCGCAGCGGAAGCTAAAAGGCTGGGCATTGAACGAGTCTTGAAAATCTCTCTTCTGCTTGCGCACGAACTCTTGGGACATGAGCTGCCGTTCAAACCATTTCCCGAATGTGCGTCGGAGCTGGCACTCTCCATTCAATCGAGACTCGCAAGCGGGACACAATCCGAAACGGAATCGGTGCGCTATTTCCGCACAATGATGCGAGTGCGTGAGCGGTGGCGAGACCGATTGGCCCTTTTCTGCAGGCTGGCAGTTACACCAAGTACCGGCGAATGGGAGACAATCAGCCTCCCTGATTCGCTTTTTTGGCTCTACCGCGGGGTGAGGCTGCTG
>WNFR01001782.1_pt1 | contig 22488 bp, 23 predicted proteins | sample 5400221 | NCBI WGS metagenome assembly WNFR01 (sample SAMN13153357, study PRJNA577476) | soil metagenome | isolation source: 40 cm soil under Madrone tree | place: USA:California | collected 2016-06-14 | reverse complement strand
GCCGGCAATCGCCGCCGGTGCGCTCGCCAGCATCCGACACCTCAAAGCGAGCCAGGCCGAACGCGATCGCCACCAGGAGCGTGCCGCAACCTTGAAGCGCCGCCTCGCCGAGGCCGGCCTGCCGGTGATGCCGTCGCCGAGCCATATCGTCCCGGTGCTCGTCTGCGACCCCGAGCTGTGCAAGGCCGCCTGCGACGCGCTGTTGCACCGCCACCGGATCTATGTCCAGCCAATCAATTACCCGACCGTGCCCCGCGGCACCGAGCGCTTGCGTCTGACCCCGACGCCACTGCACAGCGACGCCGATATCGAAGCGCTTGTAGCGGGACTCAGCGACGTGTGGGGTCGGCTGACTTGGCGGCGCGACGCCTGACCGAGGCTCCCCGCTGGCAGAGGTCAGGTGCCGATTGCGAGCGGGCTCGACAGTTTTTTGAGTGCGGCAATCACCGAGAGGGCCGTGAGACGGCCGGTGCGCGGGTTCTCGGCGGAGGGCACGTTTTCGACCTGCATTGACAAGCGGGCGGCTTCGGCCTCGACCTCGATGCGGTGCGTGTTGCGCGTCACGTTCGGGTCGGCCCAGATCTCGACATTCGTCCGGTCGGGGCCGATTCCGGCCAGCGCCAGCGCCGCTGCAACATTGACATTGGCCGGAAAGCCGCGGGCGGCTTCACGAGCAGTGCCGGAAAAGACGCGTTTGGGCCTGGTCAGTCCAGTGATGTCGATCCCATTGGCTTTGAGATAGGGCGCGCCCAACAGCCCCCGCGGCGGCTTTCGCGTGATCATATTGACGCTCGAAATACCGCCCTCGGCCGCCGCCACGACCGCGTCGAGCCCCAGGAGGGCGCCAGTGGGCACGAGAATGCGGCCACCCTGGCGGCGCGCCAGATCGACGAGGTCGAGATTGTCGAAGAGCGCCCCGCAGCTCAGCACCAGGATGGTGCGGCCGTGAGCGAGGGCGGGCTCGGCGAGGTCGCGCAGCACCGCAGCGGGTGCGCATTCGACAACGATATCGGCGTGTTCCCAGAGCTGTGCCAGCGGCACGACCGGCACTTTCCGGGTGAAACCAGCCATTGCGGCTTCCGCACGCGGAACTTTGCGCGCCGCAATTGCAGTGAGCGTCAGCCCGTCGATCCCCTGATCGAGCCGCCGGGCAACTACTTTCCCGATCGCGCCAAACCCACCGATCGCCACGCGCAACGCTCGATCGCGATGATCCACTCCGATCCTCCCAACAGCCGCCACATGATGGCGCAAAGGACGGGGTCTTGCTATCTCGCTTAGGATAGCAATCCCTCTTCGCGATGACCGGTCCTTATCGATCAACCTTGCGGTTTGTTTTATCATCAATTAGGGTCGAAAGCGGGCGATCGTAGAGGGTCAGCGAAATGGGTGTCATTTCTCGGCCGGCCTATGTCGTCGCCGGATCGATTGTTCTCGGCGGCTGCATCAGCACCGCCACTGCGATCAGCGACACCCAACGGCTGGTCAGTGCGGAGCCCATTCAAACCGAATTCATTGTAACCACCAGCACCGGCGGGCAACAGACCTGGTCCCCAGCCGGCGTCGACGGTCACGAGAAGGCGTATTTGGGCTATGTTTTGCTGGATTCCGGCAGAAAATGCCAAGCCTTCGCCGACCGGCTCTCGGTCGCGCAACGCGGCGTAGACACCAGCTTCGATATCTTGACCGGCATATTGTCGGCATTGGCGACCGCACTCACCCCGATCTCCACGATCCATGCGCTGACGGCCGCCGCCACGATCTCCAGCGGCACGAAGACGGCGATCGATGCCAATGTCTACGCAAAAGCCACCGCCGCGCTGATCCTCCAGGAAATCAACAGGACTTATTACCTACACATCAATAATTACCGAAACGAAATCCTGGCCACTCAGGATATCGTTCCGACGATAGAAGTTAGCAGGATCGAGGCGATCCATCGCGAGTGCTCTCTCGATTTCGCCGTGGCTAGCCTCTCTCAGACTGGAGCGGCGGCGGCGGCTTCGATCGGCGCGGCCTCGGGCGCCGTTGCGGGCGCTGCTGCCGCAAGACAAAAGGGGCTTTCGCCCGAAGCCGGCGCCATCGTCGGGGCGGCGGCCGGGGCGGCGGCCGGAGGAGCGGCTGGCACGCCGCAAACGGCGGCAAATGCGGGGGCAGCCGCCGGCATGAATATCGGTACGGCCCCCCGTGAGCCGGGCGGGACCGTCTTGCCGCCCCCGATCCCAATAGCGCCGCCGCCGAATCCACCTCCGCGGCGGCCGCCTCCAGTGCCGGCATGTCAGGATTCGGGCCCAAGTATCCCGCTCGCCTGTCCGCCCTTAGCGCCGGAATTACAATCGCGCAGAAAAGAGGTCAGCGATGCTGTGAAAAAACTTAAGAATCTGGCAAAATTACAGGCCGTGGCGCGGACCTTGGGCGTGTCAACACCGGTCCCTACAGTGAGATGCATACAGAGAGATATCGTCAATCACATCGAGCAAATCTGCACCGATGACAAACTGCAAGAGATGAACCGTGCGCTGGCGGATCCGGGTTTAATGAGATAATGCATGAAGGGAGGACAGCGTGAACTCTACCGATGTCACCAAGCGACGCGCTCCCCCGTGTACATTACTGGCAGAGCTGCAAACAGTGGTCCGCCAGGTAGAAGAGATACTAGGGCCGTTGATCCTCATCGAACACGATGGCACTGACACGATCCTCAGTTTCGACGAGGGGCGGGATACACCGGCCACCCTGGTGACGCTCGAGCCCGACGTCGGCCAAGCTTCGCGTCGTGCAGGGGTGGACGAGTTGGTGACAAGCGGGATGTCGGTCGTCGCGGGAAACACGCTTGGGATTGCGGCTTATCGGGTCGGCTTTCGAGAGGTCGGGACCGTCAGCAACGAAATCCCGCCCCAGGGTCGTGCGCTGCTCGATACGATCGCCGGCACCGAATCACCTGGATACGATGTCCTTTATGGGGGGAAAAGGTTCACCGACTTTTCGCAGCATCCCAACATACCGGTACCGATCCGAAGCGGACCGAACAAGGGAAAGACGAGTACGGCCGCCGGTCGGTACCAATTCATATTCGATACCTGGAAAGGAATCCAAGGGGAGCTGGGTCTGCCCAATTTTTCCCCGGAATCACAGGATCAGGCCGCATGGCATCTGGCTCAGACGGAATACCAAAGACGAGAGCAGCGAGGCTTGCTGAGGGATCTGGAGAACGGGATATTTGACCGGGTCGGTCCGGCCCTGCGTCAACAATGGACATCGCTGCCGGGAGGGATCGAACAGGGGGTGAACGCCAACCGTTTCGTGACCAATTACAGCCGTAATCTCGCCAAGTATGAGCCGCCGCCCGGTACAGCCCCGACGCGGGTTACGTAGTGTCCGCGAACGCAATGAACGCAGAGGAGGTTACAGGGGGAGGCAGATGACGGGCATCCCCTCCTCAGCTGGTCAATAAGATTTTGGCAACCCCAGCACGCGCTCGGCGATGTGGCTGAGGATCAGTTGCGGGCTGACGGGGGCGATGCGGGCGATCTGGATCTCGCGGAAATAGCGCTCGACGTGGTACTCCCGGGCGTAGCCCATGCCACCATGGGTCATGACTGCCGTCTCACAGGCGCGAAAACCGGCCTCGGCGGCGCAGTATTTGGCGGCATTGGCATAGGCGCCGGCTTCCTCGCCGCGGTCGTAGGCGGCGGCCGCGCGCAAGGTCATCAGCTCAGCCGCCTCGAGCTCGATCCAGCGTTCGGCGAGCGGGTGCTGGATCGCCTGGTTCTGACCGATCGGGCGGCCGAAGACGATGCGCTCGCCCGCATAGCGGGTGGCGCGTCTGAGCGCTGCGCGGCCGAGGCCCACCGCTTCCGCGGCGATCAGGATGCGCTCCGGGTTCATCCCGTGCAGGATGTAGTGAAAGCCCTTGCCCTCCTCGCCGATGCGGTCCTCTATCGTCACCTTGAGCCCGTCGATGAAGAGGAGGTTCGAGTCGACCGCCTTGCGGCCCATCTTCGGGATCTCGCGCACCTCGACGGCGCGGCGGTCGAGATCGGTATAGAAGAGGGTCATCCCCATTGACGGCCGCGCTGCCTCCTCGATCGGCGTCGTGCGCGCGAGGATCAGCATCTTCTCGGCGACCTGGGCGGTCGAGATCCAGATCTTGCGACCGGATAGGACATAATGATCGCCCTGGCGCACCGCCCGCGTCTTGAGCCGCGTCGTGTCGAGCCCGGCGTCGGGCTCGGTCACCGCAAAGCAGGTCTTTTCCTTGCCGGCGATCAGCGGCGGCAGAAAGCGCTGCTTCTGCTCGTCACTGCCGAACACGACGACCGGGTGCAGCCCGAAGATGTTCATGTGGATCGCCGAGGCGCCGCTGAACCCGGCGCCCGACTCGGCGACCGCCTGCATCAGGATCGCGGCTTCAGTGATGCCGAGACCGCTGCCGCCGTAGGCTTCCGGCATCGCGATGCCGAGCCACCCCGCCTCGGCCATCGCCCGATGGAACTCGTGCGGGAAGCCGCCCTCGTCGTCCTTCTTCAACCAGTAGTCATCACCAAAGCGCTCGCACAGCCGCGACACCGCCGCGCGTATGTCCTGCTGCTCCGACGTCATTGCGAAGGTCATCTCCGTCTCCGTTCGCGTTGCGTCACCTCGGCGAGACCATCCTTATAGTCTCTATCGAACGAGGACGAGAGCCGTCCATTTCTTCCACGGTCAAGGCCATACCAAGGGCGTCGCCTCGGTGTGTATCGACGGGGCGGGCGGGCTTTTATATGCTGTCCGGAGGAGCCAAGCCGGAGCCGATTTTTGCCCTTCGACCTCGTCCCCAGTGTCTGCCCGCACGATTGTCCGAGCGCCTGCGCCCTCGAAGTCGAGCGCATCGACGGGCGGCGTATCGGGCGGGTGCGGGGGGCCTCGACGCAGTCCTACACGCAGGGTGTCGTCTGCGCCAAGGTTGCCCGCTACGCCGAGCGCCAGCACCACCCTGCAAGGCTGTCCCAGCCGCTGCGACGGGTCGGCGAGAAGGGCGTCGGTGAGGCGGCCTTCGCGCCGATTTCCTGGGACGAGGCGCTCGACGAGGTCGGCGAACAGTTGATCCGCGCAACCGAGTGCCACGGCTCCGAGACCGTGTGGCCGTATTTCTACGGCGGGACGATGGGGCTGGTTCAGCGCGACGGCATCCACCGGCTGCGCCACGCCATGCGCTATTCGCGGGAGCACCTGTCGATCTGCAACATGTTGTCGGACGCGGGCTGGCTCGCCGGCGTCGGGGTCAAGCGCGGCGTCGACGGCCGCGAGATGGGCAAATCCGATCTGATCGTCGTCTGGGGCGGCAATCCGGTGTCGACCCAGGTCAACGTCATGACCCACGTCGCGACGGCCCGCAAGGAGCGCGGTGCCAAGCTCGTCGTCGTCGATCCCTACCGTACCGCCAGCGCCGAGCAGGCCGACCTCCATTTGGCGCCGCTCCCCGGCACCGATGGCGCGCTCGCCTGCGCCGTCATGCACGTCCTGTTCAGGGAAGGCTACGCCGACCGCGCCTATATGGCGCGCTATACCGACGATCCCGAGGGGCTCGAGGCCCATCTCGCAACGCGCGACCCCGGCTGGGCGGCGCGGATCACCGGACTATCCGAAGATGAGATCGTCGGTTTCGCCCGGCTCTATGGGCGTACCAAGCGCAGCTATATCCGGGTCGGCTACGGCTTCTCGCGGTCACGCAATGGCGCGGCGCAACTTTTTGCGGTCACCTGTCTGCCGGCGGTGACCGGCGCTTGGGCCCATGAGGGCGGCGGCGCGCTCTATTCGAACCATGGTCTCGTCACGCTCGATCGCAGCTTGATCGAGGGTCTCGATCTCTTCGATCCCACCACCCGGATCCTTGACCAGTCGCGGATCGGCCCGGTGTTGACCGGTGACCCGCGCGACATCGGGGACGGACCGCCGGTCACCGCGTTGTTCATCCAGAACACCAACCCGATGGTCGTAGCACCGGAATCCGGCCTCGTGCGCCGCGGTTTCCAGCGCCCCGACCTGTTTGTCTGCGTGCACGAGCAGTTCATGACCGAGACCGCGGCAATGGCCGACATCGTCTTGCCGGCGACGACCTTTCTCGAGCATGACGACATTTATACCGCGGGCGCTCATACCTATCTCCAAATCGGCCGCGCGGTGCTGCCGCCTTATGCCGAGTGCCGGTCGAACCACGAGGTGATTTGCGGGCTCGCCGAGCGGCTCCGGGCGCGCCACCCCGGTTTCGCGATGAGCGCGATCGAGCTGATCGACCGGACATTGCGCCTGAGCGGCCTGCCCGATGTCGCGGATTTTCCGGAGGGAGGGTGGCTCGATTGCTGCCCGCCCTTCGCTGCCGGTCATTTTCTCGACGGGTTTGCACATGCCGACAAGAAATTTCACTTTCGTGCCGATTGGCGGGCGCTCGGGCCCGAGCATGCGCAGCTGCCCCCGTTCCCCGACCATGTCGCGGTGACCGACGAGGGTGACGCCGAGCGGCCGTTCCGCCTGATCGCCGCGCCGTCGCGGTCGTTTCTCAACACGAGCTTCAACAACACTCCGTCGAGCGTCGCCCGCGAGGGCCGGCCGACCGCCCTTGTTCATCCCCAAGTGTTGGGAGGTTTGAGCCTCGGCAACGGCGATCGGATCCGCATCGGCAACTGGCGCGGCAGCGTCGTGGTTCACGCGCGCGGCTTTGACGGGTTGCAGAGGCGCGTGGTCATCGTCGAGGGGCTGTGGCCAAACCATGCGTTCGAAGAGGGGATCGGGATCAATCTGTTGACGAGCGCCGATCCCGGTTTGCCGCGCGGCGGCGCCGTCTTCCACGATACTTCGGTGTGGCTCAGCCCGGCGTGAGGGGCGGAAATGGGCGACGACAAGAACCGGCTTCCGACCGAGGCGCGCTCTGCCGAAGTCGAGGAATTTTTGGAAAGGCTGAAGAAGGCGCCGCCCGCGCATCCGGGCGGCCGCGGGCGGCTGATCTTCGCGCTCGACGCCACCGCCAGCCGAGAGCCGACCTGGGACCGCGCTTGCCGCATCCAGGGCGAGATGTTCGAGGCGACCGCCGCGCTCGGCGGGCTCGAAATCCAGCTGGTCTTTTATCGCGGGTTTTCGGAGTGCAAGTCGAGCAAATGGGTGACGACAGCCGCCGCGCTGCACCGGGTCATGCGATCGGTGTTCTGCGTCGGCGGCGAGACCCAGATCGAGCGGGTCCTGAGCCATGCGATCCGCGAGACCCGGACACGCAAGGTCAATGCGCTCGTGTTTGTCGGCGATGCGATGGAAGAAAAAGTCGACCGCCTGTGCCGCCTGGCCGGCGAGCTCGGTCTTCTCGGAGTGCCGGTCTTCCTCTTCCACGAAGGCCGCGACAGCACCGCGGCGGCGGCCTTCAAGCAGATGGCGTCATTGTCGCGCGGCGCCTATCTGAGTTTCGATCTCGCCAGTGCCCATCGCCTGAAGGAGCTGCTCGGCGCCGTCGCCGTCTATGCAGCGGGAGGCTATCGCGCGCTCGCCGCCTACGGTGAAGGCAAGGGAGGCGAGGTGCTGCGGCTGACCTCCCAGCTCCGCGGGTGAGCAGCGGCGATGATCTATCTTCTCGGCGGGTTCGCGGTCCTCAGCGGCTTCCTGCTGTTGATTTACCTGTTCATCAACGCCGACCCGGCGCGGCTCGCCCGTGGCCTCAAGGTGACCGGCATCGTCATCGCGGTGCTGGCTGTCGCGACCTTGGCGGTCTCCGGACGGCTCGCGGCGCTGCTGATGCCGCTCGCCATGCTGATGCCGCTGTTGATCCGGGTGCGCAGCGTTCTCGACCGCTACCGTCCGCCCTCCGGAGGCCAGAGCTCGACGGTCGCGACCCCCTTCCTGCGGATGAACCTCGATCACGATACCGGGTCGATGGAGGGCACCATCCTGCGCGGCCGCTTCGCCGGAATGCGCTTGGAGGAGCTCGCGGCAGCGGACCTCTTGGCGCTGCTGCGTGAATGCCGGGCGGAAGACGAGGAGGGGGCGCGACTGCTCGAGGCCTATCTCGATCGCGTCCGCCCGGATTGGCGTGACGAGCTCGCCGGTGAGCGCACCGCAGGTGCGGGCCGCGGGAACGCCAGGCCGACAAGCGGTGACATGAGTGTCGAGGAGGCCTACGCCATCCTCGGTCTCTCGTCCGGAGCCGACGCAGACGCGATCAAGGAGGCGCATCGCCGGCTGATGGTCAAGTTGCACCCCGACCACGGCGGCTCCGACTATCTCGCCACCAAGATCAACCGCGCTCGCGACGTGCTGCTGCACCGGTGAGTTGGTATGCCGAGTCCAGTTAGCTAGATGGGGGCTACATCCAGGGGTGATCGGTGACGTAGGAAATCGATCCCATGAGCCCTTAGTCTAAGAAGTCTCGTCGGGAACCTCTCGCGTTCCGGTTCCTCTCTTGGGCTTGTGCCGCCGCCGCGCCGCGTTATTTATGGCTACCCATATATAGATTCCCATACCGAAGGGTCACATGAAGACGACCGTGGAGATTTCCGATTCGTTGCTGCGCGAAGTCCGCGAGGTCGCCGCGCGCGAAGGCGTCACTTTGCGAACGCTGGTCGAACGTGGGCTTCATCGCGTCGTCTCCGAGACACGGGGCAGCGCGCCGTTCAAGCTGCGCCGGGCCAGCTTCAAGGGCGAAGGGCGGCAGGCGGAGTTCCGCGAGGCCTCGTGGGACAGGCTGCGCGATCTGGCCTACCAGGATCGCGGCGCTTGATCGCCGTCGATACCAACATTCTCGTTTATGCACATCGCGAGGATTCACCATTTCACGAAGCCGCCTTCCGACGCGTGACGGAGCTCGCCGAAGGACCGGCGATTTGGGCGATCGCCTGGCCGTGTCTGCATGAGTTCCTCGCCATCGTGACACATCCGCGGATCTACGCGCCGCCGACACCGCTGGCCCGGGCCCTAGACCAGGTCGATGCTTGGCTCGAATCGCCGACCTTGGCGCTGTTGACCGAGTCGGCGACGCATTGGCCGACATTGCGCGCGCTGCTTGCCGGCGGCCGCATTGCTGGGGCGCAGGTCCATGACGCGCGGGTCGCGGCGCTGTGTCGCCAGCATGGCGTGCGCGAGCTGTGGTCGGCTGACCGAGACTTCAGCCGTTTCGCCGGGCTCGCAGTGGTGAACCCGCTGGTCGGCGACGGCTAGACTCGACGAGCCGCCGACTCACGCCAGCTCGTCGAGCAGCGCCTTTGCGTCTTTCAGATCGGGTGTGTCGAAGCCTTCGGTGAACCAGCCGTAGACAGGCGCGAGCAGGTCGCGGGCTTCGGCGTGGCGGCCCTGGTCGCGGCGGAGCCGGGCGAGGCTCACGGTGGCGCGCAATTCCCAGAGCTTGGCCCCCTGCTCCTCAGCGATGCTCAGGGCTTTGCGATATCGTTCTTCGGCGGCATCGGAACGGCCTTGCCGCAGCAGCAGCTGGTCTTTGTGCCTGTTTAGCTCCACTGCGTACCAGCGCTCCCCTGTCCTTTCCGAGATCTGTAAGGCATCATCCAACTGGGTTAACGCCACGTCAATTTGCCCTGCGACCCTCGTAGGCCCTTGCCAAGAGGGCGATGCGGTGGGGCATCCACACAACTGTTCCGGTGGTCCGGTAAGCGCTTAAACCGCAGCGCAGGAGAGACAACCCCTCCGTGACATTATCATTTTTGACCTTGATCCGTATTTGGCGACTAAGCCATCGAACCCGGCGACGATTTTGGCAACAGCGCGGTGATACACGGCGATGATCTCGCGCAGATCCTCGAGATCGAAACGCGCGGCCAGAGCGGTCGAGCCGACCAGGTCGCAGAACATCACCGTCAGCTGCCGGCGCTCTGCCCCCTTCGCGCGCGGAGGAGCGGTTTCGGCAAAGGGCGGCGGCTCCGTGGCGCCGAGCGCGGCGATCGCACGAAGGATGCGCTTGCGATCCCCGAGCAGCACACCGAGCTTCTCGAGGTCCGCCTCGGTAAGCTCGGGCACAATCTCCAAGTCAATCGCGTGGTCGCGAAAGAGCTGCTCGTATTGCGCCAGCCCGAGACGGCGCAGCCAATCGGCAATGTCCACCGCGTCTCCCGGGCTTGCCTTGCGCGCGAGCCGAGCTTGCGCCATTGCTAATCCGAAGAGGCGCGCAGGAGCTTGCGCGCGCCCTCGGCGAGAAAGCCCGACCGGGTCATGCCGCGACGGCTTGCTGCATCATCAATGCGCTTCAACAGACCGCGATCGATGCTCACGTTGATGCGAACCGGATTCTCGGACACTTCCACCGGTACGATGACGTAGCGCGGATTGTGCATCTCCCCCGATAGGGGCTCGCATTGCTGGCCTTCCTCGATCGATCGGGGCAGATTTTCCCCTTCGGCGATCATGTCCTCGATTGCGCTCGCGAGCGCGTCCCGCGCCTGCTGCGGGACATCGGCGAACTCCCGGGCAGCCGATGTTACCCCGGGAAAATCCGGAAACACGATCGACCAGATCGTCTCAGGCGGCGCCAGATCCGCAACGGCGATATAATGACGGGTCGCGATGGGGCTTCTCCTTTACGCCTTTGGCGGCCATTCCCAGCCCGCTTGCCGGCAGATCTCCCGCAACGTGCCGGTCGGGATATCGCCGGGATGGTTCGCGATGACCACGCGTTTGCCGTTCTTCCGGAAGATCAGATGCGAGCCTTTGCCCTGTCGCTGTTCCCAGCCTTCGCGCCGCAAGCGTCTGATCGCCTCGATCAGCCTCATCCGCCTCCACATTAATACACAAGAAGCGGGACCATCAACCGATCCGCCGAAGCCGACGATCGGGAGCGCACTGGGGTCCGGACCGCGCGCAGGCGATGGACGCAAGTTCCAACCGGCTCAGCCGACCTCGTCGAGCAGCGCCTTTGCGTCTTTGAGGTCGGGAGTGCCGAAGCCTTCGGTGAACCAGCCGTAGACCGGCGCGAGCAGATCATGCGCTGCGGCGCGCCGGCCCTGCTCGCCCCACAGCCGGGCGAGATCGCGGGCGGCGCGCAATTCCAGCGATTTCGCTTGCTGGGCTTGGGCGATGCGGATCGCTTGCTGAAATGAGGCCTGGCCCTCGTCGAGTTTGTTTCCGGCGAGCAGCACAGTCCCCGTGAGACGGTGCAGTTCCGCATCCCAAAAATGCTCGCCCGTGGCATGTGCGGTTTGCAGTCCCTCCCGTAGTGCGGCCAGTGCCGCCGTCCGATCGCCGTGCCGGACCAAACCCTTGGCCAGGAACGCAAAACCATAAGGCAAGAGCATAGTGCGTCCGAGCCGGGTCCACTCCGTTACACCCTCGCGAATGCGGACGATTGCTTCGTCGACGGCACCTTGTCCGACCAGAGCCACTCCGCGCAGCATACCAGGTTCGAGCATTAACGAGAGCCGTTGCTCCGCAGCCAACACCTCGGCGGCTTCGACTAGACTCAAGGCTTGCTCTGGCTCGCGGCGATTGAGGTAAAGCACCGAGGAAAGAGTGAAAGCGACGCTCAGCGTGAACGGGTGGGCGATCCGCTCGGCCAGCGCCAAAGAACGGGCGATGCTGGCGCGCGCCTTCTCGGGATACCCCAGCAGCCATTCGGCCTGAGCGCCCATGTATCCCGCGCAGACACCGGGATCATGTCCGCCATAGACGAGACGATGCGACGCATGCTTTTCCGGATCGTAGAGAAGGCGCCCGGCGTCGGCGTGCTCGCGAGCTTTTGCAGGATCCCCGGCAAAGACCCACGTCGTCCAGGCGCTATGATGCGCCTGGAGCCGCAATCCATCATCTCCCTCCCGTTCGGCCATCCTCAGCAGTCTCTCCGAGAGCGGGCCGCCGGCGGCTATTCCACCGGACACCGATGTTGCCTGCCACACCCCATAGAGCGCCTCAAACCGTTGCTGCGGCGCGCCGCGTTTCTCGGCGAGCTCGTGCGCCCGTGTATAAGGCAGCTGGGCTGCGACGGCGCCTTTGGCGGTCAACTGACACAGCCCCAATGCCAGTTGCAGCTTGATTTCGCGGCCGTCGCGGACCGGGCTCTCCGGCAAAGAATGCAGCAGGCCGAGACCCCGCTCGAGATGGGCAATCGCTTCGAGGTAAGCGAATTGCGCTGCGGCATGCTGCCCCGCCTTCAGCCATTGATCGACCGCGCGTTCGGAGTCGCCGGCAGAAGTCAGGTGATGGGCGAGCAGCTCCGGCTGGCGCTCGACGAGATCGGGGAAATCCGCTTCCAGCGCTGTCGCGATCCGCGCGTGCAATTCCTGCCGTCGCCCGCGCAACAGGGTCGAGTAGGCGGCGTCCTGCACCAGCGCGTGCTTGAAGAGGTAGGAGGCGTGCGGAGCGGTACCGCGGCAGAACAGGAGCCCAGCATCGCCGAGCTGATCCAAGGCGGCTTGCAACTCCTTCTCGGGACGCTGCGCCACCGGCTCGATCAGTTCGTAGGCAAACTCGCGGCCGAGCACCGCGCCGATTTGCGCGATCTCCTTGGCCGCCGGTCCGAGCCGGTCGAGCCGCGCCATCAGCGAGGCATGCAAGGTCGCCGGCACCGACAGCGTCGCGAGCGATGTCGTCCCCAGCACCGCGGCAACCCGGTCTTCCTGCGCGGCGCTCTCCAGCACCGCCTTGGTCAGTTCCTCGACAAAGAGCGGCACCCCGTCGGTGCGCTCGACGATCTCCGCGACGATATCGGGGGTGAGCGCGGCATTGCCGGCCAGGTTGTGCACCAGCGCCTCGCCGTCGCGTCCGCCGAGCCGATTGAGCGCCAAGCTCGTGACGTGGGAGCGGCCGCTCCAGGGCGGCTGAAATTCGGGACGAAAGGTGATCGCCAGCAGCACCGGCAGTTGCCGCACCCGGTCGACGATCAGATCCAGCAATTCGCGCGAGGTCGGGTCGATCCAGTGGGCATCCTCGAACACCATCAGCACCGGCCGCTGCCGCGCCACCGCTTCGAGCTGGCCGAGCACCGCCTCGAACAGTTTCTCGCGTTTGCGCTGCGGGCTGAGGTTGAGGTCCGCGGCGGAACTCGGCAGCGACAACAGCTCGCTCAACAGCGCGATATCGTCCTCGTCCCGCGCGCCCGGCGCGAGCAATGCCCGCAGTTTGCCGAGCTTGGCGTCGACCGTGTCGTCGCGGGCGAACCCGGCGGCGCGTTCGAGCCGCGCGATGAAGGGATAGAGCGCGCTGTCCTGGTGGTGGGGCGAGCAGAAATAGCGCAGGCGGGTGTGCGGCTCGGTTGTGATGTGCTCGGAAAGCGCGGCCGTCAGCCGCGACTTGCCGATGCCCGGCTCGCCGGAGATCATCACCACTCGGCCTTCGCCGCTCTTCGCCTGTTGCCAGCGGCGGATAAGCAGCTCGACTTCCTCGTCACGCCCGACGAGCGGCGTCGCCCCCGAGCGCAATGCCTCGAACCGGCTCAACATCCCGCTCTCGCCAATGACCCGCCACGCCGGTTGCGGCTCGGCAAAGCCGGCAAGCGCCTGCGGGCCGAGATCGGCGAGGTCGAACAGCCCGCCGACCTGCCGGCGCGTCGCTTCGGCGATGACCAGAGTGTCCGGCATGGCCAAGGCCTGCAGCCGGGCGGCGAGGTTCGGCGTCTCGCCGACGACGCCGCGCTCCTGCGCCGCCCCTTCGCCGATCAGATCGCCGACCACGGCGAGCCCGGTAGCGATGCCGAGCCGTAGTCGCAAATCCCGTCGCGCCGGCAATTGGCCGACCGCCTCGATCACCGCCAGCCCGGCGCGCACTGCCCGCTCGGCATCGTCCTCATGGGCTCGCGGGTAGCCGAAATAGACCAGCACGCCGTCGCCCATATACTTGGCGACAAAGCCATCGAAGCGACCAACCGTATCGGCGACCGCGCGGTGGTAGGCGCCGATCAGCTCGCGCAAATCCTCCGGGTCAAACCGCGTCGAGAGCACGGTCGAGCCGACGAGATCGCAGAACATGACGGTGAGCTGCCGGCGTTCAGCCTCGGCGCCAGCATCTTGTCCTGGTCGCACTGGCTCGGTCGACGCGGTCGGCGTGCCAGAGCTCGGAGGGTTAGGTCGCAACGCGGCGATCGCGGCCAGCAGCTTGCGCCGATGGCCGACGAGATTGACGCCCAGATCCTTGAGGTCGTCGGCCGTCAGCTCGCGCAGGATTTCGGCATCGATCGCGTTATCGTGGAATGCCGAGGCGTATTGTTCGAGCCCCAGCCCTCGCAGCCAATTGGTGATCTCGATCGACATTGTCGGGGTTCGCGATCACCGGCTGAGGCGTCGCCGCCCGGGGCTATCCCGCGCGGTCATCGCCGAAATCAAGGCGGTCATCGAAGGCAGTCTGGAGGGCACAATGTGGACCCCAATCACCCGGCGGTAGCATAGCCCGGAACACTTACGGTACGGAAGCGATCTGACCGATGCCGAATGGCCGATCATCGCGCCCTTGCTGCCGGCGGCGGGGCCTCACAAAAGGCCAACTTTCGCGGTACGATTGCCCCCGTCAGGTGGATTTATCTTTTATCCCAGTTCAACGCAGGGCTGACCGGGGAATCGAAACGGGTTGCGCGGCCACGATCCTGTGCAACCCGAGCGTATCCCCGTGGCCGGGCTTGGCCCGGCCACCCACGTCTTCTTTACGGACATTGCGGTTGCGTCAAGACGTAGATGCCCGGGACGAGCCCGGGCAAGGGGTTTTTGGAGGTAAAATTCGGAGCAAAACGCTCGCACGAATGGATCCTCAACTTCCCCGGACAGCCCTGCAGTTCAACGGGACGATGAAATTGTCTCTTTCTGGTTCTCTTTTGGTGCTCCGCCGTCGTGGGACCATGCGGAGGCCCGAGCATTATCGAGGATAATTCCCGGTTAGGCGAATTTAATTCCCGGTTGGCCGACTTTAATTCCCGGTTCGGGCTGCTACGGGAATTCTCTTCTAAAGGATTGATTTACCTTACCGTTTTCGCGGCCAAACGGCGATTATCCGGGGAATATCGAGAAATTTCCCGGTGAACCGGGAAAAACCGGGAATCCTGCTCCCACGGCGACGAACGGGCCGCGGCGCAGTCGCCTGACAACGCCGATTCGCATTGCCCGGGACGGATCGTCCGGTCTGCTACTCCAGCCGGGCGCCGTAGCGGTGGACGTGGTACGGGCTGCCGGCGAGACCCGGGCAGTAGCTGCCGACGACCGGTTCGAGGGCTTCGTAGAGGCGCCGGTTGTCGGCATTGGCGGCGGCGAGCCGCTCGCGCGCCGCTTCGACGCGGTCGCGCAGCCGTTCGAGATCGAGGGTCAAGACGCGCCGGTTGTCGACCACCAGCCGGCCGCCGATCATCACGCTGGCGACCGCGGTGCCGTCCTCGGTATGGACGAGCTGGTTGACCGGGTCGTTGAACGGCAGCCAGTTCGGGTGGTCGAGGTCGAGCATGACGATGTCAGCCTTGTAGCCGGGCGCCAGCTTCCCGATGCGATCACCAAACCCGAGGGCGCGGGCGCTGCCCTCGGTCGCCGCCAACGCCGCTTCGCGTGTCGAGAGCCACCGCCGCCAATCCGGCCCCTGCACCTTCGAGACGAAGGACGCCAGCCGCATCGCTTCATACATGTTCTGATTGTCGGCGCAGTTCGCCCCGTCGGTGCCGATCCCGAGATTGACCCGCCGCTCCAGCATCGCCCTGGTATCGGCGAGGCCGCTGCCGAGCCGCATGTTGCTGCCCGGGTTGTGCGCCACCGAGGCGCCGTGATCGCCGAGGCGGGCCATGTCGTCCTCGTCGAGCCAAACGCCGTGGGCCACCGTGAAATGCGGGCCGAGCACACCCAGCCCGTCGAGATGGGCGGTCTGCGTCTGCCCGTAGAGCCGGATCCCGGTCACCCCCTGCACCTTCGACTCGGCGACATGGCTGTGCAGTCCGATATCGAACTCGCGAGCCAGATCGGCGCAGCCGAGGATGAAGGCATCCGAGCAATGGTGCGGGATCGTTGGCGCGACCGCGGGGCGCACCCGGTCGCGGTCGAAGGACCAGTCGCGCAGTGCGGCGCGAATTGCCGCCAGGGTCGCCTCCCCCGGCGGTAGGCGGAACTCGGCGACCCGTTCCTTGAGCGGCTGCGGCAACGCGTCGTAGAGGCCCGGGATCGCTTCGTAGAAGCTGCGGTCGGCGACCATCGGCGCCACCACCGCCCGCATGCCGACATCGGCGTAGGCCTTGCCCGTCAAGGCCAGCCCGTCGGTGCTGGGCAGCGGCCATTCGAAAGAGAGATCGTAGCAGGCGGTGCAACCCTTCAGCACCATCTCGACCGCGCCGAGCTGGGTCGAGAGGTAGCCGTCCTCGCCGGTGCGGTTTCCGGTGATCCACGGCGCCGCGGTCAATAACAATTCGAGGGTCCAGCGGTCGCCCATCCCCTTAGCGAGATTGCCGTGGCCGTGAGTGTGGGCATTGACGAGACCGGGATGGAGCAGCCGGCGGGTCGCGGCGATCTCGACGGCCTCAGCCGGGGCGGCGCAACCCGGCGCGCCGATCTCGCGGATCGTATCGTCCTCGATCAGGATATCGGCGAGATCCGCCGTTCCGCTGGCGATGTCGAGCACGCGGCCGCCGCGCAGGATCGTATAGGCCATGGTATCGTCTCCTCAAAGCGCGCGGCATCATAGACCGGAGCGCGCCAGGAGCCGAGCGATGCCCAATGTTGTCGTGCAGCGGAACGAGGCCGTTCTCGAAATCGTCCTCAACCGGCCCGAGGTGCTCAACGCGGCGAACCGCGAGCTGATCGCCGAGCTCGCCGCCGCCACCGCCGAAGCCGCCGAGGATTCCAAAGCTCGCGTGGTGCTGTTGCGCGGCGCCGGCACGCATTTCTGCGCCGGCGGCGACATCACGATGTTCGGCGAGCTGATCGGATTGTCACCAGCCGAGCGCCGCCAGGCGCTTTACCGGATCGTCGATGGGCTTCATCCGTTGCTGATCCGGTTGCGCCATATGCCGAAGCCGGTCGTCGCAGCGGTGCAAGGCGCCGCTGCCGGCGTCGGGCTCAGCCTCGTTGTCGCCGCCGATCTGGCGCTCGCCGCCGAGGACGCCGTCTTTGCCACGGGCTACATCCATCTCGGAACCAGCCCGGACGGAGGCTTGACCGCGACACTCGGGCGGGTCGTCGGGTTCAAGCAGGCGGCCGAGCTGATGCTGCTGGGCGATCGGTTCGACGCACGACGCGCGCTCGAGCTCGGCCTCGTCAACCGCCTGGTTCTGCCGGCGTCGCTCGAGGCCGAGGCGATGACGCTGGCGATGCGGCTGGCGAACGGCCCGACCCACGCCTATGGGCGCACCAAGGCGCTGCTGCAGGCGACGCTCGGCGATGCGTTCGACGCGCAGCTGAGGCGCGAGACCGAAAGTTTTGCCGCATGCGCCGCCACCGAGGAATTTGTCGAGGGGGTCCGAGCGTTTCTCGAAAAGCGTCGGCCGAATTTCTCCGGCCTGCAATGAGGCTGCCATGATGAAAAATCGTCGACCGCGGTGGAGGGTGCTAATCGCGCTGGCAAGCGCCGGCTTGCTGTCGGGATGCTATTATTATCCGTACGGCTACTACCCTTGGGGCTACCCCTATCCGCAACCCTATGCCGGGGGCTACCCCACCTCCCCGGGTTATTCCTATCCGGGGATGCCGGGTCCGCCCGCGGCCCCGCCAACCCCATTAAACCCGCCGCCGGACGCACCGGTCCAGCGGGCACCACTCCCGCCGGCGTACTAATCGACGGATAAGCACCATCACCCAACGCAGGCCCTCACCCGCCTCGCTCCGCTCGGCACCCTCTCCCGCATTGCGGGAGAGGGAAGGGGCCCATCGCGTCAGCGATGGGAAGGGTGAGGGCGGCGCCGACTGCGTCGGCTGGGCGCAGCTTGACGGCGTCGCCTCGGATCGCCTGTGGCTGCGGCCGCTCGGTCTGATTTCAGGCCGCAGCGCGGTGGAAGCCGTCGCCTCGGGTCATGCGCGGCCGCTCGCCGGCCCAGGCCTGGCTTTCGCCCAGGTCGAGCTGGTTGGGTTCGGATCCGACCGCCGGCCGATCTCCCTGACGGCGTCAATCGCCGAGCTCGAGACGTGGATCGCAGGCGCCGGCGCTCGCTTCGCGCCACGCGCGCACGAGCAACTCGCATACCTGTCGGCGCAACGGGCGCCGTGGGCGGGGTTTGTCCTCGACCGGCCCATCGTCATGGGGGTCCTCAACGTAACCCCCGACAGCTTCTCGGATGGGGGAGAATGGTTTGAGACCGAGGCCGCCATCGCGCATGGTCGCGCGCTCCTCGAAGCAGGTGCCGACATTCTCGATGTCGGCGGCGAGTCGACCCGGCCCGGTGCCGCTGAACTCCCGCCCGGCGAGGAAATCCGGCGTGTCGAGCCGGTCGTGCGCGCCCTCGGAGGAGCGGGCGCGGTAGTGTCGATCGATACCAGGCATAGCGCCGTGATGGCGGCAGCGCTCGCCGCCGGTGCGCGCATTGTCAACGACGTCTCGGCGCTGACCCGCGATCCGGATAGCCTCGCCGTTGTCGCCCGCTACCAAGCATCGGTCGTGCTGATGCATATGCGCGGTGAGCCTCGGACGATGCAGCGCGATCCGGTCTATGATTCCGCGCTGATCGAGGTGCTGGAATATCTCGAGGCGCGCATCGCGGCCTGCGCCGCCGCCGGAATCCGGCGTGAAAGCATCGCCGTCGATCCGGGCATCGGGTTTGGCAAGCTCGTGCCGCATAATCTCGAGCTCCTCGCCGGGATCGGCGCCTTTCATGCGCTCGGCTGCGCCATCGTCCTTGGCGTGTCGCGTAAATCCACGATCGCCCGGCTGAGCCGCGGCGAGCCGCCCGAGGCGCGCCTGCCCGGCTCGCTCGCCGCTGCCTTGTCGGCGGTTCAGCAAGGTGTCCAGATCTTGCGGGTTCACGATGTCGCCGAGACGCGCCAGGCGCTCGCTGTCTGGCGCGCGATCGCGGCGAGCTGACCCCTCGATCAGCCGGACTCGCCTCCTCTCGGCCGGGTCCGCTCCAGCATCGCGCCGACGCCTTCCGCATCCGGGAAGACATCGAGCTTTTCGACCCAGACACGCACACGCTCGACTCGCGGATCGGCAAAACAGGCCGCAGAGACCCGCTCGGCGAACCCCTCGCATAAATCGATATGCCCGGAGCCCGCGATTTCGCGGATCACGGCGACGACCTTCTCGTAATTGATAATGCGCCTGCGGTTCTCTCCGGGAAAAGCGTCGGCTGCCACCAGATCGACCGAGACGCGAACGCGCTGCGGGTGCTCGCGCTCACGCGGGCGGATCCCGATGCTGGACATCAGGACAAGCCCGCGCACCGTGACCGTGTAGCCGGCATCCGATACCGGAGACGCGGAACCACAGGTGGCCGGGGGCTGCTCGATCATCCTTCCACCATGCCCGAGCCGAGCGGATCGCCGCAATGCCTCAGAGCGCCCGGCGTGCTATCGTGGCGCAGCAGCTGAGGTCGGGGACGCAATGGGATTCATCTTCTTCATCGTCGGCGTGCTCGTCGGAACGCTGTTTCTTGTGCTCCTGCCGCTGTTCATCGCCGTGGTCGGAGTCGTCTTGGCGCGGCATCGTCATCGCGTTGCCGGTGATCGCGGCCGTCTTGATCCTCTTCGGGATCATCGCCGTCGCGCCCGCGATCGGGTACGGGCTCGCGATCGCCGCAATCCTGATCGCATTGTGGCTGAGCGATCGCAAACGCCGACAGGTGCCGTGGAGCGGCCGGTCCAACCGGCCAAGGTGAGATCGCTCAGCGATTGAGCAGCGACGGATCGTGCAGGGTCGTGTCCTGCCCGCGCACCGGATCGGCGATCGCATCCTCCAGGCTGCGCGCGCCCTTCCACTCGCTGGGTGGGCGGACCTGCCCATCGCTGCCGATCTGGTCGATGCCCCAATAGATTTCCAGGCGATGATTGTCCGGATCGCGAAATTCGACGGCGATCTGGCAACCGGCCCGGCGGCGGCCGGCGAAATCGATCTCGACACCGTGCCGACGCAAATGGTCGTGCGCCCGCACGACCTCGTCGAGGGTCGAGACCTCGAAGGCGAGATGGTTGAGGTCGAGATTAGCCGCCTGCTCCGTCATCGAGCCAACGAGCGCGATCCCGTGATGATCCGGGTTGCAGCGCAGAAAGACCATGCCCCCCGGCACCATCTCCTCCGGGTAGACGTCCGAGACCTGAAACCCGAGCATTTCCGTATAGAACCTCGCCGAGCGTTCCACGTCGCGCACATTCAAGACGATATGCCCCAGCTTTCCGATGCGGAAGGGCAGCCCCTGCGGGCGCTGCAAGCTCCTCACCCGATTGGGATCGTACATTCCTTCCTTTTCCATCCGCGAGGGTAAACACTTAGGGCAAAATTACGGTTTCTTTATCATCTGACGGCCATAGTTCCGTCGAATTTTTTACATGCTGGTCGGTTATATAGATCTCGGCCGAAGGGGCGAGAGTGACCGGGGGGCACTGTGACATGCAGGATTGGATTTCCGACTGGAAGCGATGGAGCCGAGCCGAACGCTGTTTCGCGATCGTGCTCGTCATTTTGTCGCTGGTGATCCCCCTCGGTTTGTTGATCGGCGGCGGCACCTAGCCTCCGGGGAATGGCAGTCGCCACCCGGTGAGCTCGGTGGGGGAAAAGTCTTGATGCCGCGGGTCGATGACAATAAAGGCTGGGTCCCGACGATGATCGTCCGAGGAAGCCGCCATGCCCCGCCTGCCAGACTCTGCTGATCTCGAAGCCCTCAAAGCTTTCGATACACCGACCATCTGCAATGCGCTCGAGCTTGTCGTCCCGGCGCGGCGAGCCACGGGCTTCACGCGCCGGCCGCTGATCGCCGCCTTTCCCGAGATGAAGCCGGTCGTCGCTTTTGCCCGCACCGCGATCATCCGCTCCCGGGAGCCGCACCCGCGCGGCCGTGAAGAAGCGAAAGAGGTGCGGCTGGGGTATTACGGGCACATCGCCGCCGAGCCTTTGCCGAGCATTGCCGTGATCCAGGACATCGATGCGCCCGACACCGGGTTCGGCGCGTTCTGGGGCGAGGTGCAGACCCATGTCCACAAAGGGCTCGGCTGCGCCGGCGTCGTCACCGACGGCTCGGTGCGCGATCTCGAAGTGATGGCCCCCGATTTCCTGGTGCTCGCCGGCTCGATCATGCCGTCGCACGCGCACGTTCACCTCGTCGATTACGGCGGCACGGTCAGTGTCGCGGGGATGACCGTGTCGCCAAACGACGTCATTCATGCGGACCGCCATGGCGCCATTGTGATTCCGCCCGAAGCGGTAAAGGAAATCCCGGCGGCCGTGGCGCTGATCGCGCGCCGCGAGAAGGTCATCATCGACGCCTCGAAGACCCCCGGCTTCTCGGTCGCCCGCCTGCGCCAAGCCTTCGACGAGGTCGAAGACATCCACTGAACCCTCCGGGTCAGCGGTGGTAGGTGCCGATCAGCTCGGTGCGCTCGATCACATACGGGTCCGCCGCCTTCAGCACATCGAGCGCTGTCGCCGGGGCCTTTAGGTCGAGGGCTGGTCTGCTTACCGCGAGCAGGCGGATGTGATAGTGGTGGGCCCCGTGGCCCTTGGGCGGACACGGGCCCGCGTAGCCGGACTTACCGAAATCGTTGCGCGCCTCGTGGAAACCGGCGGCCGGCCTAGTAGCGGAATAGCCGGCATCGAGACCGCGTGAGCCTGCCGGGATGTCGAAGGCCGCCCAATGGCGGAACACGCCGGAGGGCGCGTCCGGATCTTCGATCACGACGACCAGGCTCTGGGTTCCATTCGGGAGCCCGGACCATGTCAGCGGCGGCGAAATATCGGCGCCGTCGCAGGTGTATTGCGGCGGGATCTCGCCGCCTAGCGGGATTGCCGGGCTCGCCAGCATCAGAGGCATCGTCGGCTCCACGTTGCCCGCGCGTCGCTCGATAGATAAGAAGAATGCCCTGCGATCGGGAGAGACGGATGCTGCTCTTCGACGCGATATCGGCGCATGGCGATCCAAAGGCCGCGAAGACCCCGCCCTCCGGCGGATCTCTCGGGAATCCCGACGATCTCCTGCGGGTCCTCGACACCGCTGGGTCCGCCCAGATCGAGGCACACAAGGTCAATCGTGAGTGGCGCTTTGCAGCAAGCCGGGGATCTGATCGAGGGACTTCGCCAGGGGACCGTGCGGACCGCAGCCTTGATCGGCGTCCAGCCGGCCTCGGCGCTGCCGGCGATCGAAGCGACCATCGCTCGCGGCATCGCCGCTTACGGGGGTGCGGACGGTTTTGCTGTTCTGATCGTGGCATTCCTTGCCTCGGGGGTTCGGCCCTGAGAGCCCGACGGAGGTCTGCGTCGGAAGACCGCTACGAGTTCGAGGTGCGGTGTCCATACGAACTGGTCGACCGGTGTCACCCGCTCGAGATGGAAGCCGCCGGCGATCAATTTGGCGGCGTCACGCGCGAAGATAGCGGGGTTGCAGGAGACGGCAACGACTGTATGGAGCGTGGAGGCGGCCAGCGCCTCGGCCACGCAGGC
>WNFR01001781.1_pt1 | contig 22490 bp, 19 predicted proteins | sample 5400221 | NCBI WGS metagenome assembly WNFR01 (sample SAMN13153357, study PRJNA577476) | soil metagenome | isolation source: 40 cm soil under Madrone tree | place: USA:California | collected 2016-06-14 | reverse complement strand
GAACGTAAACGAAAGACATGCGAGATTAGAAAATGTATCCGGCTGGAAACCTGTTCATACCCGCGCCGCACGGGCAGCTTGAGGCAATCTTAAAAGAGCCTCGCGATAAATCGAATATTCGCGGTGTAGCGCTTGTTTTGCACCCGCACCCTATGCACGGCGGGACAATGCATAACAAAGTGGTCTTTCGCGCGGCTGCGGCTTTGAATGATGCGGGCCTGGTCAGCTTGCGGATTAATTTTCGTGGGATTGGCCAAAGTACCGGCACACATGATGAGGGACGCGGAGAGAAGGAAGATGTGCAAACCGCGCTCGATTATTTAACCGAACACTATCCCGGGCAGGAGGTGACGCTGGCAGGATTTTCGTTTGGCTCAAGAGTCGGGCTGGAGGTTGGCGTCTCAGACGCCAGAGTCGTTCGTTTGATTGGACTCGGGGTACCGGTCAGTCTGTATGACGTCTCGTTTCTTCAGCAGTGCCGAAAGCCGATACTATTTGTCCACGGCGACCATGATGAATTTGGAAATGTCGAGGATTTGAAGACTTTGATTTCGAAGATACCCGACGAAACGTTGGTTCAGCTGGTAGTTGTAAAAGATGCGGACCATTTCTTCGCGGGGCATTTGGACGAGATGAAGAATGCGATAATCGAATGGATGGAAAAACAGTTAAAGGACTCGGGACATTAAAACTCGCACCGCTCAATTAGATTTCAGTTTACAAAATCGTTTGAACACAAATATGAACATCAGCGACGACTTAACGCGTCAATTGGAAATATGAATACTGATCCGGCAATACGCATTTCATTGATGCCACGGGATACCAATCCACAGGGAACGATTTTCGGTGGCGTTATTCTTTCTTACATAGATATGGCGGGCGCAATTGAGGCCCATCGTTATACAAAAATTGAGCGATTTGTAACTATGGCAATGCGCGAGGTCATTTTCCACCACCCTGTTTTTGTCGGCGATCTCGTTAGCTTTTACGCGGAAACCGTCCGCGTCGGCAATACTTCGATTACCATTCGAGTCGAAGTTGAGGCCGAGCGTTTTGGCGGCACAAGCGACAAGATACGGGTGACAGAGGCCGAAGTGGTCTACGTTGCGGTTGATGCAAACCGACGCAAAATGAAAATAAACAAGAAAACCGATTTAGCCGCAGAATAACGTGATCAGAACCGACTGAATCTGCATCGTCGATGTGATGGGTCGAGACACGAAGAGAAATCAGCCACGGATTTTCGCGGATAAACACGGATCAAAACCAGTAGAGACCGTATTGTCGTGAAGGCCAGGAAATGATATTCGAAAGGTAAGTTCGCCATCGTGTATCAATCTTGTCTGTTTTGATTTTAGTCTCTTGAGGTCTGGTTTAATTCGTGGAATTCGGACCGGCGGAACTAATACCAACGGGCTGATCGATGCGCTTTATACGTCCGTCGATTTGTGGGGCAATCGATGGGAGTGCGGTTATTGCATTCATCAAAATGTCGGGGGCGATTTTTGCTTTCTCGGCAGAGATCACGAAATTATGCCCTTTCAATATCTCGTACCCATCACCGCCATCAATAGCAATGTAAGTGGTCGTCGCGAGCGTATACGTCTTCTTTAAACCCAGCGGCTGGCCGTTGATCGTTATGCCAAGTACGCGTGAACCCGCAGGGCGCCGCGCGTCAAATGAAAATCTGATACCCGATACCTGTGGAAATCGTCCAGGTTCGGCTTCCTCAGCGCTGCGCGCAACTCCATGTTCCAGCGCCCGACGAATATCGTCGCCTGTCAATTCAATCTTCACGACAGGATTGGGAAACGGAAGAATCGAGTACACACTTCTCTTTGACAAATCCCCAGGCTCAAACGTCAAATCAGCCCGAATCGACCCGCCGTTTACCAGCGCCACGTCCGCTTTTGTTTGCGCGCGAAACGTGTCGGCAACAAAATCTCCGACATTCGTTTCCTGTGTCCGATTTGCTGCACTTCCGGCGTCGAGCAGGACATCGGTGTGGCCGATAGATGTTGCCAGGTCATTCTCAAGATCCTTGTATTTGGCCGTCACAGGTGCGAAATCCGGGTCGTCCGGGATTTGGTCTGTGACCTGTAGGACCTCCCAATCGATACTTTCGACCTTGCCGGTTGCGGGATTTACGTGGAGGTCATACTTGCCCATCTGGCGACCGTCGGACGTCATCTTAAAGATCGGGGTTTGGCCTGAGAGAGATTGAAGCAGGGTATGTTCGTGGCCGCCGATGATTATGTCGATCGGGGCGCAACGGGCCAGCGCCTTATCCTGGCCCATTGCCAGATGTGTTAGTCCCACTACAACCTGTGCGCCCTTTGCGCGCATCTCTCCGACGACACGCTTTGCGGTTTCGCACGGATCAACAAATTGAACGTCAGCACCGGGCCGTGATGTATTCTTTGTTTCAGGCAAAACGATTCCAAAGATACCGATCTTAATCCCACCCATATCTCGAATGTCGTATTCGGGAGTGTTGTCAAAGGTTTTGCCTGTCTTTGATTCGATAACGTTAGCGGCCAGCCACTTGAAACGCGAGTCCCTGATCCGATCCTTTAACACGTCGTTGCCAAAATCGAATTCATGGTTACCGAAAACCGAGTAATCAAGGCCTGCCGCGTTCCAGGCTTCGATCATCTGCTTGCCCTTGTAGATGTTTGATTCAACCGAAGGCGAAATCGTATCACCCGCCAGAAGAAACAAGGTATTGGGCGATTTGGCTGCCACTCGCTTGCGCAAGGTACCGAGGCGCGCGACACCGCCCCTTGTTCCGTGGTCTACTGGTGCAAATTGGTAAACATCATTCACCTGTAAGAGAGTGATTTGAACACTGCGATTCGAGTTGTTCTGCGCGCTGACAAAGCTGAACGGCAGTTGAATTAAAACAAGAATCAGGGCGAACAGACTGCGACGTGTCAAAAGCCGAGACATTGAACCTTCTTTCTAGGATCTGTCGAATTCTTAAGATGTTTCCGTTGCATGGTTGAATTTGCGGTAGAGATCAGGTTGTTTATGAATCGACAACAACATCTCCAGCCGGCATAACTCAAACAACGCAAACCAGGAAGAGCCTGAGGGCTGAATTATACTGAATCCCGCCACAGAAGACAGGGTACAGAGTGGAAAAGATATGCCGCAGAAAAACGAAGAACGACGTAGTCAGGAAAACCGATTGAGACTGGCTGTAGGTTGAGGGCTTAATTCACATACGAATATGCTACCTTGAGGAGATGGTTAAAAGTCGAAGAAAGCTGTGGCGAAGACGCCAATTCGGCGTATTCACCCATTGTTGACAAGGGGTGCGCTGTCGCTTTCCGGTAGAAATAATAATGGGCGACAGGCAAACGATCAAAACGGGGTTTGCCAGCATCAAACGAATTCGGATCACGTCTGGATAGAATATCTTTAATGAAAACTCATACGACACCTGCAATCGAATCCGCGGCCGAGGTTCCCGTCCTGGGTTCTGAGGCCGCACTTGCAATCTGTGTTTCCTCGGAGTTTATTGCTCCAAGCCTGGTTGACCATGATCGCTTTTCCTTCATCAGGAACTTGCTTGAAAGTGGCGGCTTCAAAGCCGAAGAAGGGGACTCACTGGTTCTAAACTCAATTGACCTAAACACCGGGAATGACCTTCGAATCATCCTGATTGGGATGGGGAGCATTCGGGACTTAAAACAGAATTCGATCCGTGATGCGGCGGGAACTGCGATAAGGGAAGCGCGAGCGCACCATTACAGAAGACTTGTCTTTGCACCGTTGGAAACAGAAGACCGCGAGATGCAGGGAATGTTTTTTGCACAGGGAGCCGTACTGGGTTTATACGAGAACGCCCTCTACCAGAAGGAGGAGGAATCCGTCGATATTGAGAGCATTGTTCTATTGAGCTCTGCCGACCACTCCGCCATCGGTCGAGAGATCGAACGAGGACGAATAATTGCTGAGTCGATGAATTGGGCTCGCGAACTTGCGGACGAACCCGGCGGAGCCTTGCCCCCTCGTGAGTTTGCGCGGCGGGCCGCGGAGATGGCGAATGAATTTGGGTTGGGTATTGAATCGCTGACGGCTAAACAGATTCGAGAGTTAGGCATGGGTGGCCTGTGGGGCGTGGGTAAGGGATCGGACGAGGAACCAGCGCTTATTGTTATTCGATATGAACCCGATGCCGAGGCTAAAAAACCGGCTTCAAATGAGATGCTCGCGTTCGTTGGGAAGGGGATCACATTCGACACTGGCGGCATATCGATAAAGCCCGCCAAGGGAATGGAAGAAATGAAGGCTGACATGGCCGGGGGTGCAGCCGCACTCGGAGCGATTCGCGCGATAGGGCAATTGCGCCCACGAAAACGCATAATTGCGATCGTGCCTACTGCGGAAAATATGCCTTCGGGTCGCGCGTTGAAGCCTGGCGACGTGATCAAGACGCTTGGCGGATTTACGGTCGAGGCAGTGGACACAGATGCCGAAGGTCGTTTGGTACTTATTGACGGCATCGCCTATGCAAGGCGGTTAGGGGCAACGCGGATCGTCGATCTTGCAACTCTTACAGGATCGATCATCGTTGCCCTGGGTGACTTTTACACAGGTTTGTTTAGCAATAACGATGATTGGGCAGCACAGGTTGGAGCGGCTGCAAATTCCGCTGGTGAAAAGGTGTGGAGAATGCCTGTTAGTGACGATTACAAGAAACTGATTGAAAGCTCGATTGCCGATTTCAAGAACTATGGCGGGCGACCCGATGCAACGGGCGCCGCATTGTTGCTTAGCAAATTTGCCGGGGAAACTCCGTGGGTTCATCTCGATATCGCCGGAACTGCGTGGCTTGAACATGCCGTTCCCCATTCGCCTGCCGGATCGACGGGGGCGGGCGTGCCGACATTGGTCGAACTTGCATGTAGTGAGAACTGAGGAGCATGCTCAGTGTTGGCCACGGTTTTCGGGAATGTGCGAGAGGTAAGGCAGGTCCGCCCAGATAACAAGTCAATCCAGGAGGGAAGCATGATCCTGCCAGTACAAGTTGACAATGCAAGGAAGGTTTGAAGTATCACAACACATAGTTGATGGTTGGATAGATGCGGAGATGAAATGGGAGAAAACGAAGCGATTTTTCTGACGGGGTTTCCGGGATTCATTGCAAGCAGGCTTGTCAGTCGATTGGCAAGGGAGGGATACCATTTAATCCTTCTGGTGCAGTCCGCTTTTCTGGATCGTGCGCGTTCAGAGGTTGCATCGCTGTCAAAACAGAGGGGCATCAACGCTGATCGGTTTAGAATTCTTGAAGGCGATATAACCCTGCCGAAACTCGGACTGTCGCCTGCCGATCTGGAAGATGCGGTCAGGCGCACCGCGTTTGTTTTCCATTTGGCGGCAATCTATGACCTTTCCGTGCCGCGCGATCTTGCAATGAAAATCAACGTTGAGGGGACACGTAATGTTAATGATCTTGCGTTAAATCTGCCCAATTTGAGACGTTATCACTACGTCTCAACCTGCTATGTCGCCGGCAGGAGAAAAGGATTGATTCTTGAGTCGGAACTCGAACACTCCGCCGGATTTCGTAATTTTTACGAGGAAACCAAGTATATCGCTGAAAAAGAGGTCAGCGAGCTGAACTCGCAGCTGCCTTTGACGATTTATCGCCCGTCGGTGGTTTGTGGGGATTCATCGACCGGCGAGACCGCGAAATACGACGGCGTTTATTACCTTATTCTTTATCTGCTTAAACACCCCAGCCTGTTGTCCCTGCTAAATATTGGTAACGATGTAGTTAAACTTAATTTGGTCCCAGTGGATTTTGTGGTCAAGGCGATGGCCGCACTACTCAAGGACGAAAGTGCGTTGGGTCAGACGATTCAAATCGCTGACCCAGCGCCGTTGAGCACAGAGGAGTTGTTCGAATCGATCTCTCGGACGCTTACAGGTCGGGGATCCGTGCTTAAGTTACCGCCTCGGCTCGTCGAATCGACGTTATCACTTCGTGTATCACCCGGGATCACTGGACTGCCTCTATCGGGCGTGCCTTATTTTTTTATCGATCAGACATATGACACGTCAAACGCGAACAGGCTACTCGCGCCTCACGGGTTGACTTGTCCCGAATTCTCGTCTTATGTGGGGAATTTAATCGAATTTGTTAAGGGGCACCCGAACTTAACTGCGAAAATCAGCGAAGAGTGAGAAGGTTGCGACAGCCTGGAAATAGAATGGACCGGCGATCGAGATCGCCGGTCCATTCTATTCATGAGAACTTTCCGTTTAAATTTTCGGCTGTGAGTGTTCTGTTGCTGTCGAGATTTCAGCCTTCGGTCATATCCACGGTCTCGCGGTTCCTGCGGTACCAGGTAGCGCCAAGGATGAAGATTCCCATCAAGGCAGAAGCGGCAATCAAGGGCCAGATTTCGTGCGTTTTTACAGCTTTGAAGCCTGAGCTTCCAATCAAAACCGGCGGCAGAATGCCAAGGATCGTCCCCGGTACGCTGCCAAACAAATAATCCCTGAAGGTTATCGACGTTAAACCAGCACCATAATTTATTAAGCCGTTCGGAATCAGGGGCAACAATCTTACAGCAAACATGTAGAATCTGCCGCCGCGCCGAATTTCCGCGTCCATATTTTGTAACCGGCCACTGAGCTTGTCGGCTACAATTTCGTGGCCAACTGACCGTGTAAACGCAAAACTCACGATCGCCGATAGGATTGCTCCGATGGCTGTCCAAAGCATTCCAAACCAAAATCCAAACAGCACGCCACCCGAGAGATTCAGCGGTGTAGAGGGCAGCAGGAACGAGGTTGCCAGAATATAGAGAAAAATATATAGAATGGGCGCCCAAATCCCGGCGTGACCCAAAACAGCCTGGAGTTTTACCGGATCAATCCAGCCCAGGAAGTAACCCATCATCGCCGTAATGCCGGCGCAGATGATAGTCATTAACAGAATGCCGCGTTTGGCTCGTGACATGTTTATCCCAGGGCCCCTTTAGAAGTGGTGTTTAACAGAGTAATTCGGCGTTGAAAAGGCCTGACCAACTGGAAGAGGATCAGGCCACAGCGGAGGATAATACCTGTTTTGGCTCTCAAATTCAAAGTTCCAGGTGTGTTATGTTGACATCGTATGGAATTAGAATTATTCTAAATCTATTCAAGTATGGCGGAGAGAACAACAATAGAGCCGAGTGACGCTTGTAACCTGACCCCGCAACGATTCGCGGTCCTTGAGGTTATTCGCGAGAATCGTGATCATCTGACGGCGGGCGAGATTTTTATCGAAGCGCGAAAGCGCCTCGGTACGATCAGTTATGCCACTGTTTACAACTCCCTGCACTATCTGAAAGAAGCCGGACTTGTTCGCGAAATTCAGTTTGGAAACGGCGCAAGCCGGTACGATCGCGAAATCGAACGGCACGACCACGCGATCTGCGTGCATTGTGGCAAACTGGTGGACTTTGATTTGCCGCTCGGTCCCGACCTCGTGACGGCTGCGGCGGAACGAACTCGCTTTATACCAGAGTCAATCCATCTGACTTTAAGGGGTACCTGTGCCGACTGTGGGCCGGGCGAATGCTAGTAAACGGATGGAACCGAGTGATTTATCGATTTTTAAATAGTGCTGCTTTACACGGCACTGAACTTTTTGGAAATTCAATTTTCCCCTAATTGGGGTGGAGGATTATGTCAGCTACAGCAACTGCAACAGAAAAAGCGATGGTGGGCCAGCCAGCCCCGGATTTCAACATGGGATCCACAAAGAATATTAAGGCGTTGAACGAAAACGTCAAACTTTCGGATTACGCGGGAAAGTGGCTTGTTCTACTGTTTTACCCACTGGATTTCACCTTCGTATGTCCGACGGAACTTACGATGTTCAGTGATCGCTTTGCGGATTTTCAGGGTATCAATGCGGATATCATTGGTGTGTCGACCGATTCAGTCTATTCGCACAGGGCATGGCTTCAGACCCCGCGTGATAAGGGCGGCGTCGAAGGGCTGCTTTACCCGCTTGGGGCCGACTCAACGAAGCAGGTATCGCGTGATTACGGCGTGTTGATTGAAGACAAGGGGATTGCGCTTCGCGGGTTGTTCGTAATCGATCCTGAAGGCGTTTTGCGTTACAAAGTTATCCACGATTTGAATATCGGCCGTTCTGCTGAAGAAACCCTGCGTGTAATTCTGGCGCTTCAGACTGGTGGTCTTTGCCAGGCAGAGTGGAAGCCGGGACAGAAGACGATTGGAGCGTAAGGACCGGTAAATGGTGAATGGTAAATGGTAAATGGAAGATGGCGGCCGAGGTTTTTCGTTTTGGGATATATTGAAACTTCGGTATAGAGTCTTTCCATTTACCATTTGCTGTTGACCATCGAATTTTGGAGAAATGTATGCCAATGAGAATTGGAACGGCGATGCCATCACTGGATGGCGCAACCGAATGGTTTAATGCGACAGAAGCGCACGCGGTGGAAGAGAGTAAGGGACGGCCAACTCTGGTTTACTTTTGGTCAGTTAGTTGCGGTATCTGTAAGGAAAATATGCCGAAGGTTGCGGAATGGCGGGATCAGTTCCGAGAGGCTGGACTTCGTGTGATTGCTGTCCACATGCCGAGATATGAGACAGATACTGACGTCGAAGCGGTGCGCGAGACAATTGCGACTTACGATATTATCGAACCATGCGCGGTGGACAATGAACATAAGATCAAGGACGCGTTCCTGAACGATCAGGGTTATGTTCCAGCGTATTACCTTTTTGACGCGGAAGATAAGCTGAAAAGCTTTGCGGCAGGCGAACGTGGGTTGGACATGCTGAAGTCCGCTGTCGAACGTATGTTTGCGCCTCAGATTTCGACTCCGGGTTAACTTGTATCAAACTTTTGCCAGATTTTCTATGTTGAAAAGTGATATCGCGCCAACCGTTAGAATTTGGATGCGACGCTCCTTTAAGGTCGGCGCGATTCTTTTTGTGGCGCTTCAATTTGCTTCGGTCTCAGCCGGTAGGGCTGTGGCGGAAACTGCGGAGTTACCAAGATTTTATAAGGTGAACGAATCGCTCTATAGAGGAGCGCAGCCTAAGCCAGGGGGCGTCGCAAAATTAGCCTCGCTCGGCATTCGAACTATTATTTGCCTCCGCGCCGAGAACGACGATACCCGCTCTGAAGCTGAAGAAGCTCGTAAAAGCGGCATCAAGTTCCTTTCCGTTCCCCTGCCTGAATTATCGCGGCCGAGCGATGAAAAGGTGACGCAGATCCTTAGGTTTATCAACGAAAGTTCAAACGCACCGGTTTTCATTCATTGTAATCATGGTCGGGATCGAACGGGCACGATCGTCGCTTGCTATCGAATCGCGCATGACGGCTGGACGTCAAAACAAGCCAAAGATGAAGCACATCATTTTGGATTGAGCAGGTTCGAGTTTGGCATGTCGGATTTTATATCGGACTTTGCGAAGAAGAACGAAAGAAAATCAGCCGCGGATTAACACGGATTAACACGGATAAAGACAGACTGAAGTGGAATTATTCAGACGATTCGGATAGTCAATGAATCAGTGTTTGGGGCGGTCATGTCCCGTGGTGGTTCAGGAGCACGCAGGGCTCGGCGTGCTTTATGTCGGAGGTAGATGCATCACGAGAAATCGGATTAATAGAAAAGCAAGCGTAAGCGAGCCCACAAATAGAGCAAGCAGCACGGTTACTATTAAACCCAGAAACAACCAATCGCTCAATTGCCCGCCACGTTTCGCCTCAGCAGAAGATACAGTGGCACGATCCTTCAACAGTGCGACATTCATCTGGTTTGACTTCCAAAAGGCGTCAAAAATGTCGCCGACCAGCGGGACAACTCCAAGCAAATAATCAATTCCGATATTCAGGCCCATCCTAAGCAATGTGACCTTTGGAACGCGGTATCGAACCGCGGCTGCGAGAATATATATCGAAACGACGGTGGTTGCCGTATCGCCGATTCCGGGTACAAGTCCTATCATCGCGTCCAGGCCAAACCGCCAACCAACGCCTGGTATACGAAAGAGCCCGTCCATCAAAAAGCTCAGCTGGTCCAGGCTCTTTTCGACCTCGACGGGATCGCGCCTTGTGTGACGCGCAGTTAATGATTCAGCCCGTAGTGCCATTTTCACCTTGTCAGTGTATACGCGTCATCTGCTGCCAAAAGAATTTCCCGAGTCGTGCAAAAGCGTTTCGGTCGTTGCTCTTTGTTGGGCTGGGATTCAATCCTAGTTCCCGGGCGAGACGTGGATCAGGGGGCGTAATGTCCTCGTCGCCACGTTTGGACGAAAGCCATCGATTAAACGTGCGCGAAACTGCTCGCCGTTCGGTGGCAGGCGCTTCGGCAAGAAATGCGCCCTTAAGATCGTCCATCTCGGCGATCTCCAGTTTGTTTGCCTCATAATAATTTCTTAAAGCGCTGAAGAATCGTTGATCTCCCAACAGGCGGCGCAGCTCGGCAAACATCAGCGCCCCTTTGCTGGCCACTATCGCAGAATATTGGAAAAAATTATGGTATTCGCGTGCCGATTTGTCCGCGGACATATCTTCGCCACCGAAGGTGCGATAGACCTTGTATACGCCACGAAGCTGATCGTTGAGGGCAGAAGTCGCACGCGCTTCGCTATGTACATCTTCATAATAGAGAAGCGCGGAATAGTTTGACAGCGCCTCGTCAAGGACAGGCGAACGCTGCGGATCGCTGCCGACGGCAGAACCCCACCACTGGTGTGCAACCACGTGAGCTACCGTCCACTCAAGACTGTCTTCCACTGATGATCTCTGTTCGCGGATTAACTCGGGAAGTCTCTTTACCTGCGGCGAGTCAAAGTTAACGTAGAAGGCACTGGCAATGGCGGTCAAACCCGAGAATTCCATGCTTCCGAGTCCGGCGACCATTGGGGCATCAATTATACAAAGCGACTGTAATGGGACGGCTCCAAATCTGGTCGTAAACACCCGTAAAGCGTCAGCAGCCTGGTTCAGCACGCGCATGCCGACGACTTCGTGCTCCGGAACATACACCGACCGAATCTGTATACCGTCGACGGTCCGTTCAGCCATTCGCAAATTTTTAGCAGCGACTATCGCAAAGTCGCGCAGGTTGTTGCCGCTGAAAACATGTTCGACAGTGTTGCCGGTGGACTTTTGGCGGACACTACGCCCGGACGTAAATACATTGAAATCCGCGGGAACCGTGATGACGAGGTCATAGTCGGCAACATCGCTGAACAGCACATCGCCGATCGAAGGTTCTACCTTTCTCTTCCAATCGCCGCCTTCGCGAGCAGCTAGCAGCGGAAAAGGTGTTCCCAGCATCATCATGCCGCGGCAGAAAAAATTGATGTCACGTGCACGCCGGGTTTCACGTTCACTGCGCAATGCAGCGCCCACCTGTTGGATTACATGAGCTAAAAGCCCGGTTTCTTCCGGGTCGATTTCCGGGACTGTGCCTTTGAACTTGATTGCAAAATCGGTCGAGCCGCCCGACGGGACAGGCTCTCGAAGGTTGACTCGAAGTGTCGTTTCGGGGTCGTCAAGCGAGTACTGAAGCGTTCCTTCCCCTGCTGCCGGACGTATGTCCGTTATTTCCAGCCTGGGCTCGTCGGAGAGGGTAGAAGCGGGGGTTGAATTCGCGTCAGGCTGGGTAGAGGGCACGGGTATAGGCGACCGCAAATTCGAGTAAAGGTGCAACAAAACCATGTTCGCAGGGTGGTCATCCGTATTTATCCAATGAATTGTTTCAACGCCGGAAAAAGAACGCGCATCAATATCCAGCGCGAACTCGATTTTGTAATGTGAGAGAGTACGTTCTTCGTTTTCGCTTTTCTGTTTAAAGGGCCTTCGCGGCTTGCGCACCGATGCGCCCGAAACCCATTCCTGAGGTGGCCAAATCAGAGATACAGCAAAGAGGCTCGCGATTGCGAACAAAGTCACCCTTCGTGTTCCTGATTTTGCCCATGGCATTGGTTTTAATCCTTTTGCTCTTTAAGAAACGGCTCGCCGAGTTTTAGATGCCCTCTTTGCCCCTTCTGTTACGCTGACACCAAATATTGTGTCGCCTTTCACTATTCGGTCAACTACGTCCATTCCCTTAGTAACTTTTCCGAAAACCGTATAGCCGCCGTCAAGATGTGGCTGAGGCGAGTGTGTCACAAACCATTGAGAACCACCCGTATCTTTACCGGAAAGCGCCATACCCACTGCACCACGATCGTAAGTCTCTTCGTTTATTTCGCACCTGATCTGATATCCAGGACCGCCGTTTCCATCACCCCGCGGATCGCCGCCCTGGACAACGAAATTTGGAACTACACGATGAAAGACTATACCGTTGAAATACCCGCGCTTCGCCAGCTGCACGAAGTTGTCGACATTTAGAGGGGCTTCATCAGGTAACAATTGAATTGTAAATGATCCTTTGCTGGTTCGTACTACCGCAGTAATGGTCCGGCCGATTCGGGAAAGAGCACGTTGATAATCACCAGCATTGTTTCGCGAATTCGTGGTGCCGATGCGCGACGAGAAATCCCCTGCTTTATTTGCCTTCAATATTGCGACAGCTCGGCGCCGAATGATTAGGTCCTGGGAGTCAAGGGCGGATTTGACGCTAGCGTTTGCGAGTTCAGGTTTTTGTTTTCCCAACGCGTCTAGAATCGCAAGAGCCGCGTCGTTCAGTTCATCGTGCATTGTGCGCGGAAAGGCTGCAGTTAACGCGTCTGCAATCTCGTCGGTCGGAGGGAGTTCCCCGATCAACTCAGCAGCTGTGGACCGTACGATAACATCAGGGTCTGTGAGTGCCGTGATTAGGTCCCTGGCAAGAGTTTGAGGTTTGAAGGCTGCATATGCGCGAAGAACATCTGGATAGGCAAGATCGGGCACGCTCTTGCAACCGGGAATACCGCGACACAGGGTGGAAACTACTAAGCCCCGTGCCACAGCGTACTGCACTGTAGCTTTCGACATCTCAGTCGGCGATTCCGCTGCGTATGTTGCCAGTGCCTGAGCGATGCTGGAAGATACATGCCAGTCTTTGGAAAATAGCAGTGGTTCCGGATCCGTTGCCGATTTTACGTCCTGCGGCGGAATTACATTCTGCAAATAGCCGATTGGGTCGACCGTGGCAAACGCAATCTCAACTTCGGGACTGACTCTGCCCATCAATTGCTCGTACCGTTTGAACAGGCTAACCGAATTAGTATCGCCACTTTTCGGTTCGAGTTGTCTAATTGCAGAGGCAATCTCCAAAAACTCGTTTACCTGCATTGGTGTTCCAACGTGAGACCAACTTTTCCTAGCGTCTGTTAACAAGATATTGCCGCGATCAATCAGGGCCGGAGTTGCACGCGCATCTTTGAGTGTGCCAAGCGTGCGAACTGCACTAACTCGAACTCTGACGTCGGAATCATTCAACGCGCGAGCGATTAGAGCGTCAACGGCGCCTTTGTCTTCTGCCGACGCAAGCGCCCGTGCCGCATTGGCGCGAACGACGGCATCTGGATCATTCACCAGCAATTCACGCAGTTTGCCGGTGGCCTCCTTTGCCCGCAACCTGGCAAGGGTGTTTTCGGCATCCGCACGAATCCGCGGGTCCGGGTTTGATAAGAATGCCGCGATAACAGGGGCCGCATTCGCAGGCCGTGCACGCAGTGCAGCGGTCAGTCCGAGCAGCGCCACAGTTCGGTCATCCGATGGATGATCCGTCTCGTGCTTAAGGGCTGTGATTATTACCTCGCCGTACTGTTGGCTATGTGCTGTATCCGATTTCGGCAGCGCCGCCGTGATTTTTCCAAGCGCTTCGACAGATCTTGCACGCAACGCGGAGGGTTCTTTTTCATTTTCGAGCGTTGTAATAAGTGATTGAGCACCCGCCCCGACAGACGACTCGAGCTCGCCCAAACCGAATGCCGCCATTATTCGGACATCGAGGTCGGGGTCATTTCGTAACAGGTCTGCCAACGGCTCAATTGCAAGTTCGTCGCCAATTCGCCCCGCAGCAAGGGCAGCTCGACGTCGAACCGCAGGGTTTTGATCTTTCAATAACGCCAGTAGTTCGCTATTAAAGCGGCGATTGTCCTCGGCCTGTACGATTCGAAGCTCGACGTCATTTTGCGTTGTCAACCGGATTGGGATGTTTCGCTGTGTGGCCTGTTGTGCATCGACGAGCCCCACGCCCGCAAGCAACGCAATGAACAGTAACAGAACAACCCAGGTTGATTGTTTCAGCAGACTCAGTAATTCGTGAGAAACTTTTCGCATCAGTTTTAAGTTCGGTCTTTCGAGAGCGCTTTACAGAGTTCGAATGTGGGAACAGAACGATTTGTTGGCGAAAACTCAGTTTACACTACGACCCACATCATTTGTGAACGTCACAGCTTCATTCGCATATTCTCATTCGGCAGCGAGGGCTATCAGTTGAGTGTCTTTGCGCCGTATGCAGTTCGTCAGCGAGAGGGAACGGTTATCCGTTCGATTTCGATAAGGGCGTCATAAAAGGTTGCCCCTCCTCCCATATCTGTCAGTGCCTGCGATGTAAGCTGATTGACGTTTCGCTTATCCGGCGACAGCTTGTTCCACCAAACTGACGGCGATATTACGACTCCCGGGCGAGCGCGATTTGAAACTACCGCGCTTAGTTCGCACGACCCTCTGTCGTTAAAGGCGCGTACCGTTTCCCCGTCGGCGATATTTCTGACAGCCGCATCGTCCGGGTGGATTTCAATGAAGGGACGTTTCTCCTGACCCAACTGCTTTGGGATATTTGCGAAGCTCGAGTTCAGGAACGCATGGGCCGCGGGTGTCAGAAGCGCAAGAGGGTATTTCTTTGCAAGTTCCGGAGCAGACTGTTTTGATTCTCGTGGAGGGATGAAATCCGGAACGGCGGGTAGTCCAAGTGACTGCAGATCATTGGAGAAGAGTTCGCATTTCCCCGACGGCGTGGGAAATCCGCCATGCGAAAACGGCGCATAATCCTCCGGCACGTGCAGCCTTATCCAACCCTTTTCTTTCAGAGCATCAAGAGTAATGCCCGCCATAAACGGATGGTCTGTGTCCAGTGCCTGGCGCGCGACCTCTTCATCCGAATCGCGGAAACATGGTTCGTCAAATCCCATACGATCTGCCAGCAGGCGGAACACTTCCGAATTCGCTTTTGCATCGTGCAGGGGCTGAATCGCTGGCAGATTGACGGTCATATACAGATGGCCATAAGCCTTATGCAAGTCAAAATTTTCCAACTGTGTCGTAGCCGGCAAAACGATGTCCGCATAATCCGCAGTATCGGTCATGAACTGCTCGTGTACGACCACGAAGAGATCCTCGCGAAGCAGGCCCTCGACGACCTGCGACTGATCGGGCGCGACCGCGGCCGGGTTCGAGTTATAAACGTAAAGAGCTTTCACTGGCGGTTCCAATTGTCCTGACAGCAGAAGCCCAAGTTCAGACATATTCAGGGATCGTGGCTTCGGCGTGGGCATCAAGTCAGGACGTTGCAACGCCTGGTAATTTAATGGAAACGCTCCGCCCGTAGACAAAAGAATTCCCCCGGCGCGGTCGCGCCAGGCACCAGTAACCGCAGGTAGACAAGTTACGGCCCGAATTGCCATTCCGCCGCCTGCATGTCGCTGCATGCCATAGTTGATTCGAATAACGGCAGGTTTTGTCGTCGCATATTCGCGGGCCAGCCGAATAACGACATCAGCCTCGATACCGCAGATTGCTGCAACGCGGTCGGGCGGGTACTCGCTTGCACGGGAACGAAGTTCCTGCTCGCCGACTGTGTAACTTGCCAGGTAATCTTTATCTTCAAGGCCCTCCGCAAAAATGACATGCATCATCCCAAGCGCCATTGCCGCGTCCGTGCCCGGCAACAGGGCGATATGTTCGTCACATTGATCCGCGGTGCGCGTGCGTCTTGGGTCAATTGCTATGACTCGCGCGCCATTCTGTTTAGCCTCGAGCACCTCAGGCCAAAGATGAACGTTTGCCGTAAGCGTGTTTGTGCCCCACAGAAGAATCAAACGTGCATTGTGAAACTGTTCAGGATCTGTTCCGATCTTTGCCCCAAGTGTCGACATTAGGCCGGCGGCACCCGCGCTGGCGCAAATCGTTCGATCAAGCTGCGATGCCCCCAGGCGGTGAAAGAACCGTCGATCCATCGATTCCGATTGGACCAGACCCATGGTGCCGCAATAGCTGTAAGGAAGGATTGTTTCAGGCCCGTCGGCCGACTCGGCGAGAGATTTGAATTTTGCGGAAATCTCGGTCAGCGCCTGGTCCCAGGTAATTGGTTCGAATTTGCCTTCGCCTTTGCGCCCGATGCGTTTCAGGCAGGTCTTCACTCTATCAGCGCTATGGGTTCGCTGTTCATAGTTATTAACCTTTGTACACAGAAATCCCTGTGTCATCGGGTGATCCGGGTCACCGGCGACCTTTACCGCTTTACCATTCTCGACTGTCACCAGCATGGCGCAGGTGTCCGGACAGTCGTGGGGGCAGGCGGCCTTTACAACCGTCAGCTTTCGATCGGGTTCTGGTTCTTTATTGACGATATGAGACATTAGAAATTAGCTCCAAGTGTCAACATCTTACCAGTACGGAGCTGTACTCGTATAACAGAAGTTCAGGTTAAAGAAAGCGGCGCTCTGAGAATAAAACTCTGAGCGCCGCTTTCCTTCAGAAAGGTAAACGTACTTTTAATTCGGAACGTCATTCCGGTCAGTGAAGGAAGTTGTATCAATTTCGTCGTCGACCACGGCGTTTAGACTGGAGGCTATTGCCCCGTAGTCCTGGACATGATCAATGCGCAGCCGATTCGCTTCCGGCTTGATCTTTTCGACATGCTTTGCAATGGGAGACATGCGACAGTTACCTTCGAAAAATGCACCATGGTCGATCGAAATCGATGCGGTATGAATATTCCCGCGAACCTTTGCGGTACGTCCAAGTTCGACCCGTTGAGTGGCGATAATGTCGCCGTTCACCGTGCCGCGAATCATCGCAACACCTACTTCAAGGTCCGCGTCGACCTGCCCACCGTCGCCAACAATGATAGTGCCACCATCCGATACGAGTTTGCCGTCGACATGGCCGTCAATCCGCATCATGCCTTTAAAACTGGCCTCGCCTGTGATGCTGGTTCCGTGGCCGACATAACCGCTAAGGCTCCCGTCCTTGATCTCGCGCGCCAGGTTTTCACTGTCCGGAATCGCTCGGATAGCGGCTGAGGGGGCATGCGGTATCGCGGGAGTGGCATCCGGATTTTGAACGCTTCCAGATGGTTGGGCAGACGGTTGCGCGGGCGGGTGGGTAGAGGGTTGCGCAGACTGGTGGACGGCCGGGAATTCGTTCGGTCTCCTGTCTTTGTTTCGATCCAACCCTGCCTGTTCCGATTCGTGTGTGTTTCCAACTCTAAACATTGCGAACCTCCACTAGCCGATTAATTGATGATTGTTCTCGAATTCGGCACAAGCAGAAGTCGAAACAACGGATGGGGGGTAGACCATAATCTACCTCTGACGATTTAAAGCACCATTCCAGCGGGAAGAGGTCCGTTACGGACGCGGAAAACTCGGGAAGTACTAATTTCAAAGCATGTCCACGTATAGAGAATAGAGAATATGGTTAATTCTGTCCAGCAAAACCGAGGTTGTATGTTGAGTCATTTGGACCGAAAAAGTACGAAAGCGTACCTTAAAACCGGACACCTCAAGTGTGACAAGTGAAAGAGAAAGAAGGGGAAGGGAGAAAGGGGAAGGGGGAAGGTGAGAAAGACAGAGGTTAGAGGTCAGTGAAGGCTTCGCGCTGGCGCGCGGATGCTTTTACAGACTTTTAGGGTGAAGGGTGGCAACAGGCAGTGACGGAGGATGTGACGAGTGGGAAGCTGTGAAAGAATTGAAAAATCGCGATTTTTTGCGCCTGTGTGTTGTTGATTCTTAAGGGGCCGTACAAAAATCGAATTGGACCTTGCTTTTTCTTGTCACCTGTCACCGTTTACCCGTCACTTTTGTGAATTTAGGCCAAAATATCCTGTTTTTCGCAGATAGTCCTCGACCATTGGAATTGTCTTGAATTCGCAAGAAAAATGCAATGTAGCTCAAGGACAAAGCAACGCTTTCTGGTATCAAAACTGCCTATACATCGGGTGCGTAGAGTGATTGACAAGGAGGGTTATCATGAATAATAAGAAGTCAATACGCAAAATAATTCAGAGTTTTATCTTAGCCTTAATATTAGTGCCTGGTTTAGCTCTAGTTTCCAGTACAACTGTTAACGCCCAGAGAGGGGGCGGAGGAGGACATGGCGGTGGTGGCGGCGGCGGCCACATGGGCGGCGGTGGCGGCGGAGCTCACTTCGGCGGCGGTGGCGGTCACATGGCCGGCGGCGGTCATTTCAGTGGCGGCGGCGGTCACATCAGTGGTGGCCACGGGGACTTTCATGGCGGACACTTCGACCACGACCGGGGCGGGCGAGTAGGGTTCGGATTCGGGTTTGGCTATCCGTATGATTACTACCCATACGGTTACGGATACTACCCGTATGATTACGGATATGGGTACTCTGGTAAGTACATGTTTGGCTCAGGCGAAGCTGCTACTACCCAGGGATACACCGATGGCATGAAAGTCGGTTCTGAGGATGGACGCAAACACAAGAGCTTTGATCCAGAGCGGTCCCATTACTTCAAGCAATCCGGGTACGGGAACTATCCTGATGAATTCCGCGACGGGTTCAACAAGGGGTACCATGACGGCTACAACGGAGGTAAGTGATAACTTCTGACATAGCGTGCGATTGAGTTCGTCTTGATGCCCGGGAATCGGTATAGGGGCGAAGTCAGTTGATTAAAAAAAGAGCGTGGAGCGTTGGCAAGAATGCCGGCGCTCCTCGCTCTTTAAGTTTGTGAATCGCGGGGAAAAGCAGAGGTTAGAGGTCAGAGGTTAGAGGGTAGTGAAGGCTGCGCGCTGGCGCGCGAATATTTTTAGTTACAGCAGGCAGGATGGCTCGCGCTCCCAGCCGGGAAATCATATTCGAAAGGCAAGTTCGCCATAGTGTGCCAATCTTGTCCGTTTTGATTTAGCCATCGGTAGCACGGTCCGCAAGAAAATCACAACAAATTTTAACCTCAGCGATCCGACAAAAAGGCACTCTAAATGCATGGGGGTTAATTGTGGTTTATGTGTGTGGTTTATGTAAACCAAAAGGAGGTTGTTATGAATAGAAAATCAATAAAGAAAGTTGGAGGATTTATTCTGGCCCTTCTGTTATTGCCCGGTTTAGCTCTATTTTCCAATACAACAGCGCAGGCGCAGGGACGTCGCGGGCGTGTCATAATAGTACGTCCGATTCGTCCATATCCATTCGGATGGGGGTATCGCTATCCCTACTGGGGATATCCATGGGGATATCCATATGATAGCTTTGGATACTATAACCAGTACTTTTTCCGAAGCAGTGAAAGCGCCTTTAACCGGGGATACCACGATGGCGCAAAAACCGGTTCGTCCGATGGACGCAAAAATAAGAGCTATAATCCGGAGCGTTCCCACTATTTCCAGGAAGCAGGGTTCGGGAACTTTGCTGAAGCATATCGCGACGGGTTCACGCGTGGGTACCGCGATGGCTTCCGACGTGTGGGATAATTTCAGGCCTATCGCGTGATCAAGTTTCGTCTTGATTCTCGTGAAAGTTCGTCTTGATTTTCGGAAAATTCGTCTTGATTTCCGTGAATAGGTCCAGGGCCGGAGTGATTGAACAAAAAAGCGAGCAGCGTGCAGGCAAGAGTGCCGGCGCTACTCGCTCTTTTGTTTTGCAAAGCCACTTGTTTTTGGGTCGAGTTTGTCGAAGAGAGCTAAGGACGGGTTTCGGAATGTCCTCGCTGCTCCAATATTTCTGTTGTCGGCGACAAACGAAAACGTTTCAGTATTTGGCCATCGATTGCAATATTTTCTGAATTGATACATTTAGATCCGGGATCATTAGTCTCGTGCCCTGGAATCGACCAACTGTCTCGATTTCATTATTGTTGCCTATTTCAGCCGTTGCTGAAATAGGCCATTTTAGTGAAATATAGTTGACACAATTTCACTAAAAGTGGTAGTTTCAATGCAGGTTGAAAATGGCCGAAATACTGAAAAAAGAAGAATCCGTGATTGATCCTGCAATTTCTGTATTCCGGCAAGCAATAAGCCGTATTCCCTTTCTCAAGCTGAATAAAATTGAGTTGGAAGCCCCCAATGCGGGGAACCTGGGTCGTGCAGATTTCGTTGCAACCGTAAATGTTGGCAAGGAGCAATGGACGATAGTTGGCGAGCACAAACTTCAAGGGCAACTGCGCCAGGTTCGAAGCGCGGTCCTACAGTTAAAGCATTATCTCGCCCAAATGCCAGGCACACACAAATATGGAGTAATCCTGGCACCATTCATTTCTGAAGAGTCTGCACAGGTCTGTCTTAAGTCGGGGATCGGATTTATGGATCTTGCAGGGAACTGCTCGCTCTCGTTCGACCATGTATTTGTAGAAACACGTTCCGCGAACAACCCCTTTCGATCTCGGAGAGGATTGCGCTCCCTTTTTACTCCGAAGGCTGCACGGGTAATTCGTATTCTTCTCGGGCCCCCAATTCGCGCCTGGAAAGTAATGGATTTGCAGGAAGCCGCGGGAGTCAGCATTGGTCATGTCAGCAACGTGCGAAAACTTCTCCTGGACCAGGAATGGGCAGTCGTTGAAGAAGATGGCCTCCGAATCGTGGAGCCCGAGAAACTTCTACGAGCATGGGGAGAGGTCTACAAACCAACATCTGAGACAAAAGAATCGTCTTATACGGCGCTCCACGGTGATCGACTGGTCGAAGCGATGCGACACTCTATGAGCGACGGAGCAAGTAAACACACAATATTGGCGTCGTTTTCCGCAGCACGGTGGTTAGCTCCGTATGTTCGCCAGGGAACGAGTTTCTTTTATGCTGATTCAGCCGGTCGAGAGAATCTGCGACAGCAGTTGAAGCTCGAACAAGTCGGAAAGGGTGAAAACGTTGTGATAATCGTGCCAAAGGAGAATGGAGTCTTTCTCGGAAGGGTCGAGGCTGCTCCGGGAATTTGGTGCACGAGTCCGGTTCAGACCTGGTTGGACCTCGTTGTGTCCGGCGAGCGGGGTGGCGAAGCTGCGGAACACCTGCTTACAAATAAACTGTTGCCTGCCTGGAGAGAAAACGGACGATGAACGAACCAGATCTGGCATCCGATTATCAAGAGCGAGAAGTCCAGGCCGTGTACTCGGTACTGCTGGAATTGGGTCAGACCCTCGGCGCATACAGAGAAAAGTTCGTCATCGTTGGTGGGGCAGTGCCCTGGCTTTTATTACCTGATGCTCGTCCTCGGCACATCGGTACCGTCGATATCGATCTCGATCTAAACGTTGACCAGCTCTCAGATGGAGAATACGCAACACTAATCGAACTGCTGGAAAAGAACAGCTACGAACGGGGCGGAGAAGATCTGCAAGATTTTCAGTTGCGGCGCGTAGTTAAGGTCGACGAAGGAGATCCGGTCACCATTCTTATCGACATACTAATTCCCCGCGAGATGAAGGCAAAGAAGAATAAACCGAAGTTCCTGGGAGGCTTCAGAGCCCTTCAGGTTACTGGCGGCAAGATCGCTTTAGAGAACAACATCAAAAGGCGCTTCAAAGGTAAAATGCCGGACGGACGTAACAACGAAGTCGAATTATTGGTTGCCTCTCTACCGGCGCTTCTGGTGATGAAGGGCTATGCATTAGTAGGAAGGGACAAAAAGAAGGATTGTTACGACATCTACTTTTCAATTCGCAATCATCCGGACGGGCCGGAAGGCTTAGCCCAGGAATGCAGAGCGCTTCTCAGCGATCCGATCGCCCGACAGGGGTATCAACACATCTGCGAAAAATTCCGGGAAGCTGATGGCTTCGGACCTCAAACAGTTCGAGCGTTCCTCGAGGAATCAAACGAGCTCGATGCCATGACACCTGAACAATTGCAAACAGATGCTTTCATGCAAGTTTCGACATTCATAAGGGTACTCGGGCTCGAATGTTGATCGTTGCGGCAAGCGACGGCGTAGTCACAACATAGAACTTCGGCAGAGACATTGTGCGCGCGAAGTGCACCTGCGCCAACCGGACATTGACATCGTTCGCGTTCAAGGCCTGGTCCGGCCGGTTTAGATGACTGTTATGCACTCTTGAAGGAAAGACGACAGTTACCTTCCCCGCCAATAACGGGGTTTGCGATTCTGGTGAGCGACCGCCGGGATACGAATCTCTTCGCCCTGTGTAGACAACCGAATATGGGAAGCGCTTCATGAGGTAACTTCGACATGCAGCCGAACGCCATGTCGAACCCAATCCGGGGTGTTGCAAAAGGATATTGACGGACTGCTCGAACTAAGCCAAAAAAGATTGCGAAAGACTAAAACCCCGCGCAATCGCGATAGAACTCGGCAG
>WNFR01001780.1_pt1 | contig 22490 bp, 17 predicted proteins | sample 5400221 | NCBI WGS metagenome assembly WNFR01 (sample SAMN13153357, study PRJNA577476) | soil metagenome | isolation source: 40 cm soil under Madrone tree | place: USA:California | collected 2016-06-14 | reverse complement strand
TGGCGATCCCCACTTTTTCCGAATTCGTAATCAGCAGCTTCGGCTTGCAGTCATCGACCCGCAGCCGCAATCCGTCGAGCCCGAAGAGCGTGAACAGCGGCACGCTGATCGCCCCCATCATCATCGCGCCGAACAGGCTCAGATAAAAAGGCAGCGACGGCTCCAACATGAAGGCGATGCGATCTCCCGGCTGAATGCCGTTCTGCACCAGCCAGTGCGCGAAGCGCGAGGAACCGGCGGCGATCTCATCGAAACTCAAGACCTCGTCAGTTCCATCGGCATGCGCAATGCGTACCGCGGCGCGGCCTGATCCATCGGCGTGCCGGCTGACGCACTCGTGGGCGATATTAAGGTGCTGGCGACTACCGTCGAAGAGTTCCCACAGGGCACGTGCGTCGGCGAGCTTCTGGGCATCGTCATAGTCGGTGTATTCGGTGAGTTTCGCCATGGGTCAGTAATCCGCCTCAGGATGCCATGGCGAAGCTATCGTCGATGTGCGGAAAAGTGCCGGCAGACCATCGTGATACTTCGCCGCCCACAATCGCCAGCCGCTTCATGAAAGGGCGCGCTCGTCCACCCAGTCCACGTAGAGCAGGCGCTCCGCAAACAACCATACGCCGTCCAGCTTCACGAAGGTGTCGTGGTAGCGCAGCGAGGCCAGCATCAACCGTCGATTCGCACCTTTGACCGTAACGTGATGCGCCAGGCAGTAAGCTTCCCCGGTGCCTCGGTCGTTCGTCAACGTGAGGATCGTGCTCTGTCCGACGAAGTGGGTGGTGGCGTCGTATTGATTCAACTCCGCGAAGACCGGAGCGAGCGCCTCGCGCGAGTGCAGTTCCATGGAGGGCTTTGGATCCTTGGCGTTCATATGCACCACGAAGTGGGTGTCCGCGGTAAAAAGCGCCATCTGGCCTTTCGCGTCGCGGCGATCGGCGCAATGCGCGTAGGCCTCAATGAGCTCCCGGATTGCGAGGCGATCGGCGGCCTCGGTCGGGGAGAGGGTGGCGTGTTTACTCATGTGAGGTCACCTTATGACTATGACTCGAGGATGGCCCGGGGTTCGAGAAACGCCTCGATCCCATATCGGCCGAATTCGCGGCCAACCCCCGAGTGCTTGAATCCGCCCCAGGGCGCCTGCGGATCGTCGGTCATACCGTTGATCACCACGCGACCGACGCGTAACTCAGAAGCCAGACGACGCGCGCGCTGGACGTCGGTCCCGATGACGGAGGCGTGGAGACCATATCTGGAGTCGTTGGCGATGCGGATCGCGTCGTCCTCGTGCAGCCTGCGCAAGAACTTCGAGCGCTCTTCCTTGCTCGTCCGTCCGAATGTCGCAAACGCGCGCTTGGCCGCGGCGATGGCGCGCCGTGTGTCCTCCTCATCGCCCAGCGTGACGCGGCCGATGACTTGGCTGTCGGTGGGTCGAATGATATCCATGACCTCCCGGCCGTGGGATTCAACGAACGCCCCATCGACGTAGTGCTTCGTGAGTGTTTTCATTGCCTAGAAAGGATCCCACGCAAAGACATCCGATGAACGGTCGAGGTTGTACATGGAGGGCCGCAAAGCGGGCAATGCCGTCTCGACGCAACTCTCGGGCGTCCAGCCGTCGGATGTCTGCGTGGTGCGTAGGGGCCGTGGCTGTGTGAGCAGGATGATTTCATTGTTGCGCACGGCGAAGATCTGTCCCGTCACATCGGCGGCCGCGTCACTCATCAGAGCCACCGTGAAGGGTGCGACCTTTGCCGCTGTCATCCGCTGAAGCACGGCCACGCGGCGGCGATTTTCCTCGCTATCGGCGGGAATGCTGGCGGTCATCCGGGTATAGGCGAATGGTGCGATGCAGTTTGACCTGACCTTGAAGCGGGAAAGATCCAGCCCGATGCACTTGGAGAGTCCGGCGACACCCATTTTGGCCGCGCCGTAGTTCACCTGACCGTAGTTGCCGATCAGTCCCGAGGTCGAAGACATGTGTATGTAGCAGCCGCTGCCTTGATTCTTGAACAGGTTGGCGGCGGCGCGGGAAACGTAGAAGTAGCCTGACAATGTCACGCCAAGGACAACCTGCCAATCCTCATCGGTCATCTTGTGGAACATGTTATCGCGGAGTACTCCCGCATTGTTGACGACCACGTCGAGCCTGCCGTAGGCTTTCAACGCGTCATCCACGATCGCATGGGCGCTGTCCCAGGCTGCCACGCTGTGAAAACTCGGTACCGCCTCGCCTCCCGATGCACGGATCTCATCCGCGACCTTCTGCGCCGGGCTCGCGTCGGCTCCCACGCCAAATTGGGATGTGCCCAGATCGTTTACCACGACCTTCGCCCCCTGCTTAGCGGCGAGCTTGGCAATCTCTGCACCAATGCCGTTACCCGCACCTGTCACCAGGACCACTTTTCCTTCGAGCATATTCGACGCCACTCAATTACTCCTTGATCGATTGCCCCACGGGCGCGCTGCTGCCGTGCACAACGTTTGCGCGCTGCCGGTCAGCCATAAGCGCGATATCGGAAGACCGCGGCGAGAACTGCCCGGCGCGTCGTCAGACTGACCCGAATCTCAAGGCAGATTATAGGAGCCGGCTCGGTAGCCGCTGCGCCCTCACTTGTGAGGGGACAGTGGCACGAACTTTGTATTTAGAAATGACGGCATTCCGATAGATACTGCGAAACATGAATCTCGACAAACTGATTTCCCGAAGCTTCCCACCCTTGGAGCAGACCTATAGCGCCAAGGACACGATTCTTTACGCGCTTGGAGTAGGCGTCGGCGCCGATCCGATGGACCCGCAGGAATTGCCGTTCGTATACGAGAAGTCCTTGCGCATCATTCCCTCTCAGGCCTCGGTGATTGCCTATCCAGGCGCTTGGCTCACCGAACCGGCTCTCGAGATCGATTATGTGAAGGTCCTGCACGGCGAGCAAGGCATCGTTTTCGAGCGCCCTCTGGAGCCAACGGCGACGGTACGCGGCGAATACGAGGTTCTGGGCGTCGATGACAAGGGAGCGGGCAAGGGGGCCGTCATCTCGTTCGAGAAGCGAATTGTCGATGCGAAGGCCGGCGCGGTCATCTGTCGAGTGCGCTCGACTTATTTTCTCCGCGGTGATGGCGGGTGCGGCAGCTGGAAGCAGCCCGCGACCGTGCCGTCGGCGCTACCGGATCGCGCAGCCGACCGGGTCATCGACTTGCCGACCTTGCCACGCCAGGCGCTCATCTATCGCTTGAGCGGCGACTACAACCCGGTCCACATCGATCCCGAAGTGGCCGCAAAGGCGGGGTTTGCAAAGCCGATTCTGCACGGCCTCTGCACGTTCGGAATCGCCTGCTTCGGCCTGGTCCAGCATCTGTGTGCTGGTGATCCAGCTCGCTTGGCGGAGATCTTCGTGCGATTCAGCCGGCCGGTCTACCCGGGCGATACGATCCGCCTCGAGTTGTTTGAGGAAGAGAATTCGTGGCGCTTCCGCGCGCGCACGAAGGAGCGCGACGAGGTTGTACTCGATCGCGGATTGGCGCGCCTCAAATGAGGGAATTCTGACATGGCATTTGGGATCATGGCCTGGGGAGCCTATATTCCCCGCCTGCGTCTGGAGCGCGCAGTCATTGATTCAATATCTGAATGACACCGTTATGCCGTATGTGGCTGGCATACCAATGAAGCGTTGAATGCCATCCGCGTAGCGTTGAGTATTGACGAGATAGAATTTATTGGTGATGTTCTTGCCCCACAGCATGACGCGGTAGCGCCCTTGTGCGAAGTTGATGCCGCCTTGAGCATCGACGAGGGTGTAACCGGGGAGCTGCAATATAGGCTCGTTGCCGATCGATGAGGTGGTTCCGGAGCGAGCGCTCGGCCAGCCAGTCGGCCAACACGCGCTTGATTTCCGCAGCCGATCCGCGCCCGATTGTTTGTGACATCAATCAATACCCTTTGGGTTCCAGAATCAGCCACGCATGATTCATCGGGTGGACTCGGGCGAGGCGAGAACTGCCCGGCGCGTCCTCAGACTGGCACAAAACTCGAGGCAGATTATGGTAGGCGGGTCGGTTAGCCGCGGCGCCCTCACTTATGAGAGGACAGTGGCACGAACTTTGTATTTAGAAATGGCGGCGTTCTGGCAGATAATGCGAAACATGAATCTCGACAAACTGACTTCCCGAACCATGAATACAATCATCGCGTATCTCAGGGCGGAATTCTGACATGGCGTTTGGGATCATGGCCTGGGGAGCCTATATTCCCCGCCTGCGGCTGGAGCGCGCAGTCATTGCGGCGACTCATGCGTGGATGACACCCTCGCTGAAGGGGCTCGCCCAGGGGCGGCGTGCCTATTGCTGTTGGGACGAGGATGTCGTGACCATGGCAGTGGAGGCCGCACGGGAATGCCTGGGACGCCGGGATCGAGCAAAGATTTGCGAGATCGATCTCGCCTCGACCACAGCCCCAACCGCGGATTTGCAATCCAGCGCCATGGTTGCGGTTTCCCTACGTCTCCAGCGCACAGTCCGGGCGATGGATTTCGGCGGCTCGCAGCGTGCCGGTGTCGCCGCATTGGCCACAGCTCTCCAGGCGGCCAAGCATCCCACCTTGGTCATCGGGTCGGAACGGCCACGCGCCCGGCCGGCGAGCGTCCAAGAAATGCAGTACGGTGCGGGAGCCGCCGCCTTTCTTCTCGGCGCCGATGATGTCGCCGCGGAAGTCATTGGTTCCGCCTCGAGCACGACACTCCTTGTCGACCATTTCAGGGCGGCCGGCGCCCCTTACGACTACTTTTGGGAAGAGCGCTGGATTCGCGATGAAGGCTATCTCAAGATTGGTGTCGAAGCCGTGCGTGCGGCGCTGGCCGACGCGAAGTTGGGTGCGGCCGAGGTTGCGAAGTTCATCTTCCCTTCCCCGTCAAAGGGGGTGGCTGATGCAATCGCGCGGGCAGTGGGGCTGCCTGCCGCCTCGGTTGCGGATCCGTTGGATGTTGACTGCGGTTTCGTCGGAGCGGCCCAGAGCCTGCTGATGCTGGCCAATGTTCTCGACCAGGCATCTCCAGGGGACGTGGTGGTGGTCGCGGGATTCGGGCAAGGCAGCGACGTCATTGTATTGCGGGCAACCGATGCCGTGGTGGCGGCCCGACCGGCGCGCACCGTGAGCGATGCACTGTCGGCGGGTGTTACGGTTCGAAGCTATGCGCAGATGGCATCATTTTACGATGAGATGACTCCGGACTGGGGAATGCGCGCCGAGCGCGACACGAAGACGGCGCTTACTGAACAGTATCGATCTTCAGACCAGGTCAACGGTTTCGTTGCAGGCAAATGCTCCTCCTGCGGCCAGGTCCAATTTCCTCAACTGGCGTACTGCGTGAATTGCAGAGCCCCGGCGAGCGGCTTGGTTCCAATTTGTCTTGCCGACGAACCTGCCCGGGTACTGACCTACACCGCCGACATGCTGACCTACCATCCTTCGCCGCCGCTCTATATCGGCTTTGCGCAGTTCGATCTGGGTGCGCGTCTGCTGATGGAATTCGTGGATGTGCAGCCCGAGACGTTCGAGGTTGGTACCCGCCTGCGCATGCGTTTTCGCATCAAAGAGCGCGACCAGACGCGAGGCTTTTACCGCTACTTCTGGAAAGCTGCGCCAACCGTTTAGTGAGGATGATCTGATGGCTACAGGTATCAAGGACAAAGTTGCGATCATCGGGATGGGCTGCTCCCGCTTTGGTGAGCGCTGGGATGTCGGGACCGACGGACTTCTGGCCGAAGCGTTCGATGAAGCGCTGGCGGATGCAGGCATCGAGCGCGGGCAGATCGAAGCGGCGTGGGCTGGGTCGTGCTTCGATCGCATCAATGTGGGGAATTCCGCCATTCCGGCGGCCACGGCGCTTCGCTTGGATGGCATTCCCGTCAGTCGGGTGGAGAACATGTGCGCGACGGGAACTGAGGCTCTGCGTGGAGCGGCCTATGCCGTGGCCTCCGGCGCCGTCGACATTGCGCTCGCCGTAGGCGCCGAGAAGTTGAAGGATACGGGCTACGGCGGTCTGCCTGTGCAGACGAAAGGGACTTTCAACGATCTGTGGCTGCCGATGGGCTCGGCACCCGCCGGTTTCGCGCAGCTTGCGGCCGGCTATCGGGCGCGCCACAAGGTTTCCAAGGAGGATCTCAAGCGGGCGATCGGGCATGTCTCCTGGAAAAGCCATCAGAACGGCGTTCTTTCGCCCAAGGCGCACCTTCGCAAGGCTGTTTCGATGGATACGATTCTCAAGGCACCCATGATCGCGGAACCGCTTGGCCTGTTCGACTGTTGCGGCGTCAGCGACGGTGCGGCCGCGGCAATCGTCACAACGCCTGAGATCGCCCGCGCGCTCGGTAAGCGGGACCTCGTGACGTTGAAGGCGGTTCAGCTGTCCGTGTCGAGCGGCCTCGAATCGACGACAGATCAGTGGGACGGGAGCTATGTCCGCAACACGCGCAATGCCGCCACGAAGGCCTACAAGGAGGCGGGCATCACCAAGCCGCGCTCTGAGCTCGGTCTTATCGAGGTTCACGATTGCTTCTCGATTACCGAACTCGTGACGATGGAGGATCTGTTCCTGTCGGACGAGGGGCGGGCCGTGACCGACGTTCTGGATGGGTTCTACGATCGCGATGGCGAGCTTCCCTGCCAGGTCGACGGCGGGCTCAAATGCTTCGGTCATCCGATCGCCGCTTCGGGCTTGCGCATGACGTATGAAGTATATAACCAGCTGCTGGGGCGGGCAGGCGAGCGTCAGCTGGCCGATGTCAGTCTCGGACTTACGCACAACCTGGGGGGCGTCCCCTACCTGGGCGTGGCTGCCATCTCCATACTGGGCTTGCATTGACTCAACGGCAACCATGATCGCGCGTACCCTCTTCTCCGAAGAGCATGAGATCTTCCGCTCCGCGGCGCGCCGTTTCATCGAAACCGAGATGGTACCGCATCATCGGGCCTGGGAGAGGGCAGGGGTCGTGCCACGGGAGCTGTGGCGCAAAGCCGGCGAACAGGGCTTGCTGTGCGCCAACGTCAAAGAGGCCTATGGCGGCAACGGTGGCGACTGGCTGTACAATGTCGTTGTCGTCGAGGAGTTGGCTCGCGCCGGCGTATCCGGGCCCGGATCCGGTTTCATGGTCCATTCCGAGATGGTGGCTTCGTATCTGGTCTGCTTTGCGAGTGAGCAGACCAAGCAGCGTTACCTGCCGAAGATGGTCTCAGGTGAGATGATCGGCGCGATAGCGATGACCGAGCCGGGCGCCGGCAGCGATCTGAAGAGTCTGCGAACGACCGCCCGGCGCGAGCATGACAGCTACGTCATCAACGGACAGAAGATCTACATTTCGAACGGGTATAACGCCGACATCGTCATAGTCGCCGCGAAGACAGATCCGGGCGCAGGTGCCAAAGGAGTTTCGCTGATTGTGATCGAGACGGCCCAATCAGGGTTCAAACGGGGACGACTTCTGGAGAAGATCGGCTTGCACGCGCAGGATACCGCGGAGCTGTTCTTCTCGGATGTTCGCGCGCCCATCGAAAACCGGCTCGGCGAGGAAGGCGCGGGGTTCGGCATCCTGATGGGCAAGCTTGCGCAGGAGCGGCTCGTTCAGGCAATCCGCAGCGTCAGTGCCATAGAGGCTATCATCGAGTGGACTGTTGCCTATACTCGCGAGCGTAAGGCATTCGGACACACGCTCGCCGACTTCCAGAACACGCAGTTCAAGCTGGCCGAGCTCAGTGCTGAAGCCGCCGGGTTGCGGACCTTCGTCGATAAAAGCATAGAGGCCTTTCTCGACGGATCGCTCTCGGGCGTCGATGCCGCCAAAGTCAAGCTCGTTGCGGCCAATCTTCATTGCCGTGCGGCGGATGAATGCCTTCAGTTCTTCGGAGGTTACGGCTACGTGTTCGAATTCCCGATCGCCCGGGCTTATGTCGATGCGCGCGTGTCGAAAATCGCCGGTGGCGCGGTTGAGGTCATGAAGCAGATCATCGGCAAGGACCTGTTCTCGCGGCAATGATTCCGTACGGCTGCCTGCGCGGCGGCCGCCGCTGCATCCCCGCCCGCGGCGTTGCTCCTCCCTTAGATACCTTCGCGTATTCGCGGTCGTCGCGCCTTGCGGCCGGTGGGCATCGTCGCTCTCGGTGCACAGCGAATTTCTGATTCAGGACACGAGTGTTCGAAAACTCAGCTTGGCGACCGGTGAGTTCATGCAGTAGCATGAACGCATGTCATCGAAGCCGTGAGCTTTCTGGCGTGCTCGTCGTCGGCATGGGATGCAGGGTAGAGTAAAGGCTGGCGACCGTGATCTTCGAGGGAGGCTGCCTAATGGCTGCGGTAAAAGCCGGTCTCAGAACTTTCGGACACCCGACTGGGCGCCGGCATCGGGGCGGCCGCCTCGCCGCAGGGGTTGCGGTGCGCCTCGCCGTCTTGGGCCTGGTGCTGCTCACGGGCTGTGGGCATCAGGCCCCGCCGCCGGCCCCGGCACCGCCGAAAGTCTCGGTCGTCACCGTGCAGGTTCAGGCGGTGCCGATCACCACCGAGCTTCCCGGACGCGTGGCGGGCTACCGTACCGCCGACGTGCGACCGCAGGTCAACGGCATCATTCTGAAACGGCTGTTCGTCGAGGGGAGCGATGTCAAGGCAGGGCAGCAGCTGTACCAGATCGACCCGGCGCCCTACCAGGCGAGTTACGACGGCGCCGTCGCGGCGGATGCTTCAGCGCGGGCACTCGCCGAACGCTACAAGCCCCTGGTCGAAGCGAACGCAGTCAGCAAGCAAGATTACGACAATGCCGTGGCCTCCCACCTGCAAGCGCAGGCGGCGGTGGAAACGGCACGCATCAATCTGATCTACACCAGAGTGCTGTCTCCGATCACGGGCCGCATCGGCCGCTCGTTGATCACGGAAGGGGCGCTGGTAACGGCCAATCAGGCCACCGCGCTCGCTACTGTCCAACAGCTCGATCCGGTGTACGTGGACGTGACCCAACCAACCTCGACCGTGCTGCGCTTGAAAAGGGAAGCCGCCGCGGGACTGCTCAAGCAAAACGAGGCGGGACAGGCCCAGGTGCGAGTACGGTTGGAAGATGGCAGCGACTACGCCCGCGCCGGCACACTGGAGTTTTCCGAGGTGACGGTGGACCAGGGCACGGGCTCGGTCACGCTGCGCGCGCTGATGCCCAATCCCGAGCGTGTACTCCTGCCGGGCATGTTCGTGCGCGAAGAGATCCAGGAAGGCGTGCGCCAGGGTGCCGTGCTGGCGCCGCAACAGGGCATCAGCCACGATCAGAAAGGCACGCCCAATGCACTCCTGGTGGGTCCGGACAATACCGTCGAGCTGCGGACTCTCGAGACCGATCGCGCTATCGGCGATCAATGGCTGGTGACTTCCGGGCTCAAACCCGGGGACCGCGTCATCGTCGATGGGATCCAGTCGGCGAGGCCCGGCGCCAAGGTGGCGCCCGAGGAGTACCGGCCGGCGGATGAGAAGACGGCGCAGCCGCTACCCGCGACCGCTCAGGACTCCGCAAAGTAGGGCGCCGGCCGTGGTCAACTTCTTCATCGACCGCCCGGTTTTTGCGTGGGTACTCGCCATCGTCATCATGCTGATGGGCGCCCTCGCCATCACGACGCTGCCCATCGCGCAGTATCCGAGCATCGCCCCGCCTGCCATCTCCATTCAGGTGGTCTATCCGGGCGCTTCGGCCGACACCGTGCAAAGCGCCGTCACGCAGGTCATCGAGCAGCAGATGAGCGGCATCGATCACCTGCTCTATTTCGGCTCCGAAAGCGATGCCGACGGGAGCATGACCATCACGCTCTACTTCGAGCAGGGCACCAATCCCGACATCGCCCAGGTGCAAGTGCAGAACAAGCTGCAGCTCGCCACGCCGCTCCTGCCGGTCGAAGTACAGCAGGCGGGGCTGCGCGTCGCCAAGGCCACCCGCAATTTCCTGCTTGTGATCGGCTTCTACTCGAGCGATGGTTCGATGGGGAGCGAGGATGTGAGCGACTACATCGCCTCTTACGTACAAGATCCGGTTAGCCGCACACCCGGGGTCGGTGACTATCAGCTGTTCGGCACCCAGTACGCGATGCGCATCTGGCTGGATCCGGTGAAGCTCAATAACTATGGGCTGACACCGACGGACGTCAACAACGCGCTGCAGGTGCAGAACCTGCAGGTTCCTTCCGGGGAGCTGGGGGGGCTCCCCTCCGTGAAAGGGCAGCGCCTCCACGCCACCATCATCGGCCCCGAACGCCTCACCAGTGCGGAGGCGTTCGGCCGCGTGCTGCTCAAGGTGAACACCGACGGCTCGCAGGTGCGGCTCCGGGACGTCGCGCGCATCGGCCTCGGAGCCGAGAGCTATTCGATCCACACCGAGTACAACGGCAAGCCGGCGGCGGGCCTGGCGGTGAAGCTCGCCCCCGGCGCGAACGCTCTGGACACCGCCAACGCGGTGCACGCTACCATGGAGAAGCTGGCGCCGTTCTTCCCGCCCGGCCTCAAGCTCATTTATCCCTATGACACCACCCCATTCGTGCGCGTCTCCATCGATGAGGTCGTGAAGACGCTCTTCGAGGCGATCGTGCTGGTGTTTCTGGTGATGTACCTGTTCCTGCAGAACTTCCGGGCCACGCTGATTCCAACCATCGCCGTCCCCGTGGTGCTCTTGGGCACCTTCGGCGTACTCGCCGCCGCGGGATTCTCGATCAACACGTTGACCATGTTCGGCATGGTGCTCGCCATCGGCCTCTTGGTGGACGATGCGATCGTCGTCGTGGAGAACGTCGAGCGCGTAATGGAGGAGGAGAAGCTCTCGCCAAAAGATGCAACGCGACGCTCGATGAGTGAGATCACGGGCGCCCTGGTCGGCATCGCCCTGGTGTTATCGGCGGTGTTCCTGCCCATGGCCTTCTTCGGCGGCTCTACGGGTGTCATCTACCGTCAGTTCTCCATCACCATCGTCTCGGCCATGACCCTGTCGGTGATGGTGGCGCTGATCTTCACGCCTTCATTGTGCGCGACGCTCCTCAAGCGGCGAGTCGGGGAGGCTCACGAGCGCGAGCGAGGGTTCTTCGGATGGTTCAATCGTGGTTTCACGCGAATGAATCGCGGCTACGAGCGCGGGGTCACTCACGTCACGGGGCGCACGCGGCGCTACTTCGTGGTGTATGGGGTCATCGTCGTGGCGATGGGCCTGTTGTTCGTGCGAGTGCCGAGATCCTTCCTGCCGGATGAGGATCAGGGCATTTTGTTCATCCAGGTGTCGGCGCCGCCGGGCGCTGCCAGCGAGCTCACGCAGCGGGCCCTCGATGAGACGCGCGACTACTTTCTCAACGATGAGAAAGACCTCGTGAGCGGCGTGTTCACCGTCAACGGCTTCAGCTTCGGCGGCCACGGGCAGAACGCCGGCCTCGTATTCGTCCGCCTGAAGGACTGGTCGCAGCGCCCGGGAACAAAGAACTCCGTGTTTGCCCTGGCGGGGCGGGCCAACCAGCGCTTCCACCAGATCCGGGGAGCGTTCGTGGTCGCGTTCGCACCGCCGGCCGCGCTCGAGCTCGGCAACGCCACGGGATTCGACTTCGAACTGGAGGACCGCGGCAACGTCGGCCATGCGGCGCTGATGCAGGCGCGCGCTCAGCTACTGGGGATCGCGAGCAAGGACCCGGCGGTCGGCATGATACGGCCGAACGGCCTCGATGATGAGCCGCAATACAAACTCGACATCGACTGGGAAAAGGCGAGCGCGCTCGGCCTGGCGATCGGCAACATCAACGATGCCCTCGGCGCCGGCTGGGGCTCGGCTTTTGTCAACCAGTTCGTCGACCGCAACCGCGTCAAGCGGGTGTTCCTGCAGGGCGATGCCGACTCGCGCATGCTGCCGCAGGACTTGGGCCTCTGGTACGTGCGCAACAGCGCGGGTCAAATGGTGCCCTTCTCGACGTTCGCCTCGGCGCACTGGATCTCCGGCTCGCCCAAGTTGGAGCGCTATAACGGCACCCCCGCGCTGGAATTTCTGGGCGCCCCTGCACCCGGCAGGAGCACCGGGGATGCGCTCGCCGCGATGGAGGCGGCGGTGACGAAGCTGCCCAAGGGTGTGGGCTACGAGTGGACCGGCCTCTCCTACGAGGAGAAACGCTCAGGCTCGCAGGCGCCGGCGCTGTACGCCATCTCGCTCACCGTCGTGTTTCTGTGCCTCGCGGCGCTGTACGAGAGCTGGTCGGTACCTTTCTCGGTGATGTTGGTGGTGCCGCTCGGCATCATCGGCACCATCACCGCCACGCTCTGGCGCGGACTCGGTAACGACGTCTTTTTTCAGGTGGGCCTGCTCACCACTGTGGGTCTTTCGGCCAAGAACGCGATCCTGATCGTGGAGTTCGCGCTGGAAAACCACGACCGCGGCATGCATCTGATCGAGGCGACGGTCGCGGCGGCCCGCCAGCGCCTGCGGCCGATCCTCATGACCTCGATGGCCTTCATCCTGGGCGTGCTGCCGTTGGCGATCGCGACCGGGGCGGGGGCCGGCGGGCGCATCGCCATCGGTACCGGCGTGATCGGCGGCATGGTGACGGCCACGGTGCTCGCCGTGTTCCTGGTACCGGTGTTCTTCGTGAGCGTCCGCTCGGTGTTCGGCGATCGCCGCAGGCACGAGGAGCACCCGCGGCCATCGCAGTCTCCAGCGCCGGCTTCGGAGAGCTGAGGATGGCTTGCAGAAGCGCCTGTTTCCTCACCGCGGCCGTGACCACACTCCTCGGCGCCTGCACCTTGGAGCCGCATTATCATCGCCCGCCCGCGCCTGTGCCGGCGCTCCAAGGAGGCACAGCCGGTGACACGGTCGCCGCCGACATCGGCTGGCGCGAGTTCTTTCCCGATCCGCAGCTTCAGCAGCTGATCGCGCTGGCGCTTACCGACAATCGCGACCTACGCGTCGCGGCTCTGAATGTGCAAAGCGCTCAGGCGCAATACCGTATTCAACGCGCCGAGCTGTTTCCGACCGTCGACGCGAGCGCTGTCGAGCAGGTGCAGCACATTCCCCTCGGTGTGTTGGCGGCCCAAATTCCCAGCGCCGCGGCAGCCGGGGCCGGCCCTCTGCCGGCCGACGGGATCACCCTGCACACCTATGACGTCGGAGTCGGCTTCACGAATTACGAGCTGGACCTTTTCGGCCGCATCCGCAGTCTTAGCCATGCAGCGCTGCAGCAGTACTTCAGCTCGGGCGAAACGAGGCGCAGTGTGCAACTCACCCTGGTGGCGGAAGTCGCCACCGCCTACCTCACGGTGCGCACCGATCAGACTCTGCTCGACATCACCCGTGACACGTTGAAGAGCCAGGAAGACTCTTACGCGCTGACGCAGAAGCTGTTCAGCGGCGGCACGACCACGGAGCTCGCACTGCGCCAGGCCGAGATCACGGTCGACACGGCACGCGCTAACCTCGCTCAGTACAACCGGCAGCTGGCTCAGGACCGCGATGCGCTGCAGCTCTTGCTCGGCGCGCCGATTCCAGACGGTATCGATTTTTCCGGCGGCCTGGACCGGGGAAACATGGTCGCCGAGCTCGAGGAGGGCATTCCGTCAGACGTGCTGGTGCGCCGGCCCGATGTACTCGCCGCCGAGCATCAGCTCATAGCCGCCAACGCGGAGATCGGCGCGGCGCGTGCGGCGTTCCTGCCCGCCATCTCGCTCACCGGCAATTTCGGCACCGAAAGCACGCAGCTGTCAGGCTTGTTCAAGGGCGGTTCGCGCGCCTGGACCTTCTCCCCGCAGATCAGTGTCCCGATCTTCGCGGGCGGCGCCAACGTCGCCAACCTCGAGGCGACCAAGCTCGCTCGCGATACCGCGGTCGCGCAGTACGAGAAGGCGATTCAGACCGCCTTCCGCGAGGTCGCCGATGCGCTGGTCGCCCGCGGCACGCTCGATGAGCAGCTCGCGGCTCAGCAAGCTCTCGTGACGGCCTCGGCCGCTGCCTATCGGCTGGCCGACATGCGCTACCGGGGCGGCGTTGACAGCTATCTGAGCGCGCTCGATGCGCAGCGTACGCTCTATAGCGCCCAGCAGCAGTTGCAGACCGTGCGGTTCACGCGCCTGCAAAATCTCGTAACGCTGTACAAGGCCCTGGGTGGAGGACTGCGGGAGCACACCACGGCTGCTCGGACGACCCTTGAGCCTTCGAGTTCTGAGAACTTACCCACGCATTCGGGCCCGTCCGCTTCGAACTAGGGCCCGCATGGGTGTATCGTTCAGCTGGCAACAGGGGAATTGGCATGGCGGAGACGACAGCAGCCGGGGACGAGTACCCCACCACCGCTGCGCATTCGTGGATCGGAGAGCTGTTGCTACGCCTTTTAGGCGCGGCGCTCCAGATCCTCGCGACCTGGTCAGTGGTACGCGCTCTGACACCGGAGGATGCAGGGGTCTACTTTCGCGGGTTCGTCATCGCCCTGGGCTTGAGCACACTCTTACGGGGCAAGTACGAGATTTACCTGGCGCAGCACATCATCGGGCGGCGCGCCACGACCACCGGTATTCCCAATGGAGTGCTACTGATGCAGCTCGCGCGGCGGGTGCTACTGCGGTCCAGCCTCGTGTGTGCAGTTCTCTTGGTGGTGACGGCCGACCTGGACATCCAGGCCCCGCAGCTGCAAACCATATTGCAGACTTATCTGCCCTTCGTGCTCGCCGTCCCCTGCGTGAGCCTGTCCAGCTTGTTGGGAGAGGCTCTGCGCGCGGCCAATCGGACGCTCGGCATCGTCGTGGCCGCCTATGCCGTGAACCTCTCCATGCTTCTCGCGGTGGTGCTCGCACCTTCCGACGCGTCGCTGGCGTTTTACTCTTGGGCGTTCCTCCTGGGGAGCCTCGTATCTGCCGGAGTGGCGGCGGCGCTCGCCTGGCGTACCTTCCCGGTAGATCGAGGCGAGGGCCATCTGCCGATTTGCCGTGAAGCACTGCAAGGGGTGGACTCGCGGGAATTGATCGGCCTTGCGCGCGGGTTGCTGCTGTGGGGACCCCTGTGCGTCCTGGCCGTCTGGGCGCCGCCGACGCAGATGGCGCAATATGCCGTGGCCGCGCGCACGGCACTGATCGTCGATATGTTTCTGCCGGCATTGAACCTGACCGGCGGCCGCGACACCTTGATGGCTACGCAGCCAGTCCCGGCGCCGCGGCGCGTGCTGCTCAGGCAGCTCGCTGCGGCGTTGGTCTACAGCTCAGCGTTCGTGGTGCCGCTCTTGGTGTTGGCGCCGGCAACCCTGGCGCTCTACGGGAAGCCTTACGATTCGCATTTGACGGTGTATGCGCTTCTTCTGGGGGTGCAGTGGGCGAATGGCGTCGGTCGTCCAGCGGTGCGGCATGCGGTGGTGGAGTGGAATGCACGGCGGATCGGCGTCGCTGTCGGATCCGGCGCCGTGGCGGTCGTGCTGATTTGCGCGCTGGGCGTGACCGCCTACGGTGCCCTGGCCGCCGCAGTGGCCTCGCTGATCGGCGCCTTGATCGTCAACGGACGGGCAATCGGCATGGCCCTTTCAAGACCGGCGTGAGGGGCCTGGCCCCGCCGCACGAATGCAGTGGTCGGTTCGGAGTTGGAGGCAGGAGGAAACCCGATGGGCGTACGGCGCGTTGTAACCGGACACGACAAGGACGGGCGTTCAATTATCGTCAGCGATGAGTTGGCGGAACCGATCGAAGCGGGTGATCTCGGCGAAACCTATGTGTTCTGGAGCGCCGACGAGTTACCGAGCTTTCCTAACAATGGTCAGGATCCGCAGGCACGAACGCCATTTCCGCCGGTCGGGGGTTTCCGCTTCTTCATGCTCACCATCGATCCGCGCACACCCGCGCCGCCTCTTGTCGAGGCGGTGGACTTGGGCGAGGCCGGGCAACCGGCGATGCGTGGCCAGATCACCGGCTTTCATGAGACCGACACCATCGACTTCGAGGTCGTACTTCAAGGCGAGGCGATCTTGACTGTGTCGAGCGGACAGCAGGTCACGCTGAAGCCCGGCGAGGTCGTCGTGCATAACGGCGAATGCCACGCGTGGAGCAACGAGGGGGGCGTTCCAGCGGTGCTCGCCGGATGTATTATCGGTGGACATCGCCTGCGCTGAGCCTTCTATCACCACAGATTCTCCGTCTCGATGACGATCAGCGCCACATGCGTGGCGCCGCGCGTCCGATCGATATGACCTTCTCCGGTCCGGTCACCCAGCGCGCCGGATGATCAAGCGCCGGAGTTATTGGAACAAATGACCTCATTCGTCGCCCTCGACCCGACAGTGCCATTTCCGCGTCCCCCCTACAAATGCGAGGCCTGTCGATGCGGTGCTCGGATTTATAGTGCGCCTGGGGACGCAAGGAGTCATTTGTGAAAGCTGTTCGCATAACGGCAGAGATGAACCAGACATACCGTCGTGCGTTGGGGCGCCCGCCGAAGCTCAAACGCATCTACAAAGGCGAGGACGACAGGGCTTATTTCACCGAATTCTCCGAATTGTTCCCCATGGCGTTGAATGAGTGGGGCGCCCCACACGCAATCACCGGATTCAGGCTGCTGTGCTGGGAGAATGGTTCCATGGACTGGCATCCGTGTGTCACCAATCAGCTTGCGAGCGCGCTTGCCGGCGAAATGGAGATGGAGGTCGGCGGCGGCGGGGGAGCCATTGAGGTCTTTCATGCCGGCGACATCTGTCTGGCCGAAGACCGAACCGGCGAGGGACACATCGGGCGTTTCCGCGGAGTTGTGCATGTGGTCATCATGGTCGTCGAAACAGAAAACCTTTGGTAGCGGACGCCGAGACTCGTGAACGAATCAGCCCTTCACTCGATGCCTTTGAAAGTGGGACGCGACTCCGGTTGGTCGCTACCACCGCTCCAGCAGACGGTGGCCTTCGGCGTGCCCCTCGAGGATGCCTTGCCCGAAGCGGCACGGCGGCTCTCAGCGCGCTGCTTGGCCGTCGTGACCACGAACAGCCTGACCGGACCCGGCGGCCTGGCAGAAGCCCTACGCACCATACTTGGACCAAAGTTCCACTCTGTTGTGGCCGGCATTCGTTCTCATACGCCGCGCGCAGATGTCGTGCGTGTGATCAAAGCATTGGAAGGCGCCGATGGTGTTGTGACCCTTGGCGGAGGATCGGTCTGCGACTCCGCCAAAGCGGCGCGCCTCTGTTTGGCAAACGGCATCACGGATGCCGCTGGAATGGACAGGCTTCGACCCTACGACAAGGCAAAGGGCTCCGAGCCGGACAGCACAATCTCGCCGTCGCTGCCCTTTATCGCGGTGGCCACCACGCTTTCCGCCGCGGAATTCACCTCAGGCGCGGGTGTCACCGATGAACGCGGTCCAAGGAAGCAAGTGTTCGTTTATCCGGGGCTTGCACCGGATATTGTTATCCTCGACCCGCACGTAACCCGACAGACACCACCCAGGCTGTGGTTTTCCACGGGCATGCGTGCGTTGGACCACGCCTTGGAAACGTGGTGCTCTACGAATCCGACTCCGCTTTCCGATGCGTACTCCTCCTATGCCGCCCGGCTGTTGATCACCTCCTTGCAAAAGGTGTTCGATTCGCCGAACGACCTCCAGGCTCGCCTGGATTGTATGAAGGGAGCTTGGCTGTCAATCCTGGGGCCGGCCTCGGGAGAAATCAAAGCGGGCGCCAGTCACGGGATGGGTCATGCTCTTGGCGGCACAGCCGGCATGCCTCACGGCGTAACATCCTGCGTCATGCTGCCGCACGTGTTGCGCTACAACGCCTCGGTAAATGGGGATCGGCAGGCTGTGATTGCAGCCTCGGTGGGCAATCCAACCACGCCGCTTGCCGACATCGTTGCGGGTCTGATATCGCGTCTGGGCCTGCCCACTCGAATACGCGATACCGGTGTATCAGAGACAGTCATGGCAGCCGTTGCCGAGGCTGCCCTTGATGACCCGTTGCTGGCCTCCAATCCCCGGCCGATCAAATCGCTGACCGAGGTTCGGCTGTTGTTAGAGCAAGCGTGGTGATGCCTCGCGATCGGATGGCAGCGGTGCGGTGATACCGAGCCGTACCGCGCGAGCATCACAATAGGAGGAATCTTGTCGATCAACGCGATCGGGCACGTCGGCATTTGCGTCAGCGACATGGAGACAGCCCTGCGCTTCTGGCGGGATGGCCTCGGATTCGAGGTCCTCACCGAACGCCGTTTTCGCGGCAGCTCATGGAAGCGGATCCTGGAGATGGGCGAGTTGGAACTGCATACCAGGATCATACAACGCGACCATGCAGCGTAACGTTTGCGCCCCGATCCGTTAAAGTACTCGCGACAGCGAACCCGATCCCGCTCGCGCCGCCGGTGATGACAACGGATCGATTTCTGACCGAGAAGAGCTCATTCAGGTCGATGTTCATACCCACCGGCCGATCTGCGTGAAATTCAAAATTTGGCCCCGATGGTAACGCCATAGGTCGCCGGCCTGCCGGCCCATTGAGCTATGCCGTCAAAACTGTCGTTTCTGTTCGTGATATAGAATTCATTGGTTATATTCTTGCCCCAAACCATGACTCGATATTTCCCGCCGGCAAAGTTGACACCGACCTGGGCATCCACCATGGTGTATCCGGGGATCGTGAAATCATAGGCATAGCCGTTGATAATCTCGCCATTCTCGCCGCCGATCGATGCGTTCGTGCTGGTCGTATGCATGATCTGGGCGGCGACAAACGCTTCCCTTTGGGAGCCGATGGCGAAGCTATAGTTGATGTTCCCCTGCGCCGTCCATTTCGAGGCGTAGGGAATCGGATGGTCCCCCGGGCTCGCCCGGACGCCGGCGAGCGTGTACAGATTCCCATGAGCGGGATCGGTGCGGTCCGTGGCATCGGTGATGTTGGCATCGAGATAGGTCACCGCGCCACCGATAGTCAGTCCGGTCACCGGGTGCACCGCGCCTTCGAGTTCGAAGCCCGTGATCTGTGACTTGGGAACGTTCACAAGGGCAAGCAGAGCTCCGAAGAGCGGATCGACCCGCTTCGATTTGATCTGCTTGTCTTTATAGTCCGAATAGAACACCGCGCCGTTCAGCGACAGTTTGCGGTCAAAAAGCTGCGTCTTGAAGCCGCCTTCATAGGTCACGACCGACTCCTGGCTCGTAGGCGTGTATTGCGAGTCGAAGGCGCCGCCGAAATTGCCAAAGCTGCCGGCCTTGTAGCCTTTCGAAACATTCGCATAGGCCAGAATTCCGTCCATGGGCTTCCAGTCGACGCCGCCTCCCCAGGAAACATTGTTCTGATTGAGCGTGCCGGAAACCGCGTGCGGCAGGCCGTTGGCGCCGAGGGTAAGACACTGGCCGGGGGTGATCGTAACGGGGGTGCCGGTCAGAAACGAGGCGAATCCCGAAAAAAACGTGTTGATGTGATTGACCGCCTGCCCGTTGTCGTTGAGCGCGAACAGGCAGTTGACGGCGTCGCGGTCCGCTTCGGTGTAGCGCGCTCCGCCCTTCAGCGTAAACGTGCCGAGCGTATATTCGGCGTTCGCGAACCCCGCGTAGGTCTTGGCGGCCTCACGGACGCTGGAACCGTTGCTCGCCCATCCGCCAGGGGTTGTGGAGCCGAAGGAAACGGGGCTGCCCTGCGAGTAAGCCGACGTGCCGTCCTTATACAATACTTCGAGCGTATCGAAGATCCGATCCTTCGAATAGTTTCCGCCCACAGTCCAGCGGAAGGTCGGGTCATTGTTGTTGGCGAGCCGGATTTCCTGCGAGAAGCTGCGGATGTAGCCGTCAAAGTCGCGGATGTCGTTGCGCTGTTGGACGAGACCGTCGCCCTCGGGCGTCATGCTCTGCTTATAGTCGGCATAGGCAGTCAAGGACGTGAAGGCAATTTGATGGGTGACGTCATAGTCGGCGCGCAGGGTTGCCTGAAGCAGGCGATTGTCGGCTTTCGGAGCGTCGTCGGGCGACCAGTCGGCCACACGCGGGTTGTTGGTTGCATTGGGAATGTCCGGATTCGGGATCGGGTACGGAATGGTGTCTCTGAAGTTTGGAATATATTCGACGAACTGGGTCGCCGTCGGCTGGGTGCGGTCACGCCAGCCGTTTAAATTGGTCTGGATGCGCAGCCGGTCGGTGGGGTTCCAGTCGAGCAGGAAGCGCGCGGCAAGGGCATCGGGCGCGCCGTTCCTGTCGTCGGGACGGGTGGCGCTACGCTGCCAGCCATCGCCGCTCGTCGCGCTGACGGCAATACGACCGAGCAAATTGTCGCTGATCGGACCGCTGACATAACTCTCTCCGGTGAAGGTGTTGAAGCTGCCATAAGTCAGGTTGAGGCCGGCGCTCGGGTCCTTTGTGGGCTTCGCCGCGATATAGTTGATCGCGCCGCCGGTCGCGTTGTTACCGAAGAGCGTGCCCTGGGGGCCCTTCAGCACCTCGACACGCTCGAGATCGAACAGAGCACGCGTGGTCATGACGGGGTAGGCCAGCGGCGCCTGATCAATATACACGCTGACCGCCGGCGGAGCGCCGATGGTGGTGTCATAATAGCCGATGCCGCGCAGCGTGTAGACCGGGGTCGCGTTCTCGGTCTGGGCGTATTGGAGCCCGGGAACCGCCGCGGCCAGATCCTGCAGCGAGGAAATGTGCTGCTGTTCGAGCTGGGCCGCGCCCAGCGCCTTGATGGTGAGACCGACCTTGTTGATGGACTCCTCGCGCTTGTTGGCGGTCACGATGATTTCTTGGAGGGAATAATCCGGTCCCGCGGCCTGACCCGACGCCTCCGTACGATCTTCGCTGGTCTCCGCATTCGCGGCCGCGGAGTGCATCGCCAGCGCGGCGAACAGCAGAGAGCCGACGCTCGCGCGCAAAGCTCCCTTGGATTTGGTGATCATTCTTCCCCTCCCCCAATCTCGGTCAATATCGCCTCTGTCCCAAGACGATATTGACTTCGTTGTGTTTTATTCCGCCTCAATGGCGATATATGGCGCTACCGTTAAATTCGGCATCAGCAAACGTGATCGACGGCGATGAGCCTAGCCGACAAGAACAACAAATCTCATAGAGTGGGGTCGCGGTTATACTCTCACTAGCAATGGGAAACTTGCACGACGCCGCGCAGCACATTTGGTTGCTGTCAGTCTAATGAGAACCGCTCTTTCTTGGGCAGGGCTGCGGCATGAAGATGCGCCGGCTTATCCCACGACGACCTGCCCCATCTCACCGCGCAAGATTGTTGCGGTCAATCTAACGAATAGTGTTCCCAATGCCGCTCTTAAGCTTCATTCACCGGAGTCGCGCGGAGAGCGATGGAAAACTAGTTAGTGGGGAATCGCACGCTGGCTTCGGCCGGTTTCGTATTGTTGGCCGCCCAACATGGAGGCTACGTCGCGCAGTTACCGCTTACTACCCAGGAGCTGACGGATCTCGGACGGGGAGAGACCGGCTTCGGCCAGGCGCTGCTCACTATGCTCGCCGAGCAGGGGGCTTCTGCGGCGCACTTCGCCGGGGGTTTCCGTCATCTTGATCGGAACGCCGGCCACGCTGATCGGAGAAGTTCCGGGCTGCTCGATCTCGACGACCATGTCCCGGATCGAGAAATGGGGATCGGCGATGTTCTCGGCCACGTTCATCACGGGCCCGAATGGAATCTTGCCTCCGATCAGCGTGACGAGCTCCGCCTTGGTGAAGCCCGAGATACGCTGGTTGAGTTCATTGATCAGCGCGATCCGGTGGGTGCCCCGCGACAGGAGCGAGGAGAAACGCTCGTCCTCGAGCAGCTCGGCTGCGCCGATCGCGCGGCACAGCAAGGCGAAGAACTTGTCCTTCGTGGCGGCGATCGCGACCAGGCCATCTTTGGCGCAGAACAGACCGAAGGGGGCCAGGAAGGGATGATGGTTGCCTTCCGGCCGGGGCACCATGGCGCTGACCGAATTCTGCACCACGGCCCGCTCGCAGATCGCGAAGATCGAGTCGATCATCGCGACGTCCACCATCTGGCCCTGACCGGTGCGCCGGGCATGGTGGACCGCCGCCAGCAGGCCGCAGGTGAGGAACAGGCCCGGTACGATATCCCCGATGCCCGGACCGATTTTGGTGGGACTGTCCTCGTCGGGCCCGGTGATGGCCATGATCCCGCCCATGGCCTGCGCTACGACATCATAGGTCGGCCAGCTGCCATAGGGCGAGGCACCCGTGCGCGGATCACCGAAGCCCCGGAGCGAGCCATAGACGAGCCGCGGATTGATCGCCTTCAGCGTCTCGTAGGAAAGGCCAAGGCGATCCATCACGCCGGCGCGAAAGCTCTCCACGACGATGTCGGCGTCGCGGACCATGCGCAGAAACGCGGCCTTGCCTTCGCTTGTCTTGAGATCGAGGACGACGCTGTCCTTGTTGCGGTTGATGCTCTGAAAATAGCCTCCCAGCGACCGCTCCGTATCGTCGTCACGATACAGCCCGGTCCCCCGGCTCATATCCCCTTCGGGCGGCTCGATCTTGATGACCGTCGCCCCTTGGTCGGCGAG
>WNFR01003851.1_pt1 | contig 22493 bp, 21 predicted proteins | sample 5400221 | NCBI WGS metagenome assembly WNFR01 (sample SAMN13153357, study PRJNA577476) | soil metagenome | isolation source: 40 cm soil under Madrone tree | place: USA:California | collected 2016-06-14 | reverse complement strand
GCCGGATCGACGGTGATGTTCACCGCGCGCTCGCGGCCGCCGACCATGATCACGGCGCCGACGCCGGAGACGGTCTCGATGACCTCCTTGATCTGCTTCTTCGCGATTTCGGTGACCTCGCGCAGGTTGCGGTTGCCCGCGACCACGACGCTCATGATCGGGCTCGCGTCGACGTCGAACTTCTCCATGATCGGCGGCTCGGTGCCGCTCGGCAGCCGCGAGACGACGGTCGCCACCTTGTCCCGCACCTCCTGGGCGGCGACGGCGCTGTTCTTCTCGAGCAGGAACTGCACGATGATCGTCGAGATGCCTTCTTTCGTCGTCGAGCGCAGCTCGTCGATGCCCTCGATGGTGTTGACGATCTCCTCGATGGGCTTCGTGACGCCGCTCTCCATCTCCTCGACGCTCGCGCCTTTGAGCGTCGTCGTGATGGTGACGGTCGGGAAGTCGACGTTCGGGAAGAGGTCGAGGCCGAGGCGCTGGTACGAGAAGAAGCCGAGGACGACGAGCGCCATGCTGAGCATGGTCGCGAAGACCGGCCGGCGGATGCAGACGTCGGCGAGACTCATTGCTTCACTGCTGCGCCGTCGCCGACGCGCGGATCCGCGGCTGCCGTCGACTTGCCGTCGCGGTCCGTGCTGGCGACGGGCTCGCCGGGCGTCACCGTGACGGGCGCGCCGTTCTCGAGGCGGTCGACGTTCGTCACCGCGACCTCCTCACCCGCGCTGACCCCGTCGGCGATCTCGCGCTGGTGGTCGCCGACCGTCACGCCGGGGCGCACGACGCGCTCTTCCGCCTTACCGTCCTTGACGGCGAAGAGCTTCGTGAGCCCCGCAAACGTGGTGAGCGCCGCCTCCGGCACCACCAGTGCCGGCGCCGCCGAGTCATAGACGATCTCGCCCGAGCCGAAGTAGCCGGGCTTCATCAAGCCCTCGGGATTCGCGACCTCGGCCTCGATCACGATCGAGCGGTTCGCCTCCTCGGCGGCGGGATTGATGCGCGTGATCCTGCCGATGAAGCGCCGCTCGGGGTATGCGGCGACGCCCAGACGCACCTCCTGCCCGATGTGCAGAAAGGACGCGAAGCGCTCCGGGATCGGCGTCCGGAACTTGAGGGGATCGTCTTGGACGATCTTGAAGAGCGGCCGGCCGATCTGCGCCACCTCGCCGACCGAGACGAAGCGCGTCGCCACCCCGCCGCCGAGCGGCGCGCGGATCACGGTGCGGTCGAGCTTCACCTTGAGGAGATCGCGCTGCGCCTCGAGGACGGCGGCGTCGCTCCACATCCGCTCCGCCTCCTGGCGCGACATCACGCCCGAGGCGCGCAGCGCCCGCGCGCGCTCGTCGTCGTCGTGGGCGCGTACGAGCCTCGCCTCGACCTCGCGCAGCTGCGCCTGCAGATCGGCGTCGTCGAAGCGCACGATCGCGTCGCCCTGCGCGACGTGATCGCCCATGTCGGCGCCGAGCCACACGACCCGCGCCTCGATCTGGCTCGCAACCGTGACCTCCTCGTTGGCGAAGAAGGAGCCGACGAGATCGGTAGTGCGCTCGACCGTCGCGGACGTCACCGGCGCGACGGCGACCGCGATCGCCGGCTGCGCGGTCTCGGTCGCGGTCGTCGGGTGGTCGGCGCAGCTCGTCGCGATCAGCGCGAGCGCGCCGAGCGCAGGCACAATGAACGCAGGCGCGACGAGCGCTCGCATCGGAGCGCGACGAGACGCGAGCACCGCGAGCGTCGCCCGTGCGGTCACGGTCGTGTTCCAACCGCGCGCGCGTGCGCCGCGTCCTTGCCGCGTCGCGTGCTCTTGCCGTTCCGGCAGCCGGCCGCCGCGCCGTGAAGAAACATCCGGACCACGGTCGCCGCGGTGGGCTCGGGATCTTCGCCCTCGGGCTGATTCAAGACGGCGGCGCGCACGGACGCGAGCAGCATCTCGGTCGCGAGCGTCGCCGCCTCCGGCTCGAGCGCGACGCACGACGCGACGAGCGCGCGCGCGACCTCGACCATCTGCGCGCGCCGCGCGCGCCATTCGCCGCCCTCCGGCTCGTGCAGGCGGTGCTCGTAGCGATGCATGAGCATCGCGAGGGGACGCCGGCGACGGAAGAAGTCGAGCATGCAGGCGACGAACGCGGTCAGCGCGTCCTCCCCGTCGTGCGCGCGGACGGCGGCGCGGAGCTCGGCGATGAGGACGTCGAGCGCCTCCAGAATCGTGGCGTAAAAGAGCTGCTCTTTCGTCGGGAAGTAGAGGTACAGCGTGCCCTTGCCGACGCCGGCGGCGATGGCGACGTCCTCGACCGGAACGGCGTGGAATTCGCGGCGCGAGAACACGTCGGTCGCGGCGCGCAGGATCTGCTCGCGCTTGCCGTTTTGTACGCTGCGGCGGGACATGGGCTGGGTTGGAGACTGACTGGTCAGTCATAAAGAGCGCGGCGGAGCGAGTCAATTGCGCGCTGCGCGGCACCTCGGCCGCGCGCCGCCGCGGAAGTTCAGGGGCAACTCGGAGTGACGGTGCAGTTCGCGCGACACGACGGCCCCTCCGAATTCTGATAGAAGGCGCCGCCGATGGCGTCGCTCCCCCTGCACTCGACGTGGGCGCGCCTGCCCGCGGGTCTGCGCCGGTCGGTTGCGACGGCCGCCAAGGTGGTCCTGACGGTCGGCGCCTTCTATCTTCTGCTGACCCACCAGGTCCGCATTGACGACGGCCGCCACGTCAGCGCGCTGCGCGCGATCGCCGACTACCTGCCGCAGATCGACGCCGCCGTGTTCTGGCGCTTCGTCGCGCTCGCGGCGGCGACGAAGTTCGTCGGCATCCTGTGCTCGATGTACCGCTGGCAGCTCCTCCTCGAAGGGCAGGGCATCCGTTTCCCCTTCGGCCACATCTTCGGGACGTTTCTGATCGGCCGCTTCCTCGGGACGTTCTTGCCGTCGACCGTCGGCCTCGACGGCTACAAGCTCTACGACGCGGCACGTTTCAGTGGGCGTGCGGCGGCGTCGACGGCGGCGACCGCCGTCGAGAAGGTCCTCGGCGTGATCGGCATGCTGCTGACGTTCCTCGTCGCGTTCCCGCTCGGCTACGAGATCCTCGGCGGACACGCGGCGCTGGTCGCGGCGGCGACGGTGCCGGTCGCGCTCGCGGCGATCGGCGCGTTCTTCCTGCTCGCCTTCCGCCCGGCGCTGGTGCAGGCACTGATCACGAACGTGCCGTTCCCCGGGCGCGCGCGCCTGCGCGGGTTTCTCACCCGCGCCAGCGACGCCGCTGCCGCCTACCGCGATCAGAAGCTCGTCCTGGTGAACGCCGCGGCGCAGAGCTTCCTCGTCCATTTCTGCACCGCCGCGATGTACTTCTTCACCGCCCTCGCGATCGGTGCCGCCGGCGCCCGCTTCTGGGAGGTGACGTTCGCGTCGACGATCCAGATCTTCGCGACGGTGATGAGCCCGTTCACGATCGCCGGCGAGGGCGTCCGCGAGATCGTGCAGACGCTGCTGCTCGCGAAGAAGATCGGCACCACCGAGTCGATCATCTCCGCCGCTCTCGGCTTCTGGGCCGCCGAGGCGCTGACGCTCGGCGGCGCCTGGTTCTGGTGGCGCCGCGGGCCGTCGTATCGTCCGGCGTACGTCGTCCTCGACGGCGAGCGCCAGGCCGCGCTCGACCGCGCGCCGCGTCTGCGCGCGGCGCGGCCGTGACGCGCGTTCACTCGTGACGTCGTCGCACGTTGAAGAGCGGCGGTCGTTGCGCGACGGGGTGGCGGGTCGGCTCCGCGCGAGGATCGCTCGCGCAGGGCACCGGGCATGCATTAGACGTTCCGTAACTCGGAGCGGGGGAAATACCGTAATGGCTCGCTCTTTATGCGCGCTGCGCCGATCCCTCGCCCCGTCGCTGCAGCGCCGGTCGTTCGACGTGTGCGACGTCACCGGGCGCGCGGCGCCTGCGGCGCGCGAGCGGAGACGGCAGCGCGCACCGCGGCGGCGTTGACACCGCCACCGCGCACGTACACGGCACATGGCGATCGTAAGGGAGGCGCCCCGACGAGCGGGGCGAGGGATCGGCGCAGCGCGCATAAAGAGCGAGCCATTACGGTATTTCCCCCGCTCCGAGTTACGGAACGTCTAATCCATGCCCGGCAACCCGCGCGAGCGATCCTCGCGCGGAGCCGATCCTTCGTCCCGTCGCGCAACGACGCTCTTCGCGTAGACGCGGACGCGAGATCGTGACTACCGCCGAATGCGAACGGTGTCCGACGGCGTGCTCGGCAGCTCGGTGCGGACGGCGTCTGGCGTGACCGGCGGGCGGTCGATGCTGAGGAAGTAGTTCGGCTCCGCGCGCACGACGAGGGGCTCGTGGCCGTACTCCTCGGCGGCGCGGAAGACGTTCGCGTCGGGGGCGATGCGGAGACGATAGGCGCCGCGCTCACCAGGGACGGGGGTGAGCGCGGTCGCGTGGTACTTGATGTTCAGGTGATCGAGCGACGGGACGCCGAAGCGCAGGTAGCCCTGGCTGACGCTCATCGAGGCGGCGACGGCGCGCTCGCCCTCCGGCGTGAAATGGAGGACGAGCTCGCCGTCGACGAAGCCGTGATGCGTGAAACCGTCCGCCGCTCCCGCCGCGACCGGCGTCCGTGCCGTCGAGACCGTGCGCGTCGAGCACGCGGCGATCGCGAGCACGACCAGGGCCGTGGCGAGAGCGACGGGCGGGCGCGTAGAGCTTACCCCTTCGGCTTCTTCAGCTCCTCGTCGATTTGCGCCTTGATGCCGTCGACGGAGCGGTTCTGCAGCACTTTGCCGTTCACGAAGATGCTCGGCGTGCCGCGGACGTCGACCTGCTGCCCGAGCGCCAGCTCGGCGTCGATCTGCTTCTTCACGTCGTCGGACTGTCGGTCGGCCTCGAACTTCTTCTTGTCGAGGCCGATCTTCTCGGCGATGCCATTGATGGTCTCGGGCGTGAGGTTACGGCCGTTCTTGTAGAGCTCGTCGTGCATCTCCCAGAATTTCCCTTGCTTGCCGGCGGCGACGGCGGCTTCGGCGGCGGGCTCGGCGTTGGGATGGATCTGGCGCAGTGGGAACTGCTTCATGACGAACTTCACTTCGGTCGGCTTGTACTGCTTCAAGGCCTCGTCGACGATGGTGATCGCCTGAGCGCAGAACGGGCATTGAAAGTCGGAGAACATCGTGACCGTCACCGGGGCGGTCTTCTCGCCGCGCACGGCAGAGTTGGCGAGCGGAATCTCGTAGACCTTGTTCGGGTCGACCTGCGGACGTGCCGCCGCCGCCGCGGGACCGGCGTTCACTTTGGCGAGGATCTGCGCCTGGTCCTTGTCCATCTTCTCGAGCTTCGCCAGGATCTCTTTCTGCGTTGCCTGGACGGCCTCCACGTCGCTCTTCTGGGCACATCCCGGAGCCACGAGCGCGAGCGCCAACGCTGCGGTACCGATCATGCGAATTCTCATGAGCAAAATCCTCCTGTGTGTTCTGTGATCGAACGACGGAGCCGAACGGTGCCCGTTCAACCCGACTTGTGTTTGAGCTCTTCCTCGATCATGGCCTTGAAGCCCGCGAGCGAGCGAGTCTGCGCGACCCGTCCGTTGATGAAGAAGGTCGGTGTACCGCGCACCCCGGCGACCTTCCCTTGCCGCACCTCGACGTCGAGCCGCTCCTTGACGGCCGGCGATTCCATATCGGTCTCGAACGTCGCGACGTTCAGACGCAGCCGCTCAGCGATCGCGCGGATCGCCGACGGCGACAGATCGCCCGCCTGCTGGAAGAGCGCGTCGTGCATCTCCCAGAACTTGCCTTGTTTGCCCGCGGCGAGCGCCGCGCGCGCGGCCGGGTCGGCGTTCGGGTGCATCGGCAGCGGGAAGTTCTTGTAGGCGAACCGAACGTCCTTCGGATACGCCGCGAGCACTTGATCGACGAGCCCCTTCGCCTGGCCGCAGTACGGGCATTGAAAATCGGAGAACTCGACGATGGTCACGGGCGCGTTCTGCGGGCCGCGAATGCTCGTCTCCGTGAGCGGGATCTGCCGCACGGGTTCGGCGGCGACCGCGTGCCGCGTCTGGACGCATGCCACCGCCGTGACAGCGAGCACACTGGCGCAGAACGAACCCCGAGCCAGGGTGGCGCAAAGCGCACGCGAACGTTGCGCCACGAGGCGGCGGCGCCGGGTGCCGGCGAGTCGGAGCGTCACGACCCTACAGTAGCGACCGTTCGGTGGGCATTTCAACCCGGGGGCCGTCGGTCGTAATGCATCTCGGCGAGAATCCGATGGGCGCGGAGAGCGATGACATTCGCCCGCGTCAGCCCGTCCGGGAATGCCGCCATCGAGCCCGAAGTTCGCTCTTCACGAAAACAGCGTCGACGGGTACGTCGCCTCCAAGCGCATCTCGGATTTTCGCAAAACCACCCTGTTCTCGATCGACGAGGACAATTACCTGACTGATCGTATGCCCCTCCAAGCGCAAACGATCGATCGCGTCGAGCGTCGAAGAGCCCTGCGTTACGACGTCATCAACGACCGCCACACGAGAGTGGTCCGGTAAGTTGCCTTCAACAAGCCTTTTCAGGCCGTGTTCTTTCCGTTCCTTGCGGACGCTGAACCACCGCACGGGGTGCGGTTGATTGCGGCTGAACAGTGCAATGGCGATGGCGAGCGGATCGGCGCCCATCGTGAGGCCGCCAACGGCCTCCGTGCCGACCTTCAAGTAGGCGTGCATCAGCTGGGCCGCAATTGCGAGTACGTCTGGATAACTGAGAGCGGCCCTACAGTTGATGTACTCGTCGCTGAGTTGCCCAGATGCCAGTGGAATCTTGCCGGCCGGATCATAGATGTAGGCGTGCGTAACTAGCTGATCGAGCAACACGTCTCGCGAGTTGTCAGTAGCTACGGCTGCCGGCTGCATACGAGTTGGCGGATCTACACCGGGGATGCTCTGCTCTGCCTGCCGCACTCTCCACCTCCCCGCCGGTGAAAGAACACGTCTAGGGCGCGTCGAGGTATTGGGTCAGTTTGCTCGGACCGGGACTGGGTCAAGTTGCGAGCCAGACGAGGCGCGAGGGAAGCGAGCAGCGCAGGCGTAGCGGGAGCTACGCCGAGCATGCGAACGACCGAGCAACGAAGTATGGCGACGCAAATTGACCCAGTACCACCAGCTACTCGGTCCGCCCGTCAACTCGGCGACGCCGGCTCCGCCAGGCGCGCGGCGATGATCGCGCGCACCTCGTCGCGCAAGCGTCCCCGGTCGTCGTACGTGAGGCCGGCCGTCGGGATCGGCGGCTCGACGAAGACGTCGCACTCGCCGGGCAGAATCGAGAGATAGCCGCCTTTCGGCATGATCGCCGCCGTCCCGCGACAGGCGACCGGCACGACCGGAATCTTCATGAAGATCGCGGCGGCGAACGGCCCTTTCTTGAAGGGCAGGAGCGCGCCGTCGCGTGAGCGGGTGCCTTCCGGGAAGATGATGAGCGAGCAGCGCTCCTCGACGGCGACCCGGTTCAGCAGCTGGATCGCCTCGAGCGGTTTGTCGCGGTCGACCGGGACCATGCCCATCGTGCGCAGCACGGTGCCGAGGACCGGCTCCGCGAAGAGCTCGCGCTTCGCGACGAAGCGATTGTGCCCGGGGAGGTAACCGAGGAGCGCCGCGATGTCGAAATGGCTCTGGTGGTTGGGCGCGAAGATGTACGGCCCGGGACCGGCCAGATGCTCGAGGCCATGCATTCGCACGCGGACGCCGCACGCTCGCGCCAAATTGCGTGCCGAGAACTTGGCGAACTCCCACGCGACTGTCTTCGACGGCAGCACGCGGTGCAACACGACCGCGATCGAGCCCATCGAGAAGAGCATGCCGCGGAAGATGAAGCGGTTCAGGACGGCGCGCGCGCGCTGACGTTCGGCGTCGGCAGCGTCGGCGACGAGCGTCGAGTCGGGGGGCGGCATGCGCCGCCGGAACATATGCGCGCGCCCCACCGCAGACAAGCCGCTGGCAGTTGATTGGTCATTTGCGACGCATCCGCCGCGGCCAAGTTGCGAGCCAGACGAGGCGCGAGGGAAGTGAGCAGCGCCCTCGTCAAGCGAGGACAAGCAGGCGTAGCAGCGCTACGCCGAGCAGCGCAGCGACCGAGCAACGAAGTATGGCGACGCAAATTGGCCGCGGCGGCGCGCCTTGCGTCCGCGGCGACCCGCAACTAAGTCATGAAGGGATGCGGATCTACCTGATCTCGCCGACCCACTACAATCCCGACGGTTCGCTGCACAAAACGACGCGCTACTGGACGAGCGCGGTCACGCTGCCGTACCTGAAGGCGATCACGCCGCCGGAGCACGAGGTCTCGTTCGTCGACGAGCTGTTCTACGACGTCGACGTGGAGGCGCCCTGCGACGTCGTCGGCATCACCGCGATGGGGCCGCAGATCGCGCGCGCATACGATCTCGCGGCGGAGTTCCGGCGTCGCGGCCGCAAGGTCGTCCTCGGCGGTACGTGGGTGACGCTCACCGCCGAGGAGTCGTTGCGGCACTGCGATGCCGTCGTCGCCGGCGAGGCGGAGAGCGTCTGGCCGGACGTGCTCGCCGACCTCGCTGCCGGGCGGAGCCGCGGTATCTACCGCGCCGACGGCTGGAGCTCGCTCGACGGCATGGCGACGTTCGACTATCTCAGCCTGCCGCTCCTCAAGCGCGACGCCTTCAAGTCGAGTGCGCTCTACCGCATGTACTTCCACTGGCCGGTCATCTTCTCGCGCGGGTGTCCGCATCCGTGCGAGTACTGCGCGGTGCAGACGTATTACCAGCGATCGTTTCGCACCCGCCCGGTCGACGACGTCATGGCGGACCTGCGCACGATCCAGCGTAACGGCGGCAACCGCGTTCTCTTCCTCGACGACAACCCGGTTGCGCATCCCGAGAAGGCGAAGGATCTCTTCCGGGCGATGATCCCGCTCAAGATGAAGTGGGCGTCGCAATCGACGATCAACATCGCTCGCGATCCCGAGCTGCTCGATCTCGCGGCGCGGAGCGGCTGCGTCAGCCTCTCGATCGGCCTCGAAAGCATCAACGAGGAGAGCCTCGCGGGGGTGCGCAAGGACTTCAACCAAGCGCGGCGGTTTCGCGAGGACATCGCCAAGATGCGGGCGCGCGGCATTCAGGTGATCGCGCTCATCATGGTCGGCCTCGACGGCGACACCCCCGAAACCTTCAGCCGCACCTTGCAGTTTCTCGTCGACAGCAAGATCTCGTTCCTGAAGCTCTTCACGCCCTGCCCCTATCCCGGGACGAAGTACCACGCCGACATGGAGAAGGCGGGCCGCATCCTCGACGGCAACTGGGCGCGTTACGACTACGGCTCGCCGCTCATCCGTCCGTCCGGCATGACGGCGGAGGAGATGATCGACGGCTTCCGCTACGTCTACGAGGGCTTCTACTCGGTGCGGAACATTCTGCGCCGCTTCACGCCGCCGCCGCCCGGCCAGCTACTCGAGAGCCTCGCGTACATCGTCGCCAACTGGAAGGTGAACCGCTACCTGCGCTCGCACGACCGCGCCTGGGCGACGATTTCGTAGCTTCATCCGGAACGCGCGCCGACGCGTCGGCGCGCGTCGGCGGCGACACTAGTTTCGCTGTCGCGCCGATCAACGTCTTTTCAAGGCGCGACCGCTTGCCCACGCCGTGACGGAGCGTACCATGTGCGGCCGTGCCCCAGGTGTTCCACCGCAGCACGAACACTTTTTCGCGCGTCAGCATCTTCGGGGCACTGTTCTTCATCGCCGGTGCGACCTACGGCCTGGCGCTGATCAACCGCTCGGCGTACGTCACCGAGGCCGGCGTCGCGCGCGAGCAGCCGATCCAGTTCAGCCATCGCCATCACGCTGGTGAGCTCGGCATCGACTGTCGCTACTGCCACACGACGGTCGAGCGCACGGCTTCCGCGGGGATGCCTGCGACGCAGACCTGCATGAACTGCCACGCGCAGATCTGGGCCGAGAGTCCGATGCTGGAGCCGGTGCGCGCCAGCTACCGCACCGACACCTCGATTCGCTGGGCACGCGTGCACGACCTTCCCGACTACGTCTACTTCAATCATTCGATTCACGTGCAGAAGGGGATCGGCTGCGCGACCTGTCACGGCCGCGTCGATCGCATGAACCTCACCTGGCAGGAGGCGTCGCTGCAGATGGAGTGGTGCCTCGACTGCCATCGCGCGCCCGAGCGCTACGTCCGGCCGCGTGCCGAGGTTTTCAACATGGCGTGGGAGCCGCCGTCGAACCAGCTCGAGGTCGGCCGCGAGCTCGTCCACGAGTACAAGATCCAAAGTCTCACCGACTGCTACACCTGCCATCGATGAGCGACTGGAGCGGAGGCGAGGTGGGAGTGAATCGCAGGGAGTTTCTGCGGTTGATGAGCGCGTCGCTCGCGCTCGCGGGCGCGGGTGCCTGCACGCGGCAGCCGCCGGAAGCGATCGTCCCGTACGCGCGGGCGCCCGAGGAGGGCATCGTCCCGGGCGAGCCGCTCTTCTTCGCGACCGCGATGCCGCTCGCCGGCGGCGCCCTCGGCCTTCTCGTCGAGAGCCACATGGGGCGGCCGACGAAGGTCGAGGGCAACCCGCAGCATCCGCAGAGCCTCGGCGCGACCGACGTCTATGCGCAGGCGTCGGTCCTCGGGCTCTACGACCCCGATCGCTCGCAGGTGATCACCAGCGCGGGCGAGATCCGGCCGTGGAGCGCCTTTCTCGAGACGCTGCGCGCGGCGATGGAAGCGCAGCGCGCGAAAGGCGGCGCCGGCCTGCGCTTCCTCACCGAGCCGATCAGCTCGCCGACGGCGATCCAGCAGATGCGCGCCCTCCTCGCCGAATATCCGGGCGCGCGCTGGCATCAGTACGAGCCGCTCGCGCGCGACGGCGCGGCCGCCGGCTTGCGTGCCGCCGTCGGCGCCGAGGTGGAGCCGCACTATCGCGTCGGCACGGCGCAGGTGATCCTCGCGCTCGACGCCGACTTTCTCGCCTGCAGCCCCACGGCCGTCCGCGACGTGCGCGAGTTCAGCGCCGCGCGCCACGGCGAGACCGGCATGGTGATGAATCGCCTCTACGTCGTCGAGCCGATGCCGACCGTGACGGGCGGCGTTGCGGATCATCGGCTGCCGCTTCGCGCCGGCGACGTCGAGCGTCTGACGCGCGGTATCGCCGCCGCGCTCGAGGTTCCGACCGTCACGGCGCCGAGCGGTCTCGAGCGGCACGCGGCGTGGGTCGCCGCTGTCGCGCGCGATCTCGCGGCGCACCGCGGCACGAGTCTCGTCATCGCCGGTGACGCGCAGCCGGCGGCCGTGCACGCGCTCGCGGCGGCGATGAACCAGGCGCTCGGCAACATCGGACGCACGGTAGTGTACGCGGAGCCGAGCACGACCGCCGGCGGGCAGGTCGCGTCGCTGCGCCAGCTCGTCGACGACATGGACGCCAGCAAGGTCGACGTGCTCGTCATCGTCGACGCCAACCCGGTCGTGACCGCGCCCGCCGATCTGCGCTTCGCCGAGCGGCTCGACAAGGTCGGCCTGCGGGTCAGGCTCGGTCTCTACGACGACGAGACGTCGCGGCTCTGCCACTGGCACGTGCCCGCGGCGCACTATCTCGAATCCTGGAGCGACGTACGCGCCTACGATGGCACGGCGTCGATCGTCCAGCCGCTGATCGCGCCGCTCTACGACGGCAAGACCCTGCATGAGCTCCTTGCCGCGTGCGCCGGTCGCAGCGATGCCCCGAGCGCGCCCTACGACCTCGTGCGCGACTACTGGCGGCGGCAGCACACGGGCGGCGATTTCGAGGCGTTCTGGCAACGCGCGCTGCACGAGGGCCTCGTCGCCGACACCGCGGGCAAGCTGCGGGTGCCGGGCGCGCGCCGCCAGAGCATCGTGCCGGCGTGGCGCGAGCCCGCAGCGGCCGATGCGCTCGAGATCACCTTCCGCGCGGATCCGACGGTCTTCGACGGCCGCTTCGCCAACAATGCATGGCTGCAAGAGCTGCCGAAGCCGATGACGCGCCTCACCTGGGACAATGCGGCATACATGGCGGCGGCGACGGCCGCGCGGCTCGGCGTCGCGAACGAGGACGTCGTCGAGCTGCGGCTCGGCGGGCGCACGGTGCGCGCCCCGGTGTGGATCGTGCCCGGCCATGCGCAGGACGCGGTCACCGTCCATCTCGGCTACGGCCGCACACGGGCGGGGAAGATCGCGAACGGCGTCGGCTTCGACGCCTACGCGCTGCGGACGAGCGACGCGATGTGGATCGCGCGCGGCCTCGAGATCGTGAAGACCGGGTCCCGCTATGCGCTCGCGTGCACGCAGGAGCACCAGCGGATGGAGGGACGCGAGCTCGTGCGGACGGCGACACTCGAGGAGTTCCGCGCCGATCCCGCGGTGATCCGCGAGCGCGGCCCGGAAGAGCCGGACGCGTCTCTCTACCCGCCGCATCGCTACGACGGCTACGCCTGGGCGATGGCGATCGACTTGAGCTCGTGTACCGGGTGCAACGCCTGCGTCGTCGCCTGTCAGGCGGAGAACAACATCCCCATCGTCGGCAAGGACCAAGTGGCGCGCGGGCGCGAGATGCACTGGATCCGCGTCGACCGCTACTACGAGGGCCCGGATGAGAGTCCGGCGATCCACCAGCAGCCGGTGCCGTGCATGCACTGCGAGCTCGCGCCCTGCGAGGTCGTCTGCCCGGTCGCCGCGACCACGCACAGCAGCGACGGCTTGAATCAGATGATCTACAACCGCTGCGTCGGCACGAAGTACTGCTCGAACAACTGTCCGTACAAGGTGCGGCGATTCAACTTCTATCTCTACGCCGACTGGACCACGGAGAGCCTGAAGCTGCAGCGCAATCCCGACGTCACGGTGCGGAGCCGCGGCGTGATGGAGAAGTGCACCTACTGCATCCAGCGCATCCAGTACGCCAAGATCAAAGCGGAGAAGGAAGACCGGCGCGTGCGCGACGGCGAGATCGTGCCCGCGTGCGCGCAAGCGTGCCCCGCGAACGCGATCGTCTTCGGCGACCAGAACGACCCCGAGGCACGCGTCACACGGCTCAAGAAGGACGCGCGCAACTACGCGCTCCTCGGCGAGCTCAACACCCGGCCGCGCACCACGTATCTCGCCAAGCTCACGAACCCGAACCCGGAGCTGAAGCGCGCATGAGCATGCCCGTCATCGAGGCGCGGCGCGATCAACGGCCGCCGATCATTGCGCCCGGACACACGTTCGAGACGGTCACCGACCGCATCAGCCGCGTCGTGCTGCGGCGCGGGACGCCGCGCGGCTGGATCGTCGGCTTCGCGCTCTCGTTCTCGCTGATGATGGTGCTCTTCTACGCGACGGCCGTGCTGCTGTTCCGCGGCATCGGCGTCTGGGGCATCAACATCCCGGTCGCCTGGGGCTTCGACATCGTCAACTTCGTCTGGTGGATCGGCATCGGGCACGCCGGCACGCTGATCTCGGCGATCCTCCTCTTGCTGAAGCAGGAGTGGCGGACGTCGATCAACCGCTTCGCCGAGGCGATGACGCTCTTCGCGGTCGCGTGCGCGGGCCTCTATCCCGTTCTGCACCTCGGACGGCCGTGGCTGGCGTACTGGCTGTTTCCGTACCCGAACACGATGGGGCTTTGGCCGCAGTTTCGCAGCCCGCTCATCTGGGACGTGTTCGCGGTGTCGACGTATCTCACCGTCTCGCTCCTGTTCTGGTTCGTCGGCCTGATCCCCGACTTCGCGACCCTGCGCGATCGCTCCGCGAGCCGCGTGGGGCGCGCGACGTACGGCATGCTGGCGATGGGCTGGCGCGGCTCGGCGCAGCACTGGCACCGCTACGAGACGGCCTATCTTCTTCTCGCCGGGCTCGCGACACCGCTCGTCGTTTCCGTGCACACCATCGTCAGCTTCGATTTCGCGGTATCGGTGATCCCGGGATGGCACGCGACGATCTTCCCGCCGTACTTCGTCGCCGGCGCCATCTACTCGGGGTTCGCGATGGTGATGACCCTCGCGATCCCGATCCGCAAGTTCTACGGCCTCGAGGATTTCATCACGATGCGCCACCTCGACAACATGGCGCGGGTCATGCTCGCGACGGGCCTGATCGTCGCCTACGGGTACATGATGGAGACGTTCATGGCCTGGTACGGCGGCAACCCGTACGAGAGCTTCATGGTCCTGAACCGCTTCAGCGGCCCGTACTGGCCGCAGTACTGGCTGCTCATCACCTGCAACGTCATCTTGCCGCAGGTCCTCTGGTTCAAGCGCCTGCGGACGTCGATCCCCGCGCTCTTCGTCGTCTCGCTGATCGTGAACCTCGGGATGTGGCTCGAGCGCTACATCATCATCGTCGTGAGCCTGCACCGCGACTTTCTGCCGTCTTCGTGGGGGATGTACGCCGGGACGATCTACGACTGGTCGATGCTCTTCGGCTCGATGGGCCTCTTCTTGACCTTGCTGTTCCTCTTCATCCGCTACCTGCCGATGATCTCCATCTTCGAGATGCGGACGCTCGTCCCGGGGGCGCACGTCGAGGAGGAAGCGCCGTGAGACGGCCGCCGATCTACGGCCTCCTCGCCGAGTTCGACACCCCGACCGAGCTCGTGACCGCGGTGCGGAAGGCGCGCGCCGAGGGCTACCGCGTGATGGACGCGTACTCGCCGTTTCCGATCGAGGAGCTCGCCGAGGCGCTCCACTTCCACGACCGGCGCCTGCCGCTGATCGTCCTCTTGGGCGGCCTCTTCGGCGGCTTCGCCGGCTACGCGCTCGAATACTGGACGTCGGCGATCGACTATCCGCTGAACGTCGGCGGCCGGCCGCTGCACAGCTGGCCCGCGTTCATTCCGGTGACGTTCGAGACGACCGTCCTCTTCGCCGCGCTCTCCGCGGTGCTCGGCATGCTGGCGTTGAACGGCCTGCCGATGCCGTATCACCCGGTCTTCAACGTCCCGCGCTTCGCGCTCGCGTCGCGCGACCAGTTCTTTCTTTGCATCGAAGCACAAGACCCGCACTTCGACCGCGTCATCACGCGCCGGTTCCTCGAGCGCCTCGACCCCCTCGGCGTCTCGGAGGTCGACCACTGATGCCCCGCGTCCTCCGTCGACTGCTACGACGATCACGCAACGCCGTCGCGCGCACCGTCGCCGACGCGGGGGCTCGCCTCCGCGCGAGGATCGCTCGCGCGGGGCACCGGGCATGCATTAGGCGTTCCGTACTCCGAAGCGGGGTAAAGACCGTAATGGCTCGCTCTTTATGCGCGCTCCGCCGACCCCCCGCGCCGGCGACGGTGCTCGTGGCGGCAGCGTCGATCGCTGCGGTAGCGGTCGGCGGGTGTCGGCGCGATATGCAGGATGCCCCTCGGTACGATCCGTACGAGGCGAGCACGTTTTTTAAGGACGGCCGTGCGTCGCGGCATCTCGTGCCGGGGACGATTGCGCGCGGGCAATTGCACGAGAACGTCGCGTATTACACCGGCAAATCGGGCGACGTATTCGTCGACGCGTTGCCGATGCCGCTCACGCGGGCGGTGCTCGATCGCGGGCGCGAGCGGTACGACATCTACTGCTCGCCATGCCACGATCGTGCGGGGACGGGCGGCGGGATGATCGTGCAGCGCGGGTACAAGCCGCCGCCGTCGTTTCACGAGGCGCGGCTGCGCGCGAAGCCGCTCGGGTACTTCTTCGACGTGACGACGAACGGGTTCGGCGTGATGCCGCGCTACGCGCCGCAGGTACCGCCGGACGATCGCTGGGCGATCGCCGCCTACGTGCGCGCCTTGCAGCTGAGCCAATACGCGACGATCGCCGACGTTCCCGAGGACCAGCGCGCGACGCTGGGCTCGGTGCCGGTCACCGCGCCGGGCGCGAGCGGCGCCGGCGGACGGGAGAACGTGCAGCAGCCGATCGGTGGTGAGCGCGCAGCGGGCGGGGGTGAACGCGCGCCGACTGGTGGCGACCGTGCGCCGGGAGGCGTGGCGCCGCCGGCGAACGCGACGCCGGAGCCGAGTCATGGCGATTGATCCCACGATGCCCGGCCTCCGTCTCGCGCCCGATCACGTGCTCGTGCGCGTGCAGCGCGGCGCGGCGCTCGTCGCGGTCCCGGCGGTGGTCGTCGCGTTCGTCGGCGCGTTCCTCCAACCCGAGGCGTTCTTCCACGCCTACCTCGTCTCCTACCTCTTCTTCATCGGCATCGCCCTCGGATCGATGGCGATTCTCATGGTGCAGTACGTGACCGGCGGCGCGTGGGGCGCGGTCGTGCGCCGCGTTCTCGAGTCGGGCACGCGGACGCTGCCACTCATGGCGCTGCTCTTCGTGCCGCTCGCGTTCGGCCTCCCCTATCTCTATGCCTGGGCGCGCCCCGACGTCGTCGCCCACGATCCGCTGCTGCAGCACAAGAGCGTCTACTTGAACGTGCCGTTCTTCCTGCTCCGCGCCGCGCTGTACTTCGGCGTGTGGCTCGCGATCGTGCACTTCCTGAATCGTTGGTCGCTCGAGCAGGACACGAGCGCCGATCCCATGGTCACGCGCCGCCTCGAGATGCTGAGCCGCGGCGGACTTCTGCTGTACGGTCTCACCGAAACGTTCGCCGCGGTCGATTGGGCGATGTCTCTCGATCCGCACTGGTTCTCGACGATCTATGGCATTCTCCTGATGGGCGGGCAGGGCCTCGCCACGTTCGCGTTCGCGATTCCGGTGGCCGCAGCGCTGGCACGACGGCCGCCGCTGTCGCGCATCATCACGCCGGAGCAGTTCCACGATCTCGGCAAGCTCATGCTCGCGTTCGTCATGCTGTGGGCCTACTTCTCGTTTTCGCAGCTGCTGATCACCTGGTCGGGCAACCTGCCGGAAGAGATCCCCTGGTATCTGCGCCGCGAGCAGGGGCCGTGGCTGTGGATCGGAGCGCTGCTCGTCGTCGCGCACTTCATGCTGCCGTTCATCGTGCTGCTGTCGCGCGACGTGAAGCGGCGACCGGCGGCGCTCGCGGTGGTTGCGCTCGCGATCCTCGTCGCCCGCTTCATCGACGTCTTCTGGCTCGTGCGGCCGACGTTCGCCGGCGGCGGCCTCGGCCTGCACTGGCTCGACCTCGTGATCCCGTTCGCCGTCGGCGGGCCGTGGCTCTGGCTCTTCGTCCGCGAGCTCGGGACGCGCCCGCTCGTGCCGATGAACGACCCGTATCTGCCGGAGGCGGAGGCGGCGTGAGCGAGCCGCGCGACCGCGACGGCAGCTTGTCCGACAGCGCCGACACCGCGGTGGCACGCGGCGGCGCCGGCCCGTCCGAGCACGCGCCGACGGGCGTAGGGCATGAGTCGCGCGACATCCGGATCAGGCCGATCGCCATTGCATTCGTCGTGCTCTTCGCGATCGGGATCGTGACGCAAGTGCTCATGTACGGCCTGCTGTCCGGCTACACCGCGCGCGACGAGCGCGCGAGCGAGCCGGCGAGCCCGCTCGCGGCGAGCTACGGACGGCAAGCGCCGCCGGCGCCGCGGCTGCAGGTCGCGCCGGCCGCCGACCTCGCGCGTCTGCGCGCGCGCGAGGAGGCCCTCCTCGACGGGTACGCGTGGGCCGATCGCGACGCCGGCGTCGTCCGCATTCCGATCGACCGCGCGCTCGCGCTGCTCGCCGCGCGCGGTCTCTCGAGCGCGGCGGGCGCCGCGGCCGTCGACGACGCACCGTCGAGCGAAGACCGTGCGCGAAGCGGGAGGCCGGCACCGTGACGGCCCGCACGACGCTGCGTCGCCGTCGGGCCCTCTCCGGCGCTCTCGCGCTGCTCGTCGTCGCAGGCGCCGCGGCCGCACGCGGCGACGTCGCTCCCGTCGCGCCCTCGGGCGCCGCCCCCGTTGCGTCCGCCGACTCCGCCCCGGCCGCGCCTGCGTCCGCCGACGCGCGGCCGCCGGCGCTGCGCGAGGTCGCGATCGATCAGAATCTCGACGCGCAGGTGCCGCTCGACCTCGCCTTCCACGACGAGAGCGGCGCGCCGGTGAGCCTGGGGCAGTACTTCGGGAAGCGGCCGGTGATCCTGACGCTCGTCTACTACCGCTGCCCGATGCTCTGCACGCTGGTGTTGAACGGCCTCGTGCGGGCGTTGCGCACGCTCGCGTTCGACCCCGGACGCGAGTTCGAGCTCGTCACCGTCAGCTTCGACCCGCGTGAGACGCCGGAGCTCGCGGCGAAGAAGAAGGCGACGTACGTCGGCGAGTACGACCGTGCGGGCGCCGCGACCGCATGGCATTTTCTGACCGGCGACGCGCCCACCGTCGAGCGCCTCGCGCGCGCCGTCGGCTTTCATTACACCTACGTGCCCGAGGAACAGCAGTTCGCCCACGCGGCCACGATCATGGTGCTCACGCCGGACGGGCGAATCTCGCGCTACTTCTTCGGCGTCGAATACTCGCCGCGCGATCTGCGCTTCGGCCTGATCGACGCCGCCGGGCGCAAGATCGGCACCGCCGTCGATCACCTCCTCCTCTACTGCTACCGCTACGACCCCGCCACGGGGAAATACGGCGCCGTCGTGATGAACCTCATCCGCGCCGGCGGTGCGCTCACCGTCTTCGCGCTCGTCGGCTTCATCGTCACGATGCGACGTCGGGAGACACATCCGCCCGCGCCCGTCAGCGGCGACGCGGCACGCTTACGCGTCGTGAGGAGACCCTGACGATGCTCGAGCGGCTCGGCTTCTTGCCCGCCGCCGCGTCGACGCACGCGGGACGCGTCGACGCACTGTACTTCTTTCTCATCGCGGTGAGCGGCTTCTTCGCGACCTTGATCGCGGGCCTCATCGTGACGTTCGCGTATCGCTATCGCCGCCTCGCCGGCAGCGAAACCCCGCAGCCGATCAAAGGATCGCTCGCGCTCGAGCTCACGTGGTCGATCATCCCGTTCGGCATCGCGATGGTCATCTTCTTCTGGGGCGCGCGCCTCTTCGTGTCGTTGAAGACACCGCCCGCGAACGCCCTCGACGTCTTCGTCGTCGGGCGGCAGTGGATGTGGAAGGTGCAGCACATCGAGGGCCGGCGCGAGATCAACGAGCTGCACGTGCCGGTCGGCAGTCCGGTGAAGCTGACGCTCACCTCCGAGGACGTGATCCACAGCTTCTTCGTGCCTGCGTTCCGCATCAAACAGGACGCCGTGCCCGGGCGCTATACACAGGAGTGGTTCGAGGCGACGACACCTGGCACGTACCACCTCTTCTGTGCCGAGTACTGCGGCACCGAGCACTCGCGGATGATCGGCCGCATCGTCGTGATGGACCCCGCCGACTACCAGGCGTGGCTGAGCGAGGGCGTGCCCGCGGGGGCGAACGCCGCCTCCGGCGCGTCGACGGGCGTGCTCGCGGTCGCCGCGTCCGGGGAGGCGCTCTTTCAGCGGCTCGGCTGCGCGAGCTGCCACCGCGGCGTCTCGGGCGCGCTCGGCCCGGCGCTCGGCGGCGTCTTCGGCACCCACGTGAAGCTCCAAGGCGGGGAGACCGTCGTCGCCGACGAGGACTATCTGCGCGAGTCGATCATCAACCCGCAGGCGAAGATCGTCGAGGGGTACCAGGCGCTGATGCCGACGTTCCAAGGGCAGGTGAGCGAGGAAGATCTCTTGCAGCTCATCACCTACATCAAGACGCTTCGAGGATCGTGACCATGCAGACCGCCGAACAGATCGCGCCGCCGAGCGCCGAGCGTCCCGTGCATTACCTGAACGTCGACTACGGGATCCGCTCCTGGCTTTTCACGAAAGACCACAAGCGCATCGCGCTGCTCTACCTCGCCGTCGTCACCGGGATGTTCTTCCTCGGCGGCCTCTTCGCGCTGCTCATCCGCCTCGAGCTCCTGACACCCGGCCCCGATCTCGTGCAGGCCGACACGTACAACAAGCTCTTCACGATGCACGGGATCATCATGGTGTTCTTCTTCCTCATCCCGTCGATTCCCGCCGTGCTCGGGAACTTCGTCCTGCCGATGATGATCGGCGCCCGCGACCTCGCGTTCCCGCGGCTGAACCTCGCGAGCTGGTACATCTTCGTCGTCGGCACCCTGTTCACGTTGTGGACGGTCTTCACCGGCGGTATCGACACCGGCTGGACGTTCTACACGCCCTACAGCACGATCGGCGCCAACACGAAGGTCATTCCCGCGGCGGTCGGCATCTTCATCAACGGCTTCTCGTCGATCTTGACCGGCCTGAACTTCATCGTGACCGTGCACCGCATGCGCGCGCCCGGGCTCACGTGGCTCAGGCTGCCGCTCTTCGTGTGGGCGCTCTACGCTACCAGCATCATCTTCATCCTCGGCACGCCGGTCATCGCGATCACGCTCGCGCTCGTCGGCGTCGAGCGCGGGTTCCACGTCGGTATCTTCGATCCGGCGCTCGGCGGCGACCCGATCCTCTTCCAGCATCTCTTCTGGTTCTACTCGCACCCGGCGGTCTACATCATGATCCTGCCCAGCATGGGCGTGGTGAGCGAGCTCATCACCTGCTTCTCGCGGAAGGCGCCGTTCGGCTACGCATTCATCGCTTTCTCGAGCCTCGCGATCGCGTTTCTCGGCTTCCTCGTCTGGGGGCATCACATGTTCGTCGCCGGGCAGTCGGCGTACGCGAGCCTGATCTTCTCGTTCCTGAGTTTCGCGGTCGCGATCCCGTCGGCGGTGAAGGTCTTCAACTGGACGGCGACGCTCTACCGCGGCTCGGTGCTGCTCAACGCGCCGATGCTCTACGCGCTCGGCTTCATCGGCCTCTTCACGATCGGCGGCCTGACCGGCCTCTTCCTCGCGTCGCTGGGCCTCGACGTGCACGTGCACGACACGTACTTCGTCGTCGCCCATTTCCACTACATCATGGTCGGCGGCGCCGTGATGGGATATCTGGGCGGCATCCACTACTGGTGGCCGAAGATCACCGGCCGCATGTATCCCGAGACGCTGGCGCGGCTCGCGGCGTTGATCGTATTCCTCGGCTTCAACCTGACGTTCTTCCCGCAGTTCCTCCTCGGCTACCTCGGCATGCCGCGCCGCTACCACGTCTACCCCGACGAGTTTCAGGTGCTGAACGTCATGTCGACGGCGGGAGCGTCGATCCTCGGCCTCGGGTACCTGTTGCCGATGGCGTATCTCATCTGGTCGCTGCGCTACGGCGCGCGCGCGCCGGCGAACCCGTGGGGCGCGACCGGCCTCGAGTGGCAGACGCCGTCGCCGCCGCCGACCGAGAACTTCGCGGTGACGCCGATCGTCGACGAGCCGCCGTACAACTACTCGGGACAGGAGGCGGCAGTTGTCTGATCACGCGACCGCGCTCGCGCCGCGGGCGGAGAAGCTCCCGCCGCCGACCGCGCACCAGTTCGATGACGCGATTCAGCAGCACGACGCGTCGGGGCTCGGCATGTGGGTCTTCCTCGTGACCGAGATCCTCTTCTTCGGCGGGCTCTTCACGATCTACACCGTCTATCGCTCGCTCTACCCGCACGCGTTCGGCCACGCGAGCAGCACCCTCGACCTGACACTCGGCACCACCAACACCGCAGTGCTGATCGGCAGCAGCTTGACGATGGCGCTTGCCGTCCACACGGCGCAGGTAAGCCGCAACGGGCGGCTGATCGCGCTCTTTCTCTGCGCGACGATGCTCCTCGGCGGCGTGTTTCTCGGCATCAAGGCCGTCGAGTACGCGCAGAAGTTTCACGAGCACCACGTCCCCGGGCCGTACTTCCACTGGGAGGGTGGCGATCCGCAGCACGTCGAGCTCTACTTCTCGCTGTATTTCGTGATGACGGGTCTGCACGCGCTGCACATGGTGATCGGCGAAGGTGTCCTCACGGTCCTCGCGATCATGGCGCTGCGCGGGCGATTCGGGCCGTCGTACTTCACGCCGGTCGAGCTGACGGGACTCTACTGGCACTTCGTCGACATCATTTGGATCTTCCTCTTCCCGCTGCTGTACCTCGTGGAGCGCCACTCGTGACGACGCACGTGGGAACCGCCGAACACGACACGCCGCACGGCGACGAGGCAGTCGGGCACGTCGTGCCGCTGCCGATCTACTTCGCCGTGTTCGTGACGCTGCTCGTCTTCACCGGCGTGACCGCGACGGTCGCGTTCGTGGATCTCGGCCGCTTCAACATCTTCGTCGCGCTCACGATCGCCGTCATCAAGGCGTCGCTCGTGCTGCTCTACTTCATGCACCTGCGCTACAGCTCGCGGCTGACGCTACTCTTCGTCGGCATCGCCTTCTTCTGGCTCGGCACGATGATCGCGCTCACGATGAGCGACGTCGTGAGCCGCGGCTGGTTCGGCGCCGCCGGCCTCGGATGAGCTTGTGCGCGTGAACGGCATCGGGATCGCCGGATGGCTCGCCGCCTTCTGCGTGTTCGTCGCGGCACGCAACGCCGTCGCCGCGCCGCCGGAGCGCGGCCGCTATCTCGTCGAGCACGTCGCGATGTGCGGCGAGTGCCACACGCCGCGCCAGGAAGACGGCACCCTCGACCGCGAGCTTTGGCTCGGGGGTGCGCCCGTGCCGGTGCAG
>WNFR01003075.1_pt1 | contig 22494 bp, 21 predicted proteins | sample 5400221 | NCBI WGS metagenome assembly WNFR01 (sample SAMN13153357, study PRJNA577476) | soil metagenome | isolation source: 40 cm soil under Madrone tree | place: USA:California | collected 2016-06-14 | reverse complement strand
GCTGAGCGAGATTCGCATGTTGATCGAAGAGCGAACGGGAATTTGCTTCGATGAATCGCGAGAGCGCTTCTTCTCCACGCGTGTGCGCGAACACCTGCGCGCAAAAGGAATGGAGCGCGGCACGGAACTGCTGCGCGCCATGCGCAAATCCAACGTCGAATACGAAAGCTTGCTCGAGCGGTTGCTGACGCAGGAGACGAGCTTTTTCCGCTACCCCGGTGTGTATGAAGCGTTCGAGAAGCGGGTGCTGCCGGAGCTGCATACAAAAAAGTTCTGGAAGAACCCCCGCACGCTGCGAATTTGGAGCGCCGGTTGTTCCACAGGTGAAGAGCCTTATTCCATCGGCATCACGATCGCGGATTCGCTTTCGTTCGCGGATTCCTGGAACGTGGAAATACTCGCGACGGATGTGGGGAGGCACGCTCTGAAGCACGCCGAGCGTGGCATTTACAAAGGCCGCAGTATCGGAAGCGTGAGCGAAAAGCAACTGGCAAGCCACTTTACGGAAGTCAGCGGCGGGTATCAGGTAAAGCCGCGCCTGCGCAAAATGATTTCGTTCACGCAGATGAACCTGGCTTCGGCGGTGTACGTGGGGCGCATGGACATGATTTTTTGCATGAACGTGCTGATTTATTTCTCGGAAGAGCGGCGGCGCACCCTGGTGCAGCGGTTCTACGACACCCTGGAACCGGGCGGCTACTTGTTTCTTGGACACTCGGAGTCGATCTCCAAGATGCCGGTGAAATTTCAGGCTATCGTTTTGAACGATTGCATTCTCTACCGGAAACCGACAGCAGACGAATTGCAGAAGCCGGAACTCGTGGCGGAGGGGCGGGCGTGAGCACGTTGGACCGCGAAGCCGTCGAAGTGTTCCTCCAGGAAGCCTCGGAGAACCTGCAGTATTTGCGGGAATACGTGAGCGTGCTTCAAGACGTGGAGCCGCGCCGGGAAGACCTGGAACGGCTATACATTTCGGCGCACACGCTGAGCGGGACTTCGGCGAGTTACGGGTTCCCGCGATTCTCCGAAGTTGCCGGAAAGCTTGCGCACGTTTTTCAATATGCGTTGAATGCGCCTCTTGGCAGTGATCTGCATGGACCGCTGACGGAATTTCTTTCCGATGGAATTTCGCTTCTGGAAACGGACCTTCTAGAAATCAGCGACACAGGCAAGGAGAGTGTCGATGATATCGCAGTTTTCAAAGAGCGCTATCGGTTTGCGTTCCCAGCGGAAACACCACCGCTGAACCTTTCCCAGCCTGCTTTGCAGGAGCGATTCGCCCGGGAAGAGTCGCGCGACTCGATCGTCGCTGCGGCAACAGGCTCTTACTTCGATGCGCTGCCGACGGACGACGAGGTTCCGGACGAGATCCTGGAGTTTTTCCAGCCGGAAGCAGAAGAGCATCTCCAAGTAGTCAGCGATTGTCTCATTTCGCTGGAAGGCAACAACAACCCGGAAGAAATCAACAAACTGTTTCGCGCCATTCACACGGTAAAAGGCTCCGCCGCACAAGTCGGTTTGAAAAGACTGGGAGCCATTGCGCATCGTATTGAAGACCTGATCGGCCGTTTGCGCGACGGAGAGATTGAACCCTCGCCGGGTGTGGTGGATTTGTGTCTCGAGTCCGTGGACGTCTTAAAGAAGACACTCCACCGGCAATGGGCCGACGAAGTCGAAATGCGAACTGGTGTCGATTCCCTGCTGGGCCGAGTCGCCGAGTTCGCTCCTCTCGACCCCGAAGAGGCGGAAGCCTCTTCGGGGTCGGCCATTCCTGGCCAGGCGGCACTTGAGAATGAAGTTGAAGCCGCGTCGCAATCTTCAGCCCCCTCCAAGAAAACCGCAAAACAAGCAGCAGGCGGTACTTCGACTGTCAAATCAGTTCGTATCGCGCTCGCACGGCTCGACCGCATGATGAACACGGTCGGAGAGCTGGTCATCAACCGCACGCGCATGGTGGGCAGAGTAGCTGAACTCGAAAAGCTTGTGGACACCCTGAGCTTCTCCAAAGAACGGCTGCAAGGAAAAGTTAGCGAATTTCAGGAAAAATACGAATTTAACCGCATTAGCAACAGCCGCGCGCCACAGGGGCCATGGAGTCCAGAGCAAACGCCCAAGATGCTAACGAGCGCAGCTGCGGGAGACACATCGTTCTGGTCCGAATTCAGCGAACTGGAAATGGACCGCTACGACGATTTCAATATTTTGTCGCGGTCGATGGCGGAAATTTCAGCGGACGTCAACGAAGTGCTTTCGCAACTGGAAGGGTTCATCGGGCGCGTGGAAGGCGATATCGACGAATTTACGAAGCTGGCGCATCACCTGCAAGATGAGATTACTGCCGCGCGAATGGTCCCGATCGGCACGCTGTATTCGCGATTGTCGCGGGCCGTTCGCGATGCGGCGAACTCGACCGGCAAGCATGTCGAGATGGATCTCTCCGGGAGCGAAACGGAACTCGATAACAATATTATTCAGCAGATTTCCGATCCGCTCGTGCACCTGGTGCGCAACTCTGTGGCTCACGGCATCGAGCAAGGTACTGACCGCGTGGCGGCAGGAAAGTCGCCCGCGGGCAATATCACGCTGCGCGCCTACCACCGGGGCAACCACATTTACATCGAAGTCGAGGATGACGGCGGTGGAATTAATTACGAACGCGTGAAGCAAAGCGCGCTCGAACGTGGCCTTGTTTCTGGGGAAACCGCCGAGCGGCTCACCGAACGCGATCTGCGTGAAATGCTATTTCATCCGGGTTTCTCGACGGCACCGGTAAAAACGGAACTGGCTGGACGCGGAGTCGGGCTCGATGTGGTGCGCGCAAATTTGAACGCTCTGAACGGCGAAATTGAAATTGAGAGCACAAGCGGCAAAGGCACGAAGTTTACGCTCAAGGTGCCTCTCACGCTGATTATCTCTCCAGCTCTGTTTGTGCGCTGCGGCACCACGAATTTTGCGCTGCCGCTGGCGGTCGTCGAAGAAATTCGCCGGCTGCGCGCGGATGAAATCGAGGATGTCGGCGGAAAACTGCTGACCAAGGTCCGCGACGTGGTCACCGAGGTCGTGCGTTTGGATAACTATCTGGGCTTACCACCGCTAGAACCGATCAACGGCTATTTCCGCATGGTCGTCGCAAATGCCGGAAATCGAAAAATTGGCGTTGTTGTTGAAGAAGTTCTTGGCAAAGATGAAATCGTTATCAAGAACCTGGGCGAATACTTGCGCCGAGTGAAACTCTTCCCTGGTACGACTATTGCTCCCGATGGCAGCCTTATTCTACTGATCGATTTGAACCGCATGGTGGCGACGGAACCGAGCGAACACCGCGCCATACAAGCCAGCGCCAGTGCAGCGCGAATCTTTGCTCCGGGCTCGACGGCAGTTGCGCGCGGAAGCATCCCTTCGGAAGCCATCGACCGCGTGGAGCAAGAGCGCGTCATTGTGGTCGCGGACGACTCCATCAGCGTGCGCAAATTCGTCGGCAGAATGCTGGAGAAGAACGGATACCGCGTGAAACTGGCGGCGGATGGACTGGAAGCCGCCGAACTGGTGACCCAGCATGGCTGCCATCTGGTCATTACCGACCTCGAAATGCCGCGCATGACCGGATACGAATTGATGGTGCAGTTGCGCCAAAGCCCATCGACGCGGCGAATTCCCGTGATGGTCGTCACCTCGCGCGCGGGGGCAAAGCATCGAGATCGTGCGATCAAGGAAGGCGCCACGGCATTTCTGACCAAGCCGGTTCAGGAAGATCAGCTGATCGCGGCCGTCGAACAGCTTATAGGAACGGAGGCGCCGCGCCCGGTCGCCCCGGTAGCGTAAACGAACAATGGCGACTACCAACAAGAAATTTCGCGTCCTCGTTGTGGATGATTCCACTTTCATGCGGAAAGTGCTTGAAGGTATTTTCAACGCTGACGATCAACTGCAGGTCGTGGGCAACGCGAAGGATGGCCGCGAGGCCGTCGCGATGGCGGAATCACTGAAGCCTGATGTCATCTCCATGGACATCAATATGCCCCATGTGGACGGGCTCCAGGCCACCGCGGAAATCATGACCACGAATCCACGACCGATCGTCATCGTCAGTTCTGAATCACGCGAAGGCGCCGCCAGCACGCTTCGCGCGCTGGAACTCGGTGCAATTGAATTTGTAGCCAAGCCATCAAGTGCCATCGACCTGGATATGCAGAGCGTGAAAGAAGAGTTGCTGCGCAAGATGCGCATGGCCGCAAAAGTGCGCGTGGTTCGCACCGCGTCACGCCTGGCCTCGACGATTCAGAATGCCAACGGCTCCAAGACTCCTGTGCGCGCACCGGTTAGTGCTCGCCCGGTGCCAACATCCGGACTTGATCAGCGCTTCCCGGTAGTCGTGTTGGCTGCGTCCACAGGAGGCCCCGCTACGGTCATGCGCATCGCTCCGGGATTTACCGCGGACTTCCCTGCCGCAGTAATCCTTGTGCAGCACATGCCGGCGGCGTTCACGACTCAATACGCAGCGCAGCTTGCTGAATTCACCGAGATTCGCGTGAAGGAAGCGGAAGCCAATGAATCTCTTCAGCCGGGCACGCTCTATATCTGCCCGGGTGGTCAACACCTTCGTGTTACGCCGACAGGCCGAATCCAGCTTGACGGAGCGAGCGGGCGGATCAGCGGTTATCTCCCGAATATTGACGTCACCATGGAGTCCGTCGCGGCCTTTGCCGGCCCGCTCAGCATTGCGGGCGTGCTGACTGGCATGGGCAACGATGGAGCCGCTGGAGCGATGGCCATCAAGAACGCGGGCGGCTTGGTGCTGGCCCAGGATGAAGCAACCTCCGTGATTTTTGGGATGCCCGCCGAAGCCATCAAAGCCGGCGCCGTCGATCAAGTGCTCGGAATAGACGATGTCTATGCCGCCATCGAAAAGCGCGTTTTGGGAATTTGCCGAACGACACCCGCAGGAGTGCGCTAATGCGTCTGGCGGCCCCGGCGAAGTCGAGTCCTGCGAAAACAGAACAGATCATCTTGTTCCGCGTGAGCGGACAGCTCTTCGCCGTCTCTTCCGCTTCCGTCCAGGAAGTGCGCAGTGCTGACAGCATGTCGGGCGCGGCTATGGAAATCAGCGCGCCGGGTCTTCGAAAAGTGCGCCACGCTGTTCGGCGCGGTGACCGATCCCTTTTTATTGTCAACGGCGCCATGCATTTCGGCTTGCACGCGGCGGAGGGCGCACTGCTATTCGTGCTGCGCAAAACGCGCACAGCCCTGCTGATTGACGGAATCGACAAAATGGCCACCATGACGCGCCTGCAGGCGCTGCCACTTTCCTTTTGTCACGAAGAGCGGCAGTGGTACCGGGGGCTGACGGCCCTCGATCAGTCGATCGTCCCGGTGGTGAAACCGGAAGGGTTCTTGTCCCCCGAAGAACTGGCTTTGCTCGATGCGGCCCTTCTGCAAGCGGACAATACCGCAGCAACGGCGGCTCTTGAGGAGGCGGACTCCCCGCAATGACAGTATCGGCAGAAATCGAACTGCAATCGTTCGTCCTGCTGCGGCTGGGCGAAAGACGGTTTGCCGTTTCGGCAAAACAGATTGCTGAACTTGTCGCCCCGAGCCGCGTTTTTCGATTCCCTCACCGCACGGCGAGGCTGGAAGGCGTGATTTTGCGCCGCGGACGGATTGTTCCTGTATGCGACGTTTCGGAAGTGCTTATCGGAAAGCGTCTGACCTCGCGCCGCTTTTATCTGATCGCTGTGCGCAACTACGGAACACAACGAGAATGGATAGCAATACCGGTCACAGGCGAATGCGAGCTGATCAATGCGGAAATGATGGCGGCAGTCGAATCCGACGCGCCCCATGTTGGTGGGTGGCTGTCGCATGACGGTGACGTGATCGAAGTGTTGAACCTGGATACGCTTACGCCTGGCGCGGAACAGACGAGTGTGCAAGCCGCAGCACCGCCAACGGTGGAGGCGCGGCCGTGATCCCCGCCGGACGTCCCGCAAGGGTTCTGCTGATCGACAGCAATGTGTATTTCGCAAAGCGACTGGGCGACGCGTTGAAACGGGAGGGCTTCGAGGTCGTGCCCAGCACGCAAGCAGCTTTCGCGCTTACCACGCTCGAATACGACACCCCGTCCGCCATTCTTTGCGCGACAAACATGCGGGAGATGGGTGCATTGGAGATTGCCAGGATCATTCGTGCGGACTCAAAGAACAGCAATCTTCCTATCATCGCGCTTGGCGATGGCAGCCAGCGCGCGTTGATGGAAGCATTTCAGGCTGGCTGCGACGATTACATCGACCGCAACCGCCAGCCCGCGGTCATTGCCGCCCACATCAAGCAGATCCTCGTCAGCAAAGCCGAAGGGTTTCAACCCACGCAAATGCTCGACCAGTCCGACACCAGTCTTAGCGGCAATCTGACCCACCACGACTTGACGGAAGTCATGCAAATGCTGGGCCACGCACACCAAACAGGAGCGCTGCACATCAACGCCGGCGAGACGGACGGTGTGCTGTTCTACGATGCTGGAGCAATCTCGCACGCGGAGTGCGGCAATTTGTTCGGCGACGAAGCCGTAATTCATATTTTGAAGAGCCTCGGAAACAGCAACGAAGGTGTCTACAAATTCACCTATGGGACCACCTCCCCGCAGCGCACCGTGCTGCGTTCGGCTACCGATCTTATGCTCGATGCCATGCGCGAATTTGATGAAGGAACGCGTGACATGGCGGACAAGGAAGCTCTATGAGCGAAGCGATGACTATTCCGCCCCTGGGCGAGGCTACGGCCAAGCGAACACCTACGGTATATTTTATTGACGACAGCGCCACCATGCGCGAAGTTATCAAGATCGCTTTTCGCCGCGAGAATATCAACGTGATTACCTGTGCCGACGCGGCATCGGCGCTGGCGCAGTTCGAACAGAACCGCCCTGACGTAGTGATCACCGACGTGATCATGCCCGATCAGGACGGCTACTCGGTCTGCAGCCAGATCAAGCAGAATCCGGAGTTCAGCGAAACGCCGGTCGTGCTGATGTCCGGCGTGGTTAACAAGAGCGTCGCCGACAAAGCCGTTGCCGTGAAAGCGGATGAACTGATTCGCAAGCCTTTTCAACCCCAGGAATTGATTGGGCGCGTGAAGAGCCTCCTCGAGCCGAAGAGCGCAACACCAGCACCTCTATCTGAACGCTCCATACCAGCAAACGCCTTGAGTAATCTTTTTTCACCGCCTCAAGTTCCCACGTCCCATCGGCCGGTCGCGCCTCCCCCACCAGCTGCGGCCACGCCCGAATCTGCCTGGCCACGAGCCCTTGCGGAAGCCTTCACCCCACGACAGCCTTTGCAGGCACACCACGATCCTCAGCAAGCGAACGCGGCTCCGGTCCGGACTGCTCCTACACCGGCCGACGTCCAGAAGCTTCGCGTCGAGATTGCCCATTTGGACCTGCTCGTGAAAAAACTCCAGACGGAACTTCAGATCGAGCGCCAATACAATCAAGCCCTTGAAACGCAGATTCGCACTCTCACGGAAGTGAGCTAGTTTCGCGAAAAGCTGTCTGCTTTTTTCTCCAAGCCACCAGCCACATTGCGGTGATAGTTGACGCTCGAATGCTAATTCAGTAGCCTCATCCTTGGCCGTCCACTCATGCTTTTGTACTTCTTGTTCCAAGCAAGGGGCATTCAGGAATGGGCAACAAGAACGACTCAGCTATTTCTCGCCGTGAATTTGCGCGCCGCGCCGCCTTTGCGTCTGCGGCAGCTTCACTGGCTCCCGCATGTCTTCTCAATACGGACTCACTCATTACCCCGTCGCCGGCGCAGCAACCTTTAAACGCGCCAAAGCTATCGCCGGAAAGCCAAGCCGAAGTCGAAGCACGCATTCAATCGATCTTTGCAATATACGGCAGCCGGTTCTCTGACGCTCAGAAAGCCGATATTCGGCGCCTGGCCACAGAAGCCCAGCGGTCGGTGGATCGCCTGCGCGCGTTCAACACGGATAACGGAGATGGGCCAGGGCTTTACCTCAAGCCATTGATGGAGCGGGAAAAAAAGCCCTCTCCGATTCCTGCCGCTCCAAAACCGGCGCCTGCGCCGAAGAATCCCTGAGGAGCCTCCTGAATGCCTGGCGAAGAGATTTTCTATCTCTCTGTAAGCGAACTCGCGAAACGCATCGAATCGAAGAAACTCTCGCCCGTCACTCTGACGCAAGCTTATCTCGACCGTAGCCAGAAGCTCGGGCTGCGTTTCAACGCTTACGCCCGCTTGACTCCGGAAATTGCCGTCGAACAAGCCAAAGCCGCTGAAAAAGAAATTCAACGCGGTCACTACCGTGGCCCACTGCACGGGATTCCTTACGCCGCGAAAGACCTGTTGGCCGTGAAAGGCGTGCCGACCACCTGGGGCGCAAAGCCCTTCGCAGACCAGATTTTCGATTACAACGCGACGGTGATCGATCATCTGAACCGCGTGGGTGCCGTGATGCTCGGAAAAGCATCCATGATCGAACTTGCAGGTGGAATGGGCTATCGCTTCGCGTCCGCTTCTCTTCAAGGCGAGGCCAAGAATCCCTGGGACACCACCTGCTGGACCTGCGGGTCATCCTCTGGCTCAGGGGCCATCGTCGCGGCGGGCCTGGCCGCGTTCGCGATCGGCACGGAAACTTGGGGCTCCATCATCTGCCCGTCGGCCTATTGCGGAGTAAGCGGCCTGCGGCCTACCTACGGACGCGTCAGCCGGTATGGCGCGATGGCGCTCGCGCCTTCGATGGACAAGATCGGTCCGATGGCCCGCAGCGCCGAAGATTGCGCGCGTATCTTCGCCGCTATCGCAGGTCATGACTCAAAAGATCGCGGAACTGTGCCCATCGACAAAGGCGCTTTCACTTATTCGCCTTCTATGGAATTGCGCGCGCGCCCGCTCAAGATTGGCTGGCTTACCAACGCGTGGAAATCGCTCGAACCTGGTGTTGCAAAGCCCATCGAAGCCGCGAACCGGATCTTGAAGAAGTATTTTTCGAGCGTGAAGAATGTTGCCTTGCCAATTGGTCCTTGGGAGGATGCCGGCGGCATCATCGTCGCCGTGGAATGCGCCGCTTCCTTCCGCTCACTAATCCGCTCCGGGCGAGTGAGCGAATTGACCGATCCGCTTGGGCAGGTCGCCGGCTATGTGAACGAGCAGTATTCCGCTGCAGACTATTTGCAAGCTCTTAGGGTTCGGGAAATCGCTCAGAAGAAGATGGATGACTTGTTCGAGACCTTCGACGTGATCGCCACAGCATCGCAACCCGTTCCAGCGACGCCCCTAAGCTTGAATCTCGAGACGGGACTGGTCTTCCCCGATCCCCTCGGCGGCATCGGCAATATCTGCGGCCTTCCGGCAATGTCCGTTCCCTGTGGATTCACGGACAAAAATCTTCCCGTCGGGCTGCAGTTCGTGGGCAGAGCTGGTGACGACTTCGCCGTTATTCAGGCGGGGCGAACCTTCCAGTCACATACCGATTGGCATAAGAGACATCCTAAGATTCATTAGCAATCAGCATGTGACCTAATTTGGCGGAAGGAATACCCTCGGCTCCCGCTTTTCCCGCGATTCCATGCGTGTTACGCTCGCGCAGTTTCTGACACCGAGCACGCCCAGCGCTTGTCATCAACCGTGCGTGCACCCGAGGAGGCGATCCGGTTATGCACAATACTTGGAAAGATATGTTCGTCATGGGACTTCCCTTGGCGGAAAAAATCCTCCGGCCGATTATCGTCTATGCGTTCCTGGTGGTCAGCCTCAGGCTGTCCGGGAAACGCGAACTCGTCCAGCTCAATCCATTTGACCTGGTCGTCTTGCTGACGCTCTCGAACACCGTGCAGAACGCCATCATCGGTGAAGACAACAGCGTCTTGGGCGGAATCGTCGGCGCTACTTCCCTGCTAGTCACCAACTACCTCGTCGTCCGGTTCTTATACGATCACAGGAAACTCGACCAGTTGGTTGAAGGCCGAGCCGACGTTTTGGTCGAGGGCGGCAAGGTGCATACCCGAAATTTGAAGAGGGAGCTTATTACCATGCCCCAGCTCGAGGCTGCCGCGCGAAAGCAAGGTTTCGAGTCGCTCCGCGAAGTCGAACAATGCGTGCTGGAGCCCGGCGGCACGCTAACATTCGTCGGAAAGAAACCTGCTGCAGAAGATGTGCGTCACCAGGAATTACTTGGCAAATTAGAACGCCTGACACAGGAAATTGCCTTGTTGAGAGGTTCCCAACCGCCCGCGCGCGCATAATTTAGTGTAGGAAAAAACCTGTTGCCGCCAAGGCGAAGCCCATAATTCCGATGAGCACGCCGCCGATCCAGAAGAATTTTCTCTTGGTCAGAAGCGTAATCGAGCAGATGACCAGCCCAATTTCCAAAAACGCTTCTCCACCATCAAATCGGTCAGCTTGGCGAACTGTCAAATCGCGCTCATCTTCCAGATTCTTTGCCTCTTTACTGACGTCGCTTTTATCGCTTTCGTAGTGCTCGACTTCCTTGGCGTACTTCTCTTTGAGTTTGTCGCCCAGCTCCTTGTTCAGTGGCGCTACGAGGTTCACCACGTCGGTTGTTTCTTGAGTTTCGTGTAGCCGGATGCTTTTCGCCTGGTACTGTGTCCAACGGCTTGCTGCCTGTGTTTCCAGTCGCAATCCTTCGGTGTGGGCGCGGTGGCCGAGCAACGAAACGCCGGCCACGAACACCGCCATAATTGAAATCGTAATTGAGACCGGGAGGACCAGCGGATGATCCTCGTGGTGCCTCTCAGGGAGTTCGATGCCCTCGCTCATGCCTCTATTCTCCTTTTACAGGGTTAAGCCGCTCAATCGGACGAAATGGCCCGCAGCGATTCGTGCGTCGCCGCTAGCGTGCGATCAATATCCTGGGACGTGTGCGTCATGGAGACAAACGTCGCCTCGAACTGTGACGGCGCCAAAAATATGCCCTGATCCAGCATCTCGCGGAAAAACCGCGCGTACCGCTTGGTGTCAGACCGCTTGGCATCGGTGTAATTTCTCACCGGCTCGGATGTGAAGAAAATCGTGGCGAGTGGGCCAATGGCATTAATCTGCGCAGGAATCCCGGCCTCTGCCACTTGCGCGCACAGACCAGAAACCAGCCGCTGCGCCAGTTCCGTAATCCCTTCGTACAACCCTGGCTTTGTGAGTTGATTGAGCGCCGCAATTCCAGCGCGCATCGCCAGCGGGTTCCCCGCGAGCGTGCCGGCCTGATAGACCGGTCCGAGCGGCGCAACTTGGTCCATCAACTCCGCACGCCCACCATATGCTGCCACGGGAACTCCGCCACCGATGATCTTCCCCAGTGTCGTCAGGTCCGCCTCAATGCCGAAAATTCCCTGCACGGAGCCATTCTGCAAACGAAATCCCGTGATCACCTCGTCTACGATCAACAGCGCTCCATTCTTCTTGCATATCTCCTGCAATCCCTTTAAGAAACCAGTCTCCGGCGGCACGACGCCCATGTTCGCGGCGATAGGCTCGACGATGATCGCTGCGATCTTATCTTTGTGCTGCTGAAAGACACGTTCAACCGCCTGGAGATCGTTGTATGGCACGTTTAGCGTCAACGCAGCCAGCGCCGCAGGCACACCTGGGCACTCAGCAATGCCGAGTGTTGCGAGCCCAGATCCCGCCTGCGACAGAAAACTGTCCGCGTGCCCGTGATAACACCCTTCGAATTTGACGATGAAGTCGCGCTTCGTCACTCCACGCGCCAGCCGTACCGCGCTCATCGTCGCTTCCGTGCCGCTCGAAACAAAACGGATTTTTTCAATAAATGGAATAGCCCGTGTAATCAGCGTCGCGAGTTCCAATTCCAGCCCGGTCGTCACCCCAAAACTTGTCCCGCGGCGCGCTTGTTCGGCAATCGCCTCGCTGATGGCAGGATTCGCGTGTCCCAGGATCATCGCGCCCCACGAGCACACGTAGTCCAGTAATTGGTTTCCGTCCGCGTCGTAGAGATGCTGCCCGCTTCCACGCTCGATAATCAGCGGCTCGCCACCTACGGAGCGAAATGCTCGTACCGGACTGTTCACGCCGCCAACCAGCACCTTCTCGGCGCGCTCGAAAATCTCTCGCGAACGCTTGCCCTCGCGCTTCAATCGCGGTTGCGCTGTGCTCATGTTTTCTCGCTCAAATTAGCACGCCTTCACCCATCGTGCGACATCCTTGGCATGGTAAGTAAGAATAATTTCCGCTCCCGCTCGCTGGATACCCGTCACAATTTCCAGGACAACTCGCTGCTCATCCAACCAGCCCTTCTGCGCTGCCGCTTTGACCATGGCATATTCACCGCTGACGTTGTAGGCGCCCACCGGAACATCAAACGCATCGCGCACCCGCCGAATCACGTCTAGATACGCCAGTGCGGGCTTGACCATCACCATGTCCGCGCCTTCCTCAAGATCCAGCTCGACTTCCTTCAGCGCTTCCCGCACATTGCCAGGGTCCATCTGATAGCTGCGCCGGTCGCCAAACTGTGGAGCCGATTGCGCCGCCTCCCGGAATGGTCCATAGAAGCCTGAACAATATTTCGCGGCATAAGAAAGAATAGCGATGTTCTCGAACTTGTGCTCGTCCAGGGTTTCGCGAATGGCGCCGACGCGCCCGTCCATCATGTCCGACGGCGCGACGATATCGGCGCCAGCCCGCGCGTGCGAGAGCGCCTGCTGAGCAAGAATCGCGAGCGTGGCATCATTAGCCACTTCGCCGTTCTCGATGACACCGCAGTGGCCATGATCCGTGTATTCGCAGAGGCACACGTCCGTAATCACAAGAAGTTTCAGTTTTGCTTTGCGAATTGCTTCAATCGCGCGCTGCACCACCCCTTCTTTGCCAAGGGAGCTGGCGCCTCGCGGGTCCTTGGTTTCGGGCAGACCAAAAAGTATGATCCCGGGAATCCCCAGCGACTCCACCTCGCGGCACTCTTCCACAATCTGATCGACTGACTGTTGATAGACACCGGGCATGGAGCTAACTTCCTGGCGGACTTTCGTCCCCGAGCACACGAACATCGGATAGATAAGACCCGACGTGGCAAGACGCGTCTCTCGAACCAGGCCACGCAGTGCCTCGCTCCGCCGCAGACGCCGCGGCCGATGAGTGGGAAAACTCATATTCTTTTTGCTCCTGCCTTCTCCTGTTTGGCAGCGCCCGCAAAATGCTTTTCCAGCGCTTTAATCACCGCCGCTGCTGTCGTATCGGCTGAAACCACGAAGCGTCGCACCCCCGCTTCCTGCAGAGCGTTTGCTGTGACAGGTCCAACAGCCGCAATCGCCAGTTTATCTTGTAGCGCGTACAATTGTTCGCCTCCGCATAACTCGGCAAAATGCTGGACGGCAGACGGACTGAAAAAAAGAAGTGCATCCGCGGCCCCGTCGGCGATCTGCCTAAGGGTTCGCTTATCGACAGCGGTTGGCCGTAGCGTGCGATATGCGGTGACTTCTGCGACCACCGCGCCGTGCCGCTCCAACGCCGGTGGCAAATCTGGATTTGCGCGATCGCTCCGCGGCAAGAATACTTTCGCTCCCCGAAGCCGCTGCCCCAACTCTGCCGCCAGCGCCGCACCGGTGTGCGTCTCCGCAACATACTCGACACGAAATCCGGCATGCCGCGCGGCCTCGGCGGTCACTGGACCGATACAGCCAATTTGCAACTTACTGGCCGCTCGAATCAGGTTCAGCTTCAACTCCTCGCCGCGCTTTACCACTGCGCGAACTGCTTGTGCGCTGGTGAGAATCATCCAATCAAATTGCTGCATCTCCCCTAAGGCCGCATCGAGCGGCGCGAAATCTTCTGGCTCCGCGAAGGACACCAAAGGAAGCACCACGAGAATCGCGCCACGAACCGTCAGTTCCCGCGCAAGCGCCTCGCTCTGCCCCGCGGCACGTGTGATCACGATGCGCTTCCTGGCCAAGCCTGTTGAAGATGCTTCACCCACGCTGCCGGCTCACTTCTTCCAGAATAGACTGTGCGCCTGCCTCAATCAGCAATCGCGCCATGTGTTCTCCAAGTTGCGCTGCTTGATCCGGCGGAGCGCTAGCGCGCTGCTTCACGTATTGCACTCCGTCCGCGGAACAAACACACGCCTCCAGCAAGAGTTCGCCGCGCTCGATTCTCGCCCACGCTCCCAACGGCACCTGGCACCCGCCCTGCAACGCCGCCAGTAGCGCACGTTCCGCAATGACCGCAGTGCGCGCCTCCACTTCATCCAAAGGTGCCAATAAGTCCGCCGCTTCCGTATCCTTCAGCCGACACTGCACCGCGATGGCCCCTTGCCCGACCGCCGGCATGCACACGTCCGGCGAAAGCACTTCTGAAATCCGCTTGCTCAACCCAAGGCGATCGAGTCCCGCTTTTGAAACCATTACCGCTTCATATTCCCCGCTCTCCACCTTTCGCAGCCGAGTGTCCACGTTTCCTCGCAAGTCGCGCAGGTCAAGGTCGGGCCGGAGGTGTTTCAACTGCGCTTGCCGCCGCAGGCTGCTCGTTCCCACGCGCGCCCCGTATCGCAAATTCGCCAGCGTGGACCCTACCAGGCAATCGCGCACGTCATCGCGCCTACAAACCGCCGGAAACATCAGCCGCGAAGGAATGTCCGTCGGTATGTCCTTCACGCTGTGCACCGCCAGATCGATGCTTTCCTCCAGCAGCGCTTCCTCCAACTCCTTGATGAAAATTCCCTTGCCGCCAATCTGCTTCAGCGGCGCTTGCCGCATCCTGTCACCGCTAGTTTTAATGATAATAGTTTCCGCTTCCATGCCGGTCGCGGCAAACAGCTGCTTCCGTACAAATTCCCCCTGCCATTTGGCCAGCATGCTGCCGCGCGTGCCGATCCTCAGGATTCTCACGGCTTCTCCCGACTCGAAAGAAAAAGATCGCGCAACGCTTCGACGTTCTGAATCTTTCTCCGCAGTTCCTTTTCACCTCGCAAGCGTTGCGCCGGCTCCAGCAGCAGTTTCTCCAGCATTTCATCCATCAACTTTTCTATATGCGCGCGATCTGTCTCCGTCAGATGCTTCATCGGTTCCATTCGTGATCGGATGAATGTCGCGCGTTCCTCCCGCAGTTTCGTGCGCAGCGCATCCACAAGCCCAACTAATTCGACGCTGGCCTGCCAGGACAAAAATTTGCTTAACTGTTCGTCTACGATTCCCTGCGCGCGTGGGATCTCGCTCTCGCGCGCGTTGCGATTCTGCTGCACGATCTCCGCCAAATCATCCGTCGTGTAAACGTAGACGTTGTACAGCTCCGCCACCTTCGGGTCTATATTCCTCGGCACACCCAGGTCCATCAGGAACAGTGCCCGGTTGCCCCGCGCCACCATCGCTCGCTCGACGATTTCACGCCGCAACACCGGTTCCTCCGCGCTCACCGACGACACCACCACATCGGGCGATCGCAGCGCGGTGTCCCACTCTCCCCATTCGACAACCTTTCCACCAAACTCCTTAGCGAGCTCCTCCGCCCGATCGCGCGATCGATTCATCACGTAGAGTTGCGCGATCCCACGATCCCGGAGATGTGAGACCACTTGCTCGCTGATCGTTCCCGCACCCAACACTAGCGCTTTGCGCTCGCTCAGTTTTCCAAAAATGCGTTCCGCCAATTTCACGCCGGCGGAAGCTGCCGACATCGGCCGCGTGCCCAGCTCTGTTTCCGTACGCACCCGCTTCCCGACTTCCAACGCGCCCTGGAAAAGTCGATTCAGCACTGGCCCCGTCGCGCCGTGTTCGTGCGCGAAGCGATACGCTTCCCGCACTTGGCCCAAAATCTCGGCTTCGCCCAGCAGCATGGAATCGAGCCCCGCCGCCACACGAAACAGATGCCGCGCAGCCTCCTGATCATAGTGGTGATAAAGCGAAACGCTAAGGACGTCGTGGCGCACCGAGTGAAACTCGCTCAGAAAAGTGGAAAGTCCCGGAGCGCTCTCATGCGAAGAATCCGGCGGCACGCCATACACTTCGCTGCGATTGCACGTAGAGAGCACCAATGTCTCCTCGAGAATCCCCCGCGCCCGAAGCTCCTCAGCGGCACGCTGGGTCTGCTCGGCATTGAAGGACACCCTCTCGCGCACCTCCACCGGCGCCGTGCGATGATTTAGTCCGACGAGAACAATTTCCATGCCCAGTTTCGCGCTCCTAAAAGTAGCGGTGGCTATGCGAAAGATAGAGATTCACGACCGTAAAGCTCAGCACCACAATCACAAAGTTAAAGATGCACAATTTTGACGCTCGCGCCCCGCGCCACGCCGTTGTCCGCGCCAAACGAAAATACAGCGCATACAGCGCGAGCACCAGCAGCGTGATCACATACTTGGGGTCGTAGAACGAATTCTGTCCCGGCAATTGATCGATAGACACGAAGCCCAAAGCTGTTCCAACCGCAATCGAAATCAGCCCCACCAGCACGCTTGACCGGCTCATCCGTTCCAGTAATTCCAGCGCTGGCAACCTCCAGACCATGTTGCCGAGCTTGTGATTTCGCAGCAGCCGCTCCTCACCGAGGAATATCAAGCTGAGAACAAACGAGAGTGCGAACGCCGCGTACGCCAGGATGCTCAGCGTCACGTGCAATGCAAAAACAACTCCATGCACGGAGGGAGGCGCAAGCCGGTCAGCCGGTGCAAGATGTGCAGCGAGAAAAAAGACCAGGATAAATGGTAGGACAAAAGCTCCCACCGATCGTTGGCGGTGATACAGCTCCAGCCCCAGATAAGTCAACGCCAGTAGCCAGCCGAACAACGACATGGAACCATACAAATCATGGTAAGGAACCGTGTGTGAACCGCGCGACCTCTCCCATAGCGCAAAATAGTGCGCCACCAACCCAAGCCCCAAAAACAGCGTACCCAGCCTCCCCGTGAGCCTGTTTCCTGTACTCAAAAACCGCAGGTACAGGATGAAACTCAACAGATAAGCAACTCCCGTCAAGGCTGGGAATAAATGATTCATGCTTTGTACTTGACCCCTCGGCTCATCGTGGCACGCCTGGCACTGCCAAGATACTGCGCGGCGAAGATACCTGATTCTTCAACGTTTCGAGTATAGCCTACACTCCGACGTGCTCGCACAGCCTGACGCCCGTGGTAGTCGTCTCAGCAAGACCGCCAAGGATTTGCTATCCTTGATAAGACTTATTCCTTCGCGCCTGCCGCGGAGAGATTCTGCCGCGTGTTCCCTTATGGATGATGCGCCAGGCAGGCCGCTATCTCCCCGAATACCGCGAAATTCGTGCAAAGCACGCATTCCTTGAGGTTTGCAAGACGCCGCAACTTGCCGCCGAAGTCTCCATTCAGCCCTTTCGCAGGCTGGGCGTCGATGCCGTCATCGTTTTCTCGGATATTTTGATTGCCGCTGAAGCGATGGGCTTGCGGTTGGAGCTCGGCGACGCCGGCCCAAACTTGCCGAATCCGGTGCGCTCCAAGCTGGATGTCGACCGGCTAAAGGTCTTCGACCCAGAGGAGGAGACGGCCTTTCTCCCCGAAGCCATCCGTCGTATCGTGAAATCCGTCGGTCCCGAAGTTCCCGTCCTGGGCTTTGCCGGTGCTCCTTGGACGCTTGGCTGTTATATGGTGGAAGGTAAGGCTAAGGAAGGATTCGCAACCGTCAAGAGTTTCCTCTACCACGAGCCGAAGATCTTCCGCACACTCCTCCATCGCATCGCTCAGGCCACCATTCCGTATCTGAAAGCACAGATCGCAGCTGGAGCCGCCGCCGTGCAACTCTTCGACACCTGGTGTGGTGAGTTGAATCTCCCAGACTACGAAGAATTCGCGCTCCCCGCCGTCCAGGAGATCATCGCCGGTCTCGGCGGCTTGGTCCCCGTGATTTATTACACCAAAGCCTCACAGCATTTGCTCTCCGCCGTGGCTCGCTCTGGCGCGAATGTGCTTAGCGTCGATTGGCGCGTGGATCTGGCTGACATTCGAACGACGCTTGGCCCGAAAATCGCTCTCCAAGGCAATGTCGACCCGGCGGTTTTGCTTGCCCCTCCTGAAAGAATTCGCGACGTGACGCTGGCCACCATCAATTCTTTGGCTGGCCACGGCCATATCCTCAACCTCGGCCACGGCATCTTGCAAAATACGCCAGTCGAGAACGCTCAGTTCTTTATTGAGACGGGCCAGCGCGCACTGATTCAGCATGCCAGGCCCGCAGCTCAGGTGCGGTAGGAGACTCTCAGCATGACAGTCGCACATCCAAGCTTGCAGCAGATGCGCGGCGAGCTCCGTGTCGGCGAGGACTTTCTTGCAAAATACAATCGCCCCGGGCCGCGTTACACCAGCTATCCCACGGCCCCGGTCTGGAACGATACATTCGGCCCCGTTGATCTCCAACGTGTGCACGATGAAGCCGAGCGCGCCAGCACACCCATTTCGCTCTACATGCACATTCCCTTCTGCGAAAGCCTCTGTCTTTTTTGCGCGTGCAACGTCGTCATTCAGAAAAACAAAAGTGTCGCCCCTCCTTATCTTGACGTCCTGAAACAGGAAATGAAACGCATCAGCCGCAGCGTCTCCAAGAATCGCCCCGTAGTCCAATTCCACTGGGGCGGCGGCACTCCTACCTACCTGACACCCGAGCAGATCGAGGATCTCTTCGCCTTCACAAAGGAACATTTCCACTTCGCCCTCGACAGCGAGATTGGCATCGAGGTCGACCCCCGCGTAACTTCCCGCGCGCATCTAGAAACTCTTCGCAAGCTGGGTTTCAATCGTCTCAGCATGGGCATTCAGGATTTCCATGCCGATGTGCAGAAGGCCGTGCACCGCATTCAGCCTTACGAACTCACGCGCGACCTGCTCTTTGCCGCGCGCGAACTTGGCTTCGATAGCATCAATGTCGATTTGATTTACGGTCTTCCGTATCAAACGGCGGACACTTTTGCCCACACTGTAGAACAAATTATCGGACTGGCCCCCGATCGCATCGCCCTTTTCAGCTACGCGCATGTCCCCTGGCTGAAAAAGCAGCAAGGCTCCTTCGCGGCGCATCTGCCCGAAGGCATGCAGAAATTCGAGATCTTCCGCGTGGGCTTGCTCAAGTTTCTCGAAGCCGGCTATCTCTACATCGGCATGGACCACTTTGCGAAGCCCGGCGACGAGCTTGCCGTTTCGCAGCAGAACCGCACCTTGCACCGTAATTTTCAGGGCTATACGACCAAGGCCGGCGCCGACCTCTACGGCATGGGCATCACCGCCATCAGCGGCATTCAAGACGCCTACGCCCAAAACTATCGCGACATCCCGTCCTGGGAAAAGGCTGTCGTCGAGCGCGGCCTCGCCACCATGCGCGGCTATCAGCTTTCAGACGAAGATCGCCTTCGCCGCGCCGTTATCAGCCGCCTGCTATGTCACACCATCGTGATCAAGGACGAAATTTCCTGCGAGTTCGGCATCGACTTTGATGAACATTTCGCGGAGGAGCTTCGCCGCCTCGAACCATCCCGCGAGGATGGCCTCGTCCTCCTCGATAACGGTGAAATCCGCGCCACCTGGCTTGGACGCATCTTCATCCGCAATCTGGCCATGGTCTTCGACCCCTATCTCGAAAAGCAGCAGCTCATCGCCAAGCCGCTCTTTTCAAAGACTCTTTGATCCTGCGAGGATGCTCACAGCCCGTGACCCGTAAGGTTCCAGCATTGGTGGTCGGAGGTGGCATCTCCGGCCTCGTTTGCGCTTTCGCCTTGCGAAAGGCCGGCATTGACGCACAACTTGTCGAAGCCTCGCCCCGCCCCGGCGGCGTCATCAACTCCGTCACTCGCAATGGCTTCCTCCTCGAATTGGGGCCGCAAAGCTTCAGCAGCGCCCCGTCCCTTCAGGATCTTTGCCACGAACTCGGCATCGAAAATCAGATCCTCGTGGCGCCGCGTGCACCCCGATTCGTGCTCATTGACGGCTCGCTCCGGCCCGTTCCCATGAGTCCTCCCGCTTTTTTCACCTCATCGTTCGTTAGCGTGAAAACAAAATGGTCGATTCTCCGCGACGCGTTCGGCCAGAGTGTGCCGCCTGCAAACGATGAAACCGTCGCCGCCTTTGTTCGCCGAAAGTTCACGGCGGAATTGCTGGAGAAACTCGTAGGCCCCTTTATCTCCGGAATCTACGCCGGTGATCCAGAAAAGCTCAGTCTCGGCGCCGCTTTCCCGCAGCTCCATGATGCAGAAACACAAGCCGGCAGCATCGTCCGCGGTTTGGCTGGTCTCGGAAAACAACTCAAGCAATCCGGCCGGCCGCGCCGTACTCTGTTCGCCTTTCGCGAAGGCAACGAAACCATAGTCCGCGCGCTCGCGAACAAACTTGGATCCGCGCTCCAGACCGAAACGAAAGTCGCAGATATCTCCCGCCAAAATGACGGCTTGTTCCAAAGCCGCCTGGAAAATCGCAACGGCAGCGAATCCATCTCCACCAAATCCTTAATCTTGGCTACGCCTACGGATATCACCGCAAAGCTTCTCTGCCAGCTCGATTCCTCGTTCGAGTCTCCGCTCAGCTCCATCGACTATGCTGCCGTCGCCGTTGTCTCTCTGGGCTATCGCAAGCAGGATGTCGGGCATGGGCTCGATGGATTCGGCTTCCTCGTGCCTCGCTCCGCTGGACTCCGCGTTCTCGGCTCGGTCTGGAACTCATCTCTGTTCCCCGGCCGCGCTCCAGAAGGTCACGCTCTGCTGACCAGCTTCGTCGGCGGAACAACCGACCCCGCCGCAACGAAATTGAAACCGGAAGAATTGGTAAGTCTCGTCCATCGCGAGATCTTCCCCGTCCTCTCCATCAAGTGTGATCCCCTATTTTCCAATGTCACCATTTGGCCCCGCGCCCTGCCGCAGTACAATCTCGGCCACGGCGATCGCCTCGCGGCCGTTGCAAAATCTTGCTCGCGCTTCCCGGGCCTCTGGCTCACGGGCAATTACCTGCGCGGGCCGGCCATCGGCTCCTGCGTCGACCAGGCGCTTCAGGTCGCCGAAGGGGTGCGCAAGCGCTGCCCGTAGGGAAAGTTTCGCCCGAGCCCTAAATTTCTATTTCCTCTTTCCCGAATCCGTCCCATACCGCAACGCCAGCCGGGTCTTCCGCCGTTCCGCTGCTTCCCGATACCTCCGCCGCTCGCCCGTTGTTTTCACGATCAGCGGCGGCACGGGCTTGGGCAACCTCGTATGTTCGTCGACGGCCACGAACGTCACGTACGCCGTAGTCGTATGCTTTCGCTCTCCGCTCATGGCATTCTCGGAGTAGACCTCTACGCCTACCTCCATCGAAGTATGAAAAACGCGGTTCACTTGCGATTTCAAGTTTACAATTTCGCCGAGATTCACTGGATTTCGAAAATCAATGTAATCCACCGAAGCCGTCACCACATAGCTGTTCGAATGCCGGTGCGCCGCAAGTGCCGCAGCCATATCAACGAGGTGCATCACCTGTCCGCCGAGAAGTTTCCCCAGAGGATTAGTCATCGCCGGCAGAACGATTTCCGTCATCTCTGAACGCGACGCGCTTACCGGCTTCCCCGTCAGCTTGATTCCCTGCTCGTGATTCTCTGGGCTTTTCCGCTTCATTCGAGCCTCTTGCCCCGCGCAATGTTGGACTCCGCTGGCGGCACCCGTATAATACGAGACGACCCAATGACCGACCAAAAGAAAACGCGCCGCCAGATGCTCGAAGAGTTCGTCGCCAAAAAACCCGATGACGCCTTCTCCCGCTACGGCCTGGCCATGGAGTGCATGAACAGCGGCGACCCCACAGCCGCCGACACCCATTTTCGCGCGCTCCTCGAACGCAACGCCGATTACACCCCCGCCTATCTGATGTACGGCCAACTCCTCGCCCGTGAATCCCGCACCGCCGAAGCCAAGCAGATCCTCTCAACGGGCATCGCCGCCGCCGCTAAAAAAGGCGACCAGCACGCCAGCTCCGAAATGGAAGCCCTCCTCAACGAACTCTCCTGACCAATCTTGCAATTCCCCTTCTCAGCCCTCCGCGTGTTCTCTTTTTACAGACTACCGCCCCTCTGGTATCCTTAGTAATCGGTACGGTTATCGTTAATTCTCTACTCCACCCCAACGTCGGCTGTAAATCGAGCAACCAGTTGCGCAATTTCAGGCACACGTAAGCCCTTTAAAATCAACACTTATAGAATCGCTTGTAAGTAAAGTATTGATTCTAAACTACTTACATCTAGGCTAAGTTCTTTAGATGACACTTACAAAAAACAGGGGGAGGGGGGAGGATGCCCCGGGTTTAGTTGAAACTTGAAAACAAGAAGCAGCGGCTCTCGCCCGAACTCGGTTAGAGTTCGGGTTGAGAATCCCTTTTTAAAGGAGAGAGCCGCCGTGAGAAACAAATACCAGAGGAAAGACCGCAAGTCCAATCACAAGTTCGAGGTTGTCGGAGGGCCAGAGTTGCTGGTGCGGGTGCCGTTGCCGATAGCCGAGGTGTGGGCGGAGATGCAAGCGCAGGTGGAAGAGCTGACCGGGCAAGCCG